>Ga0233425_10006704_pt1 | contig 16796 bp, 10 predicted proteins | sample Watercolumn_Towu_2_FD_181712 | JGI IMG/M metagenome (GOLD analysis project Ga0233425, IMG submission 181712) | Freshwater microbial communities from Lake Towuti, South Sulawesi, Indonesia - Watercolumn_Towuti2014_140_MG | ecosystem: Environmental > Aquatic > Freshwater > Lake | place... | reverse complement strand
GCGGACTTCGACCGCGCGAAGGCCCTCTTTGCCGGCGTTTCCGAGGCCTTCCCGGACAGCGTCTACGCGAACGATGCCGTGGACCGGCGGCTGTTCATCGCGACCCACTTCTCCAACCCGCGGCCACCGACCGAGGCGTACGTCGCGGCGCTCAGCCGGTCCTTCACCGACGACTGGCCCGCCGCTGCCGAGTCCCTGCGCGGCCTCGCCGCCGCCGGAGTCATGGAGCCGCTCTCCGACGACGCCGCGCTGCAGCTGGCCACCCTCCTGGAGGCGCATGGCAAGCCCGCCGAGGCCGCCGCCGAGTACCGTGCCCTCCCGGACACCTTCCCCGGCAGCCTCCTCTCGCCCGAGGCCCTCCTCCGAGCGGCTCGACTCGCCCGATCCCTTGGCGATGAGGCCCACGCGAGAGAGGACCTCGACCGCCTCCTCCGGAACTACCCCACAGCACCCATGGCCAAGACGGCCGCCCTCTGGCTCGACGACCTCCAGCAGGGCCGCCCGTGGCCCGCTCAGTAGAACGGCCCGACTTCGGACCACAGACTTCAGACCACAGACCACCGACACCGCCCTTACACACGGCAATCGACCCGGGCTCTAGGGCCCACTGTCCGCAGTCGGCGGTCCGCCGTTCGGAGTCTGAGGTCTTTTGTCCGCGGTCGGTAGTCTGAAGTCTGTGGTCTGAGGTCCGCCGTCCGTAGTCTGAAGTCTGTGGTCTGAGGTCTGAGGTCTGTGGTCTGAGGTCCGTGGTCTGTGGTCTGAGGTCCGCCGTTCGGAGTCCGCCATGTCCGGGAAACAGGTCCGTCTGACAACCCTGGCCTCGTGCGCCGGGTGAGCAGCCAAACTGGGCCCTGAGGCCCTCGCGCAGGTCTTGCGCGAGCTACCCGTTCCCGCGCACCCGAACCTCATCGGTGGTGAGGGGTTCGATGACGCGGCGGTCTACCGCATCCGCGAGGACCTCGCGCTCGTGGCCACGGTGGACGTGTTCACCCCCATTGTCGACGATCCGTCGACGTACGGGGCCATCGCCGCGACGAACGCCCTCAGCGACATCTACGCGATGGGCGCGCGGCCCCTGTTCGCGCTAGCGATCGGGGGCTTCCCGCGGGACAAGCTGCCCCTGTCGGTCATCGCCGAGATCATGCGGGGCGGCGCCGAGCGGGCCGCCGAAGCCGGGATCCCCGTCGCGGGTGGGCACACCATCGAGAACCCGGAGCCGGTCTACGGGCTCTCGGTGATGGGCGAGGCACATCCGGACCGGATCGTCCGCAACTCCGGCGGCCGGCCCGGCGACCTCCTGATCCTCACGAAGCCGCTGGGCACTGGGCTCATCTGCACCGCCGCGCGAGCCGACGCGGCGCAGCCGGAGTGGCTGGAGGGCGCCGTCGTCGCCATGCTGCGGCTCAACCGCGACGCCTCGGAAGCGATGCTGCGGCATGAGGCGTCCGCCTGCACAGACATCACGGGGTTCGGGCTGCTGGTGCACTGTCACGAGTTGGCCCAAGCGAGCAGCTGCTCGGCGGAGATCGCGGCGGACGCCGTCCCCTGGCTGCCGGGGGCTCGCGAGTGCCTCGCGGCGGGGATGACGGCCGGAGGGCTCTTCCGCAACCTCGACCACGCGCGAGGGTTCACGACTTGGTCGTCGGGCCACGATGACCTCGCCCATCTCTGCGCCGATCCTCAGACCTCAGGAGGATTGCTGATCGCGGTGCCCGAACCTAACGCCGAGGGTCTCCTGGCGGACCTGGCGCAGACCCTCCCCAGCGGCTCGTTCGCCTGCCTCGGCCAACTCACCGCCGGCGAACCCGGCCGACTGGTCCTGTCGTAGCCGTCTGCCGTTGACCGCCGTTGCCGCTGACTGCCTTCGTGGGGGCGGATGGGGCCTGGTGGCTTCCCTGGGCTTCAAACCCAGTGTCGGGCCGGCTAGCGCCGTCCGGGGTGAGTTCGATTCTCACACGCCCTCGCCAGGAACGGCAGTGCCAAGTGCCATGGGGCAGATGCCGAGTCCCACGAACGCGGCCGAGCCGCCGCCGTTTGACGCGTGACGCTTAACGCTGGCGTTTGGAACTTGGCACTCGAGACTTGGAACTTGCCACTGCCGTTCAGAAGTACCCGAGGTCTTGCAGCCGCTGCTCGACGATGGCGTCGTCGCGCTTGGTGAGGGACGCGGTCGCTGGGTGAGGTTGGGCGCGGGCGCGCCAGTCCTCGACGACGCGGCAGAGGTCGGCGAGCCGTGCCGGCTCGGTTGATGCCAGGTCCCGTCCCTCGTTCGGGTCGGTCCCCAGGTCGTAGAGCTCATGCCGCCCGTCTTCCCGGTGGATCAGCCGCCAACCGTCCCGCACGGTCGCGGTCATGTGGCACAGGTGCGGGGCGAAGTCGAAGTCCGGGCTCTTCTTCTTCGCCGAGAGCACGCTGTGTTCGCTCATCGGCTCGCGTTCCGTGACCACGGTCGTGCGGCCCGACCCTGACGCGGAATCACGCAGGTCGAGGCGTTCGGCGGCAGTGGGGGAGAGGCCGGCCTCCGCGCCCCCCAATGCCGCGAGAGTCTGGGCGACATCGGCCAGCTGAACCGGGGCCTTGGAGGCCGTTCCGCCTTCCAGACTGCCGGGTGCGCGCACGATGAGCGGCACGCGTACCAGCGGCCGGTACAGGTCGGCGGTGCGGCCATGCCCGAGCAGCCCCCGCTCGCCCAGCATCTCGCCGTGATCGGCAACGACGACCACCGCGGTGTTGGCCCACTGACCCCGCGCCTCCAGCCCTCGCCGCGTCCGCCCCACGAGCCCGTCCGCATAGCCCAGGCAGCCGTCGTAGAGGCCCGTCATGTCGGCGAGGTCCCGGGCCGTCATCGCTGGGGCGATCGACAGCATCCGCCGCATCCGGCAGACGAGCGAGATCTGCCGGGGGATCGACATCCGCTGCCGGAGGAAGCGCCTTGTGAAGGGCCACCGAGCGCAGTAGGGGTGATGCGGCTCATTGTGCCAGATCAGCGCGAACCAGGGCTGCCTCGCCTCGCCGACCCATCTCAGGAACCGCCCGGTCAGCGCGCGTCCGCCCCAGTCCGCCAGGCCCACGCGCTGCGGCCCGTAGCGGTAGAGGGCGCGGGTCCAGAACTCCTGTTGCGGGGCGAGCGTGAACGTCCCGAAGCCCCGGTCCAGACCGCTGCGCGGGCCGAGGAACTCATTCGCGGACGCGCCGAAGGTCGCGTATCCCTGCTGCTGCAGCACCTCTGGCAGGCTCGGAATCCCTGCCGGCAGGACGCGCACCGCCTCCGCCTGATGCTCGCGCGGCGCGAGACCCGTCAGCAGCGAGAAGCTCGCGGGCAGCGTCCACGACGACTCGCTGTACGCGGCCTCGAACCGAACACCTTCCTCGGCCAGGCGATCGATGTTCGGCGTCGTCGGCCGGTCATACCCGTAGCAGGAGAAGTGGTCTGCACGTGCGGAGTCGATGACCAGGAGAAGTAGGTTCGGGCGGGTCATGGCTGGGGGCCATTCGCGACCGATCTCCGCGCCCCCTCCGTCGTTCGACTATGGGAGGGGATCCGAGCCGTGGCTGTTGTCGTTGCTGGGAGCGCAGGGCTACCAGCCTGCTGGCTTGGCTCGTGGTGGCCCCGGTCTGGCCGCCGTGCCGTTGGGGTGCTCTCCTCTCCCTTGACGCGAGGGGCCGGGGGTGAGGTCCTGTGCCTGGCGTGTGTCCTCCAGGAGTGTGACCAAGATCACACTTCTGAGGCCGTACAAATGTTCGTGTTCCTTCGACTATACATATGGGAGGGGGTACGAACGGCCTCGGGAGCCGTTGCCGTGCTGTTGACGTCCTCCCGGACCGCCACCGTCTCGGTGGCTGCGGTGGCGGACGGACAGGCCCCGCCGCGCAGCTGACGCCAGGTCACCCAGGACGGGGTGCGGGAGGACGCGTCGCGGGGTGTTCGGCGCGACCGTCAGAGGGCGTCGAGAGCCGAGCCTCCCGCCGCGCGCGCCTCAACCAGAGCCCCATGTGCCCCCGCAATCCGCGCGAAGAGCGGCTCGCGGGGCTCCAGCCCGCATACCTCCGTGAGCACTCGCTCGACGCCGCGGGGGTAGATGGACTCGGCGAAGACGCGGTCCTTCTCGAAGAGCGCGCCGGACTCATCGGTCGCGCGAAAGAGCATCCCGGCCGCCGCGCAGAGTGTGGTGACCGGGGCCTCCACGCCGTGGGCCTCATCGAACCGCAGCGCGCCGATCACCCGGTCTTCGGGCCCCAGCTTCCGCTGAACGTCGCGGCCCACGCGGTAGATCGTGTCCCCCAGCGCCCGGTTGCTGAAGCGGGAGAGCAAGTCCTCGATGTGCGCGCCCTGATTGGCCTCGTCGAACTCGCCGGGGTAGGCCGCGATGAGCGCCCGGGCCGATTCCCACATCCCCGCCCACGTCGCCGGACCCACGCGCGGGTGTTCGACGGCCTGCCAGGTGGTCACCAACTCGGGCGCCTCCAGGTGCGCGAAGTAGGCGCACAGCGCATGGCCGAGGTTGTGGATGAACGACTTCCGGTCGACGTAGGCCCTGATGTCCTGCTTCGCGTCGAGACCCGCTACCGCGGGCACCCCGCCCAGGAAGCCCTTGGCGTCGCAGATGAGCGTGCTGTAGGCCTCCGCGAAGACGAGCAGAGGATCCCGCGCCTCCTCCTCCGGGCTCATGATCGGCACCATCTTGCCGATGCTTGTCTCGACCAGCCCCAGCCGCGCCTCGATCGGGAAGCCCTCCGGCAGCAGCTCCCGCACACCCTCCCGCACGATGTGCGCCGCGTCGCGGAGGTTCTCCGCGAGGATGACATCCAGCGGCCCGCCGCCCGCGGCCTCGCGCAGAATCAGCCCCCGCGCGATGGGGGGATAGGTGAACCGGAGATAGTCCGGCCCAACGGAGGTCGCCGCGCAATCGCAGTCGGCCAGCTCCCGCGCCACGGCCTCGGTGTCGCGCCCGTCCACGCCGCGCACATTCCGCACGTGCAGCGTCGCGGGCACGCGGTCCTTGACCTCCACCGTGTACTCACGCCGCTCATTCAGTGCCGCGAGGACGACAGGGCTGACCTCGCTGAAGACGACCTCATACCCGGCCGCCGAGAAGAGCTGGGCGACAAACGACCGCCCCACCTTCCCCGCGCCCATCTGCACGAACTTGCCCATCAGTCATTCCCTTGCGCAGATGCCGTCAGGGACTGTCCAAGCCACGCGGAATGTCCCCTCTTTCGGTCGCCGTTCCCGCCGTCCCTGTCACCGGTCACCTGCCGTCCCTGTCACCGGTCACCGGTCACCTGCCGTCCACCCCCAGCGCCCGGTCCACCTTGTTGATCGCCTCCGCCATCAGCTTCGCGTGCTCCTCGGTCATGTTCACGTTGAACCCGAAGCGCAGCGCGCGGTTCAGGATCGACAGCGTCTGGGGCAGCATGTCCCGCGAGTACTCAACCGAGCCCTTGTAGGCCGGGTCGGCCCACGGGTACCCCGCGGCGCCGGCGCTGTTCTTGTCCAGGATCGAGTCCCAGTACCGGTAGATGTGCCGGTCGGGGAAGCCGGCGTTGTGGGCGGTCCCGGCGCCCAGACCCTCAGCCGCAAGCGCCTCGCAGTAGCGCTTCGCGAGGTCCTCGGTGTGCACGATGATCGCCGCGCTGATCCCGCACTCCCCCTCCGGGTCGTCCACGTGCTGGCGAGTGTACCCGCGCGGCTCGTCGAGGGCCTCGATGAAGGCGCGCTTCAGCTTCCGCGTGTGGTGGAGGATGCCGCCGATCTTGCTCAGCTGCACACAGGCGATCGCGCCCATGATCTCGCTGGGCCGGTAGCACTGGCCCGAGAAGGGCGGCAGCGGCCAGCCGCGCTCGGGCTCCCACATCGGCAACGCCGGGTCGGAGGCGAATCGGGCGCGGGTCGCGATGTGCTCGTCGTTGGTGAAGGCGAGCCCGCCCTCGCCACAGCTGATGATCTTGAAGTAGTTGAGGCTCCACGCGCCCGCATCCCCCCAGGTCCCGCAGTACTTGCCCTTGTACTGCCCGCCGACGCACTGGCAGCAGTCCTCGACCACCTTCAGGCCGTGTTCGCGGGCGATCTCGAGGATCCGGCTCACTCGCCCCGGCACGCCCTGCATGTAGACGGGGATCACGGCTTTCGTCTGGGGCGTGATCTTCCGTAGCACGTCCTCCGGGTCGAGGCCCAGGGAGTCGTCGATCTCCGCGATCACGGGCACGGCGCCCACCGCAACCACCGCCGCCGCGGTGGCGATGTAGGTGTACCCCGGCACGATGACCTCATCGCCTGGACCGACCCCGCAGCCGGTCAGCCCGCAGATGATGGCGCTCGTCCCGGCATTCACCATCAGCGTGTGGTCCACGCCCAGCAGCGCCGCGGTCTCATCCTCGAAGCGCTTCACGAAGCTGTCCTCGCAGTAGCGGAAGAGCCGCTGCGTGCGCAGGACCCGCGTCACCGCCTCGATTTCGCGGTCATCGATCATCGACGGCCCGTGCATCCCGCTCGGGATTGGCTCCGTGATGACCGGCGTGCCTCCGTCCAGGGCCAGCTTCTCAAGAGTCAGCAAGGCGATCTCTCCTTCTGCGAGGCGCCGCAGTTGCGTGAAGGACATGGTCAGGCGGCGATGTGCCGCCAGAGGTCAGCATAGCACCCGCCGGCCCCGTGGCGCAAGCCTCTCGGAGTTCGGGGACAACATACGAGTTCCGCGACGTCTGCGGTGACGCGCCGCGTCCTTGCTCTATCGCCGCTCCAGCCTCACGCTCTCCGCGCTCACCTCCGAGCCCGGCGCGCCGCCGCCGGGGTCGATTCGGAGCACGGTGATGGTCTGCCCGGCCCACTGGGCGTGGGTGCCGACCGGGACGCGCACCTCGTGCAACTGCCCGTCGTGGGGGATGGGGAAGGCGAGGAACTGCTCGCCCGGCATCCCGGCGGTTGCGGTGGCCCAGTAGACCGTCGCTCCGTCTCCGCCGTCGGTCAGCGCCATGCGCAGGACAAGAGTATCGCCCGCGCGCCCCTCCACCGTCAGGTTGTCTCGCGCCATGTAGGGATCGGCGCCGGTGGTCGTCGTGCGCAGGAGGCCGCCCTCGATCCGCAGGGGCTCGAGATCGTGTTGGGCCTGCCAGCCGTTCAGCCCCTCCGCGAAGCGGAAGTCGATCGTCTCCAGCGGCGGAGGCGCGGTGATCACCGTGGTCCGCGCGACGCCGATCACTTCAACCCTGTACCCGCCTGCCTCGGTCACGCGGATCTCCAGGTCGGCCGCCTGCTCGTGCCAGTGCCAGCCTCGCTCGTCGGTCGCCCACACGTCCGCGCGCTCGGGCAAGGGCTCTCCATTGACCCGCACCTCCCTGGGCCGCTCCGTCCCGATGACCTCGATCGCCCCAGCTTGCGTAGAGGGGAATGTGGCCGTGAAGCCCAGCCGCTCGCTCTTCCAGCTCAGCCCCTCCAGCTTCGCTTGTGCCCGCACCGCCAGGTGCTCCCTGCCGCGCCGCACGATGGCGGTGGTCAGGTCTGGCTCGTGCCCCAGTGCCCGCAGCGTCTCGCGGATGATGCTCGACGGTTGGAAGCAGGGCGGCGTCTGCCCGTGCAGCCCCGGGCGCCCCTCGATGAAGTTCAGGGCGTCCGGCCACTGGGCCAGGCGGTCACCCTCGGTCGCCTGCTGATACATCGCGCTGCGGATCACGTTGTCCGCGACCCGCTGCCACGGGAAGGTCGGGTCGTAGGGCGCCAGGCCCTGCACCGCCGACGCATACGCCAGCCCGTTCCACTGCACCGCGACCCCGAACCAGCTCAGGATGTACGCCGTCGCGCCGAAGACGGGGATGCTCGCCCCCTGCATCGCCGGCTGATCCGGCGCGCTCCACACATACACGAACGGGAGCCCGCTCCGCGCCCAGTAGATCGCCTCCTTCAGCCACTTCTCCTCGCCCGTCAGCCGGTACCCGGCCACGTACGCGTCCGTCGCCTGCGCCGAGGCAAGGATGTCGGGGGTGTGTACCGGCACCTCCCACACCTGCGCCGCCCGCGGCACGCGGAACTGCCGCATCGCCTCCAGCGCCTTCAACCCGGCCGCCGTCGCCTCCGGGTCGGCCGTCAATAGCGCGAGCTCCAGTACCTGCGTCGCGTTCCGCGCGCTCAGGCCCACCTCCGACGCCCCCACCGGCCCCAGCACCTCGTAGTTCGCGCCCTGCGCGGGCCACTCGCCCGCCTTGTCACCCCCGAAGCGCCACGTCCCGTCCTCGTGTTGCGCGGCGATCAGCCCCCGCACCGCTCGCCACTGCTGCAGGATCGCGTCCGGGCTCGCCCGGTGCTGCAGCTGCCGCTGCTGCGCCCGTTCGTCCCCGCCCATCACCTCGGCCGCCAGGGCGCGGGCCTGCTCCGCCGCCTCCCCGGTCTCCAGCACGTTCGCCCCTCGTAGCAGCCATTGCACCGGGCTCGCATCCGGCCGGAACCCCACGATGAGGTCCGAGTACCACTTGCCCCACTCCGGGTTCCAGAGCGCGCGCTCCTTCGAGTACCCGCCCAGACTGAACTCCAGCTCCTCCCGCAGGCCGCCCCGTGGGCAGGGGAGGGGCTCCGGCACATCGTGCCGCGCGAACCACTCGTCCATCGCCGCCAGCGAGTCGCGCGCTCCAGCCTCCGCGAAGAGGTCGGCCTCGATGACCAGTTGCTCTCCGGCCTCCACCTTCAGCGCCTCCGTCGCCCTCCGCCCGTTCTCGGGGACGCCGTGCCCCACCCCCGGCAGGAACAGCCCCATGAGGTGGTTCGCGTGCCCCTCGAACCGGTTGGGCGTCGCGAAGGCCAGGCTCAGCGCCCCGGCGCTCTCGAACGACGCCTGCTCCTCCGGGGCGTCCCACAGCAACCCCACCGCCGCGTCGCCCACCTTCATCCCGACCGCCGGGATCGTGACCTTGTACGGATGTGGTACGTACCGAATGCCATCCGGGTGGTCGGGAGTGATGTCCAGCGCGTTCGATGAGCCCTCGCCCTTCACCAGCCACTCGAGCCCCGGCAGGATCGCGTCCTCGCGTTCCATTCCGCCGCCCTCGCCCGCGTAGAGCATCGGCCCCTCCAGCGCCGTGATCTCCAGGTCGTCCTTGGGCGTCAGGATGAGCGCGTAACCGATGCTCTCCGCCCCGGGCGAAGCTGTGAGGGCCCAGGCGATCGCGCAGGACACGCCACCGACCTGCGCGGCCCCCGTCAGCGTCACGAGCACCGGGTCCGCCGTCTCGACGCCAAGGGCGTCGCTCGCCGTCAGCGCGACCTCCTCCGCCTCCGTGGCCAGCAGACCGAGTCTCGGCAGGTGGGCGACAGTGGTCCACTTCCGCCCCTTCACCGCCTGCAGCATCCCAAAGCCATACGCCCCGCTCTCCTTGCGCAGGATCAGCCGCGTCCGGTCCGAGCCGATGACCAGCTGACCGCCGTCCTCGCGGCAGTACGCTTTGCCCGCCGTCCGCATGTCCGTCGGCCGCCCCTCGACCACCGTCAGCGGGCTCGTCAGCGCCTCCTCGGCGCCCTCCATCGTCGCGCGGAGCCGTGCCAGCAGCGTCGGTTCCGTGGCCGTCACCCGCCACGATCCCGCCAAGCCCTCCGTTCCGGGTCGCAGCCCTTCGCCCAATGCCTCCGCCTCGATCCGCAGGCTCTCGGGCCCGGTCAGCGCGCACTTCGGCGGCGGCGCAATGGCGGTGCCCGCGTTCCTCGCCAGCAGCTCCACCTGCACGCTCTGCCCCGGCTGAACGATCATCCGCGACACCCGCAGCTCTGCCGGCGTCACCTTCGTCGCCAGCGTCAGCGAGGCCGCCGCCTCCTGATCTCCCGATTCCGCCCGTGCGGTGATCCGCTCGCCGTCCCGGTCGCGTCTACCCGTCACCGTCCACTTCACCTCAGCCGTCTTGCCCGGGGGGATCTCCTCGAACGCGGCCTCCGCTGGTGTCGCGGTGAGGCCCTGGGGCAGGTCCAGCGTCGCCGTCCCGCCCGGTGCAGGCCTCCCCCCGGGGTTGCCGAGGGTCAGGGTGACCGTGGCCTCCTCGCCCTCCAGGCCCTTCGTCTCGGTCAGCTTCAGACCGGTCGCCTGCAGCGAGGGCCCGGCCTCCGGGACCCACTCGATGTCATCGAGCCACAGATCGCCCACCTCGCCCACCAGCCGCGCGCTCACGTGCACCCAGCGCACCTCATCGGCCGAGGTGAAGTCATAGGCCAGCTCCCCCTTGTGCCACTGACCATCCCCGACATGGGTGGCCGGGATGACCCATGCCACGCGCCGCCCTCCGACCTCCAGGGGCCGCTCGTTCATCGGGATGGCCTGAATGCTGAGGACTCCCGCTGGCTCGGCGGCGACGGCCTTGTACCAGAACCGCAGCCCGCCCTTGAGCTCGGCGAGCATCGCGCCCTGCTGACCCGAGCCCTGATCCCAGGCGCGGTTCAGGCCGACCTCGCCCTCGGTCTCCGGGGTCCGCCACAGATGCAGGGCCTGCTTCCCCGAGTGCGCCTCATCGGTCTCGACCCGCGCCGAGCCCATCAGCTGCCAGTCCACCGGCGCACCGTTCGCCTCGCAGACCTCGAAGCTCCCGTTGGTCACCGGATTCTGCGCGGCTGCGGGCATCGCGCCCACCATCGCCGTCAGCGCGATCCATCTCATGCCCCGACCCTCCCTGCGCCTCGTGCTGCCCTTCGGTTCTTCTCGCCGTCTCCGACGCCCTCCCCCTCGCCGTGGCATGTCGTGCCCTAGGAGCGTCCCGCACGGGCGGGACCCTCGTCCACTTGAGTGGTCGCGATTGCCGTGCCGTGCCTGGGAGCGCAGGCTACCAGCCTGCTGGCCTGGTTGGTGGTGGCCCCGGTGTGGCGGCCGTTGCTGTACCGGTCGTCGTCCGTCCCCCCTCGCGGGATCGGCCCGCAGGCCAAGGGCGCTGCTCGGCCCCGACAGGGGCCACCGATGGATAGGCGGGGTCACGCTTGCGGGACCACGGAATCCGACGATTGTCACTCCCCGGTCCCCGCAGGGGCAACGGAGGATCCAAAGGTCCACGAGGGCCAGCGCACCAGCCATCGAGGCCCTGGCTATCGCTCAGGGCGCCAACCCCTCCTTCACGCCCTCGAACGCAGGCGAGCTCTGCTTCCGCTGCGACGACTCCCACCACGGCTCGGTCAACGACCCCACGCCCTTCGTCTGACGGGGAATCCGTAGCGGTGAGGTGGTTTCAAGACTCGGTGCCTGGAACTGGTTTTCCCGCAACAGACCCCTACTCGCGGCGATTCTCGGCGGAAAACCGCTCCTGGCACTGATTTCGAAACCACCTCACTGGTACTGATTTCCCGCTCCCCTGTCCCCGCCGTCGCCGTCGCAGGCTTTCCGTTCCGCTGCCTCCCTCCTCACCGAGGTTCGGTCCCGCGCTTGGGCGAATACGGCAGACAGCTCGCTGGCCGGGATCATCCGCGAGACTGGGGGTGTCTGGCGATCGTGGCCTCCCCGGGGTGTCGTAGGGCCCGATGCGTGAGTGCGGGTGACCGCAGCCGTGGGACATGCGGTCCCCCTCGCACTGCCGTGCCCGCAGGGCGGCCCATGCGCCGGCGAGGGGCGCTCGGGGTCTGAGCGCCCCTCGCCGGCGCGATCACGGGGTCTGGGGCCTACGGCCCCAGCGGGGCTTGGGGCAGAGCCCCAAGAGCCTAAGAACAGGCCGGGCTAGGGGTGAGGGCCCATGACGAGGTCGTGGCTTGCCGCTGGCATCGCAGTACTGGCTGCTTGTGAGACCGTGGCCCAGGAACCGGCGCCTCTGACACTGCCGGAGGCGGTGGCATGGGCGCTGGACCACAGCCCGCGGCTCGCGGCGGCGGCGACGCGCGTGGAGGAGGCGGAGGGGCGGGTGGCGGTCGCCCGGGCGCCGGCGCAGCCTGCGTTCAAGCTCGCGGGCGCGGCCCGGCTGCAGGGGCCGGTGCAGGAGATCACGATCCCCGGCGCGCGGGGTGGCTCGATCACGTTCTCGCGGTCGGACTTCGCGACGGCGTCATTTGGGGTGGTGTGGCCGCTCTGGACCGGCGGCCGGGTGAAGGCCGCGACGGGCGCGGCGCGGGCGCAGGTAGGGGCGGCCGAGGGCGATCTGCAGCAGGCCACCGAGCAGCTCATCTACGAGGTCGGGCTGGCCTGGTTCCGGGTGTTCGGCAGCCGGAGCGCGCTGGCAGACGCCCGGGCTGGGTCGGCCTTGGCACAGGAGATGCTGCGCACCGTGCAGGCACGGCGGGCCGCCGGGATTGCCACCGGCGCCGAGGTCTCCCGCGCGGAGGCCGCTCACAGCCGGGCTGAGCAGCTGACGGCGGCGGCCGAGAACGCCGTCGCTGATGCCGAGCAGGCCCTCAACACTCTCCTCGCCAGGCCGCTGGCCGAGCCTGTTGTGCTCGCTGACGCTCTGCTGACCCTCGATTGCCCTGCCGACCCGAGTCGGGCGGAGGCCGTCGCCCTGGCAGTGCGGCCGGAGCTGTTGGCGTTGGCCTCGCGTCGAGAGGCCGCTGAGCAGGCCATCCGGCAGGCGCGCGCAGAGCGCAACCCGACGGTTGCGGCGGTCGGGCAGGTGGCGGTGCAGACCCCGACGGCAGTCACCGAGAGCCACTCCGAGTTCATCGGGATCGAGTTCGCGTGGCCGGTCCTGAACCATCCGGCCTCCCGCGGGAACCAGCGCGTGGCACGTTCGACGGTTCGGGAGGTCGATGAGCTGCGTGCTGACCTGGAGAACGTCATCCGGCTGCAGGTCGGCGATTCGGCGCGACGCCTCGCGGATGCGGAGGAGGCGCTCGCCGGCGCAGAGGAGGCGTTGCGCGCCGCGCAGGACGCCGAGGGGCAGGCGCAGGCGGCTCGGGAGCAGGGCGCCGCGACCGCCGAACAGCTGGCGGCGGCGCAGGCCGCGCTGGATCAGGCGCGGGCTCGCCGAACCCAGGCGGAGTGCGCCCGCAGCGCCGCGTGGCTCTCGCGCGGCCGTGCGCTCGGGCTGCTCCGCACCCTCTTCTTGCTCGCCCCCGAGGAGGTGACCCCGTGAAGCGACGCCTCATACCACTCGTCCTCGCGCTGGCGGTCGTGGTCGCCGGCGTGCTGATTGTGCGGTCTGTCGCGCACCGCCGGCCGCGGCACGACCTCCTGGGCGGCGGCATCATCGAAGCCGACGAGGTGCGGGTCAGCGCGAAGCTGGGCGGCCGGCTGTCGGAGGTGCTCGTGCACGAGGGCGACGAGCTGAAGGCCGGGCAGGTTGTCGCGCGATTGGAGCACGCGGACCTCGACGCCGAGCAGCAGCGCGCGGCGGCCGCCTCCCGCGCCGCGGAGGCCGCTCTGCGCGACCTCGAGCGGGGCTCGCGGCCGGAGCAGATCGCGGCGGCTCGCGCGCACGTCGCCGAGACCACCGCCGCTCGGCAGGGAGCCGAGGCGCAGCTCGCCACGGCGCGGGAAGGGTACCGCAAGGTCACGGAGCTGAAGCAGGCGGCCGATGAGGCGCGGGCGCGGACCGACCTCGCCGAAGCGCGGGTAGCCCAAGCCAAGGCGCAGCTCGACGAGGCGCGTCGGGGCGCGACGCCGGAGGAGCTGGAGACGCTGCGCACCGCCGTTGCGCAGGCCGATGCCCGCGTCGAGGGAGCCCGCACCGCGCTCTCCAATGCCGAGGCGGCGTACGCGCATCAGACCGCGGTGGAAGCCCCTCTGATCGCTGCCTCGACCGAGGAGGCCGTGCTGCAGGCCACCGCCGGATTGGCGCGCACGGAGGGCGCCCGCGCGCAGGCCCTGACCGACGCCGACGCCGCGACGGCCCAGGCCCTCGACCGCGCCCGCACCGAGACCGCCGTCGCGGAGGCGAAGCTGGCCGGCGCCGGTCGCGGCGTCAGGGATGCCCAAGAGCAGGTCGCGCTCGCCCGCGCGCAGGCCCAAGCTGCCCGCGACGCCGCTCGCACCGCGCTCGATGAGGCCGTCCGCGCCCGCGACGCCGCCCAGGCGAAGCTGAACGTGATGCTCGCCGGGACGCGGGAAGAGCGCCTGCGTCTGGCGGAAGCGGCCTTGCGCGGCGCCGAGGCGGAAGCCTCCGGCGCTCGGTCGGGGCTGGCTAACGCCTCGACCGCCTATGCCGACCGCCTCGCCGCGCGGCAAGCCCGGGACGCCGCCGAGACCGCGCTGGAACGCGCCGGCGCCGCGGAGGATGCCGCCCGCGCGGAGTTGTCCCTCGTTCTCGCGGGGCACACCGAGGAAGCCCTGGAGGTGGCCCGCGGACGCGCCGAGGAGGCCCGGGCGGCCCTGAAGGCCGTCGAAGTCCGCCAGGGCTACTGCGAGATCGTGTCGCCGACGGCTGGCGTTGTGACCGAGATGATCCTGGAACCGGGGGAAATGGCGGGCCCCGGGTCTGCGATCTGCGTGCTCTCGGACCTTGAGAACCTCTGGCTTCGGGCCTACCTCGACTTCACGACGCTCGGCTCCATCACGAAGGGGCAGCAGCTCGAGGTGGTCAGCGAGGCGGCTCCGAATCGGGTCTTCTCAGGCGCGGTGACCCGAATCTCGAAGGAGGCGGAGTTCACGCCGAAGGATGTGCAGACGCCAGAGCAGCGGACCAAACAGGTGTACTGGGTGAAGGTCGGGATCGGCGACGCGGAGGGGTTGCTGAAGCCGGGGATGCCTGCCGATCTTGTCCAGCCCGGCGGGAAGGGGGGGTACCCCCGTGCAGACGGCCCCGGAACCCGCTGAACCCCCCCCGGTCATCGTGGTTTCCGGGCTCGGTAAGCGCTTTCAGGCGATTCAGGCCCTGGACAGGGCCGGTTTTCGCGTCTTTCCGGGCGAGGTCTTCGGTCTAGTCGGGCCCGACGGCGCAGGCAAGACGACCCTCATGCGCGTGCTCTGCGGGCTGCTGTCCCCTAGTGAAGGAAGTGTGACGGTTGCGGGATTTGATGTGGTAACGCAGCCGGAGGCGGCGAAGCCGCACCTGGGCTATCTCGCGCAGCGGTTCGGGTTGTGGGGCGACCTGACGGTCGAAGAGAACCTGCGATTCTGCGCCGACCTCTACCGCGTGCCCCGGGCCGACTTCGAGGCGCGCCGCCCGCATCTGCTGGAGATCACGCGACTGGCCCCCTTCACCGACCGGTTGGCGGAGCAACTCAGCGGCGGGATGAAGCAGAAGCTTGGGCTGATCTGCACGCTGATCCATCGGCCCCGCGTGTTGCTGCTGGATGAGCCGACGACGGGGGTCGACCCCGGCTCGCGGCGGGACTTCTGGCGGCTCTTGTACGATCTCCCGCGTCAGGGCGTCACCGTCGTGGTCAGCACTCCCTACATGGACGAAGCCGAACGCTGCGATCGCGTCGCGCTGCTGCATGAGGGCCGGGTGCTGGCGTGCGCGTCGCCGGAGGAGCTGAAGCGGGGCCTGCCGGGGCGGTTGTTCACGGTCGCGGCGCGCCCGCAACGACGGGCGAAGGAGGCGCTGCGGGGCGTGGCCGGGGTGCGCGCGGTGGCGACCTTCGGAGACCGGTTGCACGTGCTGACCGAGACGGATGAGGCGGCCTTGGAGACCGCCCTACGGATGACGGAGGTAGAGGTGAAGGTGATCGCGCCGGTGGCGCCGGGCCTGGAGGATGTGTTCACGACGATGCTGGCCGGAGGTGGAGGGAATGGGTGAGCCGGCCGTCGTCGCGGAAGAGCTGGTGCGGCGGTTCGGGTCGTTCACGGCTGTCGATCATCTCTCGTTCGAGATCGCGCGGGGCGAGATCTTCGGGTTCCTGGGGCCGAACGGTTCGGGGAAGTCGACCACGATCCGGATGCTGTGCGGGCTGCTGCTGCCCACGGCCGGTGACGCGCGCGTCGGCGGGGCGAGCATCGTGCAGGAGCCGGAGCTTGTGCGGGAGCAGATCGGGTACATGTCCCAGCAGTTCTCGCTCTACCCGGACCTCACGGTGGCCGAGAACCTGGAGTTCTACGGCGGCGTGTACGGCGTCGAGGGCAGGGGCTTCACGGAACGGGAGGCCGAGCTGGTGGCGCGGTTGGAGCTGGCCGAGGTGCGGGAGCGGCTGGCGGCGGACCTGTCGACCGGGGTCCGACAGCGGCTGGCGCTGGCGTGCGCCATGATCCACGAGCCGCCGATCCTGTTCCTGGATGAGCCCACCAGCGGCGTCGATCCCGGGGCCCGGAGGCGGTTCTTCGAACTGATCGAAGACCTCGCGCAGGGGGGAGTCACGACGCTGGTCACGACGCACGTGATGGATGAGGCGGAGCACTGCAACCGGCTGTTGCTGATCCACCAGGGGCGGCGCGTGGCGGAGGGCTCGCCGGCCGAGGTGAAGGCCATGACGCCGGGCCGCCTTCTGCAGGTGCGCGCAGAGCCGGCCATGCGGGCGGCCGAAGCCCTGGATCCCCTGCCGGAGGTGCTGGAGGTATCCCTGTTCGGGACGGCGCTGCACGTGGCACTGAGGGAAGACGTGACGGCCCCGGAGGCATACCTGCGGGCACGCCTCGCCGAGGCGGAGGTCGAAGCGGGCGAGATCGAGCCGGTCGCGGCAACGTTGGAGCACGCCTTCCTGGCGCTCACCGGCGGGGCAGGGGAGGGCAGCGACGGATGAGCGGCCGCCGGATGCTGGCGATGGCGCGGAAGGAGTGGATCCACATCAAGCGCGACCCGCGCAGCCTCGCGGTCGCGCTGGCCCTGCCCTTCGCGCTGCTCGTCATCAACGGCGCCGGGATCGACTTCGATCTCACCGACCTGCCCTTCGCCCTGTGCGATCTTGACCGCTCGCAAGCCAGCCGCGCCCTCGCCGAACACCTCACGCAGGGAGGGTTGTTCCGGCTCGTCGCGAGCGTCCCCCGCCC
>Ga0233425_10006703_pt1 | contig 16798 bp, 16 predicted proteins | sample Watercolumn_Towu_2_FD_181712 | JGI IMG/M metagenome (GOLD analysis project Ga0233425, IMG submission 181712) | Freshwater microbial communities from Lake Towuti, South Sulawesi, Indonesia - Watercolumn_Towuti2014_140_MG | ecosystem: Environmental > Aquatic > Freshwater > Lake | place... | reverse complement strand
CATCAAATGTATGGCGAAAACATGTGGTCCTCGCAGTATGGGACAGCGACGAATACAAGTATGGTAAAGCAAGCTGGTTTTGAAACAATAATAGATACATTGGATAATACTGGAGGGGAGCGACATCAAATAATCATGGCAAAAAAATTATGATTGAGTAAATTGCAAAATTGCATATTTTGGTACTATCAATCTAGTGTGTTGGTGTGGAGGAGGAGAAATGTGGTAGGGAGGTTGTGCTCAATGACCAGAGACTTAGATATAGAGATTTATAATCTTTGATAGAGCATTGACCGGCAACCATAACTCTGGCATGATGATTGGAGATTGTTATTTATTGGGAGAAGTTATGTCTGATCAAGACGCTAAAGACATATCGGCAATGATGGCTAGTAGCAATGTCGAAGTACCGATAGAACAACCAAAAAAATCGAAAGCACTGTGGATTGCTTTGACATGCATAGTGGTAGGGGTGGGACTGGGTATATTTGCGTACAATCAATCTACGAGTGTCCCTACTCCTAGTGTAAAACCGACAGTCAAGCCGACTACTGTACCCGCTGCTCCAACTACTATCCCTAGCCCTATGCCTAGTCCAGTAATTCCTCAAACAAATGCAGTTACCCCACAGGCACACTCGATCACATTTCCCAAGACAGGAAAGATCCGAATATATTCTAGTATTACCAACTTGCAACAGTTGATGACGCTGAATATTGCAGGTCAGGCGAAAGAAATAACAATTCCTCATCAAACTTCGACAAAGAACGCCATGATTAGCGGAGACTCTACTTTTATTGTGACGGCAAATAGTACCGCGACCTATGACTTGTATATCAACGGAAGATCGGGACTCAAGATGAAAGGGTGGATTCCACCTCTTGGAACACAAAAAAAAGATTGTGGGATCACTGCAGCGGCGGCGAATAGTTTTGAGACTGCTCTTGCGTATGCTACAGGTAAATTGGCAGGAGAAAGCATATTCTTGTATCAGTGCTGGGAAGACGATGATACGCCAGGAGAATTTAATGATGCTTATATTTTGTGGACTTATGTGCCTGGGACTACGACTGCTTCAACTAGTCCTACAGCTTCGCCAAGTGTGACTCCTACACCTACACCCACCCCTACACCTACTTCTACGGCTACGCCTAAGCCGACTGCCACTCCAACCCCTACACCCACCCCAACTCCAACCCCATCACCCAGAGTGAGCATGCCCGATACAAGTGGGGGGACACCAGTAACGGGGATTTTTGAAATTACGATGGGGACTATATCTGTAGGCTTGGTGTTGTTGGTATTTGGATTGCTAGGTTTGTTGGTACTATAAATATTGGTTATTGCCTTGGACGAATGGTAGAATAACTTGATTGGCAGGATAGCTCAGTCGGTTAGAGCACGGCATTCATAACGCCGAGGTCATGGGTCCGATCCCCATTCCTGCTACCATAAAAAAACCACTCATTACTGAGTGGTTATTTTATGTGTGTTGCGGAGCTAGGAGTTGAACCTAGCCTGTGAGATTATGCGAGCTGTATTCTCCAATTACTTGGAGTGTCGGACTATATCTTCATCCATTAATTGTGGATGTTTGGCGTGTAGTCTCTACGGGTTCCCATTCGATAAAATCAGGGTCTTCCCTCGGTATTACCCTTCATATAACTATGAGTTGGGTTTCACCGATATAGCCAAATTCACCTATTCTAGTTGCTTAGGTAGGGGCCCATTTTGAGCCTCACGTGCACCGTACACTACCCCGCGCGTTTTAAAGAACAGGTTCATTGTATCTCCAATACTTGGATATTGCAATATTTATGTACCCGTATATACTGATGTAAGGAACCGAAATATGTCTAAATCAGAAAAGAAAATAATTGCGAGAACGTTGAGAAGAAAAGGTAATAGCATAAAAAGTATTGCTAAAGATCTAGAGGTTTCACAAGGCTCTGTAAGTTTGTGGTGTAGAGATATTGTATTAACGAAGGAACAGATAAAGATTTTAGAAGACAACTCTAAAGATCCTTTCTACGGGAAGAGATTGCAAAACTCTTTAAAACAACAAAATATACGTTTTGAAAAAACCATGAGACTAAAGAATGAAGGTATTGAAGAAGTGGGAATAATAACTAAGAGAGAACTTTTGTTAGTAGGGATAGCCCTTTATTGGGCAGAGGGATTCAAAAAAGATTCGCAAGTTGGACTCGGCAGTTCGGACCCGAATATGATGAGATTTTATGTTAAATGGCTTAAAGAATGTTTTGACTTTTCAACTGACGACTTACTGTTTCGAGTCACAGTTAACGAATCTCATGAATATCGAATATCTGAAATTGTGAATTACTGGGCTGACGTGTTTGGGATTGATGTGTCAAATTTCCAAAAACCATTTTTCCAAAAAGTGAAATGGCAGAAGTTATACGAGCATCCCGAAGAATACTTTGGAATCCTGAGAATACGAGTGAGAAGAAGCTCTGATTTTCTGAGGAAAATTCATGGTTATATTGATGGTTTAAAAAGAAACGCTTATCTGGATATTTGACAAGAATACGAGAGATTGATATTATTCGGACAATTGAATAAATGCGTTAAAGGGATTTGATTGGGAATCCCCGAGCAGACTAGGCTACGAAAGATGTCTAGTACGGAGGCGAAACCGTAAAAAGTCAGCAACGAGTGTCGTAAACAAACGGAGCTCGCGTAGAAAGAGATTTCTTGCGATATCCTGCGTTATAGCAGGATTTTTTGTAAGAGATAGTGCACGGTGGTACCGTCTTAACCGTAAGACCCGTGTCTGACTAGTAGTCATTGTGACTAGTGGTTGGGCACGGGTTTTTTGTTGGAGAAGTATGGAATACACAGAAACAAGATATTTGTTTAGAGGCCGGGCGCAGCTGGGTTGGCGAGTTGTGGCTTCATTACATAATTAAATTGATAGGAGAAATATGAAATTAACAAAGAAAGAGCTAAACAAGAGTGAGCGACCAACTCATTATTACAACCTGATGGCAGATCTCAAGCAGTATGTGGGTGAGTTACCGGACCCTCCACTTGATCCCAAGACTGGGAAACCAATTGGGCCGGAAGCATTAACAACGTTATTTCCGACGGAGCTAATCAAGCAAGAGGTATCGTTGGAAAGACTAATACCGATCCCTGAGCCGGTACAGGAAATTTATGCGATGTACAGGCCGTCTCCCTTGAGGCGTGCGAGACGACTGGAAAAACTACTCGACACGCCGGCAGAGATTTATTACAAGTATGAAGGAGCATCACCAGTTGGGAGTCATAAGTTAAACACGGCAGTGCCGCAGGCTTATTACAACAAACTGGAGGGAGTAAAAACGTTGACTACTGAAACAGGCGCAGGACAGTGGGGGACAGCGCTCTCACTAGCTTGCCGGATGTTTGACATAAAGTGTAAGGTCTATATGGTCAAAGCGTCGTACGAGCAAAAGCCGTACCGCAGAACGATCATGCAGCTTTATGGCGCAAGCGTAACTCCGAGTCCATCGCGGGAGACGAGCGCCGGTAGAGCGTTTTTACTACAGAGTCCAGAGACGACAGGAAGCCTGGGAATGGCGATTTCGGAGGCGATTGAGGCGGCGGTGACAACACCCAATGCGCACTACGCACTGGGGAGTGTACTGAATCACGTTTTACTGCATCAAACAATTATCGGTCAGGAGGCGAAGGTACAAATGGCTAAAGAAGGTACCTATCCCGATGTGGTGGTCGGGAGTTGTGGGGGTGGGAGCAATCTAGCCGGCATTGCCTTCCCATATCTAGCTGGCAAGTTGTCGGGGGAACACAAAAACCTCCGGGTGGTGGCGGTTGAGCCGACGGCGTGTCCAACACTTACTAAGGGGGAGTACCGCTATGACTCGGGTGATACGGCCGGGATGACGCCACGGATGAAGATGTACACAGTCGGGGCAGACTTTGTGCCATCGCCCATCCATGCGGGGGGACTACGGTACCACGGTGACTCGCCACTCGTGTCTTTTCTATATCACAAAAAACTGATTGAGGCGGTGGCATACGATCAGTTGGCTGTTTTTCAGGCGGCGGAGAAGTTCTCCCAGAGTGAAGGCATCGTGCCGGCACCTGAGTCGGCGCACGCTATCAAGCATGTGATCGAGGAAGCAGAACAAGCCAAGATTGAGGGGAAGAAGAAGGTAATTCTTTTCAACCTGTCTGGGCATGGGCTCTTAGATTTGGGGGCTTATGAGGATTACCTGGCGGGGAGGCTTAAGTAATAGTGAGTGGGGCGGCGGGAGCCGCCCCACAAGTAATTGAAGATGTTAAACTATAAAAGGAGGAAATATGAAAAAACGAGTACTACAAGGAATGAGGCCGACCGGAAGACTACACCTGGGGAACTATTTGGGCACAGCTAAGGGGATGGTGCAACTGCAAAATGACCCTACATACGAGACTTTTTATATGGTGGCGGACGTGCACGCGATTACGACTCCATACGACCCAAAAGAGTTGGGGTACAAGCGACATGATGTGATCATGGACTACATGGCGTGTGGGCTAAATCCAGAAAAGAGTGCTCTCTTTTTCCAATCCCAAGTACCAGAACATGCGGAACTTGCCTTTTATTTATCTTCAGTTATGACTGTCGGAAGGATGCAGGACTTACCAACTTTTAAAGAAAAAGTGAGACAGTATCCTCAACATGTCACTATGGCACTTTTAAATTATCCGATCCTTATGGCTTCTGACATTTTGCTTTATAAAGCATCGGTAGTGCCGGTAGGGCTTGATCAAGAACCTCATATGGAAGTAGCCAGAGAGATAGTGCGCAAAATGAATGATCTCTATGGAATTGATTTCCCTGAGCCTCAAAGTTTGCAAACTCAGATTCGATATGTGCCATCGCTACTGGGTGAGGGGAAGATGAGCAAGAGTGTGGAAAATAGTTTTATAAGTTTGTCGGATGATTTGGCGATGATCAAAAAGAGACTTGCCGGAGCACCGACAGATAGTGGGAAGGGGAATGTAGTACCGAGCGAGGGAGGAGTAGCGAATTTACTCAAGTTTGTAGAGTTGTTTGAAGGGGCGGAGAAGCGAAAAGAATATGAGGAAATGTATGTGGGGAGTGGGATACGGTACGGGGATCTCAAGAATGAATTGGCGCTAGCAATTGATAAAGAACTCGCTCCAATTCGTGAAAAGCGGAAAGAGTTGGAAGCAAAGCCAGAATATGTAGAGAAAGTGATAATAGAAGGGGCGGAGCGGGCAAGAGTAGTGGCGGGTGCGACTATGGCAGAAGTAAAAGAAAAGATGGGACTAGGATAAAGACCTATGACCAGTGTACGAATAACACCAACGATCCTAAGATTTATTGAGTGGTTGGAGGATGTTGAAGATATCTGGACTATTAGGTGGATGAAGTGGACGGGGAAACTTGATGCGGGGAATATGATTTCTTTTGAGCAATTAGTAACGGAGTTGGGATTAGAAAAAGAGCTATTGATTAAAAAGAAAATATGAAACCACAAATAAACTTTGACGAGTACAACAAAATAGAGGTGAGAGTGGGGAAAATTGTAGAGGCGAGTGTACCTCTAGGATCAAACAAGCTAATTCAGTTCAAAGTAGATTTTGGAGAGTTTCAGAAGACAATTTTTTCGGGGATTAAAGAATGGTATAACCCTGAAGAGCTGGTGGGGGTGAAAACTTTGTGGGTGGTCAATCTAGCTCCTAAAAAGACGCCCTTTGGTGACTCGGAGGGGATGCTTTTTGCATGCGACACAGTTGATGGCAAGCCATATGTTGTGCGGATTGAAGATGAAGTGAAAGAGGGGAGTGAGTTCCACTAGATGTGCTGACGAAATAGGGAAGATAAGGTAAAATTCTGATATTATGGCGAAAACAAAAAAACAAAATCAAAGTACCACACAAGTACCAGCGCAAGATGAAAAAAATCATTTTTCCCCTGAAATGAAGAATGTAAAGATGTGGAGTTTTAAGTTTGATTTGAAAAAAATGATTGTGTGGGGGCTAATTTTATTTTTATTTGTACCTGCAATTACGTCGCTGTTTAGTGGGGTAGCAAACGAATTAAATGTCACGATCACCCAAGCGATGCAGGACATCAAAGACGAAAAGGTACAGTCGGTCGAGGTAGTAGGAGATCAAGTACTACTAGATTACGGCGATCAAGTGATGAAGTTTAGTACCAAAGAAACTGGCTCGACCTTTACCGAGCTTTTGACTCAGTATGAAATCAATCCGGCAGATGTAAACTACAAAGTCAAAAATGGTAGTTTTCTAGATAAAATCGGTGGAATTCTCAATATCCTTTCTTTCTTGCTGATGGCGTTGTTTTTTATCATGATTGTCAGACAAATGAAAGGGGGAGGACCTGGTGGAATGGGCGGTGGTATGTTTGGGATGGGTAAATCTAAAGCAAAACTATTTGCGAAGGGCAAACAAAACGTCAAATTTAGCGATGTGGCGGGAGTGGACGAAGCAAAACTCGAGCTAGAAGAAGTGGTGGATTTCTTGAAAAATCCAGAAAAATATGCCAAAGTGGGGGCGCGAACACCTAGAGGGGTACTACTGATAGGTCCAGCTGGGGTAGGGAAGACGCTGATGGCGAGAGCGGTAGCGGGTGAGGCTGGCGTACCATTTTTCTCGATGGCAGGATCGGAATTTATGGAGATGCTAGTGGGCGTTGGAGCTTCGCGTGTGCGCGATCTATTTGAGACAGCAAAAAAAGCGAGTCCATCGATCATCTTTATCGATGAAATAGATGCGATCGGTAGGACACGTGGGGCAGGGAGTATGGGAGGACATGATGAACGCGACCAGACTCTAAATCAGATCCTTGTCGAGATGGACGGATTTACCGTAAAAGAAAATGTGGTGGTTTTAGCGGCAACCAATAGGCCTGATGTACTAGACCCAGCGCTTGTGCGCCCGGGACGCTTTGATAGACGTGTCACACTAGACATGCCAGATATCGAAGGGCGCAAGCAAACGCTAGCAATACACGCGAAAAACAAACCGTTTGTTGTAGGTATTGACTGGGATAGTGTCGCCAAACGAACCGTAGGATTTACTGGAGCTGATCTCGAAAACATGTTAAATGAAGCGGCTATCCTGATCGCGCGCGAAAATAGAGACAAGATCACCTTTGATGATATTGAGGAAGCGGCGACAAAAGTAAAAATGGGACCTTCAAAGAAGCGTATTCAGAGCGACGAAGAACGCAAGATGACGGCATACCACGAAGCAGGGCACGCGATTGCGACACACTTTTTGACTCACACCGATCCGGTTCATCGCATTTCAATTATTTCTAGAGGGCGTGCGCTTGGCTTTACCATGATCCCACCTGCTGTGGATAAATATCAAAATACGAGAACCGAGCTTTTGGAAGAAATATGTACTTTACTAGGTGGACGAGCGGCAGAAAAACTCATCTACAACGATTTGACAGCAGGAGCATCTTCCGATATAGATCGAGTAACCAAGATCGCCAGGGCAATGGTGACGGACTATGGTATGTCGCCACTGGGGCCGATAGATTTTGGGCCTAAAGAAGGGATATCCGACTGGGGACGTAATTATTTAGAGCCTACGGATGTCTCAGACAGTAAGCGAGCCGAAATTGATAGTGAAGTAAAAAGAATTGTAAATGCCTGCGAAAAAACCACGATGAAAATCCTTAAAGATCAAAGAAAAATTATGGACAAAGTGGTGACAGCTTTAATGGAAAAAGAGTCGCTTGAAAGAGAAGAATTTGAGAGAATTGTGGGAGTGAGCGCAGCAGAAATAAAAGCGAAAAACGAGTATAGTGTAGATTATGAGTAGTACAGGACAGGTGCGACAAGTAGCGATAAAGTTGTCGCATAGTGGCAGATTTAAGAAGATTATTGTTTCTTTGGTGGTGGCGGTGATAGTGCTAGGCTTGTTGATTGTGCCATTAGAAAAAAATGTACCACTTGCTACCATAAAAAATGAATGGGATGGGATGTGGTTTGCTGTGACGACGGTGACTGGAGTCGGGTACGGAGACATGTATCCAGTGACTTTGCTGGGTAGACTGATAGCGACACTCCTACAAGTATTTGGAGTTGTGTTGTTTGGGGCAGTGATGGCGTTTGTGTCGGTAGAACTACTTCGATACCAAGAAGATTTTAATATGCGTAGACTGCTGGAGAGACTAGATGAACAGGAGAAGAAGATGGAGGAAATAAAAAAACATTTGGATTTTTTGGTAAAGAAATAACTGATGACATATGGTTAGTTTGAATAGGAAAGATTTTTTGAGACTGTGTGCGGTTGGTGTAGCTGGTGTAGCTGGTGTAGTTGGTAGTAGGTATGTGAACGACCTATGTATATCAGAACATCCTACTGCAAAAAAAGAAAATAATGATCAAACAGCAGAAATGTTTGAAGTAGACAAGATTTGGAGTAGTGAGCAGATAAATGCACTGAAAAATGTTTTTTCAGATATTGGTGTTAATTTGGAGCGTCGTAGTAAGAGAGACAATGGTAGTAGAAAAGATATCGCTTTAAACAACTTTGATCTCAATTTGTATGAAGTTAATATGAACCAAGTATTAGATGTATGTCAACGTATGCAAAAAACACATGCATATATTACACAAGATAGCACTATAGAGGATGACGTAAAACAAGTTGCGTTAAGACAACTCGCTATTGATTTTCAAACTACAATACCGCTTATACAAACAGTATGGGAAGTTTCTAGAGAATACTATGGAGATAACCTACTAGACATGTTAATATTTCAATCTACACTAATAGAAAACGATGATATACCAAATGACCCATTGTTTCATGAGAATATTTACAAATCACCAATTGGTCGACTGTCTTGGTTTGATTTTCAAGTAAAAGATGAATTTGATGGTAAGAAAGTATATCCAATAACGAGATTGTTGTTTGAAGATAGTGGGAATCTAACAAAAAAAATATTGCCGGGTAACTTTGTAAACAGTGAAGAAGCAGTAAATTATAGTGGATATACACGAGTAAGAGGCGTAGTAGATGCAAGTGAACAAGTGACGTACGAAAATAAACAAATAATTGAGATACCCCTTGACGTAAAAGAGATGATCATGAATGAATTGGAGTTACTAGGAATAGACTATGCATTTTCTGAAATATATTTTGCGAGAGAAAAATACAACCACAATGATCATGATATTGCGAGTGCTTGGTTTATGGGAAAAGGTTTGATAGAAATAGACTTATTTAAGGATGGAATAATTTCTGCCGAAAAATACTTAGCAAAAAAAGAACAATATAACTTTGTCTTTAGTCATGAGATTTGGCATAGTATTTTCGAGAGAATTCAGAGTATGAACGATAAAGATAGATATATTGTATGTGCAATGATAAATCTAGAGTTTACTAGGATATGTAAAATCTCTGATCCAAAATATTTTCCACGTGATGATGAAATGACTGGGATATGGATTGGTGAAGATATAACTGCTGGCCTTGATATTGATGGGATGCTAAAACAAATGATTTTTCATCCAAACGAATCTGTTAGGGAACGATATTTAACCGTAGCGATTGGCATGGATACATGGAATAACTATGTATCTAATATGTTGATGTTGTATGAAAACGTATTAACGAAACAAGACCGTGTTGTTTATAAATCTTCACTGAGAAAGATTCAACTTGATCCTAATAATATCAAGACATGGAATGACGAAATGAAAAGAATAAATAGAAGGCGAGTAAGGGAGGCTATATCTTCTTTGAAAAGTGAATATAAATATTATGCGAATAAAATGGGTAGTTTAGAGAGATGGTTGATAGAAGAAATGATAGATTTAGAAGACGCGGGTGGAGCGTTTTCTGATGTCTTATTTTGTTCTACTATATTTGACGTGTCTGAGTATATAAATACTATACTACCAATATACTTGATCAACCGTTCTCTAATGTCTGATGATATGAAAGTGCTAAATTTGATCGAGGATGACTTAGCAGTAATTAAAGATGATGACGTAAGATGTGAAACATTGCGTCAAATATGGAGTTTGGCAAAAAAACAAAAAGATAACTTTCGTTTTTCTAAAGAACTTCCAATGAGTGCAAATATTGCGGAAGAGTATTTGTGTGATCAATTTGCGATGATGATGACAACCAAGAGAAGAGCTATAGATTTTGACAATCCGTTGTCGAGTTTACAAACACAGTTATTACTTGCAACTGAAAAGTCGAGAATGCGAAAAATACTAGATTTTTTTAAACAGCGTAATCTAGCTCTTGAGATAAGACAAAGAATGTAGAGTAATTGAGTTACAATACCCATATGACGAAATTGTTGCTTGTAGATGGGTCGGCACTACTACATAGAGCCTATCATGCGTACCCACCACTAAAAAGCAAAACGGGCGAAATAGTAGGGGCGGTGTATGGGGTGTTGAGCATGCTACTATCGACGCTCGGTGATATAACCCCTAGTTACGTTGTGGTAGCGTGGGACCTACCCAAACCCACTTTTCGTCATGTGAAATATGTAGGATACAAAGCACAGCGCCCAAAAGCTGATGCGGAAATGGTAGAACAAATACCTTTGGTAAAGGAAATGATTGCGAGTATCCCGGTACTACAAATAGAAAGAGAAGGGTATGAAGCGGATGACATCATCGGGACCATGTCAAAACATGGAAGTGATGAGAATGAAGTGATTATACTTACGGGCGACCAGGACGCGATGCAACTAGTGAGTGAGCACGTACGAGTTCTAACTCCTGCAAAAGGGACAAATCCACCAGTGATGTATGGTACAAACGAAGTGAAAGATAAATACGGTGTAGAGCCTGACAAAATAGTCGATTACAAAGCGCTCATAGGAGATACTAGCGACAATATACCAGGGGTGGCGGGAATAGGTCCAAAGACAGCTGTCGCGCTCATCAACCAATATGGTGGGTTGGAGGCTATATATGAATGTATAGATAAAATCGATAACCCAAAAATAAAAGAGAAACTTGTAGCAGGGAGAGATAGTGCAATCCTCTCTTTGGATTTGTCTAAAATCGTGACGGATATGGAGCTAGAGCAAAAACTAGAAGATATGAGATATAGTGGAATATTGAGTGACAATCTAAAGATAAAACTAGAGGAATATGGGTTTAAAAGCTTGCTAAAACGGTACTTTAATGAAGTAACACAATCACAAAAAATAGATAAGCAAATGGGATTATTTTGAGATGAAAATCGCACTAGTACATGATTATTTGATTGAGGCAGGAGGAGCAGAGAGGGTGTTGAAGGTGCTCTCTGAGCTGTACCCGGAAGCACCAATTTATGTGGCGTTGGCTAAAAATGGGAGTGCCAAAGCAATGTTTAAGGATAAAAAAATTATTGAGAGTAAATGGGCTTGGCTACTCAAAATTGGGCGGATGTATAGCTATTTGCGAGGATTGATCCCTTGCATATGGAAGAGTGTGGATTTGCGAACATATGACGTGGTGATTACGAGTTGCTCAGGATATGTGGCGCGGGGGTTTAAAGTCAAAAAAGAAGCAAGGGTCATAGCTTATTGCCACACACCGCCACGCTGGCTTTACGGGTATGACACACCCACGAATGCGCAAGATAAATGGTGGGGCAAGTTGTTTATGTGGGTGGTAGGACCATTTGTGAGATATTTTGATTTTGTGTCGGCGCAACGAGTGGATGTGTGGGTCGCCAATTCGAAAGAAGTAGCCGGAAGAATCGCCAAATTTTACCGTAAGGACGCGAAGGTGATTTATCCGCCGGTAGAAGTTGGGCGCAAAAGTTCCGACCACTCGCCTAAAATCGCGCAAGGGTCGGAACTAGACTACTATCTCATGATCTCTCGGATCGTGGGAGGCAAGGGTATCAAAGAAGCAGCGCACGCATTTAAGAAACTAGGCATCAAACTCAAGATAGTGGGAGAAGTCGTGGATATGAGGCTAGGGGGTCAAGTGGAATCACTGGGGCGAGTAGACGAGGATACCTTGGCGACACTTTATGCAAATGCCAAGGGCTTTGTGGCACTGGCGCGGGATGAAGATTTTGGGATGACGCTAGTGGAGTCGATGATGTATGGGACACCGGTACTCTCATACAACGGAGGAGGATACAAAGAAAGCGTAATCGAGGGGAAAACGGGAATATTTATACAGGATACCGGAGTCGAGGCAATCAGGGAGGGGATAGAAAAAATGGAAAAAACCAAATGGGATAAAAAAGCAATTGTAAAATGGGCGAACCGTTTTGCACGCGACAAGTTTGAGCAAGAGATGAGAAAAATTGTAGGGAGAGGGGATGCCGGAGTTACCTGAGGTAGAAACAATCAGACGACAACTGAGTGAGAAGATCTTGGGGCAGGCGATCGTAGGAGTTGAGGTACACAGAGAGCGTTGCTATATCGGAATCAAAAAGTTAAGGGGGGAGCGAATCAAGTCCATAAAACGGACAGGCAAGTATTTGTTTATACTCTTTGAGTCGCAACATGGATTGGTAGTACATCTGAAAATGACGGGGAGACTGGTATATGACGTGGATTTTTACGAAACTGCGCCACATACCAGAGTAGTTTTGACACTGGGGGAGGGACACAAGCTATATTTTTGGGATGTGCGCACTTTTGGATATATCAAATATGAAGAAAAAATAGAAGAGATATTTGAGAAGCAGAGCGCCAGGATAGGCCAAGAGCCGTGGCAGATGACTACTGACGAGTTTTATACACTTTGTCAAAAATATAAACGACCGATAAAAAACTTGATACTCGATCAAGGGTTGGTCGGAGGGGTAGGTAATATTTACGCCAATGACGGACTGTGGGAAGCGGGAATCGACCCGCGGCGAGGAGCCAATACTCTCAGTAAAAAGGAGGCAAAGTTGTTGCTGATGGGGCTATGTAAAGTAATGGAGAGGGGACTGATCACAGGGGGAGCGAGCGACAATAGTTATGTAAATGCGCTAGGGCAAAAAGGGAAATATCAAGAGGAGTTTCGGGTGTATAAACGGACGGGGCAGGCGTGTTTAGCGTGTGGGAATAAAATCGAGAGGGTGGTGGTAGGAGGGAGGGGGAGTTTTGTGTGCATTAAATGTCAGAAATGATTTGAGTAATGTTGTTGAGCTGGGAGTATTTTGCGCAAAAAAAACGGTGATATTTTGCTGATGCAAAATTCACCTGTTACTAGTCTGCCCGACTGCGTAATCTTTTTTGACTGCAAATTACATCCCAGCTCTCCAAGTATTTATTTAAGGTATTTCTTCCCATTATCAGAATCACCTCAGCACTGCATAAAATATGGGATCAGATAATACTCAGTTTGGTAAGATATAATAAAGATAATGAAGATAGAGCGCTTAACTTTAAGCAATTTCCGGAGTTATAAGAAACGGATATTTTATTTTAAAGATTTGAACGTGATTGTGGCACCAAACGGTAGTGGCAAAACCAATATACTGGAAGCAATTTATCTGCTTGCATCGGGGCAGTCGGAACGGGTAGAGGTGGGTGAGGAGATGATCCATTTTGACAGTGAGATAGGATCGGTGGCGGGTGTTGTAGAACATAATGAGGAGAGAGTGGAGCTATCTATTGTGTTGACCAGAGGTCAGTATATGGGTAAACGCACACCCAAACGAAGATATTTGGTAGATGGGGTGGCGAGAGTGAGAGCTGGGTTTGTGGGGCGACTAGCAGCTGTCATGTTTAGACCGGAAGATATGCGACTGATCGAGGGCTCGCCTAGTAGACGTAGAGAATACTTGGATGAAACACTCTCGATGGCACATAGTGAGTATGACCGAGCGTTACATGTGTATCAGGCATCACTGAAAAGACGCAACAAGTTATTAGACGCAATACGTGAAGGAGTGGCTAAACGAGAACAGCTGACATACTGGGATCAATCGATCATTAAAAACGGCAACATCGTGACAGACTACCGAAGAGATTATCTAGAGTATTTAGGAGAAGTGAAGACAGCATTTGGACAGTACCAAATGGTTTATGATGCTTCAACTATTTCAGAGAGTAGGCTCGCTCAATATAGTGAAGCAGAGGTGGCACTAGGATATACGCTAGTAGGACCACACAAAGATGATTTTATAATCATGAGTGAGGGGAGAGATTTAACAAAGTATGGCAGTCGAGGAGAGCAGAGACTCGCAGTACTGTTTTTGAAACTGGGAAATTTGCAATATTTAGAAGATAAGCTGAGAGTCAAGTCAGTACTGCTTTTAGATGATATCTTTTCGGAATTGGACGAAGAGCATAGGAAAGAGGTGGTCGAGATGACAAAAGGGAGGCAGACGATCATCACGAGCGCAGAAGAGGAAGTGAGAGATTTGCTAGTTGAGGCTGAGAGAATTTGTATTATCGTTAGCGATTGATTGGGGGAAGTTTGCTTGCTAACTCCTTCATCATTGCGGCTTCACGTCTACCTTGAGCGGTGAACCATTTGCGCAAGAGTGCAAGAAGTCTTTGCTTTGTTGTGAGATCGCCACTAGCTGTGACATCGAATATTAGATGTTGTTGGTCTTTACTCATTGGGTTAATTATATTTTCATTATCTATATTATTATGTTGCATATGAGTAACTCCTGATTGCTATTTTCTCGTATAATTGTATCATGACAAATAAATGCGTGAATATAGACATACCAGATCCTAATAGTCACAAGGGGGAAAATGGGCGGGTGCTGGTGATCGGCGGATCCAAGCTATTTCACGCTGCCTCATGCTGGTCGGCGCTGATGGCATCAAAAATAGTGGATATGGTGCACTTTTCTTCCCCTGTTTTTGAGAATAATGATTTGATGCGAATCAAGGGTAAAGAGTTGTTTTGGGAGGGGATTGTCGTAGACTGGGGGGACATTGATCATTATATAGAAGAAGATGATTGTATCCTTATAGGACCAGGTATGGAGAGGGGGGCGGAAACGAAGCGAATCGTAAATGAGTTACTTATAAAGCATCCAGGCAAGAGGTGGGTGGTAGATGGCGGGGCACTACAAGAAGTAGATCCGACATTACTAAATCCAAATATGATCATTACTCCAAACATCAGAGAGCAAGAGATGCTTTTCAACAAAATACCAAAAGGGGTGACAGTACTGGCAAAAGGAGTAGTGGATAAAGTGTACGACGGCGAGAAAAGCGAGTTTATTGAGGGGGGCAACGCTGGGATGACCAAAGGTGGGACGGGTGATGTACTGGCGGGACTGGTAGCTGGGTTGTATGCGAAATCGCAAGCATTTGCGTCATGTGTCGTGGCTAGTGATGTGAACAAAAAGGCGGGGGATGAACTGATGCAGAGAGTAGGGACATTTTACTCGGCGAGTGACCTGATAGAGCAGGTGCAAAAAGTTTTGGCGAAGACCTTCCGGGAGACTCCCGGAAGGTAGATTAGTCGTAATCGAGAGCTACTTGATATATTGGGGTGATTTCATCCTGATCCTCTATGAACTTTTGATATCTTTTAGAGTTGCCATCAAAATGATTCAGGATTTTTGTGGTATCTATCCAAGATTGTTGAAAAAATCCCAAATAGTTTTGATATGAAGAGTATTTATATTCCTGTAACCTTCCGGGAGTCTCCCGGAAGGTTGGGAGATCGAGCGGGTTGCGGTGGATGTATTTGGATAAATAGATCCATTGAGATTCGGTAGTTACTTTGACTGCTTTATATGGTCCCTGGAAGAGACTACCGACTCTTACATATTTTGTATTGAAATATCTTACATATTCAGACATGAGCGATCGCATAAAGTGAGATATGTCGTCGTATTCTTTTTGTCTCACGAATAAGTGAAAGTGATTTGGCATAAGACAATATGAAAGCAGGGTGATGTTTCTCGTATAATTTTTGAGCGGTTTGGAGATGGGTCTGGCCTTCCGGGAGTCTCCCGGAAGGTTTGGAGAAGTCAGATAAAGATGGAGATAACCGAGGAAGGTTTTGTAGTCGGCGTCGTCTTGGAAAACTGTGCGCTTCTCTACGCCACGATTGTAAATATGGTAATAGGCACCAGACTCGTATTCCTTGATACTATGCTTGGCAGGCATAATATAATGATAACATTTTGATTTGAGTGAGTAGGCGTAGGCCTTCCGGGAGTCTCCCGGAAGGTGTGGTATAGTGATGATATAGGGTCCAAAAACTATGGGGTACACACTTGATGTGTATGAGAGTGTTATACTGAATATAACGATTATTTGACTTTTGAATTTTGGAGCCTATAATATGGGGGATATGACACCAAAGAATAATAACCACGAATTGGGAATTGATGTTGATCTGTTAGATGGTGGTAGTCCGAAAACACTAGAGATTCGAAAGATTAGGGGAAAGATTCTGGAAGTTGCTGGTAAAACGGCTGCTGCTTTGGGGATAACATCTCTCGCTTTGTGGGCTTACTCACTACTGCCATCAGGAAATGTGAGTGCGCAGGAATTGTTGGCTTCTGAATCGATAAGTAAACGTAAAGGTCAAAATGCTTTAACTATCGATCAACCCAATCAATATGGCAACTCTGATTTAGACGAAATTGTGAAAGTGGTAAGAGGTACGATGAGAAATGCATCTAATAATCAAGGTGAGGTAGTGAAGGCAAAGACATCCCTCCATTTAGCTATTGCTGGTGAATGGAGTGGACATAGTGAATTTGTGACGGATAAAACATTGACCAACCTTTTTCTAGACGGCGCGGACGTAGATGATACATGGGGTGTAGTAAATATAAAAATAGAAGGAAAAACTACCTTCGACAATCCTGAGGATGGCGGTTTGCCGGCGGA
>Ga0233425_10006702_pt1 | contig 16802 bp, 11 predicted proteins | sample Watercolumn_Towu_2_FD_181712 | JGI IMG/M metagenome (GOLD analysis project Ga0233425, IMG submission 181712) | Freshwater microbial communities from Lake Towuti, South Sulawesi, Indonesia - Watercolumn_Towuti2014_140_MG | ecosystem: Environmental > Aquatic > Freshwater > Lake | place... | reverse complement strand
CCAGTGGCTGGCCAGCTTGAGCATGGAGACGAAGGCCACCGCCACCGAGCCGCCGATGAGCAGGCGCCCGGCGCTGGCCCACCAGAGATTGGGCGCCAGGGCGAAGAGCAGGGTGCCCAGCGCGGCGACGCCGGCGCCGAGGGTGAGCAACCGGCGCGGCCCCCAGCGGTCGGCGATGATGCCGGTGGGGATCTGCATGGCGACGTAGGAATAGAAATAGAAGCCGGAGAGATTGCCCAGCGCTGCGGCGCCGATGGCAAACTCGGCCATCAGCCGGTCCGTGAGGACGGCCGGCGCGACGCGCTGGTAGAAGCCGATGAGGTAGAGCAGGGCACCGAGGCCCCAGACGAACCAGGCAAGTCTTGCCGGCGGGAACTGGCGCTCGCTCATGCAAAGGCCTGCGCCCACCACAGCCGCGCGCGCAGGCCCCAGCCGGTGGTGTAGCCGAGGCCGGAGAAGCGGATGGCGCCGCGGCGGTCAACGACAAACCAGGCCGGCGTGGCGCGCACGCCGAGCGACCAGGCGATCTCGCCGCGCGCATCGACCAGCGCCGGGTAGTTCAGCTTGCGCTCGCGCATGGTTTTCGCCACCGAATCGGCGTTGCCGGACTGCATGGCCAGCGTCAGCACCGGCCAGTCCCCGGCGAGCGAGGCGATGGTGCCCTCCTCGGCGCGGCAGATCGGGCAGGATTCGGACCAGACGTAGACGAGCAACGGCCGGCCGCCGGCATCATTCAGCGCCGCCTCGAGGCTCATCGGCCGGCCGTCGGCAAGCTGGCCGGCGATCGGCGGCATGGTGCCGGCCTGCATCTCGCGCCCCTGCCAGATCTGCAGGGCGAAGAAGATGAGCAGAAATATCCAGATTTCGAGGGGCAGGCCAAAGCGCCGCCGCGAGGGCGGCGCCGGCTCCATGGCACTCATGACGCGAAAAGACTCAGCGCGCTCAGCACTGCTCCCAGGGCAGCCCGTCATGGCGCCAGCCGGTCGACTTGCCGCGCTGGTGGTTGTCGTCGAGCTCGCCCTCGAAGCCATGCAGGACATTGAAGACCTGGGTGAAGCCGGCTTCCTCGAGGGCGTGGCCGGCGGAGACCGAGCGGTTGCCGCTGCGGCAGATGAGCACGATGGGACGGTCGACGCTCGCCGCCTTTTTGACGTGGGCGACGAAGTGCGGGTTGATCTCCCAGTCCGGGCCGTCGTTCCAGGGAATCATCATGGCGCCGACGGGGTGGCCGACGAAGAGGAACTCCATCTCGCTGCGGCAGTCGATAAAGAGGGCAGTCGGGTTGTCGTGCAGGAACTGGTGGGCTTCTTTCGGTTCGAGGTGTTTCATCGTCGTTCTCCGGGGATGCGCTCTGAGTATAGCAGGGCCTCCCGGCGGCTTGGACGCGACATGCCCGCAGTATTACACTCGCTGTCCGTAAGGAGATCGCCATGTTCAAGACCCTCACCGTTCTCGCAACCAGCGCGCTACTGGGCGCCGGCTGCGCCCATCTCGACGCCGGCGGCATCGTGGCCGGCGCAACCACCGAGGCGGAGCTGCGGGCGAAGCTGGGTGCGCCCGGCATGAGCTGGGCCGAACCCGACGGCGGCAAGCTGCTCGAGTATTCGGGCCAGCCGAACGGAACATACTGTCAAATGATCCTGATCGGCGCGGACGGCAAGGTGCGCGAAATCCGCCAGGCTTACAGCGAAGCGAACCTGCGTCGCGTCGTCAGCGGCCTGACCGGGGAGCAGGTACGCCGCCTGCTCGGCCGTCCGGAGGAAACCTTGCGTTACCACTTCAGGCCGGACGAGGAAGTGTGGGCCTGGCGCATCGACGACACGGTCGAGAAGATCGTCTATTTCAACGCCTACTTCGGCCGCGACGGCCGCCTGCTGCGCAGCGAGCGCAGCGTCGTCTATAGAACGAGTGGTCCCACCCTGAATTGACAGCTCGGGACGATCGGCGTAAGGTTCGCTCCGCGCCGATTTGATCGTCAGCTTGCGGGGCGCGAAGGGAACTTCCGTAGTTCCTGTAAATTCCGCTAAAGCGAGCGCAAGCCCGTTCGCCGCACCGACGAACGGGTTTTGTTTTTTTATACACGTCATAGCCATGCAGCCCGACCGCAGCGAATTGCTCCGCAGCCTCCTCGCCCGGCGCATCCTCATTTTGGACGGCGCCATGGGCACCATGATCCAGCGCCACGGGCTGCAGGAGGCGGACTATCGCGGCGCGCGCTTCGCGAATCACGCCAGGGAGCTGAAGGGCAACAACGACCTGCTGCTGCTGACGAAGCCCGGGGTGATCCGCGCCATTCACGCCGAGTACCTCGCCGCCGGCGCCGACATCGTCGAGACCAACACCTTCAACGCCACCTCGATCTCGCAGGCCGACTACGGTCTGGAAGCGCTCGCCTACGAGCTGAACGTCGCAGGCGCGAAGGTCGCGCGCGAAGCGGCGGACGAGTTCTCCACCGCGGACAAGCCGCGCTTCGTCGCCGGCGTGCTCGGGCCGACCTCGCGCACCGCCTCGATCTCGCCCGACGTAAACGACCCCGGCTTCCGCAACGTCAGCTTCGATGAGCTGGTGGCGGCCTACCTCGACGCGGTGCGCGGCCTGTGCGACGGCGGCGCCGACCTGATCCTGGTCGAGACCATTTTCGACACGCTCAACGCCAAGGCGGCGCTGTTCGCCGTCGAGCAGTACTTCGACACGATTGGCCGCCGCCTGCCGATCATGATCTCCGGCACCATCACCGACGCTTCCGGCCGCACGCTCTCCGGCCAGACGACGGAGGCCTTCTGGAACTCGCTCAGCCACGCCCGGCCGCTCTCCTTCGGCCTCAACTGCGCGCTCGGCGCGAAGGAGCTGCGCCAGTACGTCGAGGAGCTGTCGCGCGTCGCCGACTGCTTCGTCTCGGCGCATCCCAACGCCGGACTGCCCAACCCGCTGGCGCCGACCGGCTACGACGAGACGCCGGAGATGCTGGCGACGGAGATCGCCGACTGGGCGCGCGCCGGCCTCATCAACATCGCCGGCGGCTGCTGCGGCACGACGCCCGCGCACATCGCTGCCATCGCGCAGGCGCTACAGGGCATCGCGCCGCGCCGTCCTGCGGCGACTGACTTTTCCCTGCGACTGTCCGGGTTGGAACCGTTCAACGTCGGCGAGAACTCGCTCTTCGTGAACGTCGGCGAGCGCACCAACGTCACCGGCTCGAAGGCCTTCGCCCGCCTTATTCTCAACGGCCAGTATGCCGAGGCGGTGAGCGTGGCGCGCGCCCAGGTCGAGGCCGGCGCGCAGGTCATCGACGTCAACATGGACGAGGCCATGCTCGACTCGCAGGCGGCGATGGTGAAGTTTCTCAACCTGATCGCCTCCGAACCGGACATCGCCCGCGTGCCGGTGATGATCGACTCCTCGAAGTGGGAGGTGATCGAGGCCGGCCTCAAGTGCCTGCAGGGCAAGGGCGTCGTCAACTCCATTTCGCTGAAAGAAGGCGAGGCGAAGTTCCTCGAGCAGGCGCGCAAAGTCAGGCGCTACGGCGCGGCGGTGATCGTCATGGCCTTCGACGAGCAGGGCCAGGCCGAAACCCTGCAGCGGAAAATCGAGATATGCGAGCGCGCCTATCGCCTCCTTGCAGGTGACCCAAGCCGATTCCAGACCGGGATGGATGCTAGGCGCCAAGGAGGAGCCGACGAGACATACCTCACAGGTAGGCGAGGAGGCGACGACGCAGGCAACGCCGCAGACGCCCGGCATGGGATCGGCTTTCCGCCCGGCGATATCGTCTTCGACCCCAACGTCTTTGCCATCGCCACCGGCATCGCAGAGCACGACAACTACGCCGTCGACTTCATCGAAGCGACGCGCTGGATCCGCAAGAATCTCCCCGGCGCCAAGGTCTCCGGCGGCATCTCCAACGTCAGCTTCAGCTTCCGCGGCAACGACCCGGTGCGCGAGGCCATCCACACGGTGTTTCTCTATCACGCCATCCAGGCGGGGCTCACCATGGGCATCGTCAATGCCGGCCAGCTCGGCGTGTACGAGGACATCCCGCTTGATCTGCGCGAGCGCGTCGAGGACGTCGTCCTCAACCGCCGCCCGGATGCCGGCGAGCGCCTGGTCGAGGTCGCCGCCAGCGTGAAGGGCGCCGCCAAGGAGTCGACGCCCGACCTCGCCTGGCGCCAGAAGCCGGTGCGCGAGCGCCTCGCCCACGCCCTGGTGAAGGGCATTACCGACTTCATCGTCGCGGACACCGAGGAAGCGCGCCTGGAGTCGAAGCGCCCGCTCGACGTCATCGAGGGCCCGCTGATGGACGGCATGAACACCGTCGGCGACCTCTTCGGCGCCGGCAAGATGTTCCTGCCGCAGGTGGTAAAGTCGGCGCGCGTCATGAAGCAGGCGGTGGCCCACCTCATCCCCTTCATCGAGGAGGACAAGCGGAAGAGCGGCGCGTCCTCCAAGGGCAGGATCGTCATCGCCACGGTGAAGGGCGACGTGCACGACATCGGCAAGAACATCGTCGGCGTGGTGCTCGGCTGCAACGGCTACGAGATCGTCGACCTCGGCGTGATGGTGCCGGCGGAAAAGATCCTGCACGCGGCAAAGGAGCACGGTGCGCAGGCCATCGGCCTGTCGGGCCTCATCACGCCCTCGCTCGAGGAGATGTCGCACGTCGCGGCGGAGATGCAGCGCCAGGGCTTCACGCTGCCGCTGCTGATCGGCGGCGCCACCACCTCGCGGGCGCACACCGCCATCAAGATCGCGCCGCACTACGACGGCACAACGGTGTACGTGCCCGACGCCTCGCGCGCCGTCGGCGTCGTGACGAAACTGCTCTCGGCGGAGATGCGGGCGAGCTTCGTCGCCGAGATCGCCGCCGACTACGAAAAGGCACGCGCGCAGCATGCCGGCAAGAAGGGCGTGCAGCTCCTCTCGCTGGAGGCGGCGCGCGCCAACCGCTTCAAGACGGTCGATGCCGCGCCGGCGAAGCCGAAGACGCTGGGCGTGCAGGTGCTGGCCGACTACGATCTTGCCGCCCTCGTGTCCTGCATCGATTGGGCGCCTTTCTTCCAGACCTGGGACCTCGCCGGCGCCTATCCGGCCATCCTCGACGACCCCAAGGTCGGCGAGACGGCGCGGCAGGTCTTCGCCGACGGCCAGGCGATGCTGAAGCGCATCGTCGACGAGAAATGGCTCAGCGCCAGCGGCGTGTTCGGGCTCTTCCCGGCGAACGCGGTCGGCGACGACGTGGAGCTCTACACGGACGACTCGCGCACGAGCGTGCGCCTGACCTGGCACAACCTGCGCCAGCAGCAGGCGCGCCCCGAGGGCAAGCCGAACTATTGCCTGTCGGACTTCGTCGCGCCGAAGGACTCGGGCGTGGCGGACTACGTCGGCGCCTTCGCCGTCACCGCCGGCCTCGGCATCGAGAAGAAGCTGGCGGAATTCGAGGCGAAGCACGACGACTACAGCGCCATCCTGCTGAAGGCCCTCGCCGACCGCCTGGCCGAAGCCTTCGCCGAGCACCTGCACCGGCGCGTGCGCCGCGAGTTCTGGGGCTATGCCGCCGACGAGGCGCTGACGAACGAGGAGCTGATCGCCGAGAAATACCGCGGCATCCGTCCCGCCGCCGGCTACCCCGCCTGCCCCGACCACACGGAAAAAGGGCCGCTGTTCACCCTGCTCGACGCGACCAAGAACGCCGGCATGACGCTGACCGAATCCTTCGCCATGCACCCGGCCGCCTCGGTGTCGGGCTTCTACCTCGCCCACCCCGAGGCGCGATACTTCGCCGTGACCAAGATCGGCCGCGATCAGCTCGAGGACTACGCCAAGCGGAAAGGCATGAGCGTTGCGGAAGCCGAGCGCTGGCTGGCGCCGGTGTTGTAGCGGCGAAGGGGCTCAGACGCCCCAGGTCACCGGCACTTCTTCCTTCAGCGAGAATTCCAGCAGCTCGATCAGCGGCACGGCGCGGCGGGCGAGGCTGACGTATTCGCGCTTGCCGCCCTCGGGCGTCTTCTCGAAGATCCGCTCGTCGTGGTCGATGACCGGCTTTTCGGTCTTGTCCTGCGCCACGGCGGCCTTCAGCCGGGCGATGGCCCCAGGCAGCTGCTCGACGGTGACGATGCCCTGCTCGGTGGCCGCCTTGCCCATGATCTCCATGAGCTTCATGGCGACATCGCCGAACATCATGACGTCGCCGGCGGCTTTCGATTTGAAGACGACCAGCATGGTGCGGCGATTCTAACCCGTATAATTCCCCGCATGAGCAGGCTGACCCATCTCTTCGATAACAACCGCGCCTGGGCCGAGAGGATCACGGCCGAGGATCCGTCTTTCTTCGACAAGTTATCCAAACTGCAGGCGCCCGAGTATCTGTGGATCGGCTGCTCCGACAGCCGCGTGCCGGCCAACCAGATCACCGGGCTCGCCCCCGGCGAAGTGTTCGTCCATCGCAACGTCGCCAATGTGGTGGTGCACACCGATCTCAACTGCCTCTCCGTCATGCAGTTCGCCGTCGATGTGCTGAAAGTGAAGCACATCATCGTCTGCGGCCACTACGGCTGCGGTGGCGTGCGTGCGGCCCTCTTCGGCGATCGCCTGGGCCTGATCGACAACTGGCTGCGCCACATCCAGGACGTGCGCGACCACCATGCCGCCCTGCTGGCGCCGCTCCATGGCGAGGCGGCGGCCAACCGCCTGTGCGAGCTCAACGTCATCGAGCAGGTGGTGAACGTCGCCCGCACCACCATCGTGCGCGACGCCTGGCAACGCGGCCAGGCGCTCACGGTGCACGGCTGGATCTACGGCCTGACCGACGGCCGCCTGAGCGATCTCGGCATCTCCATCGAAGCGCTTGACGGCATCGACGCCGCTCATTCCGCCGCCCTCGGAAAACTGACGGCATGATCGGTGCCGTCTTCACGGGCAGCGTGCGGCCGCTGCCGCCGGAGGGGCATCCTTCGGGCATCGTCAAGGAGGCGATTGCCGGCAGCACGATGCTCGGGCCGGAAGGCTTGGCCGGCGACGCCCAGGCCGACCGCCGCGTGCACGGCGGGCCGGACAAGGCCCTGCATCACTACCCCGCCGAGCACTACGCCGTGTTTGCCGCCGCCTGGCCGGCCTGCGCGGGGCAGTTCGTGCCGGGCAGCATCGGCGAGAACGTGTCGACCACCGGCTGGACCGAAGAGAACGTCTGCGTCGGCGACGTCTTTCGCATCGGAGAAGCCCGCGTGCAGGTGACCCAGCCGCGCAGCCCATGCTGGAAGATCAATCACCGCTACGGCCTGGAGAACGCCATGCAGTTCGTCGCCGAGCAGGGGCTGACCGGCTGGTACTGCCGCGTGCTGGAGCCTGGCCGCATTGCCGCGGGCGATGTTTTCGAGCTGCTCGAACGCAACCCCGACCCGGTGACGCTGCGCCGCCTGTGGCAGGTGACGCGCAGCCACCGTCCGGCGGCGGAAGAGCTCTCGCGCCTGGCGTGGACGCCGGGGTTGTCGGAAAGCTGGGCGGAGAAATTGCGCCAGCGTCTGGAATGGCTAAGGCAAAACAGTTGAACCCCTGGGTCCGCGTCTTCCTGCCCTTCGCCGCAGGCTATTACCTCTCCTACCTGCTGCGCACGGTGAATGCGGTCATCGCGCCGGAGCTCGCGCGCGAGCTGTCGCTCGCCGCCGCCGACCTTGGGCTGCTCACGAGCGCCTACCTGCTCGCCTTCGCTGCCTTTCAGATCCCGCTCGGCCTGCTGCTCGACCGCTACGGCCCGCGCAAGGTGGAGGCCGGCCTGATGCTGGTGGCCGCGGCGGGCACCCTGCTCTTCGCCTACGGCACATCGACGACCCAGCTCACGCTGGCGCGCGGCCTGATCGGGCTCGGCGTCTCCGCCTGCCTGATGGCGGCGTTCAAGGGCTTCGTGCAGAACTTTCCCGCCGAGCGCCAGGCTTCCCTCACCGGCGCCATCATGGCCTCGGGCGGACTGGGCGCGATCACCGCCAGCCTGCCGCTGGAATTCGCCCTGCCGCTTTTCGGCTGGCGCGGCGTGTTCCAGGGACTGACTTTTCTGCTGCTGGCGGTCGCCGCATGGCTTTTCTTCTCGGTGCCGCAGCGCGAGGCCGGCGTCTCGCGTGACGGCCTCGGTGCGCAGCTGAAGGACGTCGCCGGCATCCTGGCTAACCGTATCTTCTGGCGCTATGCGCCGCCGATGGCGCTCATTACCGGCGGCTTCATGGCGGTACAGGGCCTGTGGGCGGTGCCCTGGCTGATGAACGTCGACGGTCTCACGCGCCACCAGGCGGCCGAGGTGCTCTTTGCGCTGAACCTCGCCATGCTGGTCTCGCATCTGGGCATCGCCACTTTCGCCATGCGCCTGGCGCGCGCCGGCATCCGCCCGGGCGCGCTGCTCGTCGGCGGCTACGGTCTCGCCCTCGCCGGTCTGACGGCGACGGTGGCCGGCCTGCAGCCGGACTGGCTGATGTGGTTTGCCTATGGCGTGGGCGTGTCCGGCGGCTCGCTCGCCTACGCCCAGCTCGCCGGTCATTTCGATCCCGCGCTGTCCGGCCGCGTGACGACGGCGCTCAACCTGCTCGCCTTCGTCGGCGCCTTCTCGCTGCAATGGGGGCTGGGTCTGCTGGTCGACGGGCTGGTCGCCGCGGGATTCGCGGCGCCGGGCGCCTACCGCACGACTTTCGCCATCCTGCTGGCGATTCAGGTCGCGAGCTACGCCTGGTTCCTTCTGGAAGGCCGTCGGAACTCATAGCACTGCCAAATCTGCGCTTCGCAAGATTGCGGGCTGCGTAGTATTTGTCGCCCCCAGAAAGTCAGCACTGCCCACCCTTGCGACTGCAGGAAGTTCCTTTTTGCGGCATCACCTTCCAGCGCATCCCGGTTGCCATGATATGCAAAGCCGTCGCAGTAAATGGCGATACCTCTTTCTGGATAAGCAAAGTCTGGAACAGTTCGTTGTTTCCCTGTTTCATCGAGCACGGGATACTGTGCGACCGGTTCGGGTAGTCTCCCGCTCGCCCGAATAGCCGCCAGCAAAGCTCTTTCAATGGGTGTATCGGACGTCGGAGGTGCGGATCTCGTAGCGTTCAGAGTAGACAGCCACTCCGACGCAACTTCCCGTCCCTCTCCGGCCTTCCCCTTGCGGGGCTCTGCTGTCAATTGCGCATCGCCAAAATGGAACAGCGCATCGCGCACGAGTTCCTTGTTCAAGAGTGGATGGTCGATTTGGTTTCGGGACGACTTGAGGCAGCGGTAGCAGGCGCGCTCGCAGTCATGGCCGAAAAGCCTCTGATGGGCCGCTTTTGCCCATTTACCGAGATCGGCGGCAAGCTGCTCGAGGTATCCGGCCCCGCCCGGCGCAGTCTCGTAAAAAGTCAGTGTCCAGCCACCGGCGCCGTCTGGGTGATGGAAATAAGCGATCTCGTCGGCCTCGATTTCAAGCATTTCCTGCGCCCCGACCACCAAGGCCTTCCCGAGAGTGCGGCAGAATGACTTTGCTTCCCCATCGTCCGCAGGCGCAAGCAAAGCCGGCACGGCGAGCACCAGCACATCGGCGGAAAAGGAATAACCCAGAATGAACTGGCGCGGCGCGCCATTACAGACATGTTGATGGTCTTCATCCCAGCTTATTGTCTGTTTGTCGGTCAGTCGTGGCGGACGATGCCTGCCGCAGGCCGGGCATAGCTCGAACCGCTCACCCTGCCCACCCCAGCGCGCCTGCCGCCCCCAGTTAGTCACCAGCAAATTGGCTCTCGGCCTGAATTCCGGCGCTATGAATTCATAAGGGTAGATCGTAACCTCACCCTCGAAATCATGCAGCAGATGTTCCTTGCGTTCGAAGGTCAAGCGCTGGCGGCTGTCTTCGGCAGACGTAATCTGCGTGTTTTCTTCCGCCTCGAAGGAATCGATCAGCGCCACCTCGGCTTGATTTCGGATGGGATGATGGCAACGGGGGCATTCATTGACGGTTTCCGCCGCGGCAAATCCACAGCGGTCGCAGAAGCAGAACCGCTCCACCCTGCCCGACTGATCCGCCCCGCGCTCACCCGCGGCCGAGCGACGGCTACCCTCGAAAAAGGCGCGGATGCTCTTCAGCTTATGGCCGTTGGCGTACACCATGTTGCCCGGCGCGAATTCGAAGAGTGCAATCCATGCCGGCCGGCGCAAGGTCGGGGTATCGCCGACGCCCGGGTCAAGCGAGAAGGTATCGGTGGGGAACTGGTAAGACGGCAGCACGCCGGCTTCCGAAAAATACGAGAGCACGAAAGCCTTCTCGCGGTCCTTGGTCAGTTCGTAGAAGGCGCGTTGCCGAGCGCGGCGCTTCTGCTCGAACTCGCGCGAATGCACGATGTGGGTGAATTCCTCGAACTCGCGATGCAGCCGGATCACCTGCGCATGCCAGTGCTGCACCGTGGCTTCGAATACGTCAGCGAAGCCTTCGATGACATCGAGCGCGCCCGTTTCTTCGCCGAATATGGAAACCGCCCTTGCCGCAATCTCGGACTTGCGCTGCCCCAGCTCGGCGAGAATCGGCGCGTAGTGGTCCCGCTTGAGGACCAGGGGATTTTCCGGATCCTCCAGCAGGTCGCCCATCAACCACGAAAAATCCTGGCTGACTTCTTCCAGAGCGAACGAGCGCACGTGCCGGGCAACAATCTTCTCGTTGGCCAAGCGAACTATCGGCGGACGGAACTCACCCCGCACCAGCCATGCCGGGTCTTCAAAGCAGTGTCGATCGTGAGGCCCTGTCCCGCAAAACGTCGTGACGAAGCCGATACGCAGCCGCCGTCCGGCCCGGCCCGCGCGCTGCACATAGTTAGCCGGGCCCGGCGGCGCATTGCGCAACAGCACACTGAAGAGCTTGCCGATATCCACGCCCAGTTCTAGGGTGGGGCTGCATACCAGGGTTTCGAGGCGCCCCTCCTTGAAGTCCGTTTCGCGGCGCGCCCGCTGCTCCTGATCGATCTGGGCCGTATGTTCCATGGTCCGCAAACGGCGGGGACGCTCGGAGGTATAGAGATCGACGTAGTAATTGGATCGGTCGGCCTGATCGGCGCGCAAGTCCTCGGCGTGGCCCGAACATCCCGTGGTGGCGAGGCATGCGTCGCCCCGGTACGGCCGCCAGATGGCGCACTTGCGGCAACGCCAGCCATTCCCTGCCTTTACCAGGCGGATGACGCGCCGCGAAATCTGGAGCGGCCGGCCGCCCGCGAGGTGTCGGCGCACGGCATCCGGCAGAATGGTCGGCGGTTCGAGAATCTCGAACTCGGGCAACGTCAACAACTCGACCAGGCGCCGTATCCATTCCTCTCCAGCCACATCCCCGAGGCCGGACTTGTCATAGACGAGCTTCGAGATTCCGGCCAGCGCCCCGCGTTCCGTATCCTTGATCAGGGGCTCGAACTTGATGCCGGAAACCGGCTTGCTGCGCAGTGCTTCCGGCCGTTCGAGCATGAAGTACACCGCCCCCCGCTCATGCTCGGCAACGGAAAGGTAGTAGGGCTCCTGGGTCAGCCAACTCCACGGCGCACGCCGCGGATCGAGGAATGATTGGTAGAAGCCATAGGAAACCGCGCGCCTTCTGCGCATGAAATCGAGAATCGCGCGAACGAGAACCAAAGCCTTTTCCGGCGTCAGGTCCGCACGCTGACAGATGTCGATGAAACGCTTGTCGGCCGCCAGCTTGTCCAGGAATTCGTACTGGACTTCCACCAGAGCCAGGTTCTCCAGGGCAATGCGCTGATGGGTCGCGCGGCAGAATTCGCCCGCCGCCTCGTATTCGAGCGTATGGCGCCAATGGGTGGACTCGTCCCGGGTCAGGTTGCGCTTGGCGAGCCCCATTGCCTGAAATATTTCCAGGACGCGCAAGGGCAGATCCTGCAGGGCGATGCCATTGGCTCCGGCATCGCCCACCGCCTGCTCGATGGCGTGGCGCAGCGCAAACTGGCGATGCCGGTCACCCATGTAGCCGGCCTGATGCGCCGCGTCCTGTCGGTTGTCGGCAAACACTAGGAGCTTGCGATCGCCTTCCGGCATCTTGTCGAGATGATGGGTTCCGAGCACCGAAACGCTGGACGCAACACCCGTGCGCAACAAGGTCAGCACGTCGCCGCGCGTGTAGCGGCTGTTGCAAACGGGGCAGGTCGTGCCGCGCCCCCTGAGCACGTATTGCCGCGTGACGTTTTCCGGCGGCACTCCAGCGGCGTCCTCGTCGAAAACCTGACCGAGGACATGATCCACCGGCAAATACTGCAAGCGCTTGCGCGCTGCCGTCGTCTTGGCCTTGCGCCCGCGCGGCGCCGGCGCATCGTCCTCCGCCGCCTCGTCGGGTTCGCTGTCGCCGGTCAGCGACGGCGTGATGAAGGCGGTGTCGTCGTCGCTCATGAACTCATCGTTGGCCAGCGCTCGGCCGGGATGCTCCGGATCGAAGCGCACCTTGACGAAGTCCTGTCCGCAAGTACGGCAAAGTACCGCCGGCCGCACGGCAGCACCGCATTTCGCGCAACGATCGCTGCCGTCGGCCGTCAGCGTGCGGCAAGCCGGATTCATGCACAGGCCGACGTCATAGACGCCGTGGAAGAAAGTGTGCAGCTTGGGCCGCAGCGATGGCGGATCGTCCTCATCGCCGAAGCTGCCGAGCAGCAGGTAGGCCTCGATCAGCTTGGCCAACTCGGTGTCCGCAAGCGGCGCCAGATCCTGGAATTGCGCCCGGAGATCGGCAGCGAGTTCGGCCAGCGAGCGCGGCACCGCGGCCGCACTTGTGAGCGCGGCCAGAAACTGATTGCCCTCCAGAAGGCCGCGAATCTTTTCCTGTGCGGTGCCGGAGGCGGATGCCTTGCTGCCGCAGATCCGCTCGGCGAACCTGACCAGAGCGCCTTCATCCTCGTGGGCAAAGACGCCGATGTCGCGATCGGCAAGCCGGATCACCGGCGGAAAATAGCTAGCGCGCGGAACCGGCGCCGGAAGATAGCTCTCGCCGATGATGTCCTGCGCCGTGAAGGCCTCGTCGAACAGGCCGGCGGCGAATCTCGCCAGGGCTTCGTCGCCGCCGGCATCCTGGGAAACCGTTGCCGAGGTACCGATGCAGCGCAGCGTGCCGCCGTCGAGATTGCAGCGCGCCTTGAGCCGCCGCAACAGGCAGGCCAGCTCGGTGGCGAGCGCGCCCCGATAGCTGTGAATTTCGTCGAGCACGGCAAAGCGCAGCGCGGGACCGAACAGCGCCCGGTCCGCCTTGCGCACCAGCAGGAACTCGAGCTGCTTGTAGTTGGTGAGCAGGATGTCTGGCGGGTTGCGGCGTATGGCCTCCCGCCCGGTGATTTCGTTGCCGGCGACGGGCTCGCCAAGCATGCCCGAGACTTTTTCGCTATCGCCGGTATAGAGGGCGAAGCTGACCCCGGTTCCCGAGTCGCGGATCAGCTCGCGCAGCCGCGTCAGTTGATCGTTGGCGAGCGCGTTCATCGGATATAGCAGGATCGCCTTCGTCCCCTGTATGCCCTGGGCCTTCAGGCGGAGCACTCCGGACAGCACGGGCAGCAGGAAGGATTCCGTCTTGCCGCTGCCGGTGCCGGTCTTGACGATGATGTTGCGGCCGGCCTCGACCGCGCGCAGCGCCGCCTCCTGATGCGCGAACAGCGGCGAACTACCGAACTTCCAATGGAAGCGACCGAGCTGCGGATGGCCGCAACCCGCGGCGAGCAGGTCGGCCAGGGGTGTCCCTGCGGCAAAGTCGCGCGACAGCGTGACGTAGGGCCCCTTGACCAGAACCTCCGCGCCGTCGACATGGGCTTCGAACTGTGCCCGCAAATGCGGGTCGGCCAGCCGGTACGAGCTCCTGATGAAGCTGCGGTACTGGCCGATAAGGTGGCGAACGCTCTCGACGACGGAGAAGCGGCTCACTTGAGGCCCCCTTGCAGCAGGAAAGCCGTGCGTACCTCCGACAACCACCGCTCGCCGAAGTGCGGCTTGAGGTCCGGCCTGGCCCCGGCGAAGTGCACCAAGGATTCCAGTGAAACCATCCGCTCCATCCATCCCAATTTGAAAGCGGCGAGCAGCGCAGCACGGTCTGCGCAGGTGGCGATCCATGCATCCTTGCGTCTCAAGGCATGGGCGAACAGCTCGCGCTCGCCGGCATCCAGTTCGTCCGCGGTAGTCAGTGCCACGGCCAGACTCATCAGTTCAAGTGGCGTGACCGGATTGACTTTGCTCAAGCCGCCCAGCGCCTTGTCATCGACCGGCACGTAGTCGCGGCGCATTGGATCGCCGGTGCGGGCCTCCTCCAGACACTTACCGACGGTTTCCAGCGTGAAACTGCTCGTCAGGGCATTCCAGGAGCGCGTGCGGACCGCCTCGATGATGATGTTGGTATCGACGAGAACAATCTGCCCGCGCTGCATCGCCCTTGCCCCGGTCAGAACCCGAAAGGAACCGGAAGGCCATGGCTTTCGAACAACTCGGCCAGGTCCTCGAAGCTCATGCCCAGCAAGGAGCCCACGCGCCGCACGGAGACATCGCCCGCCAGCAGCCCCGCATGGAGGCGATGGACGAATTCGGCGCCGAACAAACGCGGCACGGGAAGCTTGTCCGCCGTCCGGCCGTTGGCCGTCAATCGCGGGTCCTGGATGTCGAGGAGATCCGCCTTGGCGAGCAGATCCAGATAGAACATGCGCCACTTCAAGGCCAGGGCCGAGACGCAAAGCTCGGTGGCCGTGGCGTTCAACCAATCGTGGATATCCTGTGCGCCGCGATTTTCCCAGCGCACGGCCAGCACGCGTTGCGGCATCAGCAAGGCGCCGGCAAAGTTGTCGGCGAGCTGTTCGATGCGCTTGTAGCGGCCCTTGCCGCGGTAGTCGCCGTCGGCAAGCTCCTGATGCTCCGGCGTCATCTGCTCCCAGGTCAGCAGGTGGAAGCACTCGTGGGCCAGATCGAAAACACGGCGGCCTTCAGGTTCGTTGCGGTTGATGAGTATGGTGTTCAGGCCGGGCAACTGGCAGGCGGCGCCGGAGATGCCGCGCGGCGCATTGACGTAAAGCACCAGGGCGCCCAGCCTGGCCTTCACGGCGGCTTCCAGATTCAGCGCGGGAATGTCGCCAAGCTGCCATTCGGCGGCCAGCGCCTCGGCCGCAATCCAGGCGTCTTCGAAGCTGCTTTTCTCCGTGAGCGCCAGCCTTGCCTGCAGCGGACTCGCCGGCTTGCCCGCCTTCTCTCCGAGTTTGCGGTAGAGCGCGATCCAGCGCCCGGCCCGATCCTCGAACTGATCGAGCAGGCCGATATCGGCGCCCTTGTGCGCGCGCCAACTGAAGCCGCCCTCGCCGACCAGCCGCAAGGAGTCGGTGAAGAAATCGAGATCGACCTTGAAGGTCTCGACCGCGCGCAGCAGTTCCTCGGCGGAGAGCTTGCGCTGGCCCGCCTCGATCGCCGCCAGCGTCTGGCGGTCCTTGAAACCGAGTTTTTCGGAAAGCTGCACCTGCGTCAGGCCGCTTTTTTCGCGCGCATACCTGAGGCGGCGGGCGATGAGATCGCTCATGATTTCCCCGTTTCACTGGTTTGAATGCCAGGCCCTGCTTGTTGTACTTGGGCTGGATTGCCGGACCGATCCGGCATTCCTCAGGTCCGGACTATAGCATTGCAAAAATTATAATGCAAGATTTTATTGCAACTAACCCGACTTCCACTCCGCTAGTTTTTGCTGCAGGAAGGCGAGAAACTCCGGCCGCTTGCGCGCCATGACCGGAAAGGCGGCGAGGATGTGGGCGAAATCCTCGGCGTCGAGGCCGTAGGCCTGCGCCACCGCGCGGTTGGCGGCCCAGAGTTGCGGCCAGGCCGCGCGGTCGTCCGTGATGTGACGGATGCCGGTCTCCCATGCACGGCGGGTCGGGATGCGCGGCAGGCCGGCGACGACATTGGCCGGCGGCACCGGCATGGGCAGGATGTAGGTGAAGCTGACATGCGTGCCCGCCGTGCGCAGCCGCAGCGCATAGTCAAAGCAGAGCGAATTCAACACCACGGCGGCCGCATCGGCCTGCACGTCGGCCACGGTCACGCCAGTCAAGGTATGGGCGCCAGCGCAGTGCTCCGGCAACACGGCGGCAATGCAGGTGCGCTCGTTGGTGTTGCTGGCGGTCTCGCGGAACACCAGGGTCGCGGCCTCGCGCGGCCGGCGCCGGTACTTGGCCTCCGCCTGTTCCACCGCGAGCCACCAGCGCAGGGGCTTTACTCCCACCAAGAACTGATCCACGTGCTTGCCCTCGAACACCGGCCAGAAGCCGTTCTCGCCCATGAGTTCGACAGCTTCGGCATCGTCGACCGGCTCGATTCCGAGCACGGCCTTCGGCGTCCACAGCTTGCCGGTCGCGGGATTGGTGAACAAGTCCTTGTCTTCCGACGCATTGAATACCGCCTCATGCGCCCGCCAGCTCATAAGCTGCGCGCCCCACGCTCCCGGCCCCTCGCCGCCCAATGTCGGCCGGCCGGCGTACATCTTGCTCACGATCTCCTGGTCGCGCGCGCCGCGGTATTCGAGGAAGGCCATCGTCTCCGGCGAATAGCGCGCGATATCCTCGCGGCGGATGCGCACCTCCCAGGGCTTGTCCTCCGTCAGCTCCAGTTCCGCCACGTCGCGGCGCATGAAGGCGGCGGTGAAGGCGCCGGCACGCGCCGGCTCCCTGCGCGCCACCAGATTGACGAACTTGTAGCGCGAATCGATCGGGAAAATCTTCTCGCGGTTCTCGAAGCCGTAGAAGCGTTCGACCGCGACCTCCTCCAGCAGGTGGCGGCGGATGCCAACCCAGCCGTCGCCGTTGTAGAGCACCGAGGGCACC
>Ga0233425_10006701_pt1 | contig 16804 bp, 11 predicted proteins | sample Watercolumn_Towu_2_FD_181712 | JGI IMG/M metagenome (GOLD analysis project Ga0233425, IMG submission 181712) | Freshwater microbial communities from Lake Towuti, South Sulawesi, Indonesia - Watercolumn_Towuti2014_140_MG | ecosystem: Environmental > Aquatic > Freshwater > Lake | place... | reverse complement strand
AGTCGGCTGGCCACATGGGGATCGGGCCTGTTCGCCGCGGTGGGCATGAGCACCTGCAGGGTGCCTACGGCGGTGAGGCCGACGAAGCCGTAGAGGTTGATGTGGAGGTGAAAGGCGCGTAGACCGGTGTGCCACTGGGGAAGGATCGGGATCAGCATGGCGGCGACGAGGCCCAGGCCCAGACAGGCCATGGCCGCCAGGTACCAGGCCAGGCCCGGGTGGGGCCTGCCCAGGGCCTTGCGTCCGGTGGCGCGCATCCAGGCCAGCATGGCGAGGACCCCGACCAGGGCCAGGCCGGCGGGAAGAATGATCCAGTAGAAGTCCAGGAAGCCTAAGAACACCGCCAGGGCCAGCCCGCCCGCCGCCAGCATGAGAAAAGGCAGCCGCGCCGTCCAGGCGCCCGGTCCCCGGCCCCGGGCCAGCACCGGCACGAAATGCTGCATGGCGGCGGTGATGAGGCTCATGACCCCCACCGCCAGCACCAGGTGAGCCCAGAACGCCGGGGCCGCACCCACGGCCTTGGGCAGGGCCTGGCCGGCGAGGAAGGCCAGCAGGGTCGCGGCGATGAGGGCGATGAGCATGGGGATGGGAGTCGCGAGGAGGGCAAAACACCGTCTCCCGCGCTGCCGCGCACCCCTCCCCCGCAGGCGGGGGAGGGGCTGGGGGAGAGGGTCCTTACCGCTTCAAGCGGGCTTCACGATGAAATCGATCTTCACGCCTTGCGGGCCCTGGTCCAGATAGTTGATCTCGATGCGGTCGCCGTAGCGGGCCTGCATCTGCTGGAGAAGGGGGATGGGGTTGTGGTCGTTGACGAAGCGCATGCGCTCGCCGGGCTGCAGGCTGTCAAGGGCGCCGAAGATGGCGGCATGGCGGAAGCGCTTGGCGATGCCGCGGGCGTCGAACTCGTAGATGCCGTCAGGGCGGTTGTGGTTATGCACGGGGATATGGATTTGCATGGCGGGGTTCCAGCAGGAAGGGGAGGCGACATGGTAGGGGCTGGCGGCGATTCGGCCTTGACCGATGTCAGCCGGCGCCCCTGCGCCGGGTGGGGGTAAGGAGCCGCCTCATGAGGGCTGCCCGCGGGCCCGGAGCAGGGTGGCCAGCGCCGCCTCGAAGTCAAAGGCCGCGATCTGCCCCGCCAGGGGCGCCGCCGCCTGGCCAAGGGCCGCGGCCAGCAGCGGCTCGCATTCGCGCAGGCATTCCACCGCCCGCATGTCGCCGGCCGCCAGCAAGCGCTCGAGATCGTCCATGCAGCGCCGCGCCGCTTCCGGGTCATGGCAGGCGGGCGGGGACGCAGGGGCTTCCTGGCCGCGCAGGTCGCGCAGAGCGGCGGCCAGGCTGGCGAGGGCCGTGTCGACGCGCCTGGTCAGGCCCCCAACCTCGCCGTCTCGCCCGTCAAGGATGGCCTGTTCCAGCGCCGCCGCCGCCGCCCGGATGTCCACGGCGCCCAGGGTCGCGGCGGCGCCCTTGACGGAGTGGGCCAGCCGGCGTGCCTCGTCGCGCTCCCCGGCCGCCATCAGGTCGGCCAGACTGGCCACGTTGGCTGCGTGGTTGTCTACCAGCTTGCCCAGCAGTGTGGCGTAACGCTCGACGCGGCCGTTGACGCATTTCACGCCGAAATCCGCGTCCAGGCCGGGAACGGCACGCAGCCGATCCATGTCCGTGGCCAGGGCGGGCGTCGCGGGTGTTGCCGGGGAGGCCGGGGAGGCCGCGGTGCCGACGGAGAGCCAGCGCAGCAGGGTGTCGTAAAGCAGTTCCGGGTCCACTGGCTTGGCGACGTGGTCGTTCATGCCGGCGTCCAGGCAGCGCTGGCGATCCTCGCCGAAGGCGTTGGCGGTCATGGCCAGGATGGGCGTCCGGGTCCAGCCGGGCAGGGCGCGGATCGCCCGGGTGGCCTCCAGGCCGTCCATCAGGGGCATTTGCATGTCCATGAGCACCAGGTCGTAGCCGCCGCGCCGCGCCATGTCCAGGGCCTGACGGCCGTCTTCCGCCACGTCCACAGCGAGGCCGACCCGGGTCAGCAATTCCCTCGCCACTTCCTGGTTGACCAGGTTGTCTTCGGCCACGAGGATGCGGGCGCCGGCATGGTGCCTGCGGATTTCGACCTCGCCGTCGTTGGCGGGCGCCGCAAGCCGTGCCATCGGTGTCGTGCTTCCCGGGCGGCCCAGGCGGGCCGTGAACCAGAACGAACTGCCAACGCCCGGTTCGCTTTCCAAGCCGGCCTCGCCGCCCATCAATTGCGCCAGGTGGCGGGTGATGGCCAGGCCCAGGCCGGTGCCCCCGTAGCGGCGGGTGGTGGAGCTGTCGGCCTGTTCGAAGGCGGAGAACAGCCGGGCGCAGTGCTCCGGAGCAATGCCGATGCCGGTATCGCTCACGCGGAAGCGGACCAGCATCTCGTCCGGTGTCTCCTCGACGACGCGCGCCGCCAGCGTGATGGCGCCCCGCTCGGTGAATTTCACGGCGTTGCCCAGGTAATTCAGCAGCGCCTGGCGCAGGCGGGTGACGTCGCCGCTCAGCAGCGCCGGCAGGCCGTCGATGTCGGCCCGGAACTCCAGGCCCTTGGCCTTGAGTTTGTCGGCGATCAGGGAGTGGACCTGGTCGAACAGGGCCGCCGGCGAGAATTCCACCCGCTCCAGGGACAGCTTGCCCGCCTCGATCTTGGAGATGTCCAGAATGTCGTTGATGACCGTGAGCAGGTGGTGGGCGGCGCTGTCGATTTTGGCAAGCTTTTCCCGGCTGTTGGCGTCCCGGAGTTGCCGGCCCAGCAGGTGGGTCAGGCCCAGGATCGCGTTCATGGGGGTGCGGATCTCGTGGCTCATGTTGGCCAGGAAGGCGCTCTTGGCCAGGTTCGCGGCTTCCGCCTGGGCCTTGGCCTCCACCAGCTGGTGGGTGCGTTCCAGGACCAGTTCCTCCAGGTGGTGGCGGTGGCGCTCCAGTTCCTGTTCCGCCGCCTTGGCCTGGGTGACGTCCCGGGCGATGCCCAGCACGCCGAGCACGTGGCCCGCCGCGTCGTACATGGGGGTCTTGATGGTTTGCAGCCGTTCCCGGTGGCCGTCGCTGGCGAAGGTCACCTCCTCCTCGTTCATGGTGGGGCCGCCCGCCGCGATGGCGGCCCGGTCCCTGGCGCGGAAGAAGTCGGCCAGCTCCCGGTCCGCGAAGTCGTAGTCGGTCTTGCCGACGATGTCCGCTTCCGGGGCGCCGTACAGTTCCTCGAAGCGTGGGTTGCAGGTGAGATAGACCCCCTCAGGATCCTTCAGCCAGACCAGGTCGGGAATGGTTTTCACCAGGGTGCGCAGGTGGTCCTCGCTATCGCGCAGGGCAATCTCGGCCAGCTTGCGGTCGGTGATATCCCGGTTGCTGCCGCTGCGGCCGATGAAATTTCCGGCCTCGTCGTACAGCGAGCGGCAGCGGTGGCCGATCCAGCGCGATTTCCCGTCCTTGCGGAGAATGCGGAAATCGAGGGTGATCTCACTATGGCCGCCTGCATCGAAGTGCCCCTGATACAGGGCGAGATCGTCCGGATGAATGATGCGTTCCATGAGGCCGTAGTCGGCGATGAATTCTTCCGGTGTGTAGCCGCAAAGGGCCTCGCAGGAGGGTGAAACATAAAGGAAGCGGCGCTCCGCGTCGTGCCAGAAGATCCAGTCGCTGGCGTTGTCCGCCAGCAGCCGGTAGCGGGACTCGGAATCGCGCAGGTCGGCCAGTGCCTTCATCCGGACCGAGACGTCCTTGTCCAGGCCCCGGTAGCCCAGCAATTGCCCGTCCGCGCCCAGGATGGGCATGCCGTTGGTCTGGACCTGGTGGGGGGTGCCGTCCTTGGCGAGGCAAAGATTGTCCAGGTCGCGGAAGGGTTCCTTGCGCGCGGCGATGGCCGCGAACTCGGCCCCCACCCGGGCAGCCTCCGCCGCTGGCATGATGTCGAAGGGCGTCTTGCCCAGCAGGTCCTCGGGCGCGTAGCCCAGCAACTGGGTGACGCTGTCCGAGACATAGGTGTAGCGGCCCTCGGCGTCCACCTCCCAGACCCAGTCGGCGGAGGCGTTGACGATGTCGTGGAAGCGCTTTTCGCTGTCCTCCAGAGTGCGGTTGCTGGCTTCCAGTTGCCGGCGCGCCGCCAACGCGTCCTCCATGAGATTGAGGGCGGCGAGGCGGGCCTGGCGCTGTTCCTCCAGGACGCGGGACTGGGCCGCTGCCAGGCCCTGCTCGGCTTCCTTGCGGGCGGAGATATCCTCGGTGAAGACGAGGATGCCGCCCACCGCGCCGTCGCGGTCGTGCCAGGGGCGCGTTTCCCAGCGCAGCCACTGGCGGCTGCCGTCCAGACGCTCGAACAAGTCCTCGTCCTTGCGCACCACTTCGCCGGCCAGGGCGCGCCGGTGCACTTCCCTGATGGATTCGCCGATCTCCGGAAAGACATCGTAGTGACATTGCCCGGTGATGTCCCGATCGCCCAGGCTGAAGTCGTCCATCCAGCGCCGGCTGACGGCCAGGTAGCGCATGTCCCGGTCGAACATGGCCAGGGATGCCGGGGCGTCCAGGATGAATTGGCGCAGCTGGGTTTCGCTTTCCCGCAGGGCGCGCTCGGCGTCCTTCGTGGCGGTGATGTCCTGGAGCATGCCACGCAGTTCGATGATGTTCCCGTCGCCGTCACACACCGCCTCTCCCCGCGCCATGACCCAGCCATGTCGACCATCCGCGCGGACCACTTCGACCTCCAGCTCGTAGGGCGTACCTTCCCGGGTCGCCCTCTCCACGGCGGTGGAAAGCCGATCCCAGCTTTCCCCGGTGAAGTAGTCCGGGATGGTCTTGAAATCGGCCGGGCCCAGCGCCGGATCCCGGCCGAAGATGCAGAACATTTCTTCGGACCAAGTGGCAAGGTCGGCGCGGAAATCCCAGCGCCAACTGCCTACCTGGCCCAGATGCTGGGTCTGGCGGAGCAGGGCCTCGCTTTCCTTGAGCACGGATTCCGCCTGCTTGCGCGCACCGATGTCGTCCACCGTGGCGACGAAATATTCCGGCGCGCCTGCGTCACTCCCCCAGACGGGGGCCACGGTCAGGCTGGCCCAGAACACGCTTCCATCCCGGGCGATGAAACGCTGGTCCCGGGAATAGGACGGGATTTCCCGCCTCAACAGGCGTTCCATCAGCTTCAAGTCGTCCTGGAGATCATCCGGAAAGGCCACTTCCTGCCAGGTCAAGGCGCGGAATGCCGCCTGGTCGTAACCGAACAGCCTTTCCAGGGCGGCGTTGACCCGGATCGGATGGCCGTCCGGCGCCACGTGGGCGATGCCCACCGCGGCCTGCTCGAAGGTGGCCCGGAAGCGCGTGTCGCTGAGCGCCTGAGCGTGGCTCAGGCGCTTGAACAGCGCGACATAAAGCACGCCCATGGCCAGGAACACGGCAATGGAAACGGCGTTGGCGGGGTTGTCCAGGGCAAAGGAGAAGGCCGGCGGCATGAAGACGTACCAGACCAGCAAGGCGCTGATCACGGTACCGGCCAGGCCGCCCGCCACCCCGCCCAGCCAGGCGCAGAAGAATGCCGTGGGGAAGAACAGAAACCAGACGAATGGCCGGATATAGTCCCAGAGCAGCCACTGCAGGCCACAGGTCAGGAAGGGCAGCAACAGGGCGAGTGCCAAGCGTAAGCTCATGGCCCGTCAATGCCTCCATCCAGGAAGGCGAGCGGGTAGGGCGGTTCCCGCCCCAGTTCCCGGGAGAGGGCGTTCACCCGCCGCTTCAACTCGATCATGTCAAGTTCCCGGCCGACGGTGACGCGGTTCAGTCGTTCCAGTTCCTCGTTGCGGTGGCGGATTTCATCGGTCTGGCGGGCCAGTTCCGCCTCAGCCTGCCTGCGCGCCGAGATGTCCAGGACATAGGCGACCCGGCGCAGGGGCCGGCCTTCCGCATCCCAGACCACGGTGACGTCCATCAGCACGGGGAAGCGCCGCCCGTCCTTGCCGACATGCTCGGCCTCGAAAACGCCGTGGCCGGCGTGGTCCAGGGCCGCGACCCGGGCCAGGGTTGCTTCATACAGTTCCGGGGGATAGACCGTCAGGAAGGGACGGCCGACGAGCTCTTCGGGGCGGTAGCCCCGTTCCCGGGCAAAGGCCGGGTTGGTGGCGACGAAGGTGTCGGTACGGGCGTCGGCGATGGCCAGGCCGAAGTTGGCATGCTCGAACGCCATGGCCCAGAGCTGGATCTGAGCCTCGGCCTGCTTGCGTTCGCTGATGTCGCGGCAGACGCACAGCACCAGGTTCTGCCCGGACCACTGGGTGCCGCTGGCGCTGACCTCCACGTCGTATTCACTGCCGTCCTTGCGCCGGTGCCGGGTCTCGAACACCTGGTTGATGCGTCTCAGGTCGGAAAAACCTTCCCGGATCTGTTGTTCGTTGAGCACCGCTTCGAAATCCCAGGTATGCAGCTTGAGCAATTCCTCGGGCGCATAGCCCAGCATCTCGGCGAAACGCGGGTTGGCCTCCACGATTTTGTGGTCCTGGTCGATGATGACGATGCCGTCCCGGGAATTGTCCAGCAGCAGGCGGAAACGCTTCATCTGGTCGGCGAGCTGTGTTTCGGCATGGAGGTAGTCGGTGATGTCCCGGGTGATGCCGTATATACCTACCACCCGGCCTTCGTCGTCGTGGAGCGGACCCTTGGTGGCCAGGAAGGTTCGCACGCCCATGGGGGTGGTCAGGATCTCTTCCTCGGTGATGACGCGGTTCTCGGTGATGACCCGGCGACCAAAGTCCTTGAGAAAGCGTGCTTCGCTCTCCGGGAAGAGGAAATAGTCATCCTTGCCCAGCACCTCCTCAGCCGGCTTGCCCGTGAAGCGTTCCGCCGCCCGGTTGAACAGCAGGTAGCGGCCTTCCAGGTCCTTGGCCAGGATGGCGTCCTCGGAGCTGTCGGCGATGGCGGCCAGCAGGCGCAGGGCGCGCAGGCGCTCGGCCTGGGCCTGGTTGGACTGGCCGGCCACTTCCAGGGCGAGCTTCTGGCGCGACAGCACGAGGCCGGCGCTGGCCATGAGCAGGACCAGCAGGCCGATAAGCCCGATCCAGACGGCTTCCTGGCGGGCGCCGCCCAGGATTTCCCGGCGGTCAATCTTGGTGACCAGGTGCCAGTCCGTCCCCGGCACGAGCCTCGCCACGCCCGTGACCGCCTTGCCCCGGTAATCCACTCCCTCCGTGAGCTCGCCCGGCTTGACCTCCGCGCGCAGGATTTTCGCCGCCAGCACGGGGGAGCCGGAGATGGGGATTCTCAGGAGGCCGGCGGCGTTGTTCCGATGGCGCAGTTCGTTCAGGTACTGCACGTCCCCGCCATCGCGCCGGAACAGCAGGGTTTCGGCGCTGTCGCTGGGCACGGGCCAGAGTTGCAGTGTGGACATCAGCCAGGTGGCCGTATCGATGTGCAGGGCGACGCAGGGCGCGGGACCGGAGACCCGGGACAGGGGAACCAGGATGTCCAGATGGCCGCGTCCATCCGTGTCGCGATAGGGGCCGATGACGTGGAATGTCCGGTCCAGCGACGCGCGCCGGGCCGCCGCCGCCAGCACGGCGTCGATCCGGGCGGGCGACTGGCTCGACTTCCATAGCGGGTCGCCGCCAGGGTCCAGCAGCAGGATGCCGGCGTAGTCGTAGGCCGCCCGGTATTCCTCCAGGCGCGCGCGCAGGCGTTCCCGGCTCCCTTCGTCGTGGCCGGATCGCCATCCCCGGGTGTAGTTGTCCGCGAGGTACTGGCTGCCTTGGAGCATTTTCGCGTCGCCTTCGCGTTCCCTCATCCAATCGGCGATCTGCCGGGTCTTGAGGTCGGCGATGGTTTGCAGCCGCGCGGCCTGCGTGGCCTCGTGCTGGACGATGACCCGATGGATGGCGACGCCCGTGACCGCGGCGACGCCCAGGGCGATTCCGATCAGGGCCAGCAGCGGCCTGCGCCGGGAGGGGACGGGAAGACGGCCGTCCATCCCGAAGCGGCGCAGGATGAGCCAATAGATCAGCGCCGAGCTGAGGAGAACGAACAGCATGCCCTTGACCAGGCTCGCCATGAACAAATCCTCGAAGCTCGGAAACAGCAGGGCGGCGACGGGATCGGAGAGCAGGATCCAGGCGGCGGCGAAGATGGCGTAGGCGAGGACGATGTGGTGGATCTCGGCCCAGCGGCGGACGGAGGTGTTGTCCGGAGTGGCGGTGGAAAGCGCGGGGTCCGTTGGTGCGGGCATGTCGGGCTAATCCGTGTCGGCGAAGCGTACGGCGATGGCGCGGAACTCCTGGCAGATGGCCAGGAAGGCGTCCACCACGTCCGGGTCGAAGTGGCCGCCACGGCCGGCGACGATGATTTCCCTGGCCTTTTCGAAGGGCATGGGCGGCTTGTACACCCGGTGGGTGGTGAGGGCGTCGAAGACGTCGGCAAGGGCCATGAGCCGCGCGGAGACGGGAATGGCCTCGCCGGCCAGGCCGTCCGGGTAACCGCTGCCGTCCCATCGTTCGTGGTGCCAGTGGGCGATCTCCTTGGCCAGGGCAAGAAACTCGACCGGCCGTTCAGCATCCTTCTCAGCCAGTTCGATGGCGTCGCTGCCCAGCTTGGCGTGGGTCTGCATGACGGCCCATTCGTCAGGGGTCAGCTTGCCTGGCTTGAGCAGGATGTGGTCGGGAATGCCCACCTTGCCGATGTCATGCAGGATCGCGGATTTCGCCAGCAGGTCGATGGCATGGTCGCTGAGGAATTGGGCGAAACGAGGGTGCGGTTTGAGTTGGCGGGCAAGGGCGCGTACGAACCCCCGGGTGCGGCGCAGGTGGTTGCCTGTTTCGGGATCGCGGATTTCCGCGAGGTGGGCCAGGGCGTGGATGCTGACCTCTTGGATCAGCAGGTTTTCCCCCATGCGCCGGGACACCTCGGCTTCCAGGAAGATATTGTGATCGCGCAGCAGGTCGGCGGATTGCTTGACGGCCAGCTGGGCGCGCACCCGGGCCAGCACGATGCGGGGCCGCAGTGGCTTGGTGATGTAGTCCGCCGCGCCCAGTTCCAGGCCCTGTTCTTCATCCTCCTGGGCGTCCATGGCGGTGACGAAGATGACCGGGATGTCGCGGGTGGTGGGTTCGGCGCGCAGCCGCGCCAGGACCTCGCGACCGTCCATGCCGGGCATCATGACGTCGAGCAGGATCAGGTCGGGCGGGGGATCGGACAGCGCCAGTGCCAGGGCGCGGCGGCCGCTGTTCGCGGCCAGCACGCGGTAGTCCGCCTGCAACAGCTCGCCCAGCACCTCCAGGTTGTCGGGGGTGTCGTCCACCACCAAGATGGTGGCTTTGCCCGGCTGGGCGGACGCTTCCATTTCCGACGCGTGGGAGGCGGTGGAAAAACCGGGAAGCATATGAATATGACCTCCTGCGCTGAAATGATCTGCTGAAGCTTTATAGCTTTATAGCTTTTTCGGCTTGACGATAGCGTGTCTTTAACCTGCCTGGAGGGGGCTGGCGGGATGTCCGTGATTGTGGCGTTTGCGGCCCCCTCCTGCGCCGGATTCCAAGCCTGCCGATTTCAGCCGCAGCCCGCTCGGCCGACCGGGGCTTCGCGGTGCAGCCAGTGGCCAAGCAGTTCTGCCAGTTTCCCCAGTTCCACCGGCTTGGCAAGATGGTCGTCCATGCCGCAGGCCAGGCAGCGCTCGCGGTCGTCACTCATGGCGTTGGCGGTCATGGCGATCACCGGCAGCCGGGGACGGCCCTGTTCCGCCTCCAGGGCGCGCAGGGCGATGGTGGCCTCGATGCCGTCCATGACCGGCATCTGCATGTCCATGAGGACCAGGTCGTAGTCGCCGTCGCGCAGCTTTTCCAGCGCCACGCGGCCGTCCTCGGCGATGTCGTGGCTCAGGCCCAGGCGGGCCAGCATGCTCGCCGCCACCATCTGGTTGATGCGGTTGTCCTCCACCAGCAGAATATGGCCGGCGAGCGGCGCGGGAACCTGTCCCGGCGCGGGCATCGACGTCGCAGGTTGGCAGGCGGGGCGCGCCAGGATGGCCTCGACGGTTTCCCGCAGGCGGCTATAGGTATAGGGCTCGGCCAGCACGGCGTCGACGCGGCCGCTGGCGGCCTCGCCGCCGGGCAGCAGCAAGCGCACGTCGCCGGCGCGCCCACCCAGGACGGCGTCCAGGGCGGCGAAGCAGCCGGCCTTGCCGACGAAGATCCAGCGTCGGTCCGGCTCAGCATCAATCAGTTCGCGCACATGCTCCATGCCGCAGACGGACAGCACCTCACCGCCGAGGGCATGCAGGTGGGCGCCGAGGGCCTCGATCTGTTGCGCCTCGCCGCAGGTCATCAGCACCCGGTAGCCGGCCAGCGGTTGCGGACGCGGCGGCGCATCGGGCGCCGGGCGCGAAGGCAGGCTGAACCAGAAGCGGCTGCCCCGGCCGGGTGCGCTGTCGACCTGGATGTCGCCGCCCATGGCCCGCACCAGGTCGCGGGAAATCATCAGCCCCAGCCCGGTGCCGCCATACTTGCGCGTGGTGGATTCGTCGGCCTGGGCGAAGGGCCGGAACAGCCGCGACAGGGTTTCCCGGTCCATGCCGATGCCGCTGTCCTGGACGCTGAAGCGGATGCGCCCGCCGCCGTCCATGAGGTCGACGCGCAGGTCGATGCCACCCTCGTGGGTGAACTTGACGGCGTTGCCCACCAGGTTGATCAGCACCTGGCGCAGCCGGGTCGGATCGCCGACGATGCGCGAGGGCAGCTCGGGCGAGGCGAAGAAGCGCAGGGCCAGTCCCTGGGTGCGGGCGCGCTCGGCAACGAGGGTGGCGACCTCGTCCACGGTGCGCATGGGGTCGAACTCCACCTGCTCCAGGGTCATGCTGCCGGCCTCGATCTTGGCCAGGTCCAGCACCTGGTTGATCAGTTCCAGAAGATGGATGCCGGCGCGGTTGATCTCGTTGACGAAGCCGCGCTGCTCGTCCTTCATCGCCTCGCCCTCCAGCAGCTGAGCGAAGCCGAGGATGGCGTTCATCGGCGTGCGCAATTCGTGGCTCATCCTGGAGACGAAGTCGGATTTGGCCCGGCTGGCGCGTTCCGCCTCTTCCTTCGCCGCGCGCATTTCCTCCCAGGCCAGGCGCAGGCGACGGTTCGACTCGCGGATGCGTGTCGCGAACACCAGGCCGATGGCCGTCGCCAGCAGGATGGTCAGCACCACCAGCAGGTTTTCCAGCAGGAGCTAGCGCTCGCGCTGTTCGCCGAGCTGTCGTTCCAGCGCCTCCAGGCGTTCGCTGGATTCGAAGAACAACCGGTTGGCGTTCTCGTTCAGGCGCAGGAAGAAGGGCGGCAGGTGTTTCAGGTGCAGCATGATGCGCTGCTCAAGCTGGAACAGGCCGGCCATGTCGCGCTTGTCGCGCAGGACCATGCGCTGGCCCAGCAGCTGCCGCAGTTCGCGGCTCTTGTCGTTGATCTGCCCCGCCAGCGGCGCGATCTCGATCAATTCCATGACGAATCCCGCGCCGGAGCTCGGCCAGTAGGTCACCTGGCTGACCATCTGGTCGCGGCCTTCGATGTTGAGGTCCATGATGCGCGCCACGCTGCCGCCTTCCTTGAGCACCTTGAGGTCGTGCTCCAGCTTGGCCACGTGTTCGCGGATATTGTTTTCCTGCCTGACCAGGGCGGCTTCCCCGGCCAGGGTGGTCATGTGGTAGACGTCGGTCTCGATGGCCTGGATGCCGCGCACGACCTCCTCGCCGACGAACAGCCGGGCGCGCTCGTTGGCGCTTTGCGCGCGCAGTTCGTCCTGGAGGTGCGAGAAAAAGGCCTTGAGGCCGGCCACCAGCAGCAGCGCGGCGACAAACACACCGATCAGCCAGAGGAAGCGCGAGGCGGCGATTTCCCCGGGGGGGGGCGTCTCGGCATCGCCGCGCCGGAGCTTGGGCAGGTCGGGCATCTCGGGCGCGGCTTACCTGAGCGGGGTACTGTTGTCCAGGAAGCCCCATTTGCGATAGATGGCCTGTCCCTCCTGGCCGGCAGTGAAGGCCATGAACCTGCGTGCCAATTCCTTGTTGTTCGAGAAGGTGAGCAGGTTCAGCAACAGGGCCTGGGGCTTGGCCAGCTTCGGATTGAGATCGACCACGTCCATCGCCGCTACGTTGTCGGGAAAGAAGGCGGTGGCCCGCCAGTTCAGGATGACGTCGGCCTCGCCCTTCTTCATGGCGTTGTTCAGCACGCGGGAATCCGGCGCCAGGTAGACCGCGGTTTCCAGCACTTTCTGATAAAGACCCGCATCATCCAGCACGTCCTTGGTCTCCTTGCCGACGCTTCCGGATTCGGCATTGCCGATGAGTACCCGCAGGTTGGGGCGCAATAGTTCCCGGGGGTCGCCCTTGATATGCAGGGGGTTGCCTTTCCTCACCACCAGCGCCAGCTGGTTGTAGCCGACGGTGACCGCGTCGCCGAGCAGCCCCTCGCCCAGATACTTGCTGCGGAAAGTCGGTTCGCCGGGCAGGTACAGGTCGCCCAGCCGACTTTTCTTCAGGCTTTGGTAGAGATCCTCGGACCCGCCTTGGGCGAGGGTGATTTTCACGTTCTCCCGCTGCTCGAAAGCGCGCGCGATCTCGGTCATCGGCCGGATCATGGTGATGCCGCAATACAGCAGCATCTCAGGGCGGGCCTGCTCGGCGCTGGCGCTCCCGGCAATCAATAAGGTGGTGAGCGCGGCCAGCAGGGTGGCCGCGAGGCTGGAGAGTAGGTGGGACGGCATTGCAACGACCTCGACTCAGATCTGGAAGGATTTCCATGAGTTCTTATCGGCCGAAAACAATGACAAATTTACCCTGCCGCAGATCCGCCCGGCAGGATGCCGCCTCTACCCGGTGACGACGGGTTTCCGGACCAGCCGGCGCCGGGGGCGCCGCCACCTGTCTCAGTGCTCGCCCTTGGTCTTGCGGATGCCGGCGACGCGGTTGCCCTGCTTCTGCGGCCCACCCATGGGGAAGATGTCGTGCAGGTAGCGGCTGTTGCCCTTCTCCGGTCCCCAGGCCTTGCGGAAGTGCATGACCATGTCGCGCACCTGGGCCTGGACGTTGTGGTCCTCGTAGTACTCGCGGATGAAACGGATCACTTCCCAGTGCTCGTCGGTAAGGGAGAGTCCCTCCCGCTCGGCCTGGGCGCGGGCGAACCCCTCGCTCCATTCGTCCATGTTGAGGATGTAGCCCTCCGGGTCGGTGAGGATTTCCCTGCCGTCCACCGTCAGGGACTTGGTGTAGATGGCGTAGGGGTTGGTCGTGTCCTTGGCCTGTTCCAGAAAGTGGCTTTTCGGGGTCTGCAACGGGGCTTTCTTCGGTGAGTTGCTATGCGTCATGGTCAATTCATCTCTCCTGGAGGGGCAAGAATCCCGGACCGGTTCGAAAAGAGACCGCCGTGGAATCCCCGCGCATGGGAGGCACGAAGAGGAGGAAGGCGCGGGAGACAGGGCCGGCCACGGCGGTCGCAAACGGTCAGGCGATGCGCTTGGCGCGCACGATCTGGTAGGCGCGGAACAGGTAACCCAGGGGGGCGCTCCAGATGTGGACCAGGCGGGTGAAGGGGAAGAACAGGAACACCGACAGCCCGAGGAAGATGTGCAGCTTGAACACCGTGTCCACGCCGCGCAGCAGTTCCGGGTTGGGTTGCAGGGTGACCACGCTCTGCACCCAGTCGGCCAGGCGCAGCATCACCGTCGGATCGCCGTGCTCGGCATGGCCGATGGACACGGGCAGGGTGGACAGGCCCATGATCAGGGTCAACACGATCCAGCCCAGGATGTTGATGTCCATCCAGCGGCTGGCGGAGCGCACCCGCTTGTTGAACAGCCGGCGCAGCCAGAGGCCGACGCCGCCGACCAGGGCCATGCCACCGAAGATGCCGCCGGCCAGGATGGCAATGCCCTGGTGCGCCATGTCGGACACGCCGATGGCCTGGAATACCGCGTGCGGCGTCAGCAGGCCGATGAAATGGCCGAAGAAGATGGCGAGGACGCCGATGTGGAACATATTGCTCAGGGCGCGCATGCCGGTTTTCGACAACAGCTGGCTGGAATCGCTCTTCCAGGTGTATTGCTCGTGGTCGAAGCGGATCCAACTGCCCAGGACGAAGGTGCCCAGGCACAGGTAGGGGTAGACCCCGAAGATGATTTGATGCAGGTCCATGATTTGCTCCTAGGTATGGGGAATGGGGAATGCGGGATGGGGTTCCGGAGGGGCGGGAAGGGATTTCTCCATTCCCGATGCCCCGTCACCCATCCGCGCCTTCATGCCGCCGCCTTGACCAGCAGGCTGCGTTGTTCGACGAGGCGGACGAGGGGCGCGTAGGGGCTGCCGGCCTCTTCCAGGTTGCTGGCGAGCTGACCCAGCACCTTGCTCCATTGGGACAGGAAGACGCGGGCCTCATCGCCATCCAGCTGCGCGGCGAACTCCAGCACCACCGGCAGGAAGTCGGGCAGCTCGTTGTTGGCTTCCTCGCCGTCGTCGTTGGCGGCGGCCTCCCGGGTCACCAGTTCAAAGCCGTATTCCTTGTAGAACTCGGTCAGGTCGATGAGGGCCGGCCCCCGGTTCTTGTCGTCGCCGAACAGGTGGTGGGTGAGATGCAGGGCGTGCTCGGGCGTCAGGTCGAAGGTCTGCACGTAGGCGGCCTGGGCTTCGGTCAGGTCCTGGCTGTCCAGTTCCCGCATGAAGCGCTCCAGCACGATCCACTCGGTGGCCTCGAATCCCTGCCGGATGCCGTCGCGCAGCTCCGGCAGGGCGGCCATCAGCTCCGCGTCGGGGTAGTCGAGCAGTTTGGATAGCAGTCGGTAGAACATTGTCGGCTCCTCAGCGTTCGTCGGCGGAAGGGGCGGGCTCGCGCGGCTCCACCGTTTCCTTGCGCCGTTCCGGGAACAGGGAGTTGGGGGAGATGCCGGGCGAGGAGTCGTTGCCGAAGGTGAAGCCGTTCTGGCCCTGGTGGCCGTAGAAGTCATCCAGGGTGATCTCCTGGTGGCCGGTGGGGATCACGAAACGGTCCTCGTAGTTGGCGATGGCCATGTAGCGGTACATGTCCTTGGCGATGTCCTCGCTGATGCCCGCGGCCTCGAGCACCTTGGTGTTGGCCTCGCCTTCCACGTGCACAGAGCGCATGTAGGAGCGCATGGCGATCATGCGGTTGAGGGCCGCGACGATCGGTCCCTCCTTGCCCGCGGTGAGCAGGTTGGCCAGGTACTTCACCGGCATGCGCAGCGCCTCGGCCTTGGGGATGCAGCCGTCGGATTCGGTGGGCAGCCGGCCCTGGTCGATGGCGGACTGCACGGGGGACAGCGGCGGCACGTACCAGACCATGGGCAGGGTGCGGAACTCGGGGTGCATGGGGAAGGCGATCTTCCAGTCCACCGCCATCTTGTAGATGGGGGACTTCTGCGCCGCCTCGATCCAGTCCTCGGGCACGCCGTCGGCGCGAGCCTGCTCGATCACCTTGGGATCGTTGGGGTCGAGGAAGATGTCGAGCTGGGCCTGATAGAGATCCTGCTCGTTGGGGGTGGACGCCAGCGCCTCGATCCGGTCGGCGTCATACAGCATGATGCCGTTGTAGCGGATGCGCCCGACGCAGGACTCCGAGCACACCGTGGGCATGCCCGACTCCACGCGCGGGTAGCAACCGATGCACTTCTCGGCTTTGCCGGATTCCCAGTTGTAGAACACCTTCTTGTAGGGGCAGGAGGACACGCACATGCGCCAGCCACGGCACTTGTCCTGGTCCACCAGGACGATGCCGTCCTCCTCGCGCTTGTAGAGCGAGCCGGAAGGGCAGGAGGCGACGCAGGCCGGGTTGATGCAGTGGTTGCAGATGCGCGGCAGGTACATGTGGAAGGTGTTGGCGAACTGCTTGTAGATCTCCTTCTCAAGATTTTTCATGTTCGTGTCGCGCGCGCGCTTCTCGAACTCGCCGGCCAGGTCGTCCTCCCAGTTGGGGCCCCAGGTGACCTTGTCCATCTTTTCGCCGGTGATTTGCGACACCGGGCGCGCGGTGGGCGCCGCCTCGGACAGAGGGGCGTTTTGCAGGTGCGCGTAGTCGAAGGTGAAGGGCTCGTAGTAATCGTCGATCTCCGGCATGTCCGGGTTGGCGAAGATGTTGAGCAGCCGCTCCAGCTTGGAGCCGGACTTGAGTTGCAGCTTGCCGCCCTTCAGTTCCCAGCCGCCGCGCCAGACCTCCTGGTTCTCCCACTGCTTGGGATAGCCGATGCCGGGCTTGGATTCCACGTTGTTGAACCAGACATACTCGACGCCCTTGCGGTTGGTCCACACGTTCTTGCAGGTGACCGAGCAGGTGTGGCAGCCGATGCACTTGTCCAGATTGAAGACGAAGGCGAATTGCGCTCTGACTTTCATTGCATGCTCCTATCTCGTAGGGCGGATCGGGCCTCGCCGTGATCCGCCGTTTTCATGGCGGCGGGTTGCGCTTGGCAAACCCGCCCTACGACATCAATTTGTTAACCACCCGGGCCCTCGGGAAGCGTGTACCCAGCCTCATGGAGACCCGTTACCTCTGAACCCGGGCGGTTAAACCCTTTGCTCTTCCTCCCCGCGACTGGGGAGGGAGAAAACCCTTACTTCGGCCCGACCCCGACCGGATTGCGCTGCTGCTCCCGTTCCGAGGTCAGCGGCCGCTCCAGCCAATCCACGTCGCGGTCCTCGATCTTGCGCACCACCACCACTTCGTCGCGGTTGCTGCCGACCGGGCCGTAGTAGTTGAAGCTGTAGGCCAGTTGCGCGTAGCCGCCGATCATGTGCGTGGGCTTGACCACCACGCGGGTGACGGAGTTGAGGATGCCGCCGCGCTTGCCCGTGGTG
>Ga0233425_10006699_pt1 | contig 16806 bp, 17 predicted proteins | sample Watercolumn_Towu_2_FD_181712 | JGI IMG/M metagenome (GOLD analysis project Ga0233425, IMG submission 181712) | Freshwater microbial communities from Lake Towuti, South Sulawesi, Indonesia - Watercolumn_Towuti2014_140_MG | ecosystem: Environmental > Aquatic > Freshwater > Lake | place... | reverse complement strand
GGTCCAGCCTGTCAAGGAAGTTATGCGCAACCTTCTTCCTGTTCTACGGCGCCCCTCCCATCAGTCGCGGCGCAAAGGTCGCCAGAATCGGGAAGATCATCACGATGACGATGCAGGCAATATCCACGATGACGTAAGGGGTGACCGCCCTCCAGATATCGCCCATCGTAATCTCGGGGGGGGCCACTCCCTTCATCACAAAGAGGGTCACGCCGAAGGGCGGGGTGATCAGCCCTGTTTCCAGGGCGATCAGCATCATCACGCCGAACCAGATCTTGTCATACCCGAAGGCGTCGATGACCGGCATGAAGATGGGGATCGTGATCATCATGATGGCCACGGTTTCCATGAAACAGCCCAGAATGAGGACAACGATCAGCATGCCGATGAGAACGACGATCGGCGGTATCGCGATGTTCGTGATGAAACCCGTCATTCCCGCCGCGGCGCCGGTGAAGGCCAGGATCTCGCCGTAGGTGGACGAGACGATGATGATCATGAAGATCATCACCGTAACCCGGACGGTGCTCATGACCGATTTCTTGATCACCTCCCATTTGAGACGCCGGTAGGCGACCGTCAGGATAAAAGCCCCCAGCGTCCCCGTGGCCGCCGCCTCCGTCGGCGTCGCGACGCCGAAAAAGATGAAGCCGATGACCATGACGATGATCAACCCCAGGGGGAGCAGGTCCCGCAGCGTGACATGCACCTTTTCCTTGAGAGGGATCTTGGGAATGGTATACATGGGGGCTTCCTCGGGATGGATCCGCACCCAGACGACAATGTAGAGGAAATAAAGGCCGGACATGATGATGCCCGCGGGTATCCCGGCGATGAGGAGCTGACCGACATCGATGTGGGCGAGGCTCGCGAAGACCACGGTCAGGGCGTTGGGGGGAATCAGCGCATCGACGGTGCCGATCCCCATGAGGGGACCCAGGCTCATGTTCCTGCTGTAGCCCTTCTCCAGCATCTGGGGAAGCAAAATAGAGCCGAGCAGGGCGCAGGTGGCGATCGTTGAGCCGCTCAGGGCGCCGATGACCACCCCCATGATGATCGCCAGAAGGGAGAGACGGCCCCGCAGGTTGCCGAGCCATTTGTCGAGAACGTTGACGGCGTTGAGGCCGAGGCCCGAGTGGAAAATCAGCTCTCCCATGAGGATGAAGAAAGGCACGGGGAGGAGAGTGAACGTGGTGATCGATGTGAAGGTCCCCGTCACCACCCCCACGAGGCCCGGCAGCCCGCCGAGGAAGACGTAGGCCCCGATCATGTTGACGACCAGAAACGCAAAGGCGATGGGCAGGTTGGTGAGCAGCAGCAGGACCATACCGCCGAAGAGCAACGAAATCGTCAACCACCAATCCATGGGTCAGCTCGCTTTTTTGATATGGGTCCACCTGCCCCACGCCATCCTGAGGAACTGGAGGGTGAGAAGGCAACTGCCGATGGGGACAATGGCAAAGACGGCGGCCTTGGGAACGGTCACCGACCTGACGTCCGTCACGGCGTTGATAAAACAGTCGTACAGGTGGCTGATACCCAGACCGAACAGCAGAGCGCAGGTGAGGCACCCGACGACGGCCATGACGAAATCGAGATGCTCCCTGGACCTCCCGGAAAGATGTACATAAATGATATCGGTGGTGATGTGCCCTTTTTCCCTCAGAAGCCAGGTGGTCCCCAGAAAAACGATCCACAGCAGGGAGTATTCGCACATGGGGATGATCCAGATGGAGGTTTGTCTAAAGAGGAACCGCATGAAGATGGTATAGCAGACGGCAGCCGTGATCACGACCAGTATGCATCCGGCCAGTGCAGCCATGAAGTCGGAAAGCCTGTCGAAAAACTTCCAGAACCCCTCCATTTGAGTACCTCCATGGGGAAATACCATTATCCTAAATATGCCGTGCCTATATATTTGCTTTGTTTGAGGGGTGTCAAGCAGAATCGATACCCATATCCCCCCTCTTCACATCGGGCGGGACTCTCTCTTTCGTGACAAAAAGGAATATCCCTAAAAGGGGGGATCAGCAGACCCGACCGACGACAATACCCGTTCGGGAGCGCCTCGCCTGAAGATAACGGCCGAGGGAGGTTTCCGACAGAACCACCCTTCCCGCCGCGCTCGAGGCGTGCAGGAGATGGATCTGCCCGCGAAGACGGACCGCCAGCCCCGTGTGACAGACGTCGAGTCCATCTTCATCCGTCGTAATCGCGATGATATCACCATCCGTCAATCGTTGTTCGGCCCGGCCCAGATAGGCTTTCGGGATGAAGAAAAACGTGCGCTGCGAGCAGATCCCTTCGGTGATCCGAAGCCGGCGATACGCGCCGGGATCGGTCAGCCCGGCATGGTCCTCGCGATGATCGGTTAGGAAGTGGAAAGTCTTCCGCAGAGGAACGCCGCCGATTTCGCGGGTGATGTCATGGACGAGACCTTTGCGGCTGTTGCTGTGAAGCCAGTCGGTGAAATAATGGAGGCGGGAGGCATAACCGTCGCAGCGCCCGCGGCGGTAGCGGATTTGCTCGAGCGCAGCGGCATAGTCGGCGAACGCTGTTTTACCGGAGCGGATCAGGCGGGCCAGGACGACGGCATTCTCCACGAAGGTCACGCAATCGAAAGCCCGCAGGTTGACGACGAGCTCCTCCGGGCTTTCCTTTTCGAGCGTATCGGCCCCGTAGGGGGCGTCGAGAAAATGCCGTCCCGCCGCAAGGACGAGCCCGGACAGAGGTTTCCCGCCGTCTTTACGCTCCTTGGCCGATCGCAGGAAGGACTCGCAGATCCTGCGGTCTTCGGGAGAATAGATCATGTCACCTCCGGAAAGGATTATACCATAAAATGCAGTGGAAAAATTGCCGAATATTCGCTAATAGTGTGACGCCAACAGGCATGAAGGAGGCGAAAATGAAACCGGTGGGTGAAACAGTGGAATTTCGCGGGGCCGCGAAGTATGTCCTCGACGACGAGCTGGCCAAAATCGTCAATGTCTCGATGGCCCTGGAGATGCCGCTCCTGCTCAAGGGCGAACCGGGGACCGGGAAGACCATGTTGGCCCACGCGATCGCCGAGAGCCTGCGGATGCCGCTTATCATCCTGAACGTCAAATCGAGCATGAAGCTCCTCGACGCCCTCTACCAGTACGACACGCTCACCCGCCTCAACGACAGCCGCTTCGGGGATTCCAAGCGCGATGTGAGCTGCATTGAAGAATACATCCGCATGGGAAAGATCGGGCAGGCCTTTGTCGCCGATTGCCGGACGGTCCTGCTGATCGACGAGATCGACAAGGCCGACGCGGATTTCCAGGACGACATGCTCGACGTTCTCGATCAGATGCAGTTCGACATCATCGAGATCGACAAGACAATCAGGGCCCAACATCGGCCCGTGATGGTCATCACCTCGAACGCCAAAAAAGACCTCTCCGATCCCTTTCTGGGCAGATGCAATTTCCACCACATCGCCTTTCCCGATCCGGAGATGATGCGGCTGATCCTGAGTGTTCATTTCCCTGATCTCCCGGAAACGCTGGCCCGGGCCTCAATCCAGGTCTTCTACCGCCTCCGGGAGTTCCGGGGGATCGAGAAAAAGCCGGCCACCCGCGAGCTGATCAACTGGATTCGCGCCCTGCGCTGCGATCCCGATTTTAATGTGAAGCGCCTCGAGGGCGGCGAGATCCCCTATCTCGGGGTGCTCTTCAAGAAGAGCGTCGATCTGAACCTCGCGCTCCAGCAGGCGGGACGGTCACGCAAGTAAAAAAGTCATCAAAGCGCGTCTTTCATAAAAGCCGGCTCTGGTTTTTCGGGAGGGGAACAAACCGTGTTTGTCGGATTCTTCTATATGCTCAGGGAAAGGGGGGTCCCCGTCAGCCCCACCTCGTTTCTGCGCCTGCAGAAGGCCCTTGCCCTGGGTGCGATCGGCTCCCTCGATGATTTCTACACCGCGGCCCGTTCGATTCTCGTCAAGAGCGAACGCTATTTCGACCTCTACGACCAGGTGTTCGCCCACTATTTCCGGGGAGCGCAGATCGAGGGGATGGAGGATGTCGAGCTGACCGATATCGCCAAGGCGCTCCTGGAGGAATGGCTGAAGCATCCGCGGGAGATGGCGGAGGCGCTCGGCCTCGACGAGGAGGCGCTCGCCCGGCTCACGCCCGAGGAGTTGATCCGGTATTTTCTCGACCGGCTGAAGGATCAGGACGGCGCTCACCACGGCGGCAGCCGCTGGATCGGGACGGGCGGGACCTCCCCTGTCGGCCACTCGGGCCGCCATCCGGGCGGGATGCGCGTGGGCGGCGCCTCCCGGAGCAAATCGGCGGTGAAGGTGGCGCTGGAGCGGCGCTACAAAGACTACAGCCAGGAGGGGCCCCTGACGGAGTTTCAGATGGGCGAGGCGCTAAAGCGGCTCCGGCGGATGATCCCCCACGGTCCGCGGGACGTCGTCAATGTGGAGAAGACCATCACCGAGACGATGAAGAACGGGGGGGAAATCGAGATCGTCTTCGACCGGCGCCTCGCGGACCGTCTCAAGGTGATCCTGATGATCGATAACGGAGGCTGGTCGATGGACCCTTACGTCGGGATCGTCCAGACGCTCTTCAACTACGCCCGCTCCCAGTTCAAGGATTTGAAGATCTACTATTTTCACAATACGATCTACGGCCGCGTGTGGCTCGATCCCCAGCGCCACCTGCGACCCGAGGCGATCGAGGAGTTCGCGCGCCGGGATCCGGAGACGCGCCTGATCCTCGTGGGGGACGCGGCGATGGCGCCGTACGAACTGGTCGGGGAGAATGGTTCGCTGTACGTCGGTCAGAAGGACAGCCACAGCAGCCGGGAGCGGCTGGAGTTCCTTGCCCGGTCCTTCCGGCACGCCGTCTGGCTGAACCCCCAGCCGGAGTCGAGCTGGCGTTTCACCTGGACGATCGGTGAGATCGCGAAGAGATTCCCGATGTTCGAGCTCACCCTCGACGGCCTCGAGAAGGCGGTCCAGCACCTGATGCGGCGGCACTGACGCGCCGCGCCGACAGCACTCGACTGCGAAAAAAGTTGCCCTCTGCCCGTCCATCCGCGGGCATTATGAGGGCCGTGAAAATCAAGCTTCCTCTGCACGCCGGACCGGGAGATGATTTCCAAGTTACGCAATGGTCTCATTATGCTCCCGGAGCAATAGAGCGGATCGCCTCCAGGCCGATGGAGATTTCCTCTTCGGTGTTAAAATAGCCGAAGCCGAAGCGGATCGTCCCCTGCGGGAAGGTCCCGATCGTCCGGTGGGCGGCAGGGGCGCAGTGCAGTCCCGGCCGGCAGAGGATGCCGAAGCGTTCATCGAGTTCCAGGGCCGCCTCGGAAGGCGAAACACCGGCGATGTCGAAAGAGACCGCGGCTGTCCGGCTCGCGGCGTCGGGGGGTCCGTACATGGTAACGCCATTCATCGAAGCGAGCCCATTCAGGAATCGTTCCGTCAACGCCTCTTCTTTGCGGCGGATCGCATCGATCCCTTCCGCGAGGACAAAACGCACCCCTGCGCCGAGGCCGGCGAGTCCGATGGCGTTGGGGGTTCCCGACTCGTATTTGTCGGGCATGAAATCGGGTTGCGTTTCAAACTCCGAGCGGCTCCCCGTGCCGCCCATCGTCAAAGGCCGCAGCTGCCTTTCTATCCCCTCCCGGATATAAAGCCCGCCTGTCCCCTGGGGCCCGAAGAGGGACTTGTGGCCCGAAAAAGCGAGGAGATCGATCGCCATTTCGGCAACGTGGATCGGTAATACCCCGGCCGTCTGGGCGGCGTCCAGGCAGAACAAAAACCCATGCTCCCGGGCGATTTGTCCAAGCGCGGCGATGGGCTGGATGGTTCCCGTCACATTCGAGGCGTGGGCAACGACCAGCAGGCGGGTCCGCGGCCCGATCGCGGCGCGGACATCCCCGGGGTTCAGCAGGCCCTCGCCGGAGCAGGAAACAACCGATATTTGCACCCCCTGTGTCTCCAAAAAGCGCAACGGCCGCATCACGGAATTGTGTTCCATCCCGGAGGCAATCACATGATCGCCCGGATGGAGGAGTCCCTGCAGGGCCATATTCAGCGCCTCTGTGGCATTTTTGGTGAAGGCGATGCGAAGGGAGTCATCGCATCCGAAAAGCTCGGCCAGGGCCTCGCGGGTTTCCATGATGATCCGTCCCGCGTCGAGCGAGCGCCGGTGTCCGGAGCGGCCGGGACTGCCACCGATCATCCCGCTGTAATCACCCATCGCCTCGATCATCCCCGCCGGCTTGGGCCAGGAGGTCGCGGCGTTATCGAAATAGACGAGCCGATTTTTCCCCGGGTCGGGTTGCATCATATCCCTCCGTTTTATAGAAGAACCGTTCTTTCCCAGATCACCTTCCCTTGCAGCGCTGCCGCCGCAGCCTCCTGCTCCTCCGCCGCAACACGGAGGCAGACGCCGCAATCGGAGCCGATATGGCGGGGAACGGGAATTAACTTATGGGGGGTTCCCCGGGCCTTGAGGATCTTTTCCGCCTTCAGCACATGGCTGACCGAGGGAAACAAGAATACGGCGTACGGCGGCGTTTCCATCATGGACGCACCGGCCGGTCAGCGGCCCCCGTCCGCACCAGCGCGATCTCCCATATCCCTGGCGTCGTTTCCGTTACCGAAATGTCGCAGGCCGCTTTGGCGGCCAGGCGGCGGACATTCTCCACGGCGGTGCCGTTGTCCACCAGAACGGTGACCTCTGCGTTTTCCCCGATCGCCTTTTTCGCGAGCAGTGCGGGCTGGGGGCATGAAAGTCCGCGAGCGTCAATTGTCTTAGCCATTTTTCTTCCTCCTTACAGGATATTCTTTCTCATGGTCAATCCGATGAACAGGCACACCGCAAACCCAATCCCCAGGGCGGGGATCCCATAAGGCCCGACGCCGGTCGGCGAACTGGCCAAGCCGAAGTTATGGGCGATGGCGGCCCCGACGATCATGCCCATCACAAGAACAGCGGCGTCGCCGTCTCCCTCTCCGGCCAGGAAGAGTTGGCGGCCGGGACATCCGCCGGCCAGACAGAATGCCAGGCCCGACAGGGCCATTCCCGCGAAATTCCATATGTGCATCGTGTGGGCCACGGGCTGAGCCTCGAATCCCGGTTTGAACTGCCCCAGAATGAAGTTGATGACCGCGGCGGTCGCGATCAGGGCCATGAATCCCGACAGGAGGTGCATCTGCCGGAAGAGGAGAAGGTCACGTATGGCCCCCATGGTGCAGAAGCGGCTCCGCTGGGCCAAAAACCCGATCAGAAGGCCCGCGGCCAGAGACACCGCAAGGGGTGCATGCATCGACCCCGGCCCTTTCACGCTGTAAAACAGGATCCCGCTTTTTGCCTCGCCGACGATCTGAGGAAAGGCAAGCATGAGCGACAGCAGCCCCGCCATGAACAGGGGGAGCATCCATCCCGCCGTGTGGTGAGTCCGCTGGGTCCGTCCGAGGCTGTATCCCCCTTTCAGGAAAAGGGTGCCGATCCAGATGCCAAATGCGAGGCCCAGCAGGCCGAGGATGGCGTTGCCGTCGCCGCCGGCGAGACGGAGCGCCGCCCGCCAGGGGCATCCGAGGAAGACCAGCGCCCCGATCATGGCAAAGACGCCGAGGATGAACCGGACAATCGGCGCGGAGCCGAGACGGGGGCGAAACTCCTTGAACAGGTAGGCGGCTACCAGCGACCCGAGGACGAAACCGGCGATTTCGGGACGGATGTACTGCGCCATATCGGCCCGGTGAAGGCCTAAGGCGCCGGCGATGTCCCGCTCGAAGCAGGCCACGCAAACCCCCATATTGCCGGGATTCCCCCATTTTTGCAAAAGCGGCGCCAGAATTCCGATAATCATACCGACACCGACGATGCCCCAAGGACCCGCAAAGATGTTTTTGATTCCCTTCATTGAATCCCTCCTTATATTGATATTCATGATGTTCCCGAATCCGCCGGGAAAGGCCCAGGCGCGTAACTGCGCCGCTGAGGCCCAGGTCCCGATAGAGCGAAGGTCTTCCAGGCAATGCCGCTGTAAACAAAGCGGGCCGCCAAGCCGATACGGATCATCCGGCAGGGCCGGGGATGGGCTGGTTCCTGAAGGAAAACAGTCCGGATTTTTTTGAAATACGTTGAACGGTTTGAATATGGATCGACCAATGTCGTCTCCTGAATGCGCCATGCCGTGATCTCCGCGGCATGACCCTCAGGGGCTCATCGGTCAGGGGGGAGAGACGGCAGGACGGCGTTTTCCGGAGGACCGCCCGGGTCCTCTGTCAGCGCCTCATATTAACGGTGTGAAGGGTAACAATAAAAAACTCACTGATATCGCTCCTGGGATTTCCCTTTTTCCAGAGAATAAATATCTCCGTGACGCGGAACTATAAAAGGGAGGCTTTTGATTGTCAACCAAAAATTTGATATGCCGGACCGGCAGCCGGGATACGAAGCGTTTGAAAACCGAAAAAAGCGGCTGACCGGATGTAAAAGGCTTGACCGATTTGTTCATATGTGTTACAAAACCGCGAAACGTAACATGGGGAATGCAGATGTCCGAATTGGTTCGCTTCGGTGTTTCTCTGGAAAAATCCCTGCTGGACAGGTTTGATCTCCTGATCCGGGAAAGACAGTACACCAACCGCTCGGAGGCCCTGCGGGATCTGATCCGCCGGGAGCTGGTCCAGAGGGAATGGCAAACGGGGCATGATGTGGCCGGCGCGATCACCTTGATCTATGACCACCACAAGCGGGACGTCATGAGCAAGGTCACCGACACCCAGCACGCGTTTCAGCAAGCGATCATCTCCACCCAGCACATCCACCTCGATCACCATAACTGTCTGGAGATCGTGGCCGCCCGCGGGAAAGCGGAAGAGGTGAGGAAACTGGCCGATGCGCTGGGGTCGATCAAGGGGGTCCGCCACGCGACCCTGAGTATGTCCAGCACGGGGCGGGAGATCAAGTAGCTGTATTATTTTTTTATTCGTTCGTGTTACGAAATTTGTATTCATGGCATTGAATCCTCCGGGGATTTCCGTCGAATAAGCCATATGGTTTTCCGTGAGAAGCAAAAGACGAATGGACTGGAAGGCGATGATATCGTCCTGAAGAAAGGAGAATCGGAAAAGATGCGTCATGCGCTCAAGGGTTTGTTTGTGGGTCTCTGTCTGCTAATCCCTACGGTCGTCTGGGGCGCCCATCCGCTCATTACGGATGATACGGGGACGCAGGGGAAGGGGAAGTTTGAGGTGGAGGTCAGCGGGCAGTATGACTCCGACAGGGAAACGGTCAATGGAGCGTCCCTTGACTCCACCGGCAGCCAAATCGCAACCACTTTGTCCTATGGCATAATCGAAAATGTAGATCTTGTCCTGAGCCTGCCCTATCAGTGGGGCAAGGCCAAAGAGGACGGCGGGGTCACTCTCTATGATGAAAAAGGGATCGCGGATACGATCTTTGAGGTCAAGTGGCGATTCTACGAAAAAGACGGATTCAGCCTGGCGCTGAAGCCCGGTGTGAGGATCCCGACGGGCAACGATGAAAAGGGACTCGGCGCCGGGAGGGTCGGATACCAGGCATTCATCATCGGTTCCAAGGAGATCGAACCCTGGGCTTTCCATGCGAATGCCGGCGTCATCATCAACGAGAACAAGGCGGATGAAGAGAAGAATATCTGGCATGTGTCGTTCGCTGCGACCTATGATATCGCCAAGAACCTGAAAGTCGTCGGAAACATCGGCATCGAGCGGAACCGGGACAAAACGGCGGGCAAAGACCCGGCGTTCCTCCTCGGCGGGGTCATTTACTCTATCTCGGAGAGTTTCGATATCGACTTTGGAGTGAAATACGGATTGACGGCGCCCGAGGCCGATTGGTCGGTGATGGCGGGCGCGGTATTTAAATTTTAAAAGGAGAAACCGTTATGCACATGGCGGATGCGCTGCTCTCCCCCGCCGTGGGGACGACACTATGGGTCGGAACGGCGGCGGTCACCGGATATGCCTCGAAGAGGCTGAAGCGAGAGATCGACGACCGTATGATCCCGCTCATGGGGGTCCTCGGCGCTTTCATCTTTGCGGCACAGATGGTCAATTTCACGATCCCCGGTACGGGATCGAGCGGACACTTGGGCGGCGGGATGATCCTCGCTGTCCTCCTGGGTCCCCATGCCGCTTTCCTCGTGATGGCCTCGGTCCTGACGGTCCAGGCGCTTTTCTTCGCCGACGGCGGACTGCTGGCCCTCGGCTGCAATATCTGGAACCTGGCTGTCTATCCCTGCTACCTCGTCTACCCTTATGTCTACAGACCGTTGGCCGGGGACATCCATAAACCCGGACGGGTCCTCGTCGCTTCGCTCGTGAGCGTCGCTGCGGCCCTGCAGCTCGGCGCTTTTTCGGTCGTTGTGGAGACGCTTCTGTCGGGCAAGAGCGAGCTGCCCTTCGGCGCCTTTGCTTTGATGATGCAACCGATCCATCTGGCGATCGGCATCGTGGAGGGGTTTGTGACCGCCGGTGTCGTCAATTATGTGCGCGGCGCCAGACCTGAGCTCCTCGAGAGTATCGCCGTATCCCGTCTGCTAGGCGCGGAGGTTTCGCTCAAGAGGTTCATGATTGCATTTGCAGCGTTGACGGTCATCGCCGGCGGGGCTCTCTCCTGGTTCGCTTCGACGCATCCCGACGGTCTGGAATGGTCGATCGAAAAGATCGCCGGCAAGGGCGAGTTGCCGCAGGCGTATGGAATCGCCGCAGCCCTCAAGGGCTTTCAGGAAAAGACGGCCTTCCTTCGTGATTACAACTTCAAGCCGGCGGGGGATGGGTTAAAAAAGGGAGAAGCGCCGCCTTCCTGGCCGGGAATCGAGGCCGGCACCTCCGCGGCGGGGATCATCGGCGCGGCCATCGTCCTGGGGATGATCGTCCTGATCGGCATGGGAATCAGGGTTTTCCGGCGAAGGCAGATCCAATGACCTTTGACGAGAAATATTTTGATATCGGCCGGCTGGACCGGCTCTCCTACGGGGAGACCTTCGTGCACCGTCTCGATCCGCGGGCCAAGGTGATCGGCACGATGCTGTTTCTGCTCACCGTCATCTCCTTCCCCAAGCACGAGGTTGCGGCGCTGGCCCCTTTTTTTCTGTACCCCGCGCTGCTCGTCGCCGTCGGGGAGATCCCCGTCCGGTTCATCATCAAAAAAATGCTCCTCGTTTCACCCTTCGCGATCTTTATCGGCATTTTCAATCCGATACTGGATACGAGAACGGCGGCCGTCGTCTTCGGCGTGGCGGTTTCCGCCGGATGGGTCTCTTTTCTTTCGATCCTGATGAAATTTGCGCTCACGATCAGCGCGGGGCTCCTTCTGATCGCGACCACATCGTTTTCCGGCGTCTGTCACGCCCTCAGACGACTCGGCCTTCCGGCGCTCTTTGTCTCGCAGCTCCTGTTCCTGTACCGCTATCTCTTTGTCCTGATGGAGGAGACGATGCGGATCATCCGTGCCCGTGACATGCGGTCCTTCGGAAAACGCGGCACCGGGCTCCGGGTGTTTGCGCGTCTGATCGGGATTCTTTTCTTAAGAACCGTGGATCGCGCGGAGCGGATCTACTACGCCATGCACTCGCGGGGTTTTGAGGGCGATATGCCGACGCTCAAGGGATCCCGCATCGTATTGCCCGATCTGGCGTTCCTGTCGGCAATGGTCGCCTGTCTCTGGTTTTTCCGTTTTTTCCCCATCGCCGAGGGGATCGGCCGCATGGCGCAGGGGATGCTTCGATGAGCCATCACATTGTCGAGTTCAAAGATGTCTCCTTCCGTTATCCAGACGGGACCCAGGCGCTCAGAGGGATCAATTTCCGGATCACCCACGGCGAGTCGGTCGGCATCGTCGGCGCCAACGGGGCGGGCAAATCGACGCTCCTCCAGCAGATCAACGGCTACCTGATGCCGACATCGGGAACAATCACCATCGGCGATCTTTCCCTTACAAAAAAAACGAGGCAGGAGATCCGCAGGAAGGTCGGCATCGTCTTTCAAAACCCCGATGACCAGCTATTCATGCCCACCGTTTTTGACGACGTCGCCTTCGGCCCCCTGAATCTCGGAATGGATGAGGCATCCGTCCGGGAGCGGGTCTGCAAGGCCTTATCCATGGTCAACGGCCTTTCCCTTCGGGACAAGCCGCCGCATCACCTCTCCTGCGGACAGAAGAGCGCGGTCGCCATCGCGGCGGTGATGGCGATGGAACCCGATATCCTCGCGATGGACGAGCCCGCGGCGAACCTCGATCCCAAATCGAGGCGATCGCTGATCGCGCTGCTCAAGACATTCAAGCACTCGAAGCTCATCGCCTCCCACGATCTCGACCTGATCCTCGATGTCTGCGCACGCTGCATCGTGATCGGCGACGGCGTCGTCGTTGCAGACGGTCCCTCGGTCGATATCCTCTCGAACAGGGCGCTGCTCGAAGCGAACAGCCTGGAACTTCCGCTGTCGCTGCAGAGGCGATGAACGGGGGTTTAATTCTATTGAAATGCCTTCTCCGGATGTGTTAAGAAAAGCCGAAAATTCACGGGTTGGGGACCGGCTATGAGTCTGGGGAAGATGCTTTCGGAAAGCGCCGAGCGCTACGGGAAAAACCGGGCAGTCATCAGCGGCGAGACGCAGATCACCTACCGGGAACTGAACCGGGGCGCCTGCTCCCTGGGGAACCATCTGCAGTCGCTGGGCCTCGGCAAGGGGGACAAGGTGGCCCTGATGCTCCCCAACTGTCCGGAATTCGTCATCGCCTATTTTGCCGTCCAGAAGATCGGCGGCGTCGCCGTGACCCTCAACGTCCAGTCCACCCCTTACGAGCTGCTGCATCTTCTGGGCAACAGCGACTCGCGGTGTCTGATCACCCAGGGGGTGCTGGCGAAGCGCTTCGAGGAGATTCAGCAGGAACTCCCCCTCTGCCGCCACCTCATCACCACCAACGGACAGGAAGGAGATTCCGCTTTCCGGGAGATCATCGCCAAAGGACCCTTCACCGAAGCGATCCCGGAGATGGCCGCCGACGACCCCGCGGTCATGATCTACACCGCGGGGCTCACGGGCAAGCCTCTCGGCGCCGTCCTCACCCATTACAACCTCCTGACGCAGTCGATCCTCCTGCGCACCATCTGCCACTTTGACGAGCACGGTATCGGGCTGGCCGTTATCCCCCTTTTTCACTCCTTCGGCGCGGTCGCGAACATGCTGGCGCCGCTCCGGATCGGCGCCGGTGTGGTTTTGATGGAGCGCTTCACCCTCGACGCGATCTTCACGGCGATCGAAAAGGAAAAAGTCACCTACATCGCCGCCGTCCCGAGGCTGTTCCTCGGCATGGTTTTCCATGAGGATTCCGAAAAATACCGGACCGATTCCCTGCAGGTAGTCATTACAGGCGGGGCGGCGATGCCCCCGGAGTTCATCCCCGTCTTCGAACAGCGATTCGGCGTCAAGATCATGGAGGGCTACGGCCTGACCGAGGCATCGCCGGTTGCTTCGTTCAGCCGTCTCGATATGCCGCAGAAACCTGGCTCCATCGGCATCCCCATCCCCGGCGTCGAGGCGAAGATCGTCGACGAGGCAGGATCGGAGGTCCCGCGGGAAACCGTCGGAGAGCTCATCCTCAAGGGCGACAATATCATGAAGGGATACTACAAGGATGAGGAGATGACCGCCCAGGTCATCAAGGACGGCTGGCTCCACACGAGCGATCTGGGCCGGATGGACACTGAGGGTTATATATTCCTCACCGGCCGGAAGAAACGGATGATCATCACCAGCGGCTTCAACGTCTACCCACGGGAGATCGAGATAGTCATTTCCCTTCATCCCGCCGTTCAGACGGCGCGCATTGTCGGCAAGGAGGACCTGCTGCGCGGCGAGATCGTCAAGGCGATCATCGTGAAGAAACCCGGGGTGGAGATCGAGGAAAGAGAGCTGCTCAAGCATTGCCGGACCTATCTCTCCTCGTACAAGGTCCCGCGGGAGATAGAATTTGCAGAAACGATCGGAGAATAGGCATGGACAAGACACCGCAAAAACTGGAAGCGACGCTTAAGGACAAATATGCCCGCGCCCCCGTGGCAGAATACGGCCGGCGGGAACCCGATTTTTCTGCGGCGTCGGAAAAGAAGAGGGATGTTCCGGCCCTGAGAAAAGTCGTCCTCGTTGAGGCTTGCCGGACGCCTTACGGCCGCTTCGGCGGGGGGCTCAAGGGATTTACCGCCCCGCAGCTCGGCGCCCTGGCCATCAAAGAGGTCCTCCGCAGGACGGGCGGGAAGGTCAAACCGGCCGACGTGGATTACGTCTTCATGGGGCAGGTGGTTGCCGCCGGGACCGGCCAGGTCCCAAGCCGCCAGGCCACCATCCTGGCGGGTCTTCCCGAATCGGTCCCCAGCATCACCCTCAATAAGGTCTGCTCCTCCGGGATCAAGACGATCGACCTCGCGGTCCAGATGATCCAGCTCGGCCGCGCGGAGATCTGCATTGCCGGCGGCCAGGAGAGCATGACCAACGCCCCTTTCGGCCTGACCGAGATGCGCTGGGGGAGCCGGATGGGGCTCCCCTCGTGCCCCGCCCTGGACCTCATGGTGAACGACGGACTCTGGTGCGCCTTCTACGACCGCCACATGGCACTCCACGGCTCGGAAGTGGCCGATGAATTCGGGTTCAGCCGCGCGGACCAGGACGAGTGGGCCCTCCATTCGCAGCTCGCCGCTGTCGAGGCGATGAAGGCGGGCCGGCTGGACGACGAGATCTTTCCTGTCGAGATCCGGGAGGGGAAGAAGCTCTCCGTTATGAGCCGGGATGAAGGCCCCCGGCCCGAAACGACGCTCGAGGGACTCGGCAAGCTGCCGCCGGTCTTCGGTCACAGAAGCACGGTCACGGGCGAGCCGGGGAGTGTCACAGCCGGGAACGCCCCGGGGGTGAACGACGGGGGCGATGTCTGCCTTTTGATGAGCGCCGAGCGGGCCGCCGAGCTGGGGATGAAGCCCCTGTGTACGATCCTCGATTACGCTGAAGTCTCGCAGCCGCCGAAGGACATCGCCACGGTGCCCGGGCTCGCCATCCGGAAGATCCTCGCCCGGAACAACCTGCCCCTCGATCGGATCGACCTGATCGAGATCAATGAGGCCTTCGCCGCCGTCGTTCTCGTGAGCGCTCGGGCGATCCTGGGGATGACGAAAGAAGCGATGTTTGCGAAGGTGAACGTGAACGGCAGCGCCATCGCCTACGGCCATCCGATCGGGGCGACAGGGGCACGGATCCTGATGACCCTCGCCTACGAGCTCAGACGGCGTGGAGGGGGGCTGGGGGTTTGCGGTATCTGTTCCGGCGCCGCCCAGGGAGACGCGATGCTGATCCGGGCGTAGAATCATGGGGTCAGGTCTTTAAATTTAGCATTTTACACGCGAAACGCTAAATTTAAAGACCTGACCCCGGCTGTTGCGAGGTCGTCAGAATTAGGAAAGGAGATTGCTGTAGATGAGAGAGGTGGTGATCATAAGCGGGGCAAGGACCGCCGTGGGGAGTTTCGGCGGGGGGCTAAAGGATATCCGGGCGGTCGATCTGGGCGCGCTGGTCATCAAGGAGGCGATCCGGAGGGCGCGTCTCAGACCGGACCTGAATCCGGCCGTCCGCGCCTGCCGTCCCGATCTGTTCCGGGAGTCGGGGAAGACGGAAATCAACAAGAAATATGACGATTATCCCGAAACATTCGCGCCGGTCTATTTCGACGAGTGCATCATGGGAAACGTTCTCCAGGCGGGGCTTGGCCAGAATCCCGGCCGCCAAGCGAGCATCTACGCGGGCCTCCCCGAGGAGACGAACGCGATCACCGTCAATAAGGTCTGCGCCTCGGGGATGAAGGCGATCGCGCTCGCCGCCCAGGCCATCCGGGCCGGGGATGCGGAGGCCGTCGTGGCGGGCGGGATGGAGAGCATGTCGAGCGCCCCCTTCGCCCTTCCCGAGGCCCGCTGGGGGTACAGGATGAGCATGCCCCACGGGAAGATCACCGACCTTGTGGTTTTCGACGGTCTCTACGAGATCTTCAACGGCTATCACATGGGGTTCACGGCCGAGAACATCGCCGCCCGCTGCGGGATCACCCGCCGGGAACAGGATGAGCTGGCGCTCCTGAGCCACCAGCGGGCCAGGGCCGCCATCGCAAGCGGCGCCCTGGAGGACGAGATCGTTCCCGTGGTGATCCCCCAGAAAAAGGGAGAGGCGCTTGTCTTCAAAACCGATGAACGGCCGATGGACACCTCGCTCGAGAAGATGGCCAAACTCCCGCCGGCCTTTAAGAAGGAAGGGGGAACGGTCACCGCCGGGAACGCCTCGGGGATCAACGACGGGGCGGCTGCGGTCGTCGTCATGGCCGAAGAAAGAGCGAGGGAACTCGGCCTTACGCCCCTCGCCCGGATCAAGGGCTATGCCTCGGGCGGCGTCGATCCCGCCTACATGGGGCTGGGGCCGATTCCCGCGACGCGCAAGCTCTTCGGGAAGCTGGGTCTCACCATGAAGGACATCGACATCGTCGAGTTGAACGAGGCCTTCGCCGTTCAGGCCATCGCCTGTTTGCGCGAGCTCGAGATCGACCTCGATCGCTGCAACCTCAACGGGAGCGGCATCTCCATCGGCCACCCCATCGGCTGCACCGGCGCCCGGATCGCGTACAGCCTCGCCTTGCAGATGCGGAAGCGGGATCTCAACCTCGGCCTCGCCGCGCTCTGCATCGGCGGCGGCCAGGGGATGGCGATGGTTCTCGAACGGGTCTGAACGGTTTC
>Ga0233425_10006698_pt1 | contig 16806 bp, 18 predicted proteins | sample Watercolumn_Towu_2_FD_181712 | JGI IMG/M metagenome (GOLD analysis project Ga0233425, IMG submission 181712) | Freshwater microbial communities from Lake Towuti, South Sulawesi, Indonesia - Watercolumn_Towuti2014_140_MG | ecosystem: Environmental > Aquatic > Freshwater > Lake | place... | reverse complement strand
TGATGTTACTGGGCCTTGTGGTCCTGGCTGCCTGTGGCAGCAAGCAAAAAGCGGTGGTGGTGCTCGATAAGTCATCTGCCGACAACCTTCCGATGGAGATTACCATCGACGATACGATGAAAATCCATCTGGTGTCGGATAGCTGCTTCGACCTGAATTTAACGGAAGGGGAGCATGTCCTGAAATCCAAAAACCTGACAAAGACCTTTGAGGTGAGAGAGGGCGGAGGGATCATCAACCTCGACAATACAGAGTATGTGGTATACCCCATCGAATACTCCAGCTCTAAGATGAGCATAGGAGGCATGAGGTCTGAAACGCCGATCCTGATCGATTCCTTCATTGTGTTTAAGAACCGCGAAGTGTTCGGGAAAGCAGTGCCGATGTCGGATAAGAAACTGCTGGAGCTGATGCCGAAGATCGAGAAAAACGTAGTGAGCGACGCAGATGCGAAGAAAACCCACCGCTTCACCAAAGTGGGCAAGGACCAGTTCTATATTCACAAGTCCTGGGACTTTAACCTGAACGATCATATCCCGGAAACCATCGAGATGAAAGGTGTAGGTGGCAGCACGATGAAATATGCCGCCATGCGCGCCGATTACTTCTTGCTCTCGCTTTACCTGGGAAATACGGAATACAGCGCCCGCACGATCGCCGATGTGAAAGCCGGGCTTTACGACGCGGAGCAGGAGCTGGCGAAGGATTCGATCCCGGAGATCAATTAGTATATTTTAAGGTTTTGCCCGCCGGGCGCGCCTTTTATTATTAAAGGATAACATGTAAATTTGGTATTTAAACCGGATTTTTGAAAACAGCTGTTTTATCTTTTCTCCCGATATTGTACGTGCTGGGCTTTTCCGGTTGCCGGCAGGGGCATGATTATGCCCGTTATGTGAGGGAGCTCGACAGCCTCAAAGTGGTAACCGAGCAGGCGGTGGATCATTTCACAACGGTGGACAGCCTTGCCTGCTATGAGGCCTATTCCAAGGAGCGCAGCTACCGGCTTTTCATCGAGTCGCACGTGAACGATACGGTTCCTAAGGAAACGGCGGAAGCGCTGACCGGATTCTTCTCGACGGAGAAAGCCCTGAAAGACTACCTGGGCCAGAGGCCGGTGTGGCTCTCCGAAGCACGATCGGTGATCAGGCAGGTGGGGCTTTTATCGAACGACCTCAAGAACGGAAGCATCGAAACGGCGGAAGCCGTGGAGTTTATCAGCACGGAAAAGAAACGCTCGGAAAAGATCATCGAGGAACTGAAAACCAATACGGTGCTTATCCGGAAGCACCTGGAGCTTTATAACAGGTACCTTCCTGTGGTGGAGCAGGTGCTGAAATCGTATAATGCCGGGATCCTGCCGGCCATGACTGGGGAGGAAAAGCAGCTATGAGAAAGACGGGACTGCTCATCATATTTTTGCTGGCGTTTTTCAGCCGGGGGCTTGCGCAGAAGGGCAACGACGAGCAGCTGGCCATGTATTACTACGAGCGTAAGGAATACGACAAGGCGGCGGTGTATTTTGACAAGCTCTACGACAAGGCGCCCGACATGTATTACAACAACTATTACAAGTGCCTGATCGAGCTAAAGGACTTCAGCAAAGCGGAGAAGATCACCAAAAAACAGCTTAAGCGCAACAATGGGGATGTGTTCCTGTACGTGCGCCTCGGAAGCATTTACAAGCTGCAGGGCAATGCCGAGAAGGAAAAGGAGCAGTACAGCAAAGCGCTGAAAGAGCTGCCGGCCGAGCAAAGCGCGATTTTTTCGCTGGCGCATGCCTTCGAGGATGCGGGTCTTTACGACTATGGCATCGAAACCTATAAAAAAGGCCGCAAGGAATTCCCGACTACCTATCCGTTCTATTACGAGATCGCCGACCTTTATAAAAAGAAGGGCGACCTGAAAGCGATGATCAATGAATACCTGGATGCCATCGAGTTTCGCGAGAGCGAGCTTTATACGGCCCAGGCCAATTTGCAGCAATCGCTGGGCTACGATGATAAGAACGGCGGGCTGAACAATCCGTTGCTGAAACAGGAATTGCAAAAGCGCATCCAGAAGAATCCGGATAAGACGGTATTTGCGGAGTTCCTGATCTTCCTGCAAAACCAGCAAAAAGACTTCGAAGGGGCCTTTGCGCAAAGCAAGGCGCTGGATAAGCGCCTGAAAGAGGATGGCACGCGTATCATGGAGCTGGCGAAGCTGTGCGTCAGCAACGAGAATTACGAGGTGGCGGAGAAGTGTTACCAGTACATCATCGGCAAAGGAAAGGAGAATGCCTATTACGATATGGCGGTCATCGAAAAGCTGAACACCAGCTATGCGCGGATCACCTCCAGGAACAACCCGCCTGCTTCAGAGGTGCTCCTGCTGGAGAACAGCCTCGAGGCAGCGATCAAAGATTACGGCATCAGCAACCTGTCTTTGCCGCTCATTAAAAAGTCGGCCCTGCTCAAGGCCTATTACCTCGATAAGCCTGCCGAAGCGATCGAAAGCCTGGAGAATGTGATCGCTCAGTATACCTTCAACAAGAACACGATGGCCGACATCAAGCTCGACCTGGGCGACATGAACCTGCTGGTGGGCAACATCTGGGATGCCTCCCTTTTATACTCGCAGGTGGAAAAGGATTTTAAATACGAGCCGGTGGGGCAGGATGCCAAATTCAGGAACGCGAAGCTGAGCTTTTATGCCTCCGATTTTAAGTGGGCCAAAACACAGTGTGATGTGCTGAAAGGCGCGACGAGCAAGGTCATCGCCAACGACGCCCTCGACCTGTCGCTGGTGATCACCGATGCCATCGGCATCGACACGAACGCCGTTCCGCTGAGCATGTTTGCCTCTGCGGAGCTGCTGATCCTGCAGCACCAGTACGATAAAGCGGTGATGAGGCTCGACAGCATCAACACCATGTTCAGCGAGCATACGCTGGGCGACGATATTTATTACAAGAAAGCGGAGATCTACAAACGCACCAACCGCTACGAAGAGGCGGCTAAAATGTACAGCAACATCGTGGAATTTTACCCTACGGAGTTATATGGCGACGATGCCCTGTTTAAAGAGGCGGAATTGTATGAGCGCTACCTGAACGACAAGGAGAAAGCCAAGCAGCTGTACCAGGACGTGCTTACAAAATATCCCGGAAGCATTTATGTGGTGGAAGCCAGGAAGCGCTTCAGGGACCTGAGGGGAGATGTGGTGAATTGACCCTTCGACTCCGCTCGGGGTCCAATGATTGAGCGTAGCCGAAGGCACCGATACTAAAATAAAAACAACTATGTACATATACAGTGTAACCGTCAGCATCGACAAGGACGTGGCCAAAGAATGGCACGGATGGATGAAAAACAAGCACATTCCGGAAGTGATGGAAACGGGCTATTTCACCGAATACAAAATGTGCAGGGTCCTGAACGTGGAGGATGAAGGGGAGACCTATTCCACGCAATACACCTTTAAGGAGATGAAAGACATCGAAAACTACCAGAAGCATGAGGCGCCACGCCTGCAGGCCGACATGAAGAGCCTGTATGAGGGGAAGTACGTGGCCTTCCGCACGCTGCTGGAAATTGTTTAGGGATAAAGATGATGAAACTGCTGCTCCTGGTGTTTTGTTTCGGTTGCTGTTATTCGGGTCTTGCTCAGAAAAGCCTGGCAATAGACGTCTTTACCCTGGGGCATTTCAGGCGCTTTCATATTTATCAGAACGAGGAAATGACCTTTAAGCTTAAAGGCAGCTCCCACAAATACCGGCATACCCTTGTAGACATGCAGGACAGCGTGCTCTACACAGAGACCGGCGAATCCATCCGCCTCGACCGGATCAAAAGCATCCTCATCGATCGCTCCAATTTCCTCACACGCCTGCTGGCGAATGGTCTCCGTATGGCAGGCATCGGTTGCATCGGCATCGATGCGTTCAACAACAGCATCAATGGAGAAACGCCTTTATTTAAAGAGCGTGTGGTAGCGGTTGGAGCCAGCCTTTTTGTAGTGGGTGAGATCATTCATGTGGCCAACAAGAGAAGGCTTCGGCCTGGTAGGCATACGACGTTAACGGTACTGGACCTGAGTTTAAAGTAAGATGAGATTCCTTTTATTTGTACTGTTGCTGGCAAGCTCTATGAGCTATTCGCAAAAGATCCTCGACTTACATTACACCTCTGTGTTTGGCAAAGACAAGTCCTTTCAGTTCTTTAATAACAGCCGATTTTCTTATAAGATCAAGGGCGATGTGTTGTACCGCAGGCATAAGCTCGTGAATATGACGGACAGCCTGCTGGTGTTTGATAACGATGATGTGGTAAAGCTCAGTGAAATTAAAGCTGTGAAAATACATGGCGCATTGGTTAGTCCTTATTTCTTTGCGGCGGGAGCCTTATTCGCCGTGGATGCCGGGGATGGCGTCATTTTCGGGAGACAACAGGTAGCGAGCGACCAGGCCCTGATTGCCTTGGGTTCCTGTGTAGCCGGCGGATTGATTGTAAATTATTTCCAGGCAAAGCATATCCGCATAAAAAAGAATTCTGTTTTTCGGATTATTGACACGGATTACCGTAATTTGCATCCTGATTCAAAACCATCATCCTTTTGGCATCACCGGTAAAAGCAAAAAAACATTTAGGGCAGCATTTCCTCACGGATCTTAACATTGCGCAGAAAATTGTCAATGCGCTGCCGTCCGACGGCTTGCCGGTGGTGGAGATCGGGCCGGGCACAGGTGTGCTCACGCAATACCTGATCGACCGGGAAAATTTTACAGCCTTCGATATCGATACCGAATCCATTGAATTCTTAAAGCAGAAATACCCACAGCATGCTGATAAGGTGCAATACCAGGATTTCCTTGAGGCCGACCTCAAACCCTTCGCCGCCAAAGGCCCCTTTCATGTCGTCGGTAATTTCCCTTATAATATCTCTACGCAGATCATGTTCAAAGTGCTGGAGCACCGCAATGATATTCCCGCTTTGGTAGGCATGTTCCAGAAAGAAGTGGCGCAGCGCATCGCCGAAAAGCCGGGCTCGAAAACCTATGGCATCCTGAGCGTTTTGCTGCAAGCCTTCTATAAGATCGAATACCTGTTTACCGTCAGTGAGCATGTGTTCAACCCGCCTCCAAAAGTAAAGTCGGCGGTGATCCGCCTCACGCGTAACACAACGGTCTCGCTGGCCTGTGATGAGGAGCTGTTCTTCAAAGTGGTAAAGGCTTCCTTCAACCAGCGCCGCAAAACAGTGCGGAACTCTGTGAAGGTATTGAGCGGGAACGCTCCGGTGGAATCCGTTTTGCTCGACAAGCGTGCCGAGCAGCTCTCTGTAGCAGACTTTGTGGCCCTCACCAATGCGGTTGAAGCAGGTCTGAAAAAATCATCTTAAACAGGTTCACAGCTCCTGCGTGATCCTTAAATCCTATAGTCATAGAGGAGGCGAAAATCCATCACGGCGGTGTCGCCCATGTTCTGTTTAAAAAGGCCTTCTCCGCCGGACCGCAAACCCTCATTCACAGCCCGGCAGATCAGGCACCCAAAATGCATTATTCCAGGCGGTAGATATCTTCGATGTCCTCCTTGCCGTCATGAATGACTTTAAGATCGGTGATCAATCCGCTGTTGATGCCATATACCCATCCATGCAGGTGCAGCTCGCGGGTTTTCCAGGCTTCCTGTACCACCGTTGTTTTGGCAAGATTTCTCACCTGCTCTATCACGTTAAGCTCCGTAAGCCTGTCGGCGCGTTTATCAAGATCCTTAATGCTTTCCAGCTCGGATGAATTTTTATTGTAAACATCCTTAATGTTGCGCAGCCAGTTGTCTACATAGCCATGGCGCTTGTTGGTCATGGCAGCGTTGACGCCCCCGCAGCCATAGTGCCCGCACACGATGATATGCTTTACGCCCAGGTATTTCACGGCATATTCGAGCACGCTCAGGAGGTTGAAATCGGTATGCACCACCAGGTTGGCAATATTGCGGTGCACAAAGATCTCTCCCGCGTCGGTGCTGGTAACCTCGTTGGCCGGCACCCGGCTGTCGCTGCAGCCGATCCAGAGGTAATCGGGTTTCTGGCCCAGGGATAATTTTTTGAAATATTCAGGGTCCTCGAATTTACGTTCAAGAGAGTAGCGCCTGTTTCCGTCGATTAATTTTTGATATGATTTGTCCATGATCAGAGTTTAAATTTTATAAGTTGAACATTGATGTTTTTTTTAGGGGCTGTATTGACGAAGTCTTTGATGACGTCTTTGGAATCGTGATTGATCTTCTTGTTGATGCTGCCGTCGATGATCACCCTGCTGCCTGCCTTGATCTCCTTGAAAAAGCGGATGAGGTAGCCTTTATTGAAAAAGGTGACATGTTGTGGCAATTTGATGAGGTGGTACAGCTGCCCACCCATGATCTCGGTGCTCGAATCAAACGAGGATTTGATATTGTCGCGTAGGATAAAAATGACGGAGACCACGATGCCGGCGCATACGCCTTTCAGCAGATCGGTCAGGAGCATCACCACGATCGTGATCAGGAAAGGCACAAACTGCTCATAGCCCGATTTCTTCTGCTCTTTGAAGATAGCGACGCTCGTCAGCTTAAAGCCCGTCATGATTAAAATGGCGGCGAGGGCTGCGTTCGGGATCAGGCTCAGCAGGTCGGGCAGCAGGAACACGGCGATCAGGAGCAGCGCGGCATGCAGGATGACGGAGAGCTTGGTGCGGGCGCCGGCGTTGATGTTGGCGGAGCTTCGCACGATCACGGAAGTTACCGGCAGGCCGCCCAGCAAACCGCAGGTGATGTTGCCGATGCCCTGTGCCAGCAATTCCTTATTGGTGTTCGACTCGTTCTTTTCGGGGTCGAGCTTGTCGATGGCTTCGATGCCGAGCAGGGTTTCGAGGCTCGCCACCACGGCCAGTGTCAGCGCAATGAGCCAGAAGTTGGGCTTATCGATAAAGCTGAAATCGGGCATGGTGAGGTTGGCGCGCAGGTCGCCAAAGGTTTTGATGGAAGGCAGATTGACCAGGTGCTGCGGGTCGATGCTCATGAGCGCAGAGCCTTTGAAGGCGATGGTGAGCAGGATGCCGAAGATCACCACGAGCAGGGGGCCGGGAATGTTCGACAGGATCCTGTCCTTTTTATAGAAAGGCTGATTGGCGACAATGAGCACAACGAAGGACACGAGGCCGATGATCAGGGCGCCGGGCGTGATGAAGTTGATCATGTGCACCAGCTCTGTGAAGCTGTTCTCGCCGTCCATCTGGATGAACTCCATATCCCCTTCCGGATCTTTGTCGTAGCCGAACAGGTGCGGGATCTGCTTGATGATAAGGATGATGCCGATGCCGGCGAGCATGCCCTTGATCACCGCATTGGGAATGTAATTACCGATGGATCCTGCTTTCAGCATGCCCAGGGCAAGCTGGATGATCCCGGCAAACACCACCGCCGCCAGGAACGCCTGGAAGCTGCCGAGCTGTGTGACGGAGCTTAATACAATAGCGGTGAGGCCCGCAGCGGGACCGGACACGCTGTACTTCGACCCGCTGAAAACAGTGACTAAAATACCGCCGACAACGCCGGCGATGAGACCCGAAAATAAAGGAACTTTACAGGCCAGGGCAATGCCAAGGCATAAAGGCAAGGCCACTAAAAATACTACAATACCTGCCTTGATATCGGCAAATAAATTCTTTTGATTCATAGAAATGATTTAACTGATAATAAATACTGGAACAGCCTGAATGCAGGCGTGCAACGGGAAATTTATGATCAGCCGAGTTCCGGAGGTGGAACGGTGATGTCGGTCACATGCGTGAAACAGCGGCTGCTGGTATGTGGCCAGGAGGCAGCCTGCTGAGGAATGAGTTGAAGGAAAGAGACCTGGGCTTCGTGGTACAAAATCACACCATTATCAGATTCCTTTTCCTTATGGTTTTCCTCTTCCTCAGAAACAGGGCTATTCAGAGAGCTTTGCGCTTTATAGATCTTGCCCGCCTTGTTAAGGCCTAAGAACGTGGATTGCAGCGTGAGGCAAACCATGCAGGCGATGAAGAAAAAAATAACGCTATGTCGGGTCTTTAGAGTCAGCATCAGAGTTATGAGGATTGCAAAGTTACGCGATTAAAAGCGGTTTTTTACCTCAGAAATCGGCGCAAAATAATTAATTTAAATCGTTTTTATTTAAATTTAAAGATTATTTAACATTATTATAGCGAAATCCTTCATGAACAAATTGTGTATTTTAATTATTCTTGGTCTTGCTTTATTGATGGGCTCCTGCAAGAAGCCGGCCGGCGAGGGCGGCAATTCGAGCATCAGGGGAAACGTATGGGTACAGGACTATAATAAGTCGCTCACCATCATGCAATACCAGTACACAGGAGTGGATGTAGACGTGTATATTATTTACGGGGACGATACGAGCTATGGCGAAAAGGTCAAAACAAACGGCGACGGTGAGTTCGAGTTCAAGTACCTGCGCAAGGGCAATTATAAAGTATATGTGGTGAGCGACGAGCGCATCGGCAATACCAACGATACCAAGGAAGTGGCGGTGATGGTGGAGGCCAGCATTACCGCGAAAAAGCAGTCGGTGGATGTCGGCCAGCTGGTCATTAAACGATAAGCATGAGAACAGAGCATATGCAACGAACACTTATACTGGCCGGCTTCTTCTGCCTCTGCGGGGCGGTGAATGCGCAAAGCAAAAAGGAAATTAAAAAGCACGGCATCACCTCCGTGACCATCACGGAAACGGCCGGCGGCAAAACCCTCATGGACGAAAAGACCAGCTACGATGCCAAAGGCGAGGAAATCGAGAAGGTGGAGTATACCAAGGAGGGCCTTCTGAAAAAAACGACAAAGAGCAAGCTCAATAACCTCGGCGATGTGGTAGAGGAGGAGGAGTACGATGATAAGAACAACCTGAAGCAAAAAACGCTGATCAAGTACAACGCCCTGGGGGATAAGAAGGAAGAGCTGGTATACGATGCCAATAAAAAGCTCATCAAAAAGCACGTGTACGTGTATGATAACAAAGGCCTGAAGACCGAGCGCAAGACGCTGGACCCGGCCGGAAAGCTTGTGAGCACAAAAAAATACGCCTACACGTTTCAGTAAACCGTGGATCTTACTCAGCATATCCTGGGAGCCTTTGAGCCCATCAGCCTGTCGGAAATGGACAGCGTGAAGCTCATGGACAGAACGGACACCAAGTATACCTTTCACGTGTCGGCCCTCGATGGCTTGCTGCAGGAGGCCATGCCTTACTACAAGGTGCTGAGCGTGGAGGGCCACCGCATCAGCCGCTACCAGACCCTGTACTATGATACGGAAGCCTTCGACCTGTATAACAGGCACCATACCGGAAAGCTCAACCGCTATAAGATCCGCCACCGGACCTATGTGGAAAGCGGGCTGGGATTCCTGGAGGTGAAGTTCAAAAACAACAAGGGCCGTACCATCAAGACGCGGGTCAGAGAAAAGGATTACCATGGGATACAGCCAGGCAAAGCCTTCGACTTTCTGAAAACGCAATTGCCTTTTTGTCCGACCACGCTCAGGCCAAAGATCTGGATCAATTACAGCCGCATCACCCTGGTCAATAAAACATCGGCCGAGAGGCTTACCATCGACCTGAACCTGGAATTTAAAACAGACGATGCCACCAGGAACCTGGGCCGGCTGGTGATCGCAGAGGTAAAGCAGGACAGCAAGGCACCTTCTCCCTTCGTTGCCATCCTCAGGAAAAAGCACATCCGCGAAGGCTCTATCAGCAAATACTGCTTTGCCGTGGCCAGCTCCTTCGATGGGGTGAAGTCCAATAACTTCAAGCAGAAACTATTGCAGGTACATAAACTAATCCAGACACCATGACCATTTTACAACTCGCGGGCGACCTCGCCACGGCGGCTACCGGCTATGAGGAGCTGCAGAAAATTTCGGGCAAGATCTTTTTCAGGCTGCTGATCGACCTGGTATCGGTGTTCCTGCTGGTGCGGATCATCTACTATCCCATTTACAAGCACCGCGAGCTGTTCTTCACCTATTTTATTTTCAACATCGTTATCTTTTTCATCTCTTTCCTGCTCAACAAGGTCGATCTTTCGATGGGCGCGGCCTTTGGGCTCTTTGCCGTATTCAGCATGCTGCGCTACAAAACTGAGGAAATCGCCATTAAGGATATGACCTATCTTTTCCTGGTCATTGCGATCGGGCTCATCTGTGCGGTTACCAAGATCAAGGGCGCCAGCGATAACATCGAGTACCTCTTCCTGGTGATCATCAACGCGGTGGTGCTTCTCATCACCTGGCTGCTGGAAAGCAATGTGCTGATGAAAAAGGAAATGGTGAAGACGATACTGTACGAGAACATCGAGCTGATCCGTGCGGGGAAGCAGGATGAGCTCCTGGCCGACCTCAGATTGAGAACAGGCTTCAACGTCCACCGCTATTCGGTGCATAAGATCGACTTTCTGAAGGACGCCGCCCAGATCAAAGTGTATTACTACGAACATTGATGCCGAAGAGAGCCCTGCATAACCTTCTCCTTTGCCTGGCGCTGGCCTCCGGGCTGAGGGCCCAAGACCTGATCAGCGATGCGGGCCTGCGCCTGAGCCTGTCGGCCGAAAAAAAGCTGAGCAGCCGCTTTACGGTGACCGCCAAAGTGCTGACACGGCAGACCGAGAATTTCACCCTGCTCAACCGCGTATATGTCCGCGGCGGCCTCAAAATGAAGCTGAGCAGGAACCTGATGACCGAGCTCAGGCTGTATTACATGCCTACGCGCAAGGGCTACCAGGAGATGCGCGACAATTTCCGCTATTCGCTGGCGCTCGTTTACAAGGCTAAGATCACCCGCCGCCTGAGTTTTTCCGACCGGGTGGCCTATCAGACAACGACCAATTACCTTCTGAGCTCCTCCATGCTTGATGAGAAGCTGGCCGGGGTGATCCGTAACCGCTATACGCTGGCCTATAAGCTCAACCGCCGCTCGGAGCCCTACATCAAGGAGGAGCTGCTGTGGCAGGTCGTGGGCAAAAAAGAGCGCTATTTTGGCCGCAACCGCGTGTACCTGGGCTACGAGTACCTGCTCACAGACAAGCTGTGCCTCGATGCCTACTTCATTTATGAGCGCGGCTTCCATGATAACGATGGCCCCCAGGAGCAGAATTTCTTCTATGGGCTGAACCTCGGATTTAGTTTTTAAAAAAAATGCAATTATTTTTTGCAGGTTTCAAAAAAGCCGTTATATTTGCAATCCCAAATCGGGAGTTTAGCTCAGCTGGTTCAGAGCATCTGCCTTACAAGCAGAGGGTCGGGGGTTCGAACCCCTCAACTCCCACAAAAGCCTTCACCTTGTGAAGGCTTTTTTAATTCAGGGCAATTAGCTCAGTTGGTTCAGAGCACTGCCTCGACAAGGCAGGGGTCACTGGTTCGAGCCCGGTATTGCCCACGAAAAACGTCCTGCGGAATACGCAGGACGTTTTTGTTTTATGATTCTTCCGCCAGATAGATCAATGCATGAATCCTTCTATAAACACCTAACCCACTACCGCCCCGGAAGGCGATAGTGGGCTTAACAGCAGCAGCTTGCTAATGTCAGATAAGACGATGAATTGAAGCCGCTGTTAATTTGAGGCGTTTGTAATCGTGCCGTCTGTGATCTGTAAGGAATCGTAAGGGGAGACAATGGCCTTGGCCCAGAAGCTGAAGGAGCCCGACATTTTTTTCTCTACGGTAGAGGATGAAGAGCTATAGCTGCTCACCACCAGCTGTCCGCGTACAGAGTTGTATTGCTTGCCGGCGGCGTTTTTGTAATAGCCGCTGCTGAAGCCGGTGAGCTGGTAGGTTGCCGGCGATGTTCCGGTGAAGTTGAACTCGATCTTGGAGCCGTCGGTAGCCGTGAGTGTCAGGGTATTTTTGATGGTGCCGCTGTTATCGAAGATGCCGAGGTATGGGTTGGTCACGCTGTAAGCCGTTCCGTTGATCTTGAAGCCCGCCGATTTGCTTGCGGTGGTCGGCTGCTCCTCTTCCGGCTCAGGGCTGTCGTCTTTCTTCTTGCAGGCGCTGAATAATATGATCCCGGCCAGTACAAATGCATTAATGAGTTTCATGATAGGTGGATTTAAAAAGATTACAAATTAGATTTACTCCGCAAAGGTATCCGAAAGGTCTGGTCGTTTCAGAGAAAAAGGACAAGCGATAGGGTCGGCTTATCAGCCGATAGGATACTCTGATCCCCGGAGTCTATAATGATTCCAGTAGAGCCAGCAATTCCGTTTTTTTGCGTTGGGCCACGGGTACGTTGTCGCCGTTGGAAAGCACCACATAGCCCCCGTCGCGCGGAATATATTTGCGGATATGCTGCACGTTGATGAGGTGCGACTGATGGATGCGCTCAAATTTCTGCCCCAGAAGCAGGTCTTCGAAATGCCTGAGGGTTTTGGCTACCAGCAGGGGCTTCTCTTTTTCCAGGATTACTTTGGTATAATTGCGTTCCGCCTCAAAGCGGATAATCTCCCCGAGGTTAAGCACATAGTGACCCTCGCTGCTGTTAATGACGATCTTGCGGAGCTCCGACGGGGTTTGCCGGGCATTCTCCAGCAAGGCTTTGAGGCTTGCCTGGAGCTGCTGCTGATTGGCCAGCTTATCCAGTTTTTTTACGGCAGCCACCAGATCGTCGGCATCCACGGGCTTCAGCAGGTAATCCACCGCGCTGTATTTAAACGCTTTCACGGCATGCGTGTCGTGAGCGGTGGTAAAGATCACCTGGAAAGAAACAGGAGCCAGCTGCTCCAGCAGGTCGAAGCCCGTACCGTCGCCCATTTCCACGTCCAGGAACACAAGCTCCGGCTTTAGCTCCCGGATGGCAGCAATGCCTTTCTGTACGCCATCGGCTTCGCCCACAATCACGATCTCCGGGCAATAGTCCCGGAGATCGGCCCAGAGGCTGCTCCTGGCGCTCTGTTCGTCGTCTATGAGTAAAGCACGCATCTATGTCCAGTTAAGCTGCATGGGAATGTCGAGAATTACCCGGGTTCCGCAGGCATTCCCAAAGGTATCAAATAAATCGATGATCTGTAAGTTCGTCCTGACCTCGTTTTGCGCGCCAAACGCTTTCAGGCGTTCTTCCGTCACCAGCATCCCGGTTGATTTATGCGAGTGCAGCTTTTTCTCCATCGCCAGCTTTCTTCCGATGCCGTTATCCTCGATCACACATTCGATCATCTCCTCTTTTTTGTGGAAGCTGATCACGATGTGCCCGCCTGCTTCCCTCGCTGCCAGGCCATGCAGCACGGCATTTTCCACAAAGGGCTGGAGCAGCATCGGCGGGATCTCGCAGGCCTCCGCGTCGATCGCTTCATCTACGTCGATCCGGAAGCTGAATTTTTCCGGGAAGCGAAGCCGCGTCAGCTCCAGGTAATCGCTCAGCACGTCGATCTCGTTTTGCAGCGATACCGTTCTCTTCGCCGAGTTCTCCATGATGAGGCGCATGAGCCTGGCAAACTTGCTCAGGTACTTGCGCGCCCGGGACTGGTTGTTTTCCGTAATGAAGCCCTGGATCGAGTTAAGCGCGTTAAAGATAAAATGCGGGTTCATCTGCAGGCGCAGGGCTTTTTGCTCGAGGTCGATGAGGCTGTTCTCCAGGCGCAGCTTTTCGGTGTTTCGCTTGTTGCGCATTTGCAGGAAAATACCCGCAAACACAATGACGATCAGAACACACAGCGCAATATAAAGCTTGACCTGTGTGGCCCGCTTTTCAAGCTCTTCGTTCTGGATCGCCTCTTTCTTTTCCTGCTCCACTTTCGCCACCGCCTCTTTCTTTTCGTACTCATATTTCATGGCCGATTGCAGCAGTTCCTTTTTGGTATTGTCATTCACGAGGCTGTCTTTTTGCGCCACATACAAGCGGAAATAGTCCATTGCCCGCTTATAATCCTTCTGGTCATTGTATAAAGCCGTTAAGGCCTCGTAAGCCTCCACGATGTTCTGTTTGTAGTTGATGCTCTGGTAATAGGCCAATGCATGTTTGAGCAGCGGCTCCGCTTTTGCGAATTGTTTTTGCTTCAGGTACACGATGCCTGTATTCAACCTGGAATTAGCGCTTCCCAGCTCATAGTTGGCTTTGGTGGAGATCGCCAGGGAAAGCTCATGGTTCTTCAGGGCTTCCTCGTAATTTCCCAGCGTATAGTAAATGATCCCAATATTGTTGTAGGATTCGAAAATCCCCTTCGGATAACCAACTTCCTTACGGAGCTCGAGAGCGAGAAGGTAGTTTTTCAGCGCCTCTTCATAGCGGCCCTGCTTTTTCCGCACGATGCCGATGTTGTTGTAGGCATTGCCCATGCCCTGTTTGTCATTCGCCTCCCGGGCCAGGGCCACCGCCTTTTCGTAGTTCCTGATGGCCTCCTCATATTCTTCCAGCGCCTCGTTCACAACGCCGATATTGTTGTAGGACAAGCCGGCGGCCTGCCTGTCGCCGTCTTCCTCTTCTATCTTTAGCGAAGCGTAATGGCTCTTGAGCGCCTCGGGATAATTGCCCATGTCGCCGTAGATGATGGCCATATTATTTTGTGAAGCCGCGATTCCCTTCCGGTCGCCGATGGTTTTGCGGATGGCCAGCGATTCGGAGTAGTTTTGCAGCGCTCCCGGAAAATCATCCTGGTAAAAAGCGATGATGCCCAGCACATGATAAGCATTGGCAATCCCCCTCAGGGCTGGTCGCTCCGCCGGTAATGTTTTGGCAAGTGCCAGAGCCCGCTGTGCCAGTAGTTTTGCACCGGTGAGGTCTTCGTTGATCGTTTCCCGCGCCAGGGCGTTCAGCGCATTCACCGTGCCGGTATCCTGCACGGCCCTTTTGATGACGGCCTGCAACGAATCTTTGTTGTGCCGGGCAACAGCAGTCGGCAGCAGGCAGCAGCATACACACAGGGCTACCAGCATGCGCTTCAGGGATGTGGGTATAATTCCCGGATAAACCATCATTAGGGTATAAAACAAAATTAGGACAATAAAGCCATACACCGCATTCTCCGGCTCACAAATAATCGCAAAAAAGCTGCTTGCGCTGTTCCGCGCGGAAGACCAACGGGCGTGTTTTATTCTTTAAAAGAAACGGATCCCTATTCACCTGATTGTTGTACTTTTATAGGATCATGACCGAACATTGCCTGATCCTGCTGAGAGGACTTCCCGGAAGCGGGAAAAGCACGCTGGCCGCCGTGTTGAGCGAGCAGGGAAGATACCCTGTGTTTTCGGTCGACGATTATTTCACCGATCCGCTTAGCGGCGCCTATCATTTTGAGTTTAAGAACAACCACCTGGCCTACAGGCAATGCGAGGAGCGCACCAAAGCCGCCATGCAGCAGGGGACCCCAAAGATCATCCTGCACAATACCTTTACCATCAGCTGGGAGCTGGAAACCTATTTCAGGCTGGCGGCAGAATACAGCTATACGGTATTCGTGTGTACCGTCGAAAATTATCACGGACACACTAATGTGCACCATATCCCCGATGAGCAGATCGCGAAGATGGCGGAGAAGTATAAGGTGAAATTGGTTTAAAGTACCCGATCCGTCATTGCGGGGAGGAAACGACGAAGCAATCTCCTACAGGGGAGATTGCTTCGCTGCACTTCGTTTCGCTCGCAACGACGTTTTCTAAAAGCAAAAAAGCCTCCCGTGATCTATCACAGGAGGCTTTTTATAAATGAGGTAAGAAATTATTTCTTCGGCATTTTGTCTTTCGGTACCAGGTACACCACCGACATGTCGAAATAGTTCAGAGGATTTTGCGGGAAATTACGGACGTTCAGCTGCTCCAGGCTGTAGTTCTCATCGTAGAAAATAGGCATGAACGGCGCCTCGTCCAGCACGATCTGCTCAGCTTTCGACAGCAGGCCATAGCGCTTGGCCTTGTCAGGCTCTGTGAAAGAAGCTGCAAATAAGGAGTCGAAGCGGGCATTTTTGAAGCGGAAGAAGTTGATGAACGATTTCTCCGTTGGGCTCTCCGGAAGGTGCTTTCCATAGAACAGGGTCAGGAAGGTTTCAGGGTCTGGATAATCAGCAAACCAGGCAAAGCGGAAGAGGTCGGATTTGCCGGATTGTACCTGCTCGATGTGTTCCGCCAATGGAACGGTATTGATCTCGATATCTACGTTCAGGTTCTCTTTCAGCATTTTCTGGATAACCTCCGCTACCAGGATATTTCTGTCGCCACCACCGCTGTTGATCTGCAGGGTTACTTTCGGGAAGCCCTTTCCGTCAGGGTATCCGGCTTGTTTCAGTAAGTCTTTGGCTTTTGCCGGATCGAAGGTATAGCCTTTTAATCCTTTGAAATCATAGCCGTCTTTCTCAAATGCCTGTACATACGGTACCATGCCATAGTCGGCGGCAGTGCCTTCGCCCTGGATAGTGAAATCCGCTATTTTATGGCGGTCGATGGCATAGTTGAATGCCAGACGAACCTCTTTTTTAGTGAAAGGATTGCTGGTGCAGTTAAAGCCCAGGTAATGGGTGTTAAAGGCCGGAGAATTCAGGATCTGGAAATCGGTTTTGCGCTCTTTGGCATGTTCCAGGTCGCCCATGATCTCGTGGAAGATCTCAACCGGTAAGCGGTATACCATATCTAAGTTACCACTTTTGAACTCGAGGATCTCCGCTTTTTTCTCGCGGATGAATGAATATTTCAGGCCGTCGAGGTAAGGCAGCTTGTTGCCGTCTTTATCAACGCCGTAATATTCAGGATTTTTCTTCATGATGAGCACTTCGCCTTCCTTCAGGGTTTCCATCACGAAAGGTCCTGTGCCCAC
>Ga0233425_10006697_pt1 | contig 16814 bp, 19 predicted proteins | sample Watercolumn_Towu_2_FD_181712 | JGI IMG/M metagenome (GOLD analysis project Ga0233425, IMG submission 181712) | Freshwater microbial communities from Lake Towuti, South Sulawesi, Indonesia - Watercolumn_Towuti2014_140_MG | ecosystem: Environmental > Aquatic > Freshwater > Lake | place... | reverse complement strand
TGGTATCTAGCCGAAGGGAGCACTGCAAACGGATTTGTGACATGGATACTGATACAAAATCCAAATGAGACCGCATCAACAGTTAAGATAACATATATGGACCAAGACGCTAATACACATGAAGAAATTGTATATATTCAAGCGCACAGCAGATTTACAAGAAATATAGGAGCGCATATTCCTGAAATGGCAAATAAAGTCGGTGTATCAACAAAGGTAGAAGTAATTGAAGGAAGCGGTGTAATAGTAGAAAGAGCTATGTATTGGCCAACGGGAGGAGGACATTGTAGTGCCGGGGTGACAAGTTCATTAAACACATGGTATTTGGCTGAAGGAAGTACGGCCAATGGGTTTGTGACATGGATACTGATACAAAATCCAAATGAGACTGCATCAACGGTTAAGATAACATACATGGATCAAGACGCGAAAACACATGATGAAACAGTATATATAACGGCGCACAGCAGATTTACAAGAAATATAGGAGAACAAATATCTGAAATGGCAAATAAAATAGGAGTATCCACAAAGATAGAAGTCGTAGAAGGGGACGGAGTAATAGCAGAAAGGTCGATGTATTGGGGTGAATCTGGGGGGCACAACAGTACAGGAGTAACGAATCCTGCAAAGACATGGTATTTGGCCGAAGGATGTACAGCGTACGGTTTTGACACATGGATATTGATACAAAATCCATATGACACAAATGCACTAGTAACGATTGTCTACATGGATCAAGATGGTGGAACGTATGGGGAGCTATATACAATACCCGCGCATTCCAGATTTACGAAAAATGTAGGGGAACAAGTTTCAGTCATGAACAATAAAAGCGGTGTATCAACGGAAGTAGTGTGTACACAAGGCGAGGGAGTAATAGTAGAACGCGCCATGTATTGGCCCGCGACCGAGACGGCAATATCCGACGGAACCTGTAGCGCCGGTGTTGCGGGATAATAAATAGAGAAGAATTTCATTTTATTTAGGTTTTAGGTGATAGGATAAAACAAAGAAAGACAAAGGCCCTGCCGAATAACATCCGGCAGGGCTTTTTTAGTTTAGTAAAAATTCCTTGAAGGGAGTATCAAAAAAATATATAATGATGAACCTTATTTGATACGATAGTATGTAAGTTATGTGCCAAAGGCACAACATCTAGCGCAGAATCGCCGGAGTGGCGGAATTGGCAGACGCACAGGACTTAAAATCCTGCGGCCTTAAAACCGTACCGGTTCGACCCCGGTCTCCGGCATTAATTAGGGTATAGGTAAGAACCCTGGAATACAAAAGGAAATAAATATTGATTACGAGAAAGAAAACGGTTTCACTATTATTTTTCTTCGTTGTTTTGATGATCACTTTCAACGCGTCTTTACTTCCTGCCAAAGATTTAGAGATTGTTTTGTATAAAGATTTTCTCCAGAAATTAATGAATAAGGTTTTTCCAATAGACCTTAGTGAATCAAATACATCCGGATTTGCCGCTAGCGTAAATATTCCGCTAGGATACAAACTGGAAGCTGAAAATCCCGTTTTGACAATACAGAAAAAATATATTCAAGTTGACGCCGATGTGAACTTCTCGTCGTTTCTTGGTAATCAGACTTTCCCTGCCAGATGTAAGTTTGTGCCGGTATTTGATCCGGCGAAAAATAAAATTCTTTTTAAAGTCATCGAAGGCAAGGTGAATCTTGAATTGTCCGCGTCAGGAAAGACGATTGATTTAGGTAAGGTTGATCTTTCCTCCTATATATCATCAATCCAGATACCTCTGGAAATAAATACGATAAACATAAAGGGAAAAACGGTTAAACTGAAGTGCAAAAATGCTGTGTTTCAATTGTGCCAAGACAAAATTATTTTGAACGGAGAAATGTATGTATGATCTAGTAATAATCGGCGGGGGCCCGGCCGGATATACGGCCGGTATGTACGCGTCAAGGGCGAGATTAAAGGTTCTGCTTCTCTCCAGTATTTTTATACAAAGTCAAACGACTACGACTGCTGAAGTAGAGAATTATCCAGGTTTCCCGGACAGTATAGGCGGTTTTGAGCTTCTTGAAAGAATGAAACAGCATGCCGTAAAGTTTGGACTTGAAGTACTGGATGAACAGGCGGAATCAATTGACCAAGAAATGCAGGACGGGAAGCAAATATGGAAGATAAAGATTGGAGATAAGGTTTTGGAATCATTGTCACTTATTGCCGCCACAGGAGCCATACCAAGAGAGCTCGGAATCCCTGGCGAGAGCAAATTTAAGGGCAGGGGTGTGTCATATTGCGCCGTATGTGACGCGGCGCTTTTTAAAGGGAAAGACATTGTTGTTGTAGGTGGTGGGGATACGGCAATAGAGGAAGCATTATTCTTGGCGAAATTTGTGAAATCGATAAAAATAATTCATCGCAGAGATAGGCTTCGCGCGACTAAAATATTGCAGGAGAAAGTTGTGGCCGAACAAAAAATAAATTTTGTGTGGAATTCCAACGCTGAAGAAATAACTGGTGAGCAAAAAATAGAGGGAGTAAAAATTAAAAATAAGATGTCCGGCGAAAACAGTTTTGTTGCTTGCGACGGCGTATTTATTTTTGCCGGGTATTTACCGAATACGGATTTGTTTAAAAGAATAGTAGAGCTTAATGAAGAGGGTTATATTATAGCTGACGACAATATGCATACCTCACAGAAAGGCATTTTCGCCTGCGGCGACTGTAGAAAAAAACTTCTCAGACAAGTTGTAACTGCCTGCGGCGACGGAGCAACCGCCGCTTTTTCAGCCCAGCAATACGTAGAATCACTATGCGGAACAGAATATAAATAGTCCCCGCTTTTTATGAGATCTTCGCCGTGCAATCTGAAGGTATTTTTCCTATAAGCAGTAAGCCAAATTTGGTATACTAAAGGTTTATGAATAAGATTAGGGGACTTTGTATTGGTTTATCACTTTTGGCGCATGTTTCGCTTGTGGGGGCTCTTAACAATACCGCATGGATGAAGAAGCTTATACCGGTAATGCCTATGCCAGTGCCTGTGCAAAAGGCGCATGACATGGAGGTAGAATTTGTTGATACACCGGACAATGCTGAAGGGGCTAAAGAGGTAACAAAGAATTCTAAAGTTATATCCGACAAATCCGTGAAAGCAAAGGATTCGGCTAAGGAACAGATTAAGGAAGGCAAGGCCAAGGCTAAGATATTGGATAAGGTTAAACAACTGGATAAGAATGCGCCCAGTAGCCCTTCTCAACCGTCTGTGAAGCCAGTACCGCCTTCGCTCCCGGCGGCTCAATTAATGCCTGAAGAGGAGTTGCCAAAGAAGGTAGAGCCTGTAAAGCCGGAGTTGCCTAAAAAGAAAGTAAGTGCTCCAAATGTGCCGGCTGAGAATGTTGTTCTTAAGGAAAGCCAAGTTTCGGAATCGGAAAAAAGGAAGGAAGAGAAGCCGCCTGATGTAGTAAGGGTGCCAACGATGGTGCCCGAGCAGACACCGATTCAGAGGCCATTACAGAAACCGCAGGAGGCCATGAAGTCTATTCCTCAACAACCGCAGAAACCTACGGTTGAGTATGATATTGTAAATCTTCCGGAAGTGAGTGAAAGTATTTTTAGTTCGCCTAATGAAGGAGATTTTAGTATTGAAGCGCAGGAACATAAGATAGGGCCATACTTTAAAAAAATTAAGAAACAAATAGAGGCATACTGGCTTAGGTATTTATTTTTCAAATATCAGAACACCGCTCCGAAGGTGAGTGAGGTGGTGGTGTCGTTTAAAATATTGCCTAGCGGAGAATTGGGTTCGGTAAAAGTATTGGAGTTTTCGGGGGATCCCTTGTTTAGGGATTTTTGTGTGGCGGCGGTGACAAATAACGCGCCGTTTGATCCTCTGCCGGAAAATATAAAGGAAGAATACAAAAAAGATGGCGGGTTGGATGTGGTGTTTACGTTTAAATATCAATAGGAGAAAAATGAATAACGAAGAGTATGTTAGATACCAGGAAGAGCAGTTTTTAGCGTATGAGAAGATTTGTAGGCGGTGCGGGGTGTGTTGCGGTTCCGAGGATGGGGATTCGTGTGCCAATCTCGCGAAGGATAACGATGGTAAATTTTATTGTAAGGAATACGAGATAAGGTTTTCTAAAGAGCAGCATACTTTGAGTGGTAAAACATTTCATTGTGTTCCTATCAGAGAGATTGTAGCCAATTGCGGGGCTAGGCCGGGATGCGCGTACGAGAAAAAAATAAACAGTAGGGATAATGAAAGTATTTAATCTAGTGATTGTTTTTTTATTTTTAGGGTTTTCAATTTCTTTTGCCGAAGAATTTCGGTTAAAGAATGGAGAGGTTATTACTGGCGAAAAAATAGGCGAGGAAGAGGGCTTTATTGTTCTTAAAACGCAATATGGGAATTTGCAAGTGGACAAAAAAGAAATTCAAGAAAAGCCACAGATGAGGATAAAAGTTGAGGAGCTTGTTGCCAGCATAAGGCCTGATACCAAAGAATTAATTCCATCCAAGAATATTGTAGGGATGCACCGTTGGCTGTTGAATCAAATGAATCAAAATACAGGGCTAGTGGAGAGTTATAGGCCTACAGTGGACCTGATGCTAAATAACCAAGCCGCGACGTACGATCAAGCGCTCGCAGGACTTGTGTTTTTAGTGTTGGATGACGCAAAAAACGCAAAAAAGATTTTAGAATTTTATGAAAACAAATGGGACGGCAAAGGTTTTTGCAATTTTTATTTTACTCTTGATGGAGAATCAGGGATTGAATCAACAAGACATTTGGGCCCAAATATGTGGATAGCGCTTTTGGCCCTACATTATGAAAGAATAACAGGTCAGAGGGATTATAGACAGTTAGTCTGTGACATGGTTTCGTGGGCGATGACATTGCCGCACTATAAAGGCGGAGCGGCTATGAGCGATAAAGATGAGTGGCGCGCTCCCTGGTCAAAGGTTGTTTCGACAGAGAACAATATTGATTACTATTCTGTGTTAAATATTTTGGAGGCAAGAATCGACGATAAAGTATTGAAAGAAAAAATAAAGATCGAAAAAGACGGAGTAAAGGTGTTTTTGCTAAAAACGGCTTATGATAAAACAACTGGCGGCGTAAATCGCGGATATCATAGCGGAGTTATAGACAGAGAACAGGCGTTGGATACGATTACATGGCTTGTTGCGTCGATGGGTATCGAGAATTTAAGAAAGGACGGGATTAATATCGGAAAATTGATTGCCTGTGCCGAGAGGAAATTTCGAGTAAATGATAAAGGGATAAGCGGTTTTGATTTTACAGATAAAAGGGGGGCAATAAGAGCGGATCGTCCGCGAATGATTTCGATAGAATGGTCGCTCGGTATGATTAATCTTTATTGTATCTACAGGAATTACATTGTGAGCCTAGGTCACGAGCAGGAAAGGATAGGTAACGCGAAAAAGGCTAAGGAAATATTTAAAAGGGCTGATATATACGAGCATAAAATTTCTTATTACATAAAGCAAATCGACAAAACCATGATGGTGTCGGAGACTCAAGAAGGAATGATATCATATCCGTACGCCACGGAGGCGTACAAGATGGTTTTTTATGATTCGCTTTGGTGGAAAACACCGAAAGACGGGCCCGACGGTATGCCGGCAGGATCGGCGGCAAGTACCGCGTGGCGTGTGTTCGTAGGTAGATTTAATCCCTTGATCGGGGATGGGAGGATATAGTTATGTATTCGATTTCTATTAAGACCGAGTTTAATGCGGCGCATAAACTGCGCGCGTATCATGGCAAATGTGAAAGCCTGCACGGGCACAACTGGATGGTTGAGTTGGGTGTCGAATCAACGACTCTAAATAAGACGGGGATGGTAATGGATTTTAGCGTTTTAAAAAAGGCGTTGAATGAATTTCTGGAATATGTGGATCACAAGTATTTGAATGAACTTAAGTATTTTAAAAAGGTAAATCCTACTTCTGAAAATATCGCTAAATATATTTACGACGGGATGAAGGGATTTTGCCTGAAGCACAAGATCGATATCAAGCGGGTGACTGTGTGGGAAACTCCGTCAAGCGGGGCTACGTATATGGAAAGTTGAAAGGATGAGCTGAAAAAGTATGGTAAAGAAAGCGGTTGTTTTATTGTCTGGCGGGCTTGATTCAGCTACGACTTTGTATGTAGCGCTGGAAAGAGGGTACAATGTCTTATGTTTGTTGTTTGATTATGGACAGAGGCATAGAAAAGAACTACTAAAAGCCAAACAGATAGCTAAAGATGCGGGATGCGAGTATAAGATGATAAGATTTGGATTGCCGTGGGGGGGCAGCAGTTTGGTGGATAAAAAAATTAAAATTCCTGAGAAGCGCGGTCTTAAAGAAATCAGCAAAAAAATTCCCTCAACTTATGTCCCGGCAAGAAATACAATTTTTGTAGCGTTTGCTGTTTCGTGCGCGGAGGCGATTGGGGCGAAGGCGATTTTTATTGGCGCCAACGCGGTAGATTTTTCCGGATATCCCGACTGCAGGCCAGAATATTACAGGGTTTATAATGAACTGATAAGAAAGGGAACTAAGCGAAAAGATATCAAAATAGTCGCGCCTCTTATAAGAAAATCCAAAGCGGAGATAATAAAAATAGGGAAAAAACTCGGGGTGCCATATCATAAAACATGGTCATGTTATAAAGGCGGGAAAAAACCATGTCGTGTGTGTGATTCATGTGCCATAAGGGCGAGGGGATTTAAAGAAGCGGAGGAAGAGGATTATTTGATAGACTGATTAAACGAAAAATTTAGAAAAATTGAGCCACGGATTGCACGGATTAAGGCGTAAACAGGAGAATCGTTTTTGTGAAGAAGGGTCGAATTAACGAAATATTTTATTCTTATCAGGGCGAAGGGCCTTATCACGGAGATGCTCAGATATTTATAAGATTCAGTGGATGCAATATAAAGTGCGCTTATTGTGATACGGATCATGGATGTGGGATGGATTTTACATGTGATGCCGTTGTTAAGGAAGTTGAGTCGATACGAGAGGGAAGGAAGATTCATTCCATCAGTATAACCGGAGGCGAGCCCTTGTGTCAGTTTGAGTTTTTGAGGGAGTTGCTGCCAAAACTAAAGAAAAAGGAATATAAGATCTATCTTGAGACAAACGGTATTTTAGTTGAGGAATTGAAAAAGCTGTCGCGGTATGTTGATATTGTAGCGATGGATTTTAAACTGCCTAGTTGTACGGGAGGAAAAGCGTTTTGGCGGGAACATGAAAAGTTTCTAAAGACAGGATTGAAGGCGGATGATATATTTGTAAAAGTGGTTTTTAGCGATGGAACTATTTTGGAGGATATAGAAAAAGCGGCGGAAATTATTAAACGAAACGCACCCGATGTGAAGTTTATATTACAACCGGTAACTCCTTTTGGTGGTTGTGAATCGCCTTCGAAAGAAAAAATTAACGAATGTTATAATGTTGCGAAAAGAAGTTTAAAAAAAGTATATGTGATACCGCAATTACATAAATTGCTGGGGATAAAATAGGCTGAGTATTTCAGCGCCCATAGCTCAGTTGGATAGAGTACCGGCCTCCGGAGCCGGTTGCGCCCGTTCGAGTCGGGCTGGGCGCGCCAAAAATGAAAGGATGGTTTTATGTATCGAACAGACGGAAGAAAAAATGATCAGCTAAGGACGGTGAAGATATTTCCGTATTTTCTGGAGTATCCTCAAGGTTCGGCCCTCATAGAAATGGGGCGTACGAGGGTTATCTGTACCGCTATGATAGAAGAAGGAGTTCCGAAATTTCTAAAAGGACAGGGCAAGGGTTGGGTAACGGCGGAATATGGTATGCTGCCGGCTTCAACGCCGGAAAGAAGCATTAGGGAATCAAGCCGAGGAAAGATTGACGGAAGGACGCAGGAAATTCAACGACTCATTGGGAGAACATTGAGGTCGGTAGTTGATATGAAAAAGATAGGGGAGAATACGATTTGGATTGATTGTGATGTTCTCCAGGCGGATGGTGGGACTAGGACTGCCGCTATTACAGCGGGATTTGTGGCGGTTGATTTGGCGATAAGAAAAGTTATGGAAAGAAATAGATATATGGAAAACCCGATAGTTGATAGGATCGCGGCCGTAAGTGTCGGAATTGTTGACGGTGAACCTATGCTCGATCTGTGCTATGAAGAAGATTGCAGGGCGGAGGTTGACATGAATCTTGTGATGACAGACAAGGGAAAATTTGTTGAGATTCAGGGCACGGCTGAAAATGGCACATTTGACAAAAGAGAACTTGATCAGCTTCTTGAAATCGGGCAAAAGGGAATCGAGGAACTTATTCAAATTCAGCAAAAAACATTGGAGAGTTAAGGTATGAAAGAATTAGAACTGGTTATCGCTACAAATAACAAACACAAGGTAAAAGAGATAAAACATCTTTTGAGAGGAATGCCTGTCAAAGTAATAGGTTTGGATGAAGGCGCGTGGAACATCCCAAAGGTTGTCGAGGATGGTGAGACGTTCAAAGATAATGCCGTGAAGAAGGCCACTGTTATTGCGAATGCGACAGGTATGGTCGCTCTCGCCGATGATTCTGGACTTGAGGTGGATGTTTTGGGCGGACAGCCGGGGGTGATTTCAGCGAGATTTGCCGGGGAAAACGCGAGCGACAGAGAAAATAATATTAAGCTGTTAGGACTACTAAAGGATATTCCAGCCGATAGAAGAGGCGCGCAGTTTCGGTGTACTATAGCAGTTGCTTCTCCAAAAGGAGTAATAGATGTGGTCGAAGGTATATGTCGAGGAGAAATTGGTTTTGGTGAACAGGGCGGTCAGGGTTTTGGATACGATCCTATATTTATTCCGGCCGGATATTCCAAGACGTTCGCGGAAATCAGCCTAGATGTGAAAAATAAAATAAGCCACAGAGGCCGTGCCCTCGAAAAAGCGAAATTAGTTTTAGAGCGGCTGATGATACAATTGGAAGCATGTAATGAATAAAAAATACCCGGGAAGGAAGCTTCGCCGGGTATTTTTTTATCTTTCAACTTTTCAACTTTTTTACTTTATTACTTTTGTTCTATCTGTTCTCCACTTTTGCCACTCTTCGTTCTTTGATGTAAACGTAAGTCACGCCTGTCGGTGCCTGATATGTCCAAACTTCGTCATAGACTCCCTGTTGTCTACCGGCAAATCTGTTAAATTTCTGCACGTTTACCGGCTCTCCCATGTTTTGTACTAAAAGATACTTGCTCATTCCAACGTAAACAGGGGATTCTGCAGGAGTTGTAGTGACTACTGCTACTGGTGGCCCTTGTGTGACGACCGTAGTTCCGGGGGCGGTTGTTACGCATGTTGAGGATGTGGTAACAGTGGTTGTTCCCGGTCCTGAACCCGGAATAGGTTCGCCCGGCACAACGAACTCTGAACTGGTATATGTCTCGGCGGAAACAAATGCGGACAATACCAAAAACGCGGCCAAAGTAAAAGATAGTGTTTTCATATTGCCTCCTTTGTAATAGAATGTATAACATATGGAGGGAAAATTCAAGGAAAATTTATGGATGAAAAAATAAACAAGTCGAAGTATTTTTTGGCCGGTGTGACAGTGATGATTGTCTCTAGTGTCTATGGTTATGTTGCCTTATTTGGATTTCCTTTATTGGCCTTAAGGTACGGGAAGGTATTTACTAAAATCGGGATAATATTATACTTTGTTAGCTGGATAACATTTGGAATAGGAATTCTTATGGCCGGAAAACCCGGGATAGTTTATATGAGGAATTTTTGGAAAAGGATTTTTAAGAGAAAAAATGAAGAAAGTTAAAGATTACTATTTTTATAAGGCAAAAAAAGAAAATTACCCGGCGAGATCCGTCTACAAACTAGAGGAGATAGACAAGAAATTCCAGTTGATAAAGAGCGGAAATAAGGTTCTTGATTTAGGCGCGGCTCCCGGGAGTTGGACTAAATATTGCGGCGTGAAGGTAGGCGAGAGCGGGTTTGTTTTAGGTATAGATCTGCAGGATATAAAACTAGAAGCCAGGAAAAACAATATTATATTCATTAAAGAAGACATTTACAAAATAACTACAGATTCACTCAAACAATACGCGCCCGAATTTGATTTGGTCATAAGCGATATGGCTCCTTCGACAACAGGAATGCGAGAGGTTGACCAGGCGAGGTCTTTTGAGCTGGCTAGGCAGGCGTTTTTAATCGCGCAAAAATTATTAAAAAAAGGCGGATGCTTTGTGTGTAAAATATTTCAAGGAGCGGATACCAAAAGCTTGTACGATCAGGTTCGCAAAGAATTCTCTTCCGCGAAGATGTTCAAGCCGGAGGGTTCAAGAAGCGAGAGTTTTGAAACGTATATTGTCGGGATGAAGAGATTGTAGATTGGAAATGCGTAAAAAGACTGAGCCTCGGATTGCACGGATTTGAAGAAAACAAAAAGAACAAATAGAGAAAGGTAGATATAGGAAGGGAGTTATGGCGAGAAAAATTTTCTTGGTTATTATGGCGGTTTTATTGAATTCAGGTGCGATGTGTTATGCCGAAGAACAAAATGTTATTCAGCTTTCACAGCCGCAATTTGGAGCTGGTTACGGCGCGGGATGTAAGGAAAGACACGGGGAGGCAGGGGTTTGTGAAAAACGCCCCGGTGGTGCTGGTGTATGTAGCTGATTTCGCGAAGATGCAGGCGGCAGAGGAAGATAAAAATTTCTATTCCGCAACGGATACAGGATTTGTCAGCCAGAATGTATATCTTTTTTGCGCGTCGGAAGGTCTTTCAACCGTTGTTCTTGGAATGGTAGATAAGCCAAAATTGCCTACTGTGTTGGGGTTACGAAAAGAGCAAAAGGTTATATTGACCCAGCCGGTCGGATATCCGAAGTAATGAAGTTCAACTTTAGTGGGGAATATAAAATGTTTTTTGTTTTTCTTCTTTCCTTCATTCTTATCTATGGCGGGATGAACCTTTATTTTTATATAAAGGCGAAGAATACGTTTAACCTTGCGCTGGGGACGCGGTTGTGGCTACTTGTGTTTGTGGCGTTGATGATATTCGCGCCTATAGTTGTTCACATGGCGCAGGATAAAGGAGCCCATTCTTTAGCCAAGATTATCGCTTATATAGGATACAATTGGATAGGGTTTATATTTCTTTTTTGTTTTTTTGCCGGAGTATTAGAAATTTTCAGGTTTATGATTGCCGCGCGTCCCGCATTTTTTATTTCCTTTTTCCTGTCAATGTGTGCTTTTTTATACGGATATTTTGAAGCGAAAAATGTGGGAGTAAAGATAGTAAAAATAGCGACAGATAAAAGCCTTGGGCCCGAACACGGTATAAAACTGGTTCAGGTTTCGGATCTGCATCTTGGATTAATGTTTAGTGAGGAAAGACTGAACAGTATAGTTGAGCAAATAAAAAAGATAAACCCCGATATGTTGGTTTCCACCGGTGACCTTGTAGATGCTTTAACGAATAATTTAAAAAAGGATTTAGAGATGCTAAAAGAGATACAGCCTAAATATGGTAAATACGCGGTAACCGGAAATCATGAATTTTACGCCGGCGTAGAACATTCTATTAAACTTATGAGAGAGGCAGGTTTTTCGGTTTTAAGAGGGGAGTGTGTGGATATTCCAAGCGCAAATATTAGTATTTGCGGCATAGATGATTCATTTTCCGGGGAAAAGGGTTTTTTTGGTAAAAATCGAAATCAGGGTGTCTCGTCAAAATTACTGGATACATCATTTAATATATTTCTGCGGCATAGGCCGTTAGTGGATGGTGGCGTTGACGGTAAAATTGATCTTCAACTTTCCGGGCACACTCACGAAGGGCAGATATTTCCCTTCAATTTTGTTATCAAAATGTTTTACTCCTACTATAACGGCTTGTATACTTTGGCAAACGGTTCGTATTTGTATGTAAGTCCAGGGACAGGGACCTGGGGGCCGTTAATCAGGGTGATGGCTCCTCCCGAAATAACTGTTTTCGAGATTGGTAGCGGGAAATAACATGAAACATGATAGATGCAGATAATCGCGTATAAAAGAGAACATTAGTGTGAATGGTGTAAGGAAGGGAAAAGGGTAAATTGGAAAAATGGAAAAGTAAGTAAAATGATTTTTCCGCCTTTTCTCCCTTTCCTCTTTTTCCTTTGTTACACTTATGAAAAATTATTCCTCATGGTACGAATCAAATTATCATAGAATGACAGAGTATGGTCTTTGGCTAAAAGGAAACGAAATAAATACATTGCCAAAGACGGAATTTGGCAAGAGGCCATTCAAGGTTTTATTTACGCGTCTGTCAACCTACAACGATGTTTCCGCCTCTTTTACGCACTTGTTGCTTTACCAGATTGCCGCAAGTATTCCCGGCGTGTTTCCCGATCTGTCTTATCTCCCTCCGGAAAATGACGCTAAAATATTTAGGGGTGATAATATTCCGTGGTTACTGGGTACCGGTACAAAAAACGGCCCGGATGAGTTTAATCTGATAGGTTTTTCAAACTCAATAATACAGGAGTTAATAAATATTCCCGCTTTTTTAAGGAATAGCGGTATTCCTATTAGGGGCAGTGAACGCGCGGATAGAGAAGATATTCCCATGATTATTTTAGGAGGAGCAAACGCCTTATATTCGAGCGCGTTGTGGGGTAGTGATTCTTTAGTTGACGGAGTTTTTGTGGGTGGGAACACGAGGAATGCGCGCATCCTTATAGAGGTGTGTAGAGACGGATATAAAAATGAAAAAAAGAAAAAAGAGATACTTGAGGATATGGAACGTGTGCCTGGTTTTTATTTGACGGATAGGATAGGTCAAAAATCTAAGACTCGTCAAAAGACCGACAAAAATATTGAAATCCTCGAGCATGGAATTATGCCGTATGGCGCGGAATCCATGGGGGAGAGTTACCTCCAAATAAGCGAGGGATGTAGGGCGATGTGCGGTTTTTGCGCCGAGAGCTGGGGAAGGAAACCATACAAGGAGCTGGACGTAGATTTATTGATTGAAAAGGCTCTAAAAATGAAGGCAGAGATGGGACTTGAAGGGATAAATATTTTCAGTTTTAATTTTAACATGTACTCGGAAATTTATAAATTGCTTTGGGATCTTGCGCCAGTTTTTAAAAACATCGGTCTTAAAAGCCAGCGTTTTGACACGCTTGCCGAAGAGCCCGATATGGTGGACTACCAACTTGCTGTCGGAAAAAATACTTTTAGCTGCGGCCTAGAAGGCATATCCGAAAGAATTAGGAAATATCTCAATAAGAAGCTGGATACGGAGTCTCTATACAAAAGTCTCGACATTATTTTTAAGGCAAAGGCTAGGGAGCTGAAGGTGTTTCTAATTTCTACCGGACTGGAAACCGAAGAAGACTTTAGTGAATTCGAGGATTTGTTACGAAGAATTAGGGAGATTAAAGATTATAACTGTGCGGCTACGAGAGTAATATTTTCCGTCACGCCGCTTGTTAGATTTCCGTGGACGCCGCTAGAATACGGTGATGCCAGTTCGGAAAGCACGCATGAAAGAATTATAAAATGGATGAAGCAATATATCGGTATAGCGCGTTTTGAGTCTAGGTCGGCAATGGAGGAAAAAGAATATCTGGTTTCACAAATTTTAGCAAGATCGGCGGATAATGGAGTTGGAAAGGCCCTTGTATCCGCTGCTGAAAAAACAAGTTTTATATACTATAAAAAAATTGGCATCGAATTTTTCAATTCATTTATGGATCAATTGTCGATAAACGGTTTATCTGAAGAGCAATTGTTGTCCGGTTATACGTATGAGGAAGGAGAGGGCAAAACATGGGCGAGAATTGATACAGGCATTAAGAGAAAATTCTTATGGGATATGTGCGAAAAAAATAGTGATTTTCTTGAGGATATTGATGAGCCGAACGAAATAATAAACAGAAGGGCAGAGTATTCGGGGAAGGAATTTAGGGATTTAGTAAATAACACGAAAAATGACGAATGCGCGCTGGATTTTGCGGTTAGCGTCGGAGAACCGGGCATAGGGCTAAGAAGAAAATATGTAGGGCTGGTATTTGCTAGGGCAATTATGAAGGCTGATAAAAGTTTAGCGCCGCATTTCAAATCGTATGTCAAATCTCATTGGGATACGAACAATCAAGAACCGGTTTGGATAACAGGCGAAGACATATTGACGTTGTCATGGACTAATAAAGCGGCGCAGATATTAAAGGAAAAAATAAGACAGACGCAATTTATTAACGAGGTAAACAAGATTTTGGGAGAATGGGGTAAATTGAATGGTTTGCGCGATGCGGCAATTGAAAAAGAATTTAGAATACGTGTTAAATCTCAAACTGAATTTAACGCCGACGGTTACTTCAAAGCAAAGGGGCTTAAATATGCTTTGCGAAAAAAAACGGAGGGCGGATATTACTTAGAGTTTACAAAAGACGCGTTGAGGAAGAAAATTGTCTCCAAATGCGTCTTTTATAAAGAAGGTGAAAATATTTTTGTGGAAGTAATGTCATGCCATAAATTTAATCCAGAAGAATTCGTTAGGTCGGCATTTAATTTTAGAAACAAGAATGATTGGGTGAGGGTGAAGATGGTTGCAATTGAAGCTTGAAATTTTTCGAGGATTGACATAAAATATAGTCGTGAGACGTAAAAAGGAGGGTATGGATATGAAATTAAGAATTGGATTGTTGGCTGGTTTAGTTGCATTGGTTTATTGCTGTTTTGCGTACGCCGGGCCAAAAGAGGATGCGGCGGCACAGCGTCAACAACAGAAACAGGAGAATCAGGCGCAACGCGCTCAACAACAGGCTGAAAACAAAGAATTTCGCGCAAGTCTAAAAGGCAAGTCTCCCGAGGAAAAAATGGCGGCTACGGAAGCGCATAAGGAACAGCAGTATGAAGAGAATAAGGCGTTTAGCCAACAACAACACGAGGAGAATATGGCCTATCTGAAAGAAAGGCTCGCAAGTAACACAAAACTTACTGACGCACAGAAGGGAGAGTTGATTAATCTTTTTGAGACACAGTATCGTGAAAATGTTTCTTTTCGTGAACAACAGCATTCTGAAAATGTGGCGCAGTTAGAACAGATAGCCAATAACTCTTCTCTTACAATGGAACAGAAGAAGGCAGCAATAAGGAATTTGCGTTCGACTCAGAAACAAGAAAATGCTGAGTATCGTCAACAGCAAAGGGCGGAAAACAAGGCGGCATTAGGCGATTTAAAGGCCAAATGAAAAAACTTTCAATGCTCGTAGAGTGGATACGGCCTATTGGTTTAATAGCCTTGTATTTTTTTGCCTATAAATTTGGCTCGGACCCGGAGATGAAGTTTCATATCTTGGGACCTATCACCGTAATAATAATGTCGGGCACGGTGTCTTTTGAATCCATTTTTCTGGGTGAAGCGGCTTCCGATAAAATCGGTTACAAGCCTAATCGCGCGTATCAAATTCAGTCCGGTTTGGCTAATTTGGCAATGGCTTTAACTGGATTAATTGTTTTTGCTATGAACTGGGGGCGATTCGCCGATGTCACGATAGTAATTGTGATGCTCCTGTTTTTTATTTTTTCCTCCATAAATCACGTGATAATTGCGGTAAAAGAAAAGGACTTTAAGCCGGTTAACTTAATGCGGCCAGTCATGGCATTAGTCTTGGCCGGTATGCTTTTGCCTAGTATGTTTGCAATTATATAGCTTCAAAATCTAAGCCGGAAAAATTTTTCCGATTTGGATAAAAATTACCCGCAAAAATTCGGGTGCCTATTTGTAAATATCAGCGCCACAAATATATAGACTCAAGCCAACCTGGCATAAAAAATGCGCCTTTCTCACTGAACTCTACTGTTTAACTTAGAAGTGCAAGGGGGGGGCATATGAGGTCAAAAACTATGCACGTGAAAATGAAAGAGGTATTCGGCAATTGGACATTCAGGTTGTTGCTATCCTTTTTTCTTATGCAGGTTTTGGCAGGCGCGGCGCAGGCCGCGTTTACTTTCACCCGCAAATCTTCTCCGATATTCTACATCGATAGCGGGGCCAGTCCTCAACTCAAAGGAATGTATGTGGCTTATTCCGTCACCAGTGACGCAGATGTGGCGGATGTCTGGGTAAAGATTGATAATTTTTCCGGTAGTGTTGTATCGTTGGCTACTTATGAGGATGGAATAACTCACTTAGGGGCTATGACTGCCGGAACCCCAAAAATGGCGTTTTTCTACCTGATGGCTACGGGCCCTACCGCCACGGCGCAATCACATGTTCTTAAGGTGTACGATAGTAACCCGGATTTACCCGGGTCGACGCTTTTATCAACCAGTGCCTCATATTCGCAGACAGTTGAGGAAACTATTGAGGCAAGTTCGAATAAAGTAAATAGCACGGTGCACACGCCTACGCCTCCGATTTTAGGTGGTACTGTAATTATGACAGTTACCGGTGAGACTGGGACTATAGGTTCATCTGGAGTTTTATCTTTTAGCCCGGCGTCTTACGCTAACTGGGCTGCCGATAAATTGGAGTTATACGCGACAAGTATTGTATTGCCTGCGACCACGCTTACTAATCAGCTTTACACAAGCGGTTATAGGACGGACGGTGCTTATACGGCTACTTACTACTTTCGTATAGTGGGAACAACCGCGATTTCAACACCGGTAAGCCCGGTTGGTTATATTGCAAGCGGTGCGAATATAAAACACACTACGACTAGCAATTTTGCAAGTTTGCCCCCAATTTTACCCGCGAGTAATGTTCTTACCCTTTCTGTTAGTAGCAGTCAGACAGTGTTAAGACCGTCAGGGGCT
>Ga0233425_10006696_pt1 | contig 16817 bp, 18 predicted proteins | sample Watercolumn_Towu_2_FD_181712 | JGI IMG/M metagenome (GOLD analysis project Ga0233425, IMG submission 181712) | Freshwater microbial communities from Lake Towuti, South Sulawesi, Indonesia - Watercolumn_Towuti2014_140_MG | ecosystem: Environmental > Aquatic > Freshwater > Lake | place... | reverse complement strand
ATGGCCGCTCCCGCCCCGTTGGACTCGATGATGTTCGCGATCCGCGTGTCGCAGAACTGGTGCACAAACTTGATGCCCGCGCGGGCGGTCACATCCTCGTACAGGTCGGCGGCCCCCGCCGCAATCGGCGGCGTGACCGCCAATTCCCCGGCGCCGGGCGATGCCCCCCCGCGCGTGGGACGCCCGTCACTGGCGGCTTGCCCTGCGGGCTTGGCGGGCTTGCACCCGGTGATCAGTGCGAACCCGAGGAGAACCGCAAAGCCGCTCGTCATGAGACGGGCCCGAACCAATCGATTGCTGGAATGCATAGGGATCATTGTGACCTGAAGTGGCCACCGTCGGCCCCTGAGGACCGCAGCCGAGGTGGCAGGAGCAGAAGACGGCGAGCCATCTGAAGCGGAAGTAATCCAGATGACAACGGAGTCTTATACATGATGTATTTCGAGTATGGCACGCTTATGCTCGAAAGCGACCGCGTTGGGGCAAGGTGGACCGTTCCTGGGGCGGACGGGAGACTCCGCGTGATCCGCCGCGCCGCCCGCGGGGTGTTGCGGGTGGCGCTCGAGTGGCCGTTCGCTTGATCTACATCAAAGGCGCCGAGCCCGGATTCGCGTATTTTGTTGTCCATGAAACAAAATGCGATCGAACACAGGCTCGATGTCCGCGAAATGCCGCCCCGCCAGCGGCACCCCACGATCTTCAACACGTGGGCTGGCCTCGAGCCGGGCAGATCGATCCTCATCGTCAACGATCACGACCCGGTGCCGCTATATTATCAGTTCGCGTGCGAGTACTTTGGGGGCTTCTACTGGGAATACCTCGAACGCGGCCCCGAGACCTGGCAGGTGCGGATTCGCAAGGGCGATTACCCGGACCCTGGCTTTGTTCCGGTTCGCCGCGCCACCGCGCCCGTGAGTGCGCCCATTGAATTCGTGAAACCGCTGCTCCTGGACACGCGCCCGATCTTCGCATCCGGCGGGACGCCGTGCGGCGCCATCGACAACGCCGTGGCGAACCTCATCCCCGGGCAGCCGTTGATTCTGGTCGTGCCGTTCGAGCCCGTACCACTCTGCACAAAACTGGGCCGCGAAGGGTTCAGCCACCGTTCCGAACAGATCGAGGACGGAGCCTGGAGGGTCGAGTTCAGGCGCGATGCCGCCCAACCCGCCACGGCCCACAGCCCGTGCTGCTGCTCGCACGAGTAGAGCAGGCCGGGCGGATCGATGCTCATTTGCGGACGTGCTCCGGGAAGTCGCGTTCGTAGCGCCGGACCAGGGCGGGGAGGTCGGCGGGCACGATGTAGATCTTGCCGCGGACGAGTTTGGTGGCGCCCGGTTCCAGCCCGCCGAGGCGAAAGTCCGAATGCACGCAACGGGCCACTCCCTGAAAGAGCTCTTGGTAGGGTTCCCAAGCGGTGGCGAAGATGAGCTTGTCGTCGCCGCTGAAGCAGCCGATCAGACCGTTGCTGGGCACGAGCTTGCTTAACGGACGCGGATTGACGTCCGCACGCGGAACGCCCGCGGGACACCAGACCTGCCCCGGGACATAACGGGCTTGGGTGGCCCAGTCACGCGTCGGCATTCGGGCCGCCTGGCCATCCAGGAAGATGAAACACTTGGGCAGGTAGGCGTAGTCATCCCGCGTCTGCGCCGAACCGAACCCGGTGAAGTCCCCAAGCCGGACACAGGGTTGCGCCCAGTGGGCCGACGAACGCAAGGGGTCGGCGTTGCGCGCCACGAGCCGGAAATCGACTTCGTCGTCTCGCGCCGTGATCACGTGCTCGACCGTGAGTCCGTCGGCGAGCGCATCCAGGAGCTTGAGCACTTTCCCATCGGGGCTGAGCGAGACCACTTCCGAGTGATGTTTGATGACGGTGTGGGTGACCCAATCCGCGTCGGTCGAGCCATCGCGGCAGTAGGCCTCGAGGTAATTGATCCGGATCAACCCGCCGGGCACGTGTGCCCCTTTGATCAGCAGCCAGTTATCTTCGCGTCCGAGCGAGAGGGTGCGCGGCTCACCACACCAGCCGAGCTGGGAGGCGAGAAGCAGAAGCGGCAGAAGGGCGAGGCCGGGGAGGTGCGAGTTCATATTGTCTCGGGCTGCGTTCACAGGTGGACCGCCGCCAGCCTAACCGCGCGGCCAAAAAAGCAAAGCCCTCAGTCGCGCAGCGTGAACTGGCCGCGCCATTCGATGCGATTGGCCTGGCAGTGCGAAAGTAGGGTGGATGAAAGCGTCACTGTATCGCCGGCCGCGAAGCGTTCCTTGCCGAAGCGCCGCGCCGGGAGCGCCATGATGGCGGCGGTCCGCACGTCCAGGTTCAAGCCCGAGAGGCACTCGACGCGCACGCTCGAGTCGTTGACCAGGGCCTCGCGGCCACAACCGATCCGGGCACGCACCGCGGCCTGGCCCTCGGGCGCCACGAACCACTGCGGACGATCACCTTTCGGCACCGAACGGTCCCGGTAATACGCCTCCTCGACGATGTCCAGCGCGTAGAGCCCCAGGTAGAGAGCGGCCGGGCTCCACGCCAGATACAGGTCCGCCATCGGAAACTCCGACGCGGGCTTGACGAAGCCGCGCTCGCGGTCCCACTGCTGAAGCGCGCGCGTCGGCGCCAGTTCGGCGAACGGTTCGGCCGGGGCGGGCGGCACGCCGCCGGCCGCGTCAGGTCGTGGCGCCGGCGGCTGTGCCTTGATCCGATTCGCCTCGAGGCCCGCAAACACGCCGGTCACTTCGGCGTAGGGTGCGTCGTGGATGTCCACCAGGCCGAAGTTGAAATTCTCTCCGTCGTCGCGTCCGTGAGTCGGTTCGTCGCTGTACTGGAACCAGTCGGCCCCCACCACGTACGGCAGGGCGAGCAGCGAGGTCAGCGTGCGGCGAAGGGCAGCGGCGCGATCGCGCTGGGTGGCCGCCACCGGAAAAATGCCGTGCGAGTTGCGGTTGCCACTGCGATTCTGCGTTGCCGCCATATAGACCTCGCTCACCAGGATCGGCCTCCCGGTCAAGGCATGGAGCGTGTCGAGGTAGCAGCGCAGGAAGCCGCCGTCGGCCCACTGCGCGTTCAGGTTGCTCGAGACCACATCCACGTGACGCGCGCAGGCCCGGGCCACCTCGGGGTAGTAAAACGACTGGTAACGATCGCCGAGGATCAACGCCCGCGTGTCGTAGCGCCGGATCAAATCATGCACCAGTTGGTAGTAGCGCTCCGCCACCAACTCGAGGAAGCGGCGCATGACCTTGATGCCCGCGCCCCCGGGCTTGAGATAGAGCATGCCGCGGCGCTCGAGCGCGGACCAACTCGCTGCGTTCTCGGCGTCGAAGTCGGCGAGCAATCGTTTCCAGTCGTTCCCGTAGGTCTGCCGCAACAGGCCGATCAGACGCCCGCGCTGTCCGCTGGTTGGGGCCTGTTCGAGGGTCATTTTGAAAAGTGTGGCGTTCCACCAGCCCAGCTCGTTGTCCGTGTAATAACCGAGCAAACGCGGATCGTCGCGCAGCGCCAGCAATTGCGGCCGCGCCGTTTCCTCCATGCGCCGGATCACACGCGTGTCCCACATGTCCCACCACGGCGCCCCCGCCGTCGAGCCGGCGTGGAGAACCGGCGTGAGCCACAGAGTCGCTTCCGAAGACTGCTCGAGCGTCTGGTGGTCGCTCCAGGCCCCGGCGGTGGTAAACCGCCACGTCTTCAGGCGGCGCAGGCCGTTGTCAGCCCATTGCCGGGCATCGGCGTAATGCCGCCAGGCAGCGTACCCCGGGTTATCCGGATCGTATTCCTCGCGCGGGAGACCTTGGGTAATGCAGCAAACACCCAGCGAGAAGAAAGCCTCACCGGTGGGCGAAACCAGCCACCAACCCGAGCCCCGATGCGCAACTGAGAACCTGGCCGCCACCTCCCGCCGGGGGGAGACGGACTCGTTGGCGAGTCGCGGCTGGACCGCAGGGGCCGACCACGAGGTCGGACTCAGCACCATGACCGCCACGAACGCCGCCCGGCGGAGCAAGGCGAGAGACGGCTTCATTGAATGCACCATGCGCGGGCCAGTCGTGGATAGCAACGTCCTATATTCCCTTTTCAATTCCGGCGCGGGTTCGGTGAGGAGCCAACTCGACCGACCAGGGCGCATACAGTCTTGCCCCACACGGGTTCCCGCCGCTCCAGTTTGACGCCCAGTTGCGTCAGGAGTTCTTCAATCATTTGCCAATCGGGCAGGGTGGCGCGCGAACGGAACCGGTGAACGAGGCCGATGTGCGAAAACACCGCGGAAAAATTCGTGGGCCGTTGCATATCCACAATGACCATTCGGCCGCCAGGACGGAGAACCCGCCGCATTTCCACGAGTGTCGCCCTTTGCATTGAAGCCGGGAGATGGTGGAGCGTCAACGTGCAGAACACCGCGTCAAAGGAGGCATCCGGAAACGGCAGATGGTCGGACGAGTTTTCCGCAAAGGTCGCGCTAACGCCTTGTGACGCTGCTTTGGCTCGGGCGTGAGCGAGCATTTCGACCGATCGATCAATGCCGTGCGCCGAACCCGTTGGGCCGACGCGCTTCGCCGCTTCGATCAGCAGCGTTCCCGTGCCGCAGCCGACATCCAGAACAGCCTCGCCTGAACCAAGCTCCGCCAGGTCAAGCGTCCGCCGACGGAACTTCCGCTCGCCACCGAGTGTCATGGCTCGCGCCAGCCAATCGTAAGCGCGCGGATTGTGAAGCACGTGGCTGTGGCTGTGATGCTCGTGACTCTCACCGGCCTGGCCATGCTGCTGCTCACGGCGGCGACGCGTGACGAGCCACACAAGCCCACCCACGATTGCCCCGTGCCCCAAAATCAGCAGCGCAACGAGAGGCAGCCACCACCAGGAAACGCGGATGGCAAACAGGTGGATGGAGATTCCCAATCCCAAGCCAAAGGCGACCAGGAGCAACCCCGCCGCTCCACGGGAAAGCCGGCGCGGTCTGGAGAGGTCATCCTGACCACAAGACTTTTCTGACGATAAGTGATGCATGGGTGCTCCTTTCAAGCGGGTGTGTTTATCGCAACTGTTTTGATTTCCTCTGGCGGGGCGTTGGCTTTCGCTTCGCCACACGGCCGCTCGTGGTTACTATTGGAAACAGCCCGCGCGGGCACGGTTGGCAGCCCGGCGTTCCGCCAAACTCACGATGGACGAAATCGAGCAACATCTCTTTCAACCGTTCGCGGGCGCGTTGGACGCGGGATTTCGCGCCTGAGAGGGAGATTCTCAAGTGCCTGGCCAACTCCTTTTGGGACAGTCCTTCAAAGGCCGTGAGCACGAACGCTTCGCGATAGGGCTTCGGCAGCCCGTCAATGATCTGTCGGAGCATGACGTGCAGTTCTTCAATTTCGATGGTCTCCATCGCGGGTGTTTCAGCCGGGAGCGACTCCGATAACTCGGACGTTTGCCTGCGTGTGCGGTAGTAATCAATGACGGCATTACGCGCGACGAGGAACAGCCAACCCTGAATCTTCGCCGGTTCACGGAACTCATCGAGGCGGCTCTGGAATCTCACGAACACATCGTGCAAGATGTCTTCCGCGGTCGCCGGGTCGGCGACTCGGGAGCGAATGAACTGACTGAGCCGGGGGGCACATTCTTGCCAGACCAGCTCGATCCCCGGCCTCATCGCGCCATTTGAGCTGGACAGTTCTTTTTTCTTGCTCATAGAGCCCGCAGCGTTGCGCGGACGTTCCAACCGTTAAGACGAGCAAAACGGGAAAAGGATGCAAGAATGGTTTCGGATTCTGTCCGAAGGCGCCCTCGCGAAATACCGCGAGCAGCCCAAGCGAAAGCCTTTGACCATTTGGCCCGAAGGGGTTACATCAGACCGGCAAAAATTGTAGAAGACCGAACTTGGACTGAATGAACACGCCGATGGCATGTTGGGCTGCGACGGAAGTGGACGTGCTTTACGTCTGGGAGCGGGCTACGCCCGAGGGCAAGGCCATCATCATCGTGCTGTTCTTGTTCTCGATTTTCGCCTGGTCCATCATGCTCTCCAAAGCGATCGAGATGCGGCGGGCCCGGAAACTGAATCACTATTTTGACTTCGAGTTCCGCCGGCAAACCGCCGTGCTGGGCATCCACGAGCGGAGTGTCTATGCCGAGGGCTGTCCCTCGCTGGCGGTCTATCGAGCCGGGTGCGAGGAGCTGGACCGGCGGTTGAAGAGCGCCGCGGCCGCCGGGCGCCAGGCGCGCATCTCGCTCAAGGCCATGGAACACGTGAAACGGACGCTCGAGCGCGCCGTGGCGCAGGAATCGTTGAAACTCGAATCAGGCCTGATCATGCTGGCGATCGCGGTCAGCGGCGCGCCCTTCCTCGGGCTGCTGGGAACGGTTTGGGGAGTCATGAGCGCGTTCAGCCAGGTGGCCATCCGTGGCAACGCCGACCTCCAAACCATGGCCCCAGGCGTGGCGGCGGCCCTCATCACCACTGTGGCCGGCCTGCTCGTTGCGATCCCGTCCATGTTCGGGTACAATTGGCTCGTGCACAATTTGCGGGTGCTCACCGTCGAGCTGGACAACTTCGCCCAGGAGCTGGTGTCCAAGATGGAAACCGAGTACCTCAAGGAGGACGATGAGTGAGGCCGGGCCAGTGGCGCAGGATGCGCGGGGCGACCGGGGATTGCTCTGCCCGCAGTGCGAACACCTCAACCCGCTGGGCCGGGAGACGTGCGAACGCTGTGAGGCGCATTTGTTCGTGGAGTGCGCGCGTTGCGGCCACGTCAATCAACGCGTGTTCGTGCGCTGCCAGAAATGCCACAAGCGCCTTCACCGCGGCCTCTTTCACCGGTCCCGGCGCCATCATCACCGGCATGAACATCACCGGCACTCCCGAGGGCGGCGCATCGGCCTGCTGCTCTTCCAGGCCGGCCTCGTCGCCTTGGGGCTCGGGCTGGCGTTCGCCGTCGTGCACCTGATCAACCGCATCCTCTGACCCTCGCTCCCGTGCGCCGTTTCTCCCAACGCAACGCGCTGGTCACTCTCAGCGACATCAACATCACGCCGTTGTTGGACCTGGCCTTCGTGCTGCTGATCATCTTCGTCATCACCACGCCGCTCCTGGACCAAGGCATGGAGCTGCGCCTGCCCCAGGGGGGAAAGCCCGACCGCCGCATTGACAAGGCGGATATCCGCACGGTCGAGATCGACCCGCGCGGCCGCTACGCCCTGGACAAAACCCGCATGAGCCTCGACCAACTCGAACAGCAACTGGCCAAGGCCTACCGCGCCAACAAGGACACCATCGTCTATGTGCGCGCCGACCGCGAAGCGCAAGTCAAGTACCTCTACCCGCTGATCGAGCGCTGCCAGCGGCACAACCTCACGCGGTTCTCCCTGCGGACCGAACCGCCGCGCCGGTGATGACCAGGCTCCGCAACAAATGCCTCCTGGCATCCGCGGCCCTGCATGGGCTGCTCTGCCTGTTGCTCTTTGCGGGCGCGGGCTTCCTGCGGTCTGCCCGCGAGCCGGTGGGCCTGCCTACCGTCACGTTCATCCCCGCCCGGCTCGTCGAAGCCAAAGTGGCCCCGTCCGGTCCGCCCGCCGCCGCCCCCAACGCCCCACCCGCCGCCGCGCCGCCCCAAGCCGCCTCTCCGCCGCCGCCAAGCCCGCCGACGGTCCAGCCCACGCCCCCGCCGCCCAGTCCTCCGGCCACGCCCCCCGCCGAGCGGCCGACGGTGCGGGAGCCCGTCCGGCCCCCGGCCGAGCCCGTGAAGCCCCCGCCCAAGCCCGCGCCGCCGGAGCCGGAACCGCCGCGTGTCGAGAAGCAACCCCCGAAGCCTCCCCAGCCAGAACCGGAACCGCCGCGTGTGGAAAAGCAGCCTCCCGAGCCCGTCAAGCCGGAACCGGAGATCCCGCGGGTTGAGCCAAAGCCAAAACCAAAGCCCGAGGCCAAGCCCCCCAAACCGCGCGCCGCGAAGAAGGCACCGGCCCCGGTGACGCCCAAGTTGCCCGAGAAACCACCGGTTCAGGACCCGCCGAAGCCGAAGGATCCGGCCCCCAAACGCACCATCGAACCGAACCTCACCCCCGCCGTGCGCACCCTCGAGGACCCGCAGGCGGCGGAAAAGGCCCGCCAGGCCGCCGAGAACGCGCGGCAGGCCAAGGAGAAGTTGGAAGCCGAGGCGCGCGCCCAGGCGGAGGCGGAAGCGCGCGCCCGGGTGGAAGCCCTGAACCGGGCGCGCGACGAGGCCCTGGCGCGCGCGCGCGAGGCGGCCGACGCGCGCCGCGCCTTAGTCGCGGGCAGCATCAGCGGTTTGCGCAATCGCCTCTCGGGCGGCACCGACGTGAGCACGCTGGGCGAGGGCAGCGAGAGTTACGCCGGTTACGCCGAGTTCGTCCGCGCCGTGTATGATTGGGCGTGGCGCCCGCCCGAGGACGTCGCGGAAGACGCCACGCTTGTCAAGGTCAAAGTTACCATCGCGCGCGACGGCCGAATCCTGTCCACCGAGGTTCTTTCGCGGTCCGGCATCGCCGCGCTGGACAAGTCCGTGCGCGCCGCGCTGGACCGTGTCGATGCCATTGGCCAGACTTTCCCGGAGGGCGCCCGGGAGGAGAAACGCGCCTTCATCATCAACTTCAACCTCAAGGCCAAACGCGGCCTGGGCTAGCGCTCTTGCACATGAATCACCCCTTTACGCCATCGTTCGCCTCACGATCGCCTTCCCTGGGCGGGTCCCGTTGCTTCCTCGGCCGCTGGCTGTGCGCCGGCCTGGCGGCCCTGGCGCTCGAGGCGCAGGAGGAGGTGGACATCTGGAAATCGGCCGGCTTGGTGAAGCCCTTTCCGATCGCCCTGAGCGGGTTCACGGGCGAGGCCGCCGGCGCGCTCCGCTTCGATCTCGAAGCCGCCGGCTTCGCGCTGGTGAGCCCGGAGAACGCCGACTGGCTCCTCACCGGCGGCGTCAACGGGCAGGTCGAGGGGCACCTGAGCAACGCGTTGACCAGGAAGAATCACCTTGACAAGGCCTACACCGGCGGCAGCCTGCGCACGCAAGCCCACGCCCTGGCCGACGACGTGGTGGAAGCCGTCACCGGCAAACGCGGCGTTGCCCGCACCAAGATCGCCTTCAAACTGCAGACCGGCGGCAACAGCGAAATCTACCTGGCCGACTACGACGGCCACAACGCCAAAGCCCTCACGCACGACCGCACCGTGGTGGCGGCGCCGAGCTGGGCCCCGGGCCAGCGCAAGCTCTATTACACCACCTACCTCTTCGGCAACGCCGATATCATCTCGCACGATCTGGGCACCGGCGCGCGGCCCATCGTCGCGCGCTACGCGGGCAGCAACCTCAGCCCGGCGCCCTCGCCCGACGGCCGCCGCGTCGCCATGATCCTCAGCAAGAGCGGCAGCCCGGACGTCTATGTCGCGGACGCCGACGGGAGCCACCTCCGGCAACTCACCGAAACGCGCGAGGATGAATCCTCGCCCTGCTGGTCGCCGGACGGCCGGTGGATTTGCTTTGCGACGCGCATGGGCGGACGGCGTGTGCTGGCCAAAGTCCCCGCCGAGGGAGGCGCGGCGCAACGCATCCCGATCACCGAGGCCTTGAATCCATCCGAGCCCGACTGGTCGCCGGATGGCAAGCTGATTGCCTTCACAGCGCAGATGGGAGGCTTCCGCATCTGCGTCGTGCAAGCCGACAAAGGAGGCGACGCGCGCATCCTGGTGGATGGCGAGGACCCATCGTGGGCTCCGAACTCCCGAACCCTCGCCTACACGCGCCGGGTAGGCGCTGGAAAACGTGTCATCTCTTTGCTTGACGTGCCCACCAAACAGTCCAAGGATATGGAGCACAGTTTAGGCGTTTGCTCCCAGCCCAGTTGGGCGAAGTGAGCCCGCCCACTATTAGATAACAGACATGAAACGCACGATTTTCTTAAACTTGGCAGTCGTCGGTCTTCTCCTGGCCCTGGGCAGCACTGGCTGCGGGGGCAAGGCCCCGGGACACCTCACCCACATCCCTCCACCCAAAGTCGTCGAGGTGCCAGCCCAGCCCCAGCCGAATCCGGCCGTGACCACCATTCCGGCGCCGCCGCCGGTGGCCCCGACCCAACCGGTCACACAGCCGCCCGTCACACAGCCGCCTGTGACGCAACCACCCGTCACGCCAGCCCCGGTTACGCCTCAGCCCGTCACGCCAGCCCCGGTTACGCCTCAGCCCGTAGCTCAGCCCACGCCGGAGCCCCAACCCCCCGTCACCCCTCCACCCGTCGCCCCGCCGCCGGTCACCCAACCGCCGGTCGCTCAGCCGCCGCCCACCGTCCCGCCGGTTACCCAACCCCCGGTCGCTCAGCCGCCGCCCACCGTCCCGCCGGGCACTACCGCCGGCCCGGACGACGGCACCAGGGGCCAGAACGTTGCGAAGCCGGTCGAGCTGACCCCGGCAACCCCGACACCGACGACCCCGACACCCGTCGAGCCAATCCAGCCGACGCCGGAGCCCGTCCCGCCCCCGCCGCCCCCGCTGGTTGAGACCCCGAGCGGCTTTCCTGCCGAAGGCGGTCCGGTCTATGAGAATATGCTCATGGACACGAATTATTTCACTGGACAGACGGTTTACTTCGATTTCGACAGCTCGACAGTCAAGGCGGACCAGCGCGCCAAGCTCGAGGCCGTTGGCGATGAACTCAAGGGCAAACCCGCCTGCAGAGTGCTCATCGACGGCCACTGTGATGAACGCGGCACGGAAGAGTATAACCGCTCGCTGGGCGAACGGCGCGCGTTGTCCATGCGCGAGTATCTGATCCGCTACGGGATTGCGCAGGACCGCGTCGGCACACGCACGTGGGGCGAGGACCGCCCGGCCGACCCTGGGCATGATGACGCGGCCTGGGCGAAGAACCGTCGCGGCGAGTTCATCCTGCTGCTGCCGAAGGACTGACCAACGTCTCCGGTGGCCAGCCGGGCGTGCCCGGAGCGCTGGAGATATCGAGCCGCAACGCGGTCGTGCCTGCGGCTGGGCCGGCACCGGCTCACCGCCGGCAAGGCGGCACGATGCGGGATCGGTCCCCCCAGGGGCGCCCCGCAGGCTCATGGTGGCCGGAGCGCCGCCGCTTTTGCCCCTTTACTAATCGTGCGGACTGGCTTAGTTTCTGAACAAATAGAAAATGACTAGCAATGTAATGTTGGGTGTGCTCGGGCTGAGCGGCGGCGAACTGATCATGGTGCTGGCTGCGGTGCTCGTGTTGTTTGGCGCACGCAAGATCCCCGAATTCGCGAAGGGACTCGGACAGGGAATCAAGGAATTCAAGAAGGCCTCGCGGGAAGTGAGCGATGAGTTGCAGCGGGCGACCGATGACAACTCGTACAGTCCGCCGCCACAGCCGCGCGTGCCGCCCGCCGCCCCACCTGCCGCCGCGCCCGCGGAAGCCGCCGCCGCATCCGCCGCCCCTGCTTCGCCAGCGCCGAAGGCCTGAGTGAGTCTGCCGGGCGGTTGCCTGCATGGCCGACCTCAACGAAGCGCCGCGCCCCGAGAGCGAGGGCGGCCAACCGGGCGGTTCCAGTTCGGGACAGCCCGACGTTGGTAGTCCCGCCGTTAGGCGGTCCGAAAGCGAGGGCGGTCAGCCGGACGGTTACAGTTCCCCCCACGAATCCGCGGCCGACGCCTCGCAGAGTGAAGGGTCGGTCCCGGCGGCCGAGCCGCCGCCCGATCCGGAGGACGGCGGTGGCGAGGTGAAATCCTTCCTCGAGCACCTCGAGGACCTGCGCTGGGTGTTGATCAAGAGCGGGACCGCCCTGGTGATCGCCATGATTGTCTGCCTGCTGGCAGGCAATCAAGTAGTGAAGGTCCTGATCTGGCCGCTGGAGCGCTCGGGAGCGAATATTACCCTCTTGTTCCTGGACCCCGCGGGGCCGTTCATCGCTTCGCTGCATTTGGCGCTCTTCGGCGGGATGATCCTCGGGGCGCCCTTTATTTTCTACTACATCGTCGAGTTCGTCATGCCGGCGCTCAAGATCAAGGAGAAGAAGTATTTCCGGATGGCGCTGACGATCGGGGGCGGGCTGTTCATGATCGGGGTGTTCTTCAGTTACTTCATCATCATGCCACTGGCGCTCAACGCCGCCATCCAATACTCGCACTGGTTGCTTGGCCCGTCCGCGACCGCGGCCGCGAACCAATGGCGCGCCGAGACGTACTTCAGTTTCGTGAGCAAGTTTATGCTCGGCATGGGGCTGGGCTTCGAGCTGCCGGTGGTGCTGCTCACGCTGGTCAAGATCGGGATTCTGGATCACCGGAAGCTCGCCGCCTTCCGCCGCTACATGATCGTGCTGAACCTGATCCTGGGAGCGCTGCTGACCACCCCGGAGGTGTTGACCCAAGTCCTGATGGCCGTGCCGCTCCAGGTCCTGTATGAGATCAGCGTCTGGATCGCCTGGTATTGGGAGCGCCAGGCCAAACGGCGGCTCGAGGCCGCTGAAAAAAGTCGCCGCGCGGGATGACCTGGCCCAGAAAACGCTCTTTACAACGGTCAGAGAGTCAGTAAACTGACAAGAAAACGACACGACGTATGCGAACCAAACTTTCCATTCTGGGCTTGGTGATGGTGCTGGCGGCCCTGGCCACGGGGTGTGCCGGGCCACAAAAGAAGTTGGGCCGCGGCATCAACAACTTCACGGAGATCGTGCGCGCCGGCGAGCTGCGCCGCGAGGTTGAACAAACCGCGCTCTGGGACGGCCCAGCCGCCGCCTACACCAGCGGGATGCTCGGCGGGCTCAAGCGGACCTTCGTCCGCACCGTGGTGGGCGCCTACGAAATCGCCACGTTCCCCTTCCCCAGCTACGAACCGATCCTGCGCAAGTACGGCCCGATCCTACCCGACGCCTCGGTGGACCCGGTCTGGCCCGACAGCTACACCCCCAAGCTCATCTCCGACACGACCTTCGAGCCTGACGCGGCCCTGGGCTTCAGCGGCGGCGACATCGCGCCGTTTGTCCCCGGCAGCCGGTTCCGCATTTTCGACTATTAACCTCCGCTTCTTTCCCGGCGCCAGCATGTCCGCATGTTGGCGCCTTTTTTGTTGATGAGGGCCCTCGAGCGCGACTCGCCCTGCAAGGTCAATCTCCTGTTGGACATCCTTCACCGGCGCCCGGACGGGTTCCACGCGCTCGAGACCATCCTGCACCCGGTCCCCCTGTTTGACTCGCTCCGGTTCGAGCGCGCCGGCGCGAGCCTGGCCTTGAGCTGCAACCTCGCGGAACTCCCCGCCGACGGCTCGAACCTGGTGCACCGCGCCGCCTCGAGTTTCCTAACCCGAGCCGGCGTCCGCGACGGTGTGCGCATTCATCTCGAGAAGCGCCTCCCGCTGGCCGCCGGGCTGGGAGGCGGCAGCGCCAATGCCGCGACCACCTTGCTCGCCCTCGACGAGCTCTTCGGCCAGCCCCTCGGACCAGGTGTCCTCGCCGAATTGGCTGCCAGTCTGGGTTCAGACGTGCCGTTCTTCCTCCAACCCAAGCCGGCGCTGGCGACCGGTCGTGGCGAGTCCATCCAGCCGCACGACTGGTTTCCCGCCTTGCGGGGCGCCCGGCTCTTGCTGATCCATCCGGGCTTTGGGGTCCCCACCGCATGGGCCTACCAGAACCTGGCGCGGTTCCCCGCCGCCCTGAGCGGCCAGCCGGGACGAGCCGCCAGCTTGCTCGCCCTCTTGCGGCAGTCCGACCTCACCGCCGCGGGCGCGGGATTCTACAACTCGCTGGAAGCGCCCGTGCTGGCGAAGTATCCGATCCTGGCGCTTTACCAGGAGTTTCTCCGCGCTGAGGGCGCCGCGGCCGCCCTGATGTCGGGCAGCGGTTCCACCACGTTCGCCCTGACGGACGGCGAGGAAAAGGCCGGCCGGCTGCGCGACCGCTTTCATGAGAAGTTTGGAGCGCGGGCCTGGACGGCCGTGGTGGCCCTCGGCCCACAAGGCTGAGCGGACGAACGCCAGCGGCAGGGTTGCCTTTCGCGCGCTGATGGCTAGCATCCGGCACATGAGCAAGGCTCAGCGCGCATCGCGGACGGCCGCCGATCCCGAGTTGCGACGCCAAATCCAGGCACTGATTGCCTCCCGGGGCGGCGGACACAACGCCGATCTGGTGGCGGACATCGTCGAAAACGCGTTGAAACTCCTGCGAGACGTCGAACATCGGGGCGACGTGCGCATGATTCACACGGCGCTGCGCGAACTTCGCTATGCCTTTCGCCTGTTCGCGCCCTACGCCAACCAACGCAAAATAGCCGTTTTCGGTTCGGCTCGCACTCAACCCTCGGAGCCAGAGTATCGGCAGGCAGTGGATTTCGGCCGGAAAATGGCGGCGGCGGGATTCATGGTCATCACCGGGGCGGGCCCTGGCATCATGCAGGCGGGCCATGAAGGCGCCGGGCCCGAGCAGAGCTTCGGCGCGAACATACGGCTCCCGTGGGAACAGGACCCCAACCCGGTCATCCAGAAGGACAAGAAGCTGATCAACTTCAAGTACTTCTTCACGCGCAAGCTCACCTTCATCCGGCAGGCAGACGCCATTGCCCTGTTCCCCGGCGGCTTCGGCACCCTCGATGAGGGGTATGAGGCGCTCACCTTGATGCAAACGGGCAAGAGCCGGCTCATGCCCCTGGTGCTGATCGACAAACCCGGTGGCGCCTACTGGAAAACCTGGGACAAGCACATCAAGGAACATCTCCTGCGCAACCAACTCATTTCGGAAGAAGACCTCGCGCTCTACCAACTCACCGACAGCACTGACCAGGCGGTGCGCTGGATCACACGGTTCTATCGCAACTATCACTCGAGCCGATTCGTCCGCGACCTCCTCGTGCTGCGGCTCAGACATCCGCCCTCGCCGTCGGCGATCGCCGCCCTCAACGACGATTTCGCCGACATCATCGCCGGCGCAAAGATCGCGACGATTCAGGCCACATCCGAGGAACGCGAGGATGATGACTGGCCCGAGTTGCCCCGCGTGGCCTTCGGCTTCAACCGCAAGCACTACGCCCGCCTGCGGCAACTCATCGACCAACTCAACGGGCTCTAACCCGTCCGCCCACCCTCCCGCGGGTCACACCCCGCTCGCGTGTCGCTCATGCCCCTCGTGGGCCAGAAGCCAGCGTTTCCATTTCAACCCACCGGAAAAGCCGCCGAGGCCCCCGTCGGCCGCCACGACACGGTGACACGGGATGAGCACAGGGATCGGGTTGGCGCCACAGGCCCGGCCCACAGCCCGCACGGCTCTGGGCCGGCCGATCGCGGCCGCGATCTGCGAATAGGTGCGCGTTTCACCCCGCGGGATGGCGGCCAACGCCGCCCAAACCTGTCGCTGGAACGTCGTGCCGCCGCTCAGGTCCAACGGCACCCCGCTGCGGCCCGTTCCCCCCGCCAGGGTCGCGCGCAGGGTGCTCTCGGCTGCGCCACGCCAGTCCTGCGCCGCTCCTGCCAGTCTGGCGCCAGCCGTTCGCCGCCCGGCGCCGGGCCGCTCGGCTGGAAAATCCAATCCCGCCAGGCCTCGTTCCGAGAAGGAAGCACGGAACAGACCCAGGGATGTCTTGAGATAGGTGGTCTGCATGAGACGATCATGCGGAGAGCCAAGTGGGAACGCAACCCGCGAGACGGCTTTTCAAGAATAACAAGTTTTAAGCATGGTTCTGGCACGAATAATGCATTCAACTTACATGGTTCGTAGCAGCCTGACGGACGGCTTTCGGGCAATTGTCGGCAGGGGTTTGGGTCGGCGACCGCCCGAGGCCAGGGGGCATCGGCGCTGCTGGACCAACCGCGCCATCCAGTCAGCAGGAAGGCGCTTTCGACTTGGCCTCGTTGAGGTTACGTCTTGTGAACATGCTTGTTCGTGGTGTTCGATTCGTCAAGACGCGTGCCTGCCGCAGGGAAACTGGTGCGGCAGAAACCCAGCGAGGCCAAGTTCCTTTTTCCAGATTTGGAAGTCTGCGTTACGACGAAGTCGGCCGTCGCGGCTTTTCGTGGCGCTGCCGAACCGGCGGTATCGCAGGCTTCCCAGCCTGCTGTGTCGCAGGTTTCCTAACCTGCGCGCCCCTCGATTGGCGAAACGGAAGCGAGGTGAACCACGCTGCCGCTGCCGACTGGGAAGTCGGCGATAGCAGACTTGGAAGTCTGCGTTACGGCGACGAAGTCGGCCGTCGCGGCTTTTCGTGGCGCTGCCGAACCGGCCGTATCGCAGGCTTCCCAGCCTGCTGTGTCGCAGGTTTCCTAACCTGCGCGCCCCTCGATTGGCGAAACGGAAGCGAGGTGAACCACGCTGCGGCTGCCGACTGGGAAGTCGGCGATACAGCAGACTTGGAAGTCTGCGTTACGGCGACTAAGTCGGCCGTCGTGGCTTTTCGTAACGCTGCCGAACCGGCGGTATCGCAGGCTTCCCAGCCTGCTGTGTCGCAGGTTTCCTAACCTGCGCGCCCCTCGATTGGCGAAACGGAAGCGAGGTGAACCACGCTGCCGCTGCCGACTGGGAAGTCGGCGATACAGCAGACTTGGAAGTCTGCGTTACGGCGACGAAGTCGGCCGTCGTGGCTTTTTGTAACGCTGCCGAACCGGCCGTATCGCAGGCTTCCCAGCCTGCTTTGTCGCAGGTTTCCTAACCTGCGCGCGCCTCGATTGGCGAAACGGAAGCGAGGTGAACCACGCTGCGGCTGCCGACTGGGAAGTCGGCGATACAGCAGACTTGGAAGTCTGCGTTACGGCGACGAAGTCGGCCGTCGCGGCTTTTCGTGGCGCTGCCGAACCGGCGGTATCGCAGGCTTCCCAGCCTGCTGTGTCGCAGGTTTCCTAACCTGCGCGCCCCTCGATTGGCGAAACGGAA
>Ga0233425_10006695_pt1 | contig 16822 bp, 13 predicted proteins | sample Watercolumn_Towu_2_FD_181712 | JGI IMG/M metagenome (GOLD analysis project Ga0233425, IMG submission 181712) | Freshwater microbial communities from Lake Towuti, South Sulawesi, Indonesia - Watercolumn_Towuti2014_140_MG | ecosystem: Environmental > Aquatic > Freshwater > Lake | place... | reverse complement strand
GCCGGCTTGGCCCTCCGGGCCCGGGGACGGCTCGACCGCAGCTCAGGCTACGCTCTTCGCCGCGCTCCTCGCCACGACACAAAATCCCCTCGTCGCAATGACCCAAATCAGGTGGAAAGGGCTCTAGCGCTTCGGCCTTGCTGTAATTTCTGTGCGTGAGAGCGAGCTTCACTCCGTCGTGCATTCGACCTCGACCGGGGTGCCGGCTGAGGCGATGAGCTTCGGCAAAGGCGGGGACACCATCGCGACAGGTTATCCCGGCGTACCGCTGCCGGAGATGGCGTCCCCTTTCAGTCGGGCCCTTGACAGGCGGTCTTTTCTGTCGGATATTTCAGTCATGACAGAAATAACTGTAGCAAAGCGACCACTCCCGCCTGCCATCGAGCGCTTCGTGGTGCACTGGGGAGAGATGGGCGAGCGATGGGCGGTCAACCGCTCCGTCGCGCAGATCCATGCCCTTCTCTTCGTGTCCGATCGCCCGCTCACGGCCGAGGACATCGCCCAGCTGCTCGCGCTTGCCCGCTCCAATGTGTCGAGCTCCTTGAAGGAGCTCATGAGCTGGAACCTCGTCCGGCGCGTGCACGTGCTCGGCGACCGGCGCGACTACTTCGAGGCCGAGGCCGATATGCTGGAGATGGTCCGGCGCATCGCCACGGGACGCAAGGCACGGGAGATCGATCCGGCCTTGGGCGTGCTGAAGAGTTGCATTGCCGAGGCCCATGGCGATGCGCGCATTTCGCCCACGGCACGCCGGCGGCTCGCCGAAATGCTGGCGTTCACCGAAACGGCCGGCAAATCCTTCGACGAGATCATGTCGTTGCCCACCCCAACGCTCGCGCGATTGATCAAAACGGGTGGCGCTGTCGCCCGTCTCGTCGGCGGGGGGCGGCAGAAGCGGGTGCCGAGACGTTAGAGGAGCTACCCAATGCACGGTCGGGCGAGCCGCAGCTTGAACGCTCTCGGCGATGGGCCAGGCTTAACGTTCCCCCTGCGGGTAAGGAGTGCGCGCCGGACGCCGCGAGGAGGGGGCACGGCGGCCGCTCTTGCCGGTCAGTGCCGGCTCGAGGTGATCGATGGAGGTCGCGCCGGGCTCCATCGTCGGGCCCGGAACAATGCGGCACCGGAAGAGGACGGCCGCTTTCGCGGACTTGTCGGCGACGCCGGCTGGCTCGAGCTCCCACAGGCCATCCGCAAACGGTTCTCAAAACGCGTCGGATCCGGCGTCGCCGTGGTTTATCGCGGATGGGTTGCCAAGACGGCTCTGTCGCGCGCCGGGCGCGCACTGGCCATCCTGGCCCGCAGCATCGGCGGACCTTTGCCGCTCCATCCCAAGGCACAGGGACCCGCCATCGTGTCCGTGACTGAGGACGCCTCGACCGGCGACCAGCACTGGGTGCGCACATACACCTGTCCGGGGCGCCGTCCGCAGGTCGTTCACTCGATGAAGCGCTTTCGCGGCGCGACGGGGCTCGAAGAGTATGTCGGCTGCGGGATCGGCATGGCGCTCGCCGTGCGCGTGGCCGAGGGAGGGTTGGTGTTCCAGTCCGATCATTACTTCTTCGAGATCGGGCGGTTTCGGGTGCCGCTGCCCCATGCCCTTTCGCCGGGACAAATGGTGATCGTGCATCGCGAGGAGACGGGCGGTCTGTTCTCGTTTCGTCTGACGCTCACGCACCCGCGTCTCGGCTGCCTGATTCATCATCTCGCCTACTTTGCGGAGGTGTGAGCGGAATCCGGGGCCAGGGCAGCCGCGACGCGAGCCTGGAACCTCGATTCGCTAGGCTGAGAGGCGGAGCGTCCCGGCCCGGCCGATCGGTCGCCAACGATTGCCAAGTCACTTGCACGGGACCTCGTCGCGGGCTACAAGGCGCGCCTGCCGCAAGGCTCCCGGAGAGGTGGCAGAGTGGTCGATCGCGTCGCACTCGAAATGCGAAGTACGGGCAACTGTACCGGGGGTTCGAATCCCTCCCTCTCCGCCATTCCTATGCGAAATAATTCTATGAATTCTGCTGATTGGTTGATGACTGCGGCTGTGAGTTGCCGGTCGGACCCGAAAAGGTTGCTGCATGAGCTGCTGCAAAGGCTCAGTCATCGAAGGGCCACTGAATAATCCCTGCCGGACGGCTAAGATGGTTTGCGACCGATTTAGCGCGGCGCGCATCTCGGCTGCCATTGCTGCCCGTCCCGCTCTACTGTCTCGCCCATGAGCGCACGACCGAAGACGGCATCCCTGCACAGCACCGATCGCATCGGTGTGAGGCTCCGCGTCGTTGTCGCTCCGGGCGTGGCGCTGGGGCCCGGCAAGGTAGGTCTCCTCGCCGCCATTGCCGAGACGGGCTCGATCGCCGCGGCGGGGCGTTCTCTCGGCATGACCTACAAACGCGCTTGGCATCTCGTTAGGGCCATGAATGAACAATTCCCCTCGCCGTTGGTCGAAGGAGCGAAAGGCGGCATGGCGGGTGGCGGAGCATACCTGACTGACCTGGGTCAGAAGGTGCTGACAACCTTCGACGAGATGCAGCAACGCTGCGACAAAGCGGCAGCACCCCTCATCAAAGAGTTGCGACGCAAGGCAAGGATGCGATAGGACATTTCTGTCATATCGCGACTTTGGGGGCGAGGGTGGAACTTCCGTCGCTGGTGCTGCTCGCCGCACTGATCTTCGCTGCGGCAGCGCTCTATACCTCGGTTGGTCATGCCGGTGCGTCGGGCTACATTGCGGCGATGGCGCTGATGGGCGTGTCTGCCGGGGTGATGAAGCCGACGGCGCTCACACTCAACATCCTCGTTGCTGGTTTCGCGTCGCTTCGCTGGACACGCAATGGCAAAGACCTCGATTGGAGGTCGCTCTTGCCACTGGTCATCGCATCGGTACCGGCGGCATTCATCGGCGGTGCTTATCAGCTATCGCAGGGGACATATCGGCTCCTCGTTGGAGCCATCTTGCTCGCTGCTGCCATCAAGCTCTTGCTGCGACCGAATGGCGAGTCTTACGAATGTGCAAACAAAGTGCACGTTCCCTGGCTGCCAGGGTTCTTGACGGGCGCAGGCATCGGGCTGCTGTCGGGATTGACGGGCACAGGTGGCGGCATCTTCTTGACGCCGCTCCTCCTGTTTCTGGGGTGGGCAGCGCCGCGGCAGGCGTCGGGACTTACAGCGCCCTTCATTTTGCTCAACTCAGTCGCGGCGATGGTGGGCAACGTTGCGGCGCTGAGGAGCCTGCCGCCAGAGCTCCCCTGCTTGGTGCTGGCGGCATTGGCGGGCGCGGTACTCGGGACCCAAGCGGGGATCAATTGGACGTCCACAGCCATGTTGCAGCGGTTCCTGGGTGTGGTGCTGTTGATTGCGGCGGGAAAGTTCCTGCTGATCTGAGCGGAGCGGCGGCTCATACCGGCCCGCAGTAGTTTTGCCCCATGTTCGTCGGTGCCTGCGGGCCGGTATACTCTTTTGTTTGCGCGCGGCCGCCCCTCCAACCCCGCGCGCGGATACCTCCGCGCATAAGTCAAAACTTATGCGCGGAGATATCATTCCTTTGCCGCCGAACATCGGCCCGCCGGCAGCGGTCATCGGACCTTCTTGACCGCCCGCGCGCGAGGCCCTAGGCACACCCCACTGCTCGAAGAGGGGATAGCCGATATGAAGCTCGTCAGATTTGGTCAGAAGGGCGCAGAGAAGCCTGGGCTCGTCGATCGGGAAGGCAAAATTCGCGATCTTTCGGCGCATGTGCGCGACATTTCAGGCGAGACGCTCGGCGAGGAGAGCCTCGCCAGGCTGCGCGCGCTCGACCCCAAGTCCTTGCCGCTCGCTCCGGAAGGAGTCCGTCTCGGGGCTCCGGTCGCGCGCCCCTGGAGCTTCATTGCCGTCGGGCTCAACTACGCCGATCATGCCAAGGAAACCGGACAGGAGATTCCCTCCGAGCCCATTCTCTTCAACAAGCTCGGCAATACGGTTTCGGGTCCCAATGACGACGTCATCTACCCCAAAGGGGCCGATCGCATGGACTGGGAGCTCGAGATTGCCTTCGTCATCGGCAAACGCGCGCGTTATGTCGAGGAGAAGGATGCCATGCAGTATGTGGCCGGCTACTCAATCTGTAACGATGTGTCCGAGCGCCGCTTTCAGATGAAGCGCAATGGTCAGTGGATGAAAGGCAAGGCGTGCGAGACGTTCGGCCCGTTGGGTCCGTGGCTTGTCACCACTGACGAGATCAAGAGCCCGCACAATCTGTCGATGGAGCTCAAGGTCAACGGAGAGACACGGCAGAAGGGCTCGACGTCGACGATGATTTTCTCGATCCCCTATCTCGTAGCCTACATCACGCAGTTCTGCGTGCTGGAGCCCGGGGACGTGGTCACGACAGGCACGCCGCCGGGCGTTGGCTCGGGCATGAAGCCGCCGCAGTATCTGGCCGCCGGCGACGTCATGGAGCTCGAGATTGAAGGGCTCGGCCGGCAGCGTCAGACGGTCGTTGCCTTTACCGGATGATTGCCTTCGAGAGCCCGCGACGGGCTCACGCGATGCGGGCCAGAGCCTTTTCGGTCTCCTCGAGTGCGCTTTCGAGGGGGGCCAGCTCTCCGGCCATCTGCTCGAGACCTTCGGCGTCCTTCTCGATTTTTCCGGCCAGCGCTGCTACGCGCTGAGCACCTAGGTTGCCGGCCATGCCCCGCAGGAGATGAGCCGCGCGGCGGGCTTCATCGAGATCGCCTTTTGCAATGGCCTCCTTGAGGCGGTTGAGATAGGAGCCCCCCTCCGCCGACACTTTGGCAAGTGCTTCCTGTAGCGACTCGGTTCCGAGTGCCTCTCTCAGGGCCCCGATCGCCAAGAGATCAATGACGGCAGTTTGCTCGGTGGACTGCAGGGGAGCCGCTTCCTGGCTCTTTGCCGGAGACGTCGGCGCCTTCTCCTTCTTTTTCCGGAGGGGTGCTGTTCGAGCAGCATTGTCCGCGGTCTTGGGGGCGAGAACGCGGCTCATGGCGGCAAAGAGCGTTGCCGGCTTCACCGGCTTGGTGACGTATTCGTCCATGCCAGCGGCAAGGTATTCCTCGCGATGACCCTGCATGGCATTGGCCGTGAGAGCAATGATGGGCACGCGAGCGACATCGCCGTCGAGCTTGCGGATGAGCTTCACCGCCGTAACTCCGTCCACCTCGGGCATCTGGACGTCCATCAGCACGATGTCGTAGTTGAGCGTCAGCAGGGCCTCGATCGCTTCGGAGCCGTTGCTCACGACATCGACCGTGTGTCCCTGCTTGCCGAGGAAGGCCTTTATGAAGAGCTGATTGACATGGCTATCCTCGGCAACGAGAACGCGCAGCCTGGGTAGCTTGATGTCTCTTGCTTCAGACTCGCTCTTTTCCGTCTGTGCCGGCTCGGTCCCTATCTTGCAGCGAATGGTGAACCAGAAGCGGCTTCCGCGGCCGGGCTCGCTCGTGACGCCGATGTCGCCGCCCATGAGGCTCGTGAGCTGCTTAGAGATCGCGAGGCCCAATCCGGTGCCGCCGTACTTGCGGCTCGTCGAGCTGTCGGCCTGTGAGAAGCGCGTGAACAGGCGGTTGCGGGTCTCCGGCGGGATGCCGATGCCAGTGTCGACGACGGCGCAGTCCAGGATCAGCTCGCCATTCTCGATCTCGCGATGGCGGATCGAAAGATCGATGCTGCCCTCTTTCGTGAACTTGATCGCGTTGCCGAGGAGGTTCATCAGGATCTGGCGCAGCCGGGTCGGATCGCTGTCGATCCATTTCGGAACATCGGGCCCAATGTCGTAGCTCAAGGTCAGTCCCTTGGCATCGGCACGCGGCCGCAAGAGGTGGACGACGCTGCTGACGATATGGGAGATGTTGAAGGTCATCGTCTCGAGCTCGACCTTGCCCGCCTCCATTTTCGAGTAGTCGAGAATGTCGTTGATGATCGTCAGCAGGCTGTCGGCTGAGTCGCGAGCTGTCGTCGCGAAGGTGTGCTGTTCGTCCGTGAGTCTGCTGTCGAGGAGCAGACCGAGCATGCCGAGCACGCCATTCATGGGCGTGCGGATTTCATGGCTCATGGTCGACAGGAAGTTCGACTTGGCGACGTTGGCGCGCTCAGCCTGGGCCTTTGCCGCGGCAAGTGCCCGTGTCTTGTATTCGAGCTCCTTGTTCTTCTGCTCGCGCTCGAGCAGGGTGACTTGGAGCTGTTCGGTGCGCTCGGCAACGCGCCGCTCGAGATCCTTGTTCAGCTCCTTGAGCTCTTTGGCCTGGCTCTCCAGCAATCGGGCTTCTGCCGTGCCGCGGCGGATCAGGATGCCCGCCAGCAATCCGAGAAGCGAGAGGGCGGCGACGAGGCCCATCAACATCTTATCAATGAGCTCGAATCCGGGGCGGTCCCAGCTCCACGACAGCGTGCCGACCGTCGAGCCGTCTATCGCCTTAATAGTCTTGACCGCGGGGCCCGTGCTCTTTGCGTCCTTGACCCATGTGAGGTCGCGAAAACCGAACGTCGTGCCGATGTCGGAGATAATCGCCTCGTCGAGCTCGATGGTGACCACAAGCAGATATTGAGGATCTACGAGCGGCTCTGCCGGGACGGAGTCGGGATCAATGGTGGTTACGGCAACGACCGATGGCGTGCCCCCGATCGATCGCACGTCCGTCACCGTGCGATGGCGTATGGTGACCTCGTCGCTCAGCTCGAATGGCGTATCAATGACCTGATAGCGCTTCGTCTCACTGGCGTCATCCGTGCGAAGAACGCCGACGAGATCGGCAATCGCGGGCCCGATCTTATCGAACTCGTCCAGGCCGACGTCTGCCCCATACTGATGCGCATAGACGGGCTTGTTCGAGCTGTCGAGCACATAGAGGCGCTGGTAGCCGAGAAGGTAGTCGACGTAGGAGCCGTAATTCTCGCTGAGCCACGTCAGGTTTGCCGCCTTTGCGTTCTCGTAGCCGTCGGTCCACACGGCTTCGATCTTGAGCTCGCGGGCCAGTGAGCGGCTGAACTGGCGCAAGGCTTGATCAAGCGTCCGGCTCTGGCGCTGCATGGCCAGCATGTCCGTCTCGCGCACGCCGATGTACATCGACGCCGCGACCGCCAGCAAGGCTGCTCCGATGAGCACGACGATCGGCATGATCACGAAATTCGAAATCTGCCTCTTGAGATCGAAGGAGCCGAGGGTCATCGGGACTTTCTCCAATGGCGCGAGCTGCGCGCCAGAATCTGCATTGCTGTTGGTGTTTGGCGGTCTGGATTTTGCGGTCTCTCGCTCCGGCAGCCGCCTTGCTCAGGCACAGAGCAACGAGGTTTTGGCCGCGGATGCGACCGTCGACAGATTGAGAAGATGCCGGATGTGCTCGCCGAACATCGACCACTTGAGCGGCTTGGTCAGATACGAGGTCGCTCCGGCAAGCACCGCATGCTCGATGGCCGCGGCGTCCTCGTGCGACGTCAGCACGACAACGGGAATGTCTTTCGTCGGACTGTGCTCCCGCATGCACTTCAGAAGCTCGAATCCGTCGACATTCGGCATTTCGAGGTCGACGATGGCGAGATGGACGGTCTCGACTTGCAGGCGCTGCCACGCGATCGAGCCGTCTTCTGCCTCGATGGTGCGCGCGCCGAGCTGCTGAACCTTTCTTGCGACGAGCGATCGTGTGATCGCCTCGTCATCGACCACCAGCACCGTAGGCTGGCTGCCTGTTCCCGTGATCCCGCTCGCAGACATGATTTCTTTACCAGATGCCCATGCTACCCCTCAGTCATCATTACGCCCGATCCCTGAACAGAACCTCAATATCCGACTACCTGTCGGGCACGAATTTTCCGAAAAATGATCCCGTTCATTTCGGAGGTGCAAGTTGGAAACGGCAGCTCTCATTGCATCCGCGCGCACGAAAGAAGACCCATGAAGGGCAGCCGAATTGCGGGCAATAACGTACACGTTTCAATATCGAGATAAGGCAGCAATTGCCGGGAAATCTGAACGCTCTGAGATAGCTGCTCGGGGAAGACAATGGCTCTGTTTGTCATTGTTGTTGGAGCGGCTTCGGCCGCCGGACAAGCTGACCGCTGATTGCCATGGCGGCCCTTTCGCTTCTCGTGAGCAGGAGCGGCCGTCTCTCCGATCCCCTCCCCACGGGGGGGAGAGGGGAGCGCCCGAGCAACATCAATCGCGAACAGAGCCAAGACAATTACGCGCGCCCTTGCTCCGCTGCGGCATTTCCGAGCAGCGTGTCACGGTCATCTCTTGGAGGCAAAGGGGACACCATGGCGACAGGGTCATCCACACGCACTGCTGCCGGCGATGGTGTCCCTTTGCCGCGATTGAGCCGAGTTTTGAGTGGCTTCTCGTGAGTAGCTAATGCAACATGCGCGAGCGAGGCACCCCGAGCTCGAGCTTGCGCGCGAGCGGGCTTGCTCCGTCAGCGAAGGACATCGTAGGTCGCCTCGAAAGTTTCGGCATTGTTGCCGTAGACTTCCTTGCCGTTCAGCAACAAATAGCCGTTATGCGCGGTTTGCTTCTGCCCCCAGGGAGCGAGGATGTCGAATCCACCCGGGAGATGCACGGCCTCGACGACACTCTTGGCCTTGAAGTAGCGGCCGAACTCATTCTCTCCTGAGACGGGGTCATAAAGAATGGGAAAGGTCTCGGCTTTGATGACGTAGGTGTTGGCATTGCCGTCTTTGTCTTTCAGCACATCCCGGTCGGCGGACATGTTGGTCACGATCCAGTCGCCCGGCCGGGCCGTGTTGGTCGTCTCCTTTCCGTTCCACTTGGTGACGACGGCTTCCTCGGTGTCGGCTTTGCGGCCGGCCACATAGCCGATCTTGCGGGCGCTGAGCGGCTTCACATTCAAACGCTCGGCGATCTTGTAGAAGTCGGCGCGCTCCAGTTTCTCGGGAGCGACGAGCCGAACGGCCGAGGACGTCGCGCCGGCTTGCTCGAGAGTGAAGTTGCTGCGCGTCGCTGGCGCGCTGACAATCGTGACGGCGGACTCGCCGGTTTTGGGCGGCAGCATCTCGAGGTCCCGGCCGCGGCCGCCCGCGTGCTTCCCCGCCGACATCCAATAGACGAGACCGCCCGTGAGCCCGGCCAGTGCAAAGGCGGAGGCGGCAAAGGCGTTGAGGATGGTGGGTGCGCCCACGGCTTCCGCGTTGTACTCGGCAAAGAGACCCATTGCGGCGATGGCCAGGCCGATGATGGTGTAATAGAGCCACCCGCGCAGCTCGATCCATTCGGCCGCCGCGGCAGCGATGAGAGCGAAAGGAGCTGCGAAAAGTATCGTGTGCGTCGTGACCGCAAGCACTCGATAGATGAGATCGGCGGGTCCAGACCTGCTCACTCCCGTGATCGTATCGATGATCTCGCCGGGGGTTTGAACGACAAGGACCTGTGCAACGCCCGCCGCAATGCATGCGAGTGCCAATCCCAAAAGAACGCGAACGATGCCCGTCAGCATTTTGGCTCCTCGTGCTGGTCGCGGCAAGCTAGTGTGATGATTCCGAAGTTCGCATTCACGTGGCCGCCAAATCGAGTCGCGAGCTTCGGAATCTGAATCACACTAGCAAACAAATACTTGGCTAGCGTCCTTATCGTTCGCGAAGCTCGCCAAGATCGTGCCGCAGGTGGTTGCGAGCTTCGCGAACGGGACACTAGTGTGATGATTCCGAAGCTCGCATTCATGTGGCCGCCAAATCGAGTTGCGAGCTTCGGAATCTGAATCACACTAGCAAACAAATACTTGGCTAGCGTCCTTATCGTTCGCGAAGCTCGCCAAGATCGTGCCGCAGGTGGTTGCGAGCTTCGCGAACGGGACACTAGCCCCGCTTTCCCGTCCTCGCAGCGCACGATAGCACGGCGGGGGACGATAACCAGTTGCTGTGCTTGGCAACGAGTCGGTGCGGCCGGCGACAAACCGCCATTATGGTTAATGTGCCCCATTCAGAGTGTCCTCCCATACGGAACACGGTGCTGCGGGCCAACGCCCGGTCCCTGCTCCTCGAGGAGCAAGAGACCTATCTCACCTGCTTGGGCACGGTCTCGCTTGACGCCGCATCATTCCTGAGGGAGCCGGCCGCTGCGAGCGGAGCAGCATTCGCGGGAGCCTTCGGCAAGAGCCGCTTCGCTGGGTTCGCGCGGGCATGCTCGGCGAGGTCCGAGAGCAGTACGTCCGCCAGGGGGGACGCAATCTGGCCCGCATGCAGTCCCGTCGCCCAAGGCTCGCTGCCCGATCCGGTGCCGACCAGAATGACGTAGGAGTAGGCTGCACCTGTCTTGAATTGAAGTCCGCCCGTTAGCCAGACATCTACGGTCGCATTGGGGTCGGATGCCACCTGTGTTCCGGTCTTCGCGAAGTGCAGGCGTAAATCGCTGCGACGGGCAGCGCACCAGGAGGACAGGCTCTTCAATGTGCCGGCCGGTGCGCCGCCTGTGGTGTAGCAGAGCGGCGCCGAAAGCAACGTCCGGATGAGCGGCGTAGCCCCACGGCGAATGATCGTATTCGGCACCACGTCGCTGGTTGCAGCCGGGCCCATCTCCCTCATGGACCGGTCGGCGTAGTCGTACGTGCGAACGAGCGATGGCATGCGAACCCGCTTTCCGCCCCGCCCGATCAGTGCAGCAAGCACGGTCGCCGACATCTGATGGACCCGGCGCGGTGAGCCCGCGATCTGGCCGAGCACGGCTGCCGTCGAAGGAGGGACCTCCTCGCCGCTGGTGTCGGGCGGTGGCATGGCGAAGCCCAGGCGATCGATGATGCGCCGCACGCTGCTCTGGCCGGCAAGGGCGGTGCGATTGATGAGCGGACTGTTGAGCGAGCACGCGAACGACACCAAGGCCGTGCGGCCATGGCGCTGGCCGCCGCCCTTGGCGCAGGTCTCGAGGCCGGCTGCCGGCGCGTCGGTATCGAGATAGAGCGTTCCCGCCGTGTCTCGGCCACTGTTGGCAATGGCGATCGCCGCGATGATCTTGCCGGTCGAGGCAATCATGCGTGTTTCACTGTCCTTGTCGTAGAACCCGCTCGACGTCGAGCGCGCCGGCATCGATCCGTAGTAGGCGGCGATCTCACCCGATTCGTAATAGCGGACGATCTCGCCTTCGGCATTGGCGGCAACGACTATGATGGTGGGCACCTTGAGGTCGGCGGCGGCCTTGGCGGTGTCGAGAGTGAAGCCGGCCGTGATGCGGTCGCGGTTCAGAGCGTCGAGCCTGGCGAGCGCGGCTCGGATCTTCCCGGTAAAGGCCAGGTTCTCCGCGGCGTCGAGAGTTGCGGTGACGCCGCGCACGTACTCCCGCCAGCCGAATCCGTAGTCCTGCTTCATCTCCTCTCTGATGCCGAAACGCGCCGACGGCAAGAGCGCATTGGCGCGAATGACTGGATTTGCCTCCGCTCTCTTGGCGAGGGCCGGAGCATGGCGTTCGAGCGCTGCCTCGAGCCTGGGCTTCACCTGCGGCTCGGGCGGCCCGCCGGCCAGATTGACGAGCTCGAAGAGAACTTGCGTCTTCTCCTCCTCGCTCTCGAGCAGCTTGTCGGCGCAGTGTCGCGCACGGACCTCGGTCAGGTAGCGCCAGCGATCGAGGCGCACGGCATTGAGCTTGTCGTTGCCCTCGAGAAGGATGATCGGCTTGTTGACGGCGGAAGCCAACACGAGCTGCTCGGCGACGGAGAGGTCCTTCGCCTCCTTGCCGAACACGATCTGGCTCGTCACCTCGATGCCGTGCAGCGGCTGCCCGCCGGTGCGCAGGGCGAGCCACAGATGGTTGGCGGCCCACTGCTTGAGCGCAGTATCGTCTCCGCCGCGCGTCAGCTCGTGGTAGATCACGGGGGCGAGCCACCATTCGCCGAGCTTGCGGCCGAGCTTCTCAAAGGCATTCTCGCTCGTGTCCGGCGGCGTCTTGTAGATCACGCGTGCGAACTGCATGGGCAGCGTCGAGCCGCCGACGCCGAGGCTCGGCCGGCCGAGTGAAAGTGTGCGCATCATGGTCGAGTAGGGAATCTTGAGGACGCCGAGAAGATCGATGCCATAAGGATTGAGCACCCCTCCGAGATAGCGGTCCTCCTGGTACTTGAGGCACTGCCAGTAGTGCTCGGGAACGCTCCTCACCGGGATCGACTTGTGGTCGGGGTTGGCCGTGTAGTCGCCGAGCTCGATGCTCTTGTCCGTGAAGTTCACGTCGCGGCGGCTGTCGAGACGCGGATCGAACGTGCCGGCGAAGCTGCCGGTGGAATCATAGATCGCGGTCGCAAGCCACCGCTCGGCATCGTAGCGGATCTTCTCGGACAGATAGAATTGTCCCGTGAAGCCACGCAGGGGAGCGATCACGTAGACGAGCACCAGGGCGAACACGACATAGCCCGCCGCGGCTCCTGCCACGTAGCGGAGGGGGCCGAGGCGCGGATTGAAGGCGACGGAGTTGATGAGAAACCCGGCCATCCGGCGCGGAACGGCGGCCGAGAGCTCGATGACGCGCGCGAAAAAGCGAAACAGCGGCAGCATTGCGAACAGCGACGAGCACGACAGCCCGCGCCGGACGATCCGGCGGGCCCCGTGCTCGCTGTCTTAGCCAGGGTTTGTGGCGCACCTCCGGCGGCAATGCGGCCGGGGGTTGGCTTCAAGGGTTTAGGCCCGACAAGCGAGAGCGTGACGGGCGTTCACACGACAGGGGCACCGTAGCCCGGGCTGTAGGGCACCGGGCCGGAAAAGGCGATCACGTCGCCGTCGTCGAGCACGCACCCGGTATTGACCACGCCGCCCTGGTACAGTCCCGGCGTGATGTCGCGGCCGTTCTTCAAGACCAGATAGATATCGGGAACCGGCAGCCGGAATCGCTGGATGAGGTCGCCCACGGTCGCGCCCGCATCCACCTCGATGCGCTCGGCGAGCGTCTCGCTGGCCGCGAACTTGGCGAGGCTGTTGAACAGGCGCACCTCGACCTCAATGGTCGCGCCGGCCCTGTTGTGGCCGATAAGGCTTTTGGTCATGGTGTCGTCGCGATCTCCGAAGGCATTGCTCTGGGAGACGCTATGCAATCCAGTCAGCCCGTTGCTTGACCCTCGTCAAGCAGGGTGCCCTGTAGCAGATGCGGCGTCTCGTTCCTTAGGCCGGGACGCCACATCGCAACCTCATGCTTTAGAACAGCCCTTCGATCTGCCCTTCGTCGTTCAAGCGGATCGAATCGGCTGCGGGGACCTTGGGCAGGCCCGGCATGGTCATGATCTCGCCGGTGATGACGACGATGAACTCGGCCCCGGCCGAAAGCCGGAGCTCGCGCACGGGCACGATGTGCCCGCTCGGCGCGCCGCGCTTATTGGGATCGGTCGAGAACGAGTACTGGGTCTTGGCCATGCACACCGGCAGGTGGCCGAAGCCCATCGCCTCGAGCTCCTTGAAGCGCGTCTCGATCGAGCCGTCGCACGAGATGTCGGCCGCGCGATAGATCTCGGTTGCGATCGTCCTCACCTTGTCGCGAAGGCTCATGGTGTCCGGATAGAGCGGCTTGAAGGCCGCCTTGCCCGAGGCGCAGAGGTCGACCACGTGATGTGCGAGTGCCTCCGTGCCGCGTCCGCCGTCCGACCAGTGCGTGCACATGAAGGCGCGCGTGCCCATGCTCTCGGCGAGCGTCATCACCTCCTGGATTTCCGCATCCGTGTCGGTGATGAAGCGGTTGACGGCGACGACGGCCGGCACGCCGAACTTGTTCACGTTCTCGATGTGGCGCTGCAGATTGGCGAGGCCGGCCTTGACGGCGGCCACGTTCTCCGCTTTGAGGTCGTCCTTCTTGACGCCGCCGTGCATCTTGAGCGCGCGCACGGTCGCAACGATGACGGTGCACGAGGGCGCGAGGCCCGCCTTGCGGCACTTGATGTCGAAGAACTTCTCGGCGCCGAGGTCGGCACCGAAGCCCGCTTCGGTCACCACATAGTCGGCGAGCTTCAACGCGGTCTTGGTGGCGAGCACCGAGTTGCAGCCGTGCGCTATGTTGGCGAACGGTCCGCCATGAATGAAGACGGGATTGTTCTCGAGCGTCTGCACGAGGTTCGGCATGAGGGCGTCCTTCAGAAGCACCGTCATGGAGCCTTCGCCCTTGACGTCGCGGGCGCGGACCGGCTTCTTGTCCCGAGTGTAGGCAACAATGATGTTGCCGAGGCGCTTCTCGAGGTCTTTGAGGTCGCTCGCGAGGCAGAGGATCGCCATCACCTCGGACGCGACGGTGATGTCGAAGCCGTCCTCGCGCGGGAAGCCGTTGGAGACGCCGCCCAGCGAGTTGACGATCGAGCGCAGCGCGCGGTCGTTCATGTCCAAGACGCGGCGCCACTCGACGCGGCGGCTGTCGATGCTCGCCGCATTGCCCCAGTAGATGTGATTGTCGATCAGCGCGGAAAGCAGGTTGTGGGCCGAGGTGATGGCGTGGAAGTCGCCCGTGAAGTGGAGGTTGATGTCCTCCATCGGCACGACCTGGGCATAGCCGCCGCCGGCTGCGCCGCCCTTGACGCCGAAGCAGGGACCGAGTGAGGGCTCGCGCAGACAGCCGATCGCCTTGCGGCCGATCCGGTTCAGACCGTCGACGAGGCCGACCGTGGTCGTGGTCTTGCCTTCTCCGGCCGGCGTCGGAGTGATGGCCGTGACGAGAATGAGCTTGCCGTCCTGACGGCCCTTGATGCTGTCGATGAAATCCGCGGTGATCTTGGCCTTGGTCGGCCCGTACTGGAGGAGCGCGTCGGCCGGGATAGCAACCTTGTGCGCCACCTCCGCGATCGGACGCATTTTGGCCTCGCGGGCAATCTCGATATCGGATTTCACGGACATTGGGCGCATTCCTCCTGAGAATTCAAAGAGTTTCTGGGCCTGCCGTGCGGGCCGGACAGGGGCGCACTACGGGCTGGCGGTTGCGGCGATATTGGCTGCTCGCGCGCCCCGCGCCAAGCGGGTTCCGGCGAAAAACGACAGGATGCCGCTGCGGCCGATGTGCGGCCCTGCCCGGTCAATCCGGCTGGGATGCGAAGTGGGCCTCCATCTCGCGCCGGGTGCGGACGGCGGTCGAGGTGGTGTCGATCGCGACGTTGCTCCAGGTGAGGCACTGTCCCATCGGCACATCGCGAGTCAAAGCCGCCTTGCTTGCAAGACCGATCGGAAGGAAGCCGTTCGCGAGCGAGGTCGCGGCCGGCGTCTGCCGGCCCCACACCATGAAGCCGCCCTCGCCGTCCAGCACCTCGCCCGTCTTCAGGTCACGCTTGGCGACAGCCACCACGTCGGAGTTGAAGGCGATGGGAGCGCCCGTAGCCTCGGCCCGGAGCGCGACGCTCGCGACCGTAAGGCCGGCCTCGAGGCCGATCATGTGGGTTGGCCGGTAGAGCGCGGCATAGCGTCCGCTCCGGTCCACGAGGCAGTTGTACTCGCGGAAGCACTGACGGGCATAGGCGCTCTCGCTCGTCACCACGACATAGGTTCCCATTGCGAGGTGATGGGGTACGTCGCGCCCGTCGCGTGTGAGCGAGGAGACGACCTCGGTCACGCCGGGCCTTTCGAGCGCTCCGCCGTCGCTCCTCGGTTTGCAAATGTCGGCGAGCTCGAAGCGCGAGGCCGGGGGAAAGCCGAGCCCGTCCGTTTGCGGCAAGAGACCCGTAGCGTTCGAGACCGCCGTCATCTCGATCGCCGACTTGGTGCCATCCAGGAACGAGTTGAACATCTTGGGGTTGACGTGAGCCCGGTCCCTGATCGGCAGGTACTCTCGGAGGATGTCCCACACTGTGTCGGGATTGGAGCCGTGGTAGGAGGGCAGGTAGCGCGTGCCCTTGCCGGCCGCGACGACCTCGAATCCGCAGGCGCGCGCCCAGTCGACGTGCTCCGAGATGAGCGCCGGCTGGTCGCCCCAAGCGAGCGAGTAGACGACACCCGCGGTGCGCGCCTCTTTGGCCATGAGCGGCCCTGCGAGCGCATCGGCCTCGACGTTGACCATGACGATGTGCTTGCCATTGCGAATGGCCGCCGCGGCGAGCTCGAGGCCTGTCGCCGGATCGCCGGTCGCCTCGATGACGACCTCTATGGTCGGATGGGAGAGCGCCGCCATCGCGTCGTCCGTGACGGCAACCGCGCCCGCAGCTACGGCCCCGGATATGTCGCGTGCCGCGATCTGCTCGGCTGGATATCCGGCGGCCGCCAGCCGCTCGCGCGCCCTTGGGACTAAAAGATCGGCGACCACAGCCACATGCATGCCCTGCGTGAGCCGCGCCTGGGCCAGAAACATGGTCCCGAACTTGCCCGCACCGATCAGAGCGACGCGGACCGGACGACCCGCTTCGGCGCGCGCGGCGAGCTTGTCGGAAAGGGACATGAGAGGACGATCCGTGACAGGTTGCTCCGGCGGAGGCTACTGCGGCGAAGGCGGCAGGGCCAGGCGCAGCGGCAGATGCCGCAGCAGGAGATGCAGGCCGGAGTGAGCGATAGGCGCGTCAGCGCCCCGGAGCGAGGCCCCTCGACCGGCATCGTCAGACGTCCTCCGGATCATGTCCGGGGCGGCTGGCTCCTCTGCGAGCCGGCGCGCCGCAGCGATGCGAGGGTCGGAGGGGGCGGCGCAGAGATTCCGGAAGTCGGCCTCCCGATCAAGCCAGCCACCAAACGGGTCGGGGCGGCGACGGCAGTACCCCCGGAAGCGGACACCAAGACCGCCGTAGGACCATGGGGCGGCATGATGGTCGCTCGTTATCTTGTTGACGCAGCAGTCAAAAACCTGCCGTCGACCGCCCATCGCGATGGGCCCAGGCTGTGTGAGAACTCTGCGATTTGGGGTCAGACTGCGGGGATCGAGCGGTTGGGTCCGATTTTCTGGCAGGGTGGCGCCATTCGACGCCAC
>Ga0233425_10006694_pt1 | contig 16829 bp, 14 predicted proteins | sample Watercolumn_Towu_2_FD_181712 | JGI IMG/M metagenome (GOLD analysis project Ga0233425, IMG submission 181712) | Freshwater microbial communities from Lake Towuti, South Sulawesi, Indonesia - Watercolumn_Towuti2014_140_MG | ecosystem: Environmental > Aquatic > Freshwater > Lake | place... | reverse complement strand
AGTCCTATCTGCCGGCGATCGCGAAAAAACACGGCGGTATATACAGCGAAGCCGTCATCCCCAAGGGCACCTACTCGCGAATCGATCGGGATGTCAAAACCATCGGGGTTCCGGTTATTTTTGCGACCACCGATAAGCTGGACGAAAAGCTGGTCTACGCCATCACCAAAATCCTGTTTGAAAAAAAGGCCGACCTGGTGGCGGTGCATAAGCAGGCCAACCACATTTCGCTGAGGAATGCGGTCAATCTTGCGGACATCCCGTTTCACCCGGGCGCCATCCGTTATTACAAGGAACAGGGTGTTTTGAAATAGTCGTTCGGGTTTAGAAGGGGAGGACGTTTAATGGCGGATCCAGATCGGCTGGAAACCCTGTCGGTGGAAAAGGCGGAGGAGATCCTCGAGGAATTCGAGGCCCCGACGCGAAAGTTCAGCGGAGCGATGAAACACGCGACCACCGCTTTGGCGGTGTTCTGTTCGCTGTTTGCATTGTACGGCGCCTTTGGCCCCATGATCACCCAGATCAGCCGGTTCGTGCACGTGATGCTGATCCTCATGCTGACCTTTCTCTTCTATCCGGCTGCCCGCCGCTGGAAGGCAAGCGGTATCACTCTCGACGTCCTCTTGGCGCTCTTGGTTGTCTGCGTTTTTGGCTACCCCTTTCTCGATCTCGAACCGTTCATGTATCGTGTCGCAAATCCCTCGGCAACGGATGTCACCATGGGAGTGCTTGCCTGTCTTCTGGTGCTTGAGGCCACCCGCCGTTCCACCGGTGCCGCGCTGCCCATCCTCGTCGTCATCTGCATCGTCTACGCCATGCTGGGAGGGTTCCTGCCGGAACCCTGGGGGCACCGCGGCTATACCGTCACGCGGATCATCGCACTGGAATACATGACCCTGAACGGCCTCTTCGGCACCCCGGTCGAGGTCTCCTCGACGTTCATTATCCTGTTCACGATCTTCGGAGCGATCCTGGAATTGTCGGGCGCCGGACAATTTTTTGTCGATTTCGCGCTGGGCTGCATGGGAAAGAGCAAAGCGGGACCCGGCCGTGCCGTCACGCTGGCTTCATTTCTTCTCGGCACCGTATCGGGCAGCGGCGCGGCCACGACCGTCACCCTCGGATCGGTCGCCTGGCCCCTCTTGAAACGGTCCGGTTACGACAAGGAATCGGCGGGGGGACTCCTGGCAGCCGGCGGGATCGGCGCCATCCTCTCTCCCCCCGTTCTCGGCGCCGCTTCTTTCCTGATCGCCGAAATACTCCAGATCTCCTATCTCCAGGTGCTGATCATGGCTTCCATCCCGACCATCCTCTATTATGCCTCGATCCTGTTCATGGTAGAGGGAGACGCCCGCCGTTTTAATTTAACGAGCGTAGCGCTTGACCGAATCGATGTCACGGCTCTGACCCGACAGTACTGGTTCCACTTCACCTCACTCGTGACGATCGTGATCTTCATGGTCCTGGGATTCACAGGCATTACCGCCGTCTTCTACAGCATTCTGATCGCCGTGGCCACGAGCTTCCTCAATAAAAATTCGGCGCTCTACCCGAAGAAACTGATCGATGCCCTTGCCGCCGGCACCAAGCAGGTGCTGAGCGTGGCCGCGACCTGCGCCTGCGCGGGCATCATCGTCGGGGTGATCAACCTGACCGGCATGGGGTTGAAGTTTTCCGGGATCATCGTGGACATCGCCGGGGGAAACCTCTATTACACGCTGATCCTCACGGCGGTCATCCTCCTGATTTTAGGCCTTGCCCTCCCCATCACCGCCTCGTACATCATCGCCGCGGTCATGACGGCCCCCGCCATGATCAAACTGGGGGTGCCCGAAGCCGCCGCACACATGTTCATCTTCTACTATGCCGTTCTATCGGAGGTCTCGCCGCCGACGGCCTTGTCTCCTTTCGCAGCGGCCGCGATCACCGGGGGCAACCCCTTCAAAACAACGATGCTCGCCTGGAAGTACACGCTGCCCGCGTTCATCGTCCCCTTCATGTTCACCTCCTCGCCGGAAGGTATCGGGCTTTTGTTTCAGGGATCCATCGTCAATATCATCGTGGTTTCATTTACGGCCCTGGCCGGCGTCTGGGCCCTTTCCGGGTGCGTGGGGGGGTATCTGATCCGACCGGTCGGCATTATCGCCCGCAGCACCCTGGGTATATCCGGGCTTCTCTTGTTTTACGCGGGCTCCATCGCGGATTTGATCGGGCTGGCGATCCTGGGCTCAGTTCTTCTATACCAGATGCTCGGTAGAGGGTCTCAGAAACCAGCATGAGCAGCGCGGAACGAAACCGTTTTGCGCGACGCAAATCTGCATCATATCGAAACAGGATCGGATGATGAATCACCCTATGACCTCGCTTTTGCTGAACATCGCCCATGCGCTCGATCACCTGATGCTGCTGGTTTTTGCAACGGCAGTGGCAGCCATCGCCCGCGACTTCGGCATCGGGCGCTGGGAGGATCTCATGCCTTACACGACGGGCGCCTTCGTTATGTTCGGCCTCGGTTCGATTCCTTCGGGGCGGCTGGGCGACCTCTGGGGCCGCCGCTCGATGATGCTCGTATTTTTCTTTGGCATGGGAGGCTCGGCCCTGCTGATTGTACTCGCTCAGAACGCATGGCAGTTGGCGCTGGCGCTCGTGGTGATGGGCACTGTCGCATCGATCTACCACCCGGTGGGCATCCCGATGCTGCTGCGCCACACCAGCAAGCCAGGCATCACCATAGGGATCAACGGCACGGCCGGCAATCTGGGCATCGCCGCGGCCGCCATATCGACGGGCTTTTTCATCCAGTATTTTGATTGGCGGACCGCTTTCATCGTCCCGGGCGCCCTGTCGATCATCTGCGGCCTTCTGTTCATGAAATTCGCCCCCCTCGAGGAAGGCGCGCCGGCGAAGCAAACCGTCAAGAAGATTGCACTCCCGGCGTCCGCACGAAACAGGGTCTTTCTCGTGATGACCCTGCTCGCCATCACCATCAGTATCCTGTTCAACTTCACCACCAACGGCAACGGCGAACTCCTGAAGGCGCGGCTGCCGATTCTCGCAGAACGGCCGGCCCTTCTCGGGACGCTGCTTGCACTCGTTTATGGGCTGGCGTCGTTGTCCCAGTTGGTGGTGGGACGCCTGCTCGATCGCTTCCCGATCCGCAACGTGATGCTCGGCGTCATCGTCTGTCAGTCCCCCCTTTTCCTGCTGGCCGCCTTCAGCCGGGGCTGGGAGCTGTTTCTGGCCATGATCGTTTTCATGGCGCTGGTATTCGGCTCGATCCCGTTCACCGACGCAATCATTGCGCGCTTCGTCGATGACAGCATCCGCTCGCGCGTAAGCGGGATGCGGGTCGCCGTTTCCTTCGGCGTCAGTTCGGCGGTTGTCTGGGCGCTCGGGCCGGTGGTCAAGGCGGCCGGTTTTGATGTTGCCCTGCTGCTGCTGGCAACGGTGGCCTTCTGCTCACTGCTGATCGCCTGGCAACTGCCCGGCGAGCAAAGCATCGGCAGGGCTTCCGTAGCTAACGAAAAGTCAAGCGCTTAAGAATATAAATAAAACCAATGAATATCCTTATAAAGGAGGAGGAAACCACCATGAGACTGAGACCGATCCTCGCTTTCGCGGCACTTTTGATGATGTTCAACGCCGCTACGGTTGTAGCCGCACCCGGCCTGAAGCAGACCGGCGAGTTCCTTATCCCCGAAGCCAATCAGGGCGTAGGCGTCGACGACCGGTACTTTTACGCCGTCGACAACCAGACCATCGCTAAGTACGAAAAGAAGACGGGCAAGCACGTCAAGACATGGAAAGGCGAGAAGAATGGGCCGATAATTCACCTCGACAGCGCGATGCTGATGGATGGGAAGATTTACTGCGCCCACTCGAATTACAGCGAGTGGCCGATGACGAGCTCGGTCGAAATCTGGAACGCCGACACGATGGAGCATATCGGCAATCACAGTTTCGGCATCAACTGGGGCTCCCTCACCTGGGTCGATTTTTACAACGGCCACTGGTGGATGACCTTTGCCAACTACGACAGACCTTTTGGTCCCGGCAAGACCCCCTATGGTCACAAGGTGGCGACCCAGATGATCAAGTTTACCGCCGACTTCAAGTACCTTGAATCCTGGGTGCTCCCCAAAGCCATCCTGGATCGGTTCGAATCAATGAGCAACTCCGGCGGCTCCTGGGGACCCGACGGGTATCTCTACCTATCGGGCCACGATCCCGCCGAGGTCTACCGGATGCGCCTTCCCAAGGCAGGTTCCGTTCTCGAACTCGTCGACATCATCCCGATGAACATCCGGGGACAGGGCATCGCCTGGGATCGCAGCGACAGAGGGGTGATCTATGGAATCATCCGCGCCACCGCCAAGGAAAAGGCTGCCGGTGGAAACCACAAGGTGACCGTCTCCAAACTCGTTGATGCCCCGTAGACGATATGGCGGATACTCGAAGCATCCACTGATTTGAACACGATGGATCCCCCCATTTGGAGAACCCTATGAAACCGGACCTCTCTACAATCACCCTGGTTACTGCGGTTGAACAACTGCGCCTCCGGGAGTTTTCCGCGGTCGAATTGACCGAAGCCTGCCTCGATCGAATCGAGCGTCTCAACCCGGCGCTCAATGCCTATATCACCCCAACACCGGAATCGGCCCGCCGGGAAGCCCTGGCGGCGGACGCACGGCTTGTGGCCCCATTAGGCCGGAAACAATTTACACTACCGGGGATGCCGCTCGCGGTGAAAGACATCTTCGATACGGCCGGCATCCGCACCACGGCCGGCTCGATGTTTTTTGCCGATCGCATCCCGACTGAAGATGCCCAGGTCGTGCTGAAACTCAAGCTCGCCGGCACGGTGGTCATAGGAAAAACCAATACGCACGAAATCGCCCTCGGTGTGACGGGCGTCAACCCGCACTTCGGGGCGGTCAAAAACCCCTGGGATGTGACGCGCGTGACCGGCGGCTCCTCTTCGGGTTCGGCGGCGGCGGTGGCCGCGGGGATGTGCCTTGCAGCCCTCGGCTCCGACACGGGAGGCTCGATCCGCATACCTGCCTCCTTGTGCGGGGTCGTCGGACTCAAGCCGACCTACGGCCGGGTGAGTACCCGCGGGGTACTCCCCCTCTCCTGGAACCTCGATCATATCGGTCCGCTGACGCGCACCGTGCAGGACGCGGCGATGATGCTTGCGGTCATGGCCGGGTTTGACCCGCTTGATCCCGCCTCGGTGGATTTCCCCGTGGACGATTATCTCGTTGATTTGGAAAAAGGGATCAAGGGCTGGCGCGTAGCGCTCGCCACGGGGGACTATGTCGGGACATCCGACACGCAGATGCTGGCATCGGTATCTGACGCGGCAGACGTTTTCAAGGATCTGGGAGCACAGTTGAAGAAAGTGGACATGTCCTGGCTCGGGGATCTAATGTCGGCGAACGTCGGTATGCTGTTGGCCGATGGGGCGGCATTTCACCGCGAGCGGTTGGCGGAGCGCCCCGATCGGTTCGGCGCCGATGTCCGCCAGCGGCTCGAGTCCGGCGCGGCGTTGACATCGGGCGAGTATGCGCTGGCACGGCGGACGCAGGTCGAATGCCGCCGCCGCTTCGAGATGTTCTTTGAGGAATTCGATCTATTGCTGCTGCCGACCACCCCGATCCCCGCGCCGCCGATCGAAGGGACCCGGGCCATCGAAGCCGCTCGCCAGTTAACGCGCTTCACCGCACCCTTTAACCTGGCAGGCCTCCCGGCCCTGTCGGTCCCTTGCGGGTTCACAGATGGGAAACTGCCCTTGGGGCTGCAAATCGTCACAAGGCATTGGGAGGAGGCAAAGGCGCTGCAGGCGGGCCGGGCCTTCGAGCAGGCAACCGGATGGCATAAACGCGCTCCTAATCTCTAACAGGCGATGATGCGCCGGCATTGCGATCATCATGCCGTTCAATCAGCCAAGATCGTTTCTCGCTTGCCCATACGGCCTCGGGTTGTCTCTTTTACACGCAAACACCCTGCTTCTTGCGGAGCCCTTCCAGAATCATGTCCGGGGTCACGGGCAGGCGATGGAACTCCACACCTATAGCGTCGGCGATGGCGTTCACGATGGCCGGGGCCGGTGCAAGCTGGGTCCCCTCCCCCGCCTCCTTGGCGCCGAAAGGTCCCAGCGGATCGTCGGTCTCGATGTGGACGGCCTCGATCGCAGGCATCTCCATGACCGTGGGGAACCCGTAATCGAGGAAGGAGGGATTGTACTGCTGGCCGTCGATGCAGGTGGAATCCTCGTAGAGCGCCTGGCCCATTCCCCCCACGATGCTCCCCTCGAGCTGTCCTTCCACCAGCATGGGGTTGATCGGCTGGCCGCAGTCGTGGGCCGTGGCCATCTTGAGCACCTTCACCTTCCCCGTCTCAATATCCACCTCCACCTCTGCCGCCTGGGTCATGAAGGAATAGCTTGGGCTGAAATTCCCGTTCTTGGTGAGGAGCGACGTGGGCTGCTCGGTCGGCGGGATCCATGCCCCGCGGCCGACGATGGGAAGAGGATTGTCCGCGTACTGATAGGCCTGCAGGGCATCGCTGAGGCTCATCCCCCGCTCGGGGCTTCCCTCGACCCAGATGCGGCGGTCCGCGGCAACCAGGTCCTCGACATTTGCCCCCAGTCGCTCGGCCACGAAGGGAAAGAGCTGTTGCCGAACGTCATTGGCCGCAAGGAGCGCCGCATTTCCCGCGCGCACCGTCACTCCCGAACCGAAGGTCCCCGCGTCCAGGGGGCAGGTGCCGGTGTCCGCGGCGGTGATCCGGACATCCTCCATGGAGACGCCCAAGCGCTCGGCCACGATCTGGCAGATCACGGTCTCCGCGCCCTGTCCGATGTCCGCGGCGCCGGAGAGCACGTTCACGCGGCCCTCGCGGCTGAGCTGGACCACGGCGCCCGAGGCGAGATGGGCCATATTGGCCACACCGGAGGGAAACGAGGCGCCCGCAAGACCCACGCCCCGCCCGAAGGGCAGCTTGCCGCGCTTCTCGGCCCAGCCGATGGCCTTGGCGGCTTCCTTCACACTGTCGGCGAAACCGCAGGTATTGATGATGAACCCGGCCGGATGCGGCTCGCCGGGTTGGATGGCGTTTCGCACCCGCATCTGGGCGGCATCTATCCCAATCCGCCCGGCGATCAGATCGATCTGCCGCTCGATGGCGAAGCGGGCCTGGGGGATACCGTGCCCCCGCATGGCGCCCCCAGTCGGCTTGTTGGTGTAGACGTGGTATCCTTCGTAGAGGAGGTTCTCGATCCGGTAAGGGATCATGATAAAAAAGCACGAGAGGGTGATCATGAGCGGCGCGGTGGAGTTGTAGGCCCCTCCATCCGCATGCGCCTTGATCCGCTGGGCCAGGATCCTGCCGTCCTTGGCAACGCCGGTCTTCACCGTGATGTACATGGGGTGGCGCTGCCGGGTGTTCTGGAACACCTCCTCGCGCTCGTACAGGAACTTGACGGGCCGCAGCAGCTCCTTTGCGAACCAGCAGGCGCAGAAGTCCTTGGAGAACATGTCGATCTTGCCGCCGAATCCGCCCCCGACCTTGGGTTTGATCACCCGGATTTTGTTCTCGGGCATGAGCAGCGTAGTCGCCAGATTCCTTTTGAGGAAATAGGGAATCTGGGTGGCCGACCAGATCGTCATCTCCCCGCTTTGCGGGTCATATTGGGCCAGCGCGGCGTGGGGTTCCAGGGGGGCATGGTTCACGGCCTGCGAATAGAAAGAATCCTCGAAGACGTAATCCGACTGCCCGAAGGCCATCTCCACGTCGCCCCACTCCTTCCGGATCGAGGCGCTGGTGTTGTTCGGAACCGTGTCGTGAACGATGGGGGCGCCCTCCTTGATAGCGTCCAAGGGATCAAATACCGCCGGAAGCTCCTCGTACTCGACCCGGACAAGCCGAACCGCCGCTTCGGCCGTCTCCACATCGACGGCCGCTACCGCCGCCACCGCATCGCCGATGTATCTGACCTTATCCCGGGCCAGCGCGTGCTCGTCTTTCCCTTTGGGAACAATGCCATACACCCGGTCGGGGATGTCGCGGCCGGTGATGACACCCTTCACCCCGGGAAGGGCAAGCGCCCGGCTCGCATCCACCCGAAGGATGCGGCCGTGGGCGATCGTTGAGCGGACGAACCTCCCGTGCAGCATTCCGGGAAGTTCCAGATCATCGGTATAGCGGGCCTGGCCCATGGCCTTTGCCGCGGCGTCGTGTACAGGAAATCTGCGTCCCACTATGTTGAGAACCTTCATCTCGCACCTCCCCGGATCCTGGCCGCCGCATCTTCCACCGCAGCGACGATCTTTGCGTAACCGGTGCAACGACAAAGATTGCCCGCCAGATGTCTTTGGATCTCTTCCCTGTCAGGGTTTGGGTGCTCGGCCAGCATCGCCGTGGCGCTCATGATGAAGCCGGGCGAACAAAATCCGCACTGGATCGCCCCCTGTTCCACGAAGGCCTCCTGCACCGGCGACAGCTTTCCGTTCCCGGCCAGACCCTCGATGGTGCGGATATCGCAGCCTTCGGCCTCCACGGCCAGGGTCAGACAGGCGAGCACAGCCTCCCCGTCCACGATGACCGTGCATGCGCCGCAAGCGCCCGCGTCGCAGCCGCGCTTGGTTCCGGTGAGGAGGGCCTTCTCCCGCAGCGCCTCCAGGAGCGTCGTATTCGGGGTGCAGGCGATCTCGTATGTATCGCCGTTGATCTTGAGTTCCAGAACACTCTTTTTCCCCATTATAGTCTGTCCTCCAACTTTCAAGTTCAGAAGATGGCCCGCGAAGAAACTCAAACCTCTCGCATGGCCTTTGCGAAAAGGGCACCCATCAGCTCGCGTTTGAAGGATACGGGATGAACCGACGTCCTGGCGATCTTTGCCGCTTTGTGCGCCACGGTGGCGCACTCCTTTAGGGCTGCATCCGTAAGCCGTTTCCCTGCCAATGCCGCCTCCAGCGCGGCAGCCCGCACCGGGGCCCGATCCACCCCTGTGAAAGCCACGCGTACGGCGTCATCGCCCCGCCACACCGCGGCGCCAACGATCGGAAAATCGATCGATCCCCTGAGGCTGAATTTTTCGTAGCAGGATCTGCCCCGGGCCGCTGTCCGGGGTATGACCACCGCGGTCACAAATTCGCCGCTCCCGAGCGTCAAAGGCGCCCGCCCCTCCCCTGAGTAAAGCGCGGCAAGAGGGGCCTCCCGAAGACCGCCCGGCCCCATGATGCGAACGGACGCATCCAGGACCAGCAGGGCCGGCGCCACATCCCCGCTGTACGTGGAGAAGCAGGTCTGTTTTTTCCCTATCACGTGGCAATCCTCCCCGCCCGCCTTGTAGCAGAGACTTCTGGCCTGTCGCCATTGCCAGGACTGATTGAAGAAGCGGCAGCGGGTGTTCTGGCAGAGGTTGCCCCCCAGGGTGCCCATGGCCTGGTGGCGGTATGACCCTACGGATCTCGCGGCCTGGACCAGCGCCGGATATTTCCGCTCCAACTCCGAATGATTCCGGATCTCCTTCAAGGTTGTCGCGGCGCCGATCACCGTGGCATCCCCCTCCATGCCGATGCCCCTGATATCCGCGACCTTTTTCAAACTGACCAGCATCCCGGGCATCTCGACCCGATGCTTCATGTTCACCAAGAGGTCGGTGCCGCCGGCCAGTACCTTTGCCGCCGGGTCTTCGGTAAGGACGGAAACCACCCCCGCGAAGTCGCGGGGTTGTCGATGGATAAATATCGGTAAACGCATTCGGGACCCTCCTTGCCCTGAGTCTTGGAATCGAATAGACCGTGGATATTGTATAAGCAACAAATTGCCATTTGTAAAGCCCCTCTTGTCGGACGGCTATACCGGTGGTTGACAGCCGAACCGCACCGTGCTAAACGCGACGGGAAATGCCATTTTCCCAAATGAAATGAACGAACATGATCTTTTCCGAGAGCGCCGCAAAATTTAACGAGTTCAGTAGCTGGACGGTCTTTCGCGCCCTGGAGGAGACCGCGAAGCGATCGCCCTCCAAGACCGCCGTGGTCGACGGGCAGAAAAGGGCAACCTATTCGCAGTTGCTGGATGCGACGCGCCGCATGGCGGCCGGCTTCGCCGCTGCCGGCGTCCGCAAGGGCGATACCGTCGCCGTTTACGCCAAGAACTGCATCGAAATGATTGTCGGCTTCTACGCCCTCCAGTCCCTTGGCGCGGTGGTGGCGTGGATCAACCCCCTCTACCGCGAGCGCGAAGCCAAATTTATCCTCGACAACTCCGGCGCGCGGATGGTTTTTGTCTGCGAGTCTTGGCAGGGATTCGACTACCTCGGCGCCCTTCTGGCCATGAAGCCCGAACTCCCACTGCTCGAAAAGATCATTCTGGTCCCTTCCGAACCGGACAAGATTTTTGCCGACAAAACGGCCGTTTCGGTCGAAGAGCTGCTGCGCGGGGCCGACGCGACACGGGCGCCTCTCCCGGACATCGCCCCCGACGACCTGTCAATGCTGATCTACACCTCGGGCACAACCGGGAAGCCGAAAGGGGCAATGATCTCCCACTCTCAGGTCATCAGGGCCGGCTGGGCTTACAGCCTCGGCGTGGACGCGACAAAGGACGATATCTTCATCGCCTTTCTCCCGATGAGCCATTCGTACGGCTGCGGGGCGCTCCTCATCCAATCGATCCTCCTCGGCGCCACCCTGGTTCTCCTCGATCGGTTCTCACCCGAAGCTGCCTTCAGGCTTATCGAGAAGGAGCGTGTCACATTGCAGCTTGCAGCCCCGGCCCACTATATCCTGGAGCTGGAACACCCCAACCGGACCAGGTACGACCTGAGCTCGCTGCGCGCCGGCCTCATCGCCGGCCAGATTGCCCCCAAGGGGCTGATCACGCGGGTCGAGGCGGCCTTCGGGATCTATATCGCTTCGTTTCTCGGTTCCTCGGAGGTCGGCCCGGGGCTCTCGATAATTCTGCCATATAAAACACCGCTCGCAGTGCGAGAGGACTATATCGGCTTCCCCCTGACCGGCACCCGGGCAAAAATCGTCGATCCCGTTACCGGCGTGGAAAAGGACCCCGGAGAGCCGGGCGAGCTGCTCCTGAGCGGCTGGCACGTGACCGAGGGCTACTGGAGAAACCCCGAAGAGACGGCAAACCAGATCCGAAACGGCTGGCTCCACACGGGGGATCTGGCCGCCAGGAACGCCGACGGGTGCTTCCAAATCCTGGGCAGGATCAAAGAGTTTATCAACCGGGGCGGGTTCAAGATCATCCCTTCCGAGGTGGAGCGGCTCCTCCTGGAGCTTCCCGGGGTGGAGGAGGCTTACGTCGTGGGCACACCCAATCATGTTCTGGGAGAGTCGATCTGCGCCTGCCTCAAACTGCGGGCCGGCGCTTCCGCCATCTCGCTGACCGAGCTTCGGTCAGCCATCTCCGGCAAGGTGGCCGATTTCAAGCTCCCCGACGAGCTCCTCCTTGTGGCCGATTTTCCCCGTATGCCGGGCGGCCTCAAGGTAAAACGTTTCGGAGAAGGCGGGCTCGTGGAGGTGGCGAAAAACGCCCCGGGTAAAGAGGTCTTGCGCTCAAAAAGGTCCGGGAATTCCTGAGTACACAAAGGAGGTGTCAAATGTCCAAAGGCTTGAGGATCACGTTTCTCATCCACGCCATCGTCGCACTTGTCTTCGGGGGTCTGTTGTTTCTACGACCCGTGTCATGGGCTCTGCTGGTCAATTGGACCCCCTTCGATGGCGACATGACCCGGATTTACGGCGCCGCCCTGTTGGCTCTCGCTTTTGGTTCATGGCTTGGGTATCGTGCCAAGCGGTGGGAAGAGGTGCGGATCCTTGTCCTGATGGAGATTGTCTTAACCGTACTGAGCGCAGTCGGCGAGCTGTGGGGACTCCTCTTCCGCTACACACCCGCCTTTGCCTGGGTTGCGGTCGTCGTTTGGGCCGCCTTTGCGGCGGCGTGGATCTATTTCTATAAGGGTTGCGCTCCCGGTCAAGAAAGGGGTAAGACTCAATGAACGGAGCTCAGTACATTGCCGAAACGCTCTCGGCGCAGGGGGTGAACCATGTCTTTCTGGTCCTGTCGATTCTGCGCCGGGGCTTGGTGGAAATGGAACGGGTGGGGATCAAGCGCATTGTCGCCCATTCGGAAAAGGGCGCGACTTATATGGCCGACGGTTACGCCCGCGTCAGCCGAAAACCGTCGGTATCGCTGGCGCAATCGGTCGGCGCGGCCAATCTCGCGGCGGGCCTCCAGGACGCCTTTCTGGCGCACTCCCCGGTCATCGCCCTGACCGGCCGCAGGCCGCCCCTGTTTCAATATCGCAACGCCTATCAGGAAATCCAGCACGGGCCGATGTTCGACCAGGTCACCAAATACAACGTCAACATCGACGACGTTGAGCAGTTGTCTTATATCCTGCCGCAGTTGTTCCGCGAAGCGACCACCGGGGCGCCCAGACCCGTCCACGCCGACCTGCTGGGCCTGTCGGGCGAGATCATCGAATCGGCGGAGATCAGGCGTCCGCTGCCGGCCGGCGGGAAATACACCGCCTATCCGGCGATCCGACCGGCTGCCGACCCTTACCTGGTCAACGAGGCGCTCGCGCTCATCGAACGGGCCAGGCGGCCGATCATCGTCGCCGGCGGAGGGTCGCTCGCTTCCGATGCAGGCGACGAAATCCTGCGTCTGGCGGAAGCGCTCGCGATGCCGGTCGCCACCTCCAATGCGGGCAAAGGCGTCATCCCCGAGAACCACCCCCTGGCCGCCGGCGTCGTCGGTTCGTATTCGCAGCAGTGCGCCAACCACAGCGTCAGCGACGCCGACCTTGTCCTGTTCATCGGCAGCGCCACCGGCGACCAGGTCACGCTGGACTGGACCATTCCGGCGGTCGGCACCCCGGTCATTCAGATCGACATCAACCCCGCGGAGCTCGGCCGGAGCTATCCGAACGCCCTGGGGATTTACGGGGACGCCAAAACGGTCCTGCAGCAGATGCTCGCGGTATTGAAACCGAACCGGGAGAGGCAGGCCTGGACCGGCACGGTAAGCGGATACGTCCGCGATTGGCACGAGGCGATCAGACCCCATGCCACCTCGGATGCGGCCCCGATCCGGCCGGAACGGCTCTGTTATGAGATCGGCCGGAATCTGCCGAAGGACGCCATCCTGGCCGCCGACACCGGCTATTCGTGCGTCTGGGCGAGCACGATGATCCCTCTGACCCACCCCACCCAGCGCTTCATCCGCGCCGCCGGCTCGCTCGGCTGGGCCTTCCCGGCCGCCTTGGGCGCCAAGTGCGCGGCGCCGGACCGTCCGGTCATCTGTTTTTCCGGCGACGGCGCCTTCCTCTACCATCTGCCCGAACTGGAAACCGCCCGGCGCTGGGGGATCAATACCGTGACCATCGTCAACAACAACAGCTGCTTCGGCCAGAGTATCACCGGCATCACCAGGGCATACGGAACAACGCCGGGGAACCCCGATGAGGTGCTGCGCTTTGAAAAAACGAACTATGCAAGGATCGCCGAGGATTTTGGCTGCATCGGGATCCGGGTTGAAAAACCGGCGGAGATCGCCCCGGCGATCCAGACGGCCCTGCGGGCCGATAAGCCGGTGGTCATCGATGTCGTGACCAGCTCAGAATGCCATCCGCCGGCGTTGTGGAAACCGGCATGATGATATTTCGCCCCCTTAGCGCAAGGGTAAACTATCGATGACCGATATCGATACGCGCCCGATGCCGGATCCGCCGGGAGGCTACCGTCTGCTCATGGCGGTGATCGGACCGTTCGCCTGCGGCTATTTCCTCTCCTATCTGCTTCGCAACGTCAACGCCGTCATCTCGCCCGATCTGGTGAGAGCATTCCGGCTTGACGCTTCCGATCTCGGGCTTCTCACCAGCGCCTACTTTCTGACCTTCGCGCTCTTTCAGCCCCTGCTCGGAGTGCTGCTCGATCGCTTCGGTCCGCGGCGCGTCGAAGGGTGGCTCCTGCTCGTCGCGGCCGCGGGATCGCTGCTGTTCGCCTGGAGCAACAATACCATCCTGTTGATCGCCGGACGGGCGCTTATCGGTCTGGGGGTCAGCGCGTGCCTGATGGCGGGGTTTCAGGCGAACGCGCTATGGTTTTCACCGCAGCGTCTTGCCGGACTCAACGGCTGGGTGCTCGCCGCGGGCGGGGTAGGCGTTGTTTGCTCCACCGCTCCGGTGGAGTGGGCGCTCCGATGGATCGACTGGCGCGCGCTGTTTACCCTGTTTGCCGCTGCATTCGCAGCCACAAGCGCGCTTATCTTCGTTCTGGTTCCGGAGCGGCGCGAGCCGCGCGCTCATCATGCGATCTCAGACCAGTTCAAAGGTTTTTGGCAAATCGGGAATAATCGTGAATTCTGGCGCATCGCACCGCTCTGCATGCTTTCGCAATCGACATTCATGGCCATCCAGGGGCTGTGGGCAGCGAGCTGGATGAGGGACGTGGGGGGGCAGACACGCGGCGACATTGCCCATCACCTGCTGCTGGCAGCCTTCGGCATGGTGGCGGGCCACATGACGATGGGCAACCTGGCTTCGCGGCTGACTCGGGCCGGAATTGCCCCGAGCTACCTGGTGGGGATCGGTGTCGGCGTTGCGGTCCTGGTTCACGCTTTGTTGGCCCTCGGCTACCTGGGAATGCAAACTGTCGTATGGTTTCTATTCGGTTTTCTCGGGACTGCCGGGACCGTGAACTTTGCCATCCTCGCGCAGTCGTTCCCGGTGTCGATGGCGGGCCGGGCCAACACCGCGCTCAACCTGATGGTGTTTGCCGCCTCCTTTCTCGTGCAGTGGGGCATCGGCATTGTGATCAACCTTTATCCCACCGGAGGCGGAAGCTACGCGCCGGAGGGTTACCGGCTCGCCTTTGGGGCGAGCGTCGTGTTGCAGGTTGCCGCGCTGTTTTGGTTTTTTCGCGGGATCACAACACCCCCCGGGCACCGCTTTCAGACAGGGATCGATCGTGAGCAATAACAGGAGCCCTGATTTGGGAAAACTGGACTGGTGTATAAGACCGCTGTCAACTGTGACTTTCGCCTACAAGTCCAGTGGAGGGGAATCAATAAAACATTGAGCATTTCGGTTTGAAAGCCCATAATACGGCATTCAGCGGGCACATCAGCGGTCCGCAGAAATGACATGCTAAGGAGCACCTCTCCTATTTCTTGGTGCTACCTTTGTTGGTTGATTTTCCGATCTCTTTCTTCATCTCCTTGGCCAAAAGTTTCCAGACGGCAGAGTCTTCTTTCCTCAACTTGTCAGAAAGTAGTCTGATGCTCTTGTTGTCCATATATGCTTTTTCGTACTCAAGGTGCAAGGCGGTGAAATCGAGATTAGATGCATTGTCGTTTCGGGCAGTAATTTTGTAGATGAACTGTGAATACTTGTTGGGACCTGACAGGTGAGTGCTTATCCAAGATAGCCAGTTTGGATAGAGCTGGATGAGCTTCCGTTTTTCAACGCGACCATCATTTGTGTGAAAAATGTCTGTCAGAATTATTGTGGCATCTGAGATTTGTATTATCTGCCGCTCTGCATCTTGATGCATCAAAGTGTGATCTCGGGAATCGTAGTTAGTGCACCACCTGTAAGCTTCGTGGTCTGGAACAGAGAAACATTGCCTAAAATGATAACGGATAGAATACAGCATTATGAATTACCTAAAGCTCTCAAGAATCGAGTTCTTTATACTCGTTAGTAAAAAATATGCGCGATAGAAAAGAACCCCAATTGATGGAACGTTCTCTGTTGTGAAGATGAGGCATCGATGACAATATTCAGTTTCCCAACATATGTGACCGTCGTTCATTTCGGATCGAAATCCAGCATTATTGTCCATGGCAACGGTTTGTGTATAGCAGGAAGGACAAAAGTGAAAAATCTCCTCCGCGCTCTGCTATATACATTATGCCGCGAATATGTGTGTTTCAAACGGTAGTTTTCGTAAAGTAAGTTCTTTAAGCTGGACCTTCTTGCTGGCGTTATCAATATCTATGCCCACCAAGTTTCCTTCGGCATCGTAATCGAGTATTACACCCTTAGAGATTTCTTTACTCTCTGTACTCGTTTTTTCCGCCAAGGCGATATAAAGAGAATCTGTTTCTTGGTAATAGTTCAATTTCATGGTTTGTACCCCCTGTCAGGAAAGGCATTATGAGTCTCGAAGGTTTCGCGCCGGACTTCTATGCCCTTGGAGATCACTTTGTAGTCACGTTTGTCAAGAGAAATCATCTGGGATGTTTTTTCTTGACACAGGACCGGCATTTCACTATCAAAAGGGATCATGATGGACTTGCGAAGTTATATCGACCAGCTTGCCCGGATACCCGGGCAACTGCTCACCACCGATGCCCCGGTGGATCCGAAGCTGGAGCTCACGAGGATTGTCTACGCGCTGGAAAGGCAGAACAGGCATCCGGCGGTTCTGTTCCGGAACGTCCGCGGCAGCGCGATGCCGGTTTTGACGAACCTTTTCGGCCACCGCGACCGGCTGGCGCTGGCCCTGGACACCACCGGGGATAAGCTCAACCAGGTCTACCGGGAGCGCGAGAAACGGCTGATCCCGCCGGCACTCATCGCCTCGGGTCCGATTCAGGAACGGGTGCTCACCGGAGACGATGTCGATCTCACCCTCCTGCCGATCGTCCACCACAACAGCGGCGACGCCGGGCCTTACATCACGGCCGGGGTGACGACGGTCAGGGACCCGGAGACCGGTATCCGGAACGCCGGGATGTACCGCTTCATGCTCAAGGACAAAAACCGGATGCTGGTCCACCTGGCCGAGGCG
>Ga0233425_10006693_pt1 | contig 16831 bp, 20 predicted proteins | sample Watercolumn_Towu_2_FD_181712 | JGI IMG/M metagenome (GOLD analysis project Ga0233425, IMG submission 181712) | Freshwater microbial communities from Lake Towuti, South Sulawesi, Indonesia - Watercolumn_Towuti2014_140_MG | ecosystem: Environmental > Aquatic > Freshwater > Lake | place... | reverse complement strand
GATTATGTCACTCAAAATGGCGTTTATTGGGAGGATTGCGAGTCTGATTATTGCCACCTGGCGCAAATGATTGACACCATGATTGTGCTGGATGATGTGGGAACTGGACTCACGAACGGGTTTATTCGTTATGGTTGGGAACCGCCAACTTATCCAATGTATGGTTTTTTATGCTGGCAAATCATCTCCACAAATGATGACCCGGATAAGTCGATATTAATTGGCCAGGAGTGACTTATGGAACCTTGTGATTATCACAAAGATATACATCCAGTCGTCAATCCTGAAACCGGACAGCAGGAATTCCAGGATTGTCATCACCCTTTAGCCAGAAAAGATGGAAAGGTGATCTTGAGCCGGCATCTGATGTCAGTCAGCTTAGGACGGTGGCTTCGTTCATTTGAGATTGTTATTTATAAGGATGGGAATCCGCAAAACTTGACGATTGAGAATCTAGTTCTGACAACCCTCGGCAAACTTTCACATGACCCGGATCATAAGGCGGTAATTTTGATTTGCCCATATTGCGGAGAACCTTTCAAAGTCACCCTTTCTCATAAAAATCGGCGGATCTACCATAACGATTCCTGCCGAAGGTTGGCTGATCGGAAATTTATCATTGATCCAGAAGAATTACGGCAGTTGGTATGGGAAATTCCAACTACTCAGATTGCTGCCTTATACGGAGTTTCTGATAAAGCCGTTGAAAAGCGCTGCAGGGCGTTAGGTATTCCAAAGCCTCCGCGCGGGTACTGGACCAGACTGGATCGTATAAAAGGTTCTCCGGAGGAAGAGGCATGAGTCCGTTTCGATTCTTAATTGATGCAGGAGCAGTGTTCCTGGCGGGCGGTATCTTTCTGGTTTTATACAATACGCTGTTATCTGGCGTAGAAATCATAGTGAAAACCTGGCGCAGGACATTTGTTTCCTGGGCAGGTCGCCGGCTACGGGCGATGGGCGTCATTCAAGAAAAGCCTTACCAGGCACACAATGAGTTGGATTGGAAGCGATTAATTTTATTGATTGCCACGCCAGGGTTAGCAATAGCAGTCCAAGATTTTATGCTCTCACCGCTTGTAATGTTGATCGGTTTAATCATCCTGATTTGGATCAACTATCAGCAAAAACAGGTCGAGCGCGCACAAATCAACGAGGATGCGGAATCGGTTGCCTTGCAAATTCGATCATTGATGAGTGTAGATCACTCTCTTTTGAATGCTTTGATGAAGGTCAAATTGCCTGTGGGCGTGATGAACCACGCCATCGAGCAGGTCGCAAGCCGCTTACGAATGCATCAACACCCTGCCCAGGCTGCACAGGCATTAAAAGGATTACCCGGAAATGTCACATCAAGGCTGTCGGCTTTGATTGCCAATAATGCTCAGCTAACAGAAGAAATTCAGGACGAGTTGCTTGTCTCACTGGAACAGGAGGCTCACCGACAAAAACTGCTACGCTCTAAGACTCGTCAGACCCTTTCGCTTGTTCGTGGAACAATCCGACTGCTACAAGGTGTAGTTGCCGCTTCCGTGTCCTTCGTAGTTTTATCACCAGCCTGGCGTGATTTTTTCCTACAAGACGCACCTCATCGGGTGTTACTGGCAGTCATGATTTGTGGAGTTGTGCTAGCCAGCCTGTATTTTGAGTACGAAGTCTACCAATTGAGTTTTGGGGAGGTCTAGGAATGGATACCTTTTCCCTTGTGGTGGGCTTTAGTCTGGCAATCGGAGTGGGCATGATTGCCAATACCGTAATATCCATTTTATTTGAAACAGGAAGGAGGCTTAGCCGTCCGATACAGCGTGGACGTTTACACGCTCTCGGACTCGGGACTAAATATCAAAGCGAAGAAAAAAGAACAGAAGAAGCAATTTTGGGGTTCGGCGACATTCCATGGGGAGCGCTTTATGCGGGTACAGCCCTGATAGGACTGATCCTATTGGCAATCTTAGGGCCGCAGCTTCCCAGCATCCGGTTGGGTTTCCTGGCATTGCCAGGCCTGGTGTGGTTAGCCAAACGCTATTTGATCCAGCAGCGAAAACGGTTCATGGTCGGACAAATACGACAGTTTCTGATCGATGTGCGTCTGCATATGAGCTTACAAGGTTCGCTATTGCTTGGATTAGAGAGCTTGGCAAAGACGAGTGTCGAAACTTCAGTTGTTTACCAACGCCTACAAAAACGGCTGCAGGGCAGTTCTGCTCGCAGTGGGTTGGATTTACTTAACCAGTTAGCTGGCGATTTGAAATCTCCCCAGTTGCTTCGCGTTGTACAACGTGTCCAGGCTGCTCAACAATCCGGAGGAGTCTCCGATGTTGATCAAGCGATTGCCAGTGTCATCGAAGAATTGAACGAGGAGATCGGTTACCAATCCGAAGAACAGATGCAGCGTTTGCCCCTGCGCATCACCTTATTGGCTATGCCGTTTCTCCTTGGGCCAATTGTTATCTTGTTGTTTTACCCGCTTGTTGACCGCATCCTGAAAACCCTCTCCGGGGTGTCGATTGGCGGCGGTTTCTAACCCATTTTTCAAAACCCCCGCCCATAGTGCGAGGGAAAGGAGCCTGTTTATGTTGTTCGATAAGAAAGCATCCGAAATTCCACAGTTTGTTGTTGTTCTGGCGATCGCCGTTGTCTTGGGAGCAGTGGCTATCTGGGCCATCCTGAGCAATATCGGTACCCAAGGCGGCAGTATTGCGGACTGGATTAACAGCATTGCTGTGCCGGCTGCACACCCATAATTTTTTAGCAAACTTGGTAGCTGGTCTTCAGGATAGAAGGCCAGCTACCACACATTAACACTCCGCTTCCTCTGTAAGAGTGCAGAGGAGCGTTCCAAGGAGAGGAGGAAATATGTTGCATGATCGAAATGGACAGAGCGTTGTAGAGTATATCGTTGTCCTGGCGATCTTCATCGCTCTGGTTGGCGGCGCGCTCTGGGAAGTCTTTTCCACTTTAAAGGTCAAGTTCAATGATGTCAACGCCGAAATTGGGTCTTAAATCAGATTCTAAGGGGCAGGCAGCAGTTGAAGCCTTGTTAGTTCTGATGGTGCTTGCACTGGTAATTTTTGGTGGTATTGAACTCAGCCGTGGAGTGGCCATGAGGCAGGCATTGGACAGCAGTGCCGGCGCAGCTGTTCGCGCTTTATCCCTAGATCCTACCCAATGGAGTTATGCAAAGAACTTGATTCAAGAAGGGACGAACCAAAATGTGATGGGTACGGTTGAGGCTACGACCATTCAAGTTTTTGATGCTGCCGGCACTCCTCGGAGTTCTGCCTGGCTTTCAGGCAGCCCATTTGGAACTACTTTTATCCTGGAGGCTTCAGCACCATTTCAGGCAGATATTCCCTTCCTCTCTGAACCCATCATGACAATACGGGTTCAGCATTGGGGAATCGTGGAGCGGTATCCATGATCCCATTACCTTTAAAAGCTTTTCCTGGAAATGGGATGATTATTGAAAGAAAAGCACAATCCGCAGTGTGGGGATTATTATCCATCCTCGTGCTTGTAGTGATTGCAGGTGGGCTCGTGGATATTTACAGGCTGTATGCGGCGCGTAATTGGGCTTATTCTGTGGCGCAAGAGGCTGCGCTTGCTGGTGCATCCCGAGGAAGGGACTGGGATGCTGTTCTCAATACAGGCTTTATCCAACTGGATCAAGCCGTGGCCAGTAATGAAGCCCAAAACGTAGTTAATTCTGCTATGCGAGCGCGTGGAATTAATGGGTACACCTCGACAATTTGGGTTCTGCCTGATCCTTTTGGAGGGACGATTTCCGGATTTCCACCTCGTCCAGTTCGCTTGGGAAATGGATTGAGTGATTGGTCTAGTAATGAACCTGCTGTTGGAGTCTATTTGGAGGTTCCAATCCAATGGATGATTCTAAACATTTTCGGAATCGAATTGAAAACCGTTCGGGTGTTTGCATCCGCTGGGGTTGTCCAATGAAAAAATTTATCATAAATCTGATGAAGCGTAAGAAAACACTTCTGGGAATTATCCTTGCCATTGTGATTGGTTTGGTGATCACGATCTCAGCGCTGGCGGATTATGGCCATCCTATCGTTTCTTATAATCGAAATCCCGTTTCGATCACATTCCTCAGAGCTGGAAGAATTGTTTTATGGAATGTCATCACCTCAAGCTCACCGGGGTATTTTTCGCGCTATTACTTCATCCGTAATGGCTGCAGGGTAGGGCAGAACTGCACCTATATGGATGTTATTAACAATCAAACAGTGTTGACCCCGATCACGGTTGCAGCGGGTGAGACGATCCAGATCAGAGGTTGTGATTGTTACGGAGGTAACTGCGGTTCAGGGGGGTGTGCTAACCCGCATGTGGGTTGGAAAACACCTCATCACGATTACTTTTGTCCAAATTACTTCTATTCGCAAAACTACAACCCAAGCGCTGGTGGTAGAGACTTTACCAGTTTAATGACAGCATTCCTTGCTTCCGGGGATACCATTATTGGCACTCCACAATGTTGGGGGGATTGGGATGAAGATAATAGTAATGGCGGTTATGACCACGACTTTGAAGATTTCGTCTTAATCTGGGCTTATCGAGATACCTTTACTGGCTACCATGATGGAGCCTCTGGAACAGTACCTCAATCCCAATGTCGTGCTTACGGCTGGGTGATGCAAGATGCCGCTCCAGGGTTGGATATCAATTACCGCATCCTGGTAGATGGTAATTTGGTAGCGAGTGGAGTCGCTAACCAGTACAGGGCGGATCTGACTGGAACCTGTACAGGTGGCACGTGTGGATATAGCCAGGATTTATGGGGGTTAATATCGCCCAATGTTCAACACACCGTACGCGTTCAGGGTCAAAATCCTTATAATTCCTCCTGGTTTGATCTGTCAGGAACAAATAGAACAATTCGGTGCTCACTCCCGCCCAGTGTTGATTTGAAAGCGAATAACCAGGATGGGACAATCCGCCTGACTTCTCCAGCTCAATATTTATTGAGTTGGACATCCAGTAATGCAGATACCTGTATTGCCTCAGGAAGCTGGGCTGGAACGAAGGGTCAGTCCGGCTCGACGAATTACACTGGCATCACCACCGGAAGTTACACCTATACGTTGACATGTTCCAATCCCATTGGTTCCGCCTCAGATAGTGTCACTGTCATTGCCTACAATCCACCCGCAGTTGATTTGAAGGTTAACAACACCGATGGTCCTCTGACATTAATTTCTCCCGCAAGCTTTACCCTGAGTTGGATCAGTCGCGATGCGACCAATTGTTCAGCAGCCAGCTCAAATGGCAGCTGGGTTGGGAATGTGGTCATAGCTGGAAATCAGCCTATGAGTGGAGTCCCGACTGGAACGCACACCTACACAATCACCTGTTCTAATCAGTATGAAACCATCAGCGATTCAGTGACGGTTATTGTGATTGCACCACTTCGCGGGACAATAGCGGTCACATATGCGCGTTTATTGTTGTTTGCTCCTAGCCTGGATCAACCCGCACAGACCCTAACTGGCGAGGTAACAGGTGGTGTTCCACCTTATTCTATTTTGGTACAAATTCGGGCACCATCGGGAGCTCAATTTTCTTTGAACCGCAACGGCTCAACCTGGTCTGTGACTCCTGAGAATTCAGGAGATCTCAATTTTGGCACCACAGAAGACGGTATCTGGACCGCATGGGCTGATTTGACGGATGATTTTGGCCAGACATATCGAACACCCAGCGTAGTTTGGGAGGTGGCATGGCATCCCGTGCATGGTCGCCCGTAATTCGAATTCTACTCGCCGTCCTTACCGTGATGACCACTGCCAGTTGGGAAACAACATCTGTGAAGGCTGATAGCGGTGGAACCTGCCAGATAGCTTACGGCTTAACCCCTACATCTATACCAGATTGGTTAATGCCAGTAAGCGGGAACACGAACCTAGCTACTGACAATCGTTATGATGTTTTGGCTGCCGAGTTATTGTCATCCGGATTGGCCGATGGTGCTATTTGCCCAGCAGAAGGGTTGAATCCTGATGGCTCCGCAAATGGTTGTGGAATCGAACTTACTAAAGACCAGGTGCTCACCTGGCAGAACCAATTTGACTCAGTGATTCTCTCTTCTTCTCAGGCTGCAGAGTTACCCCCAAAAGTAGTTAAAGCTGTCATTGCCGTTGAATCGCAATTCTGGCCAGCGGCAAATTGGACTCTAGGTGAGATTGGATTGGGTCAGATGACCACATATGGTGCAGACCTTGTTTTGATGTGGCGGCCGGCTTATTTCCAAACCATTTGCCGGCAAACATACGGTGAAGTAGGATGTACTACCCAATATCAATTCCTGGATTCTTCAACGCAATTCCTATTACGTGGAATGGTTTTACGAGATATCGAGGCCACCTGCCCGAATTGTCCAGGGGGTGTTGATATTGAAAAAGGAAACCAAGCGATACGAGTTCTGACTGAAACCCTCAATGCAAGTTGTTTGCAATCGACCAGGATTTTCAATCTGGCAACCGGCAAACAACCAGCTGCGTTTTTAAGTTATGACGATTACTGGCGTCTGGTTCTAGCAAATTACCATGCCGGCGCTGGGTGTGTATATCAAGCTCTTCGAAAAACCGGAAATCCGAACAATTGGAATAGCATTGCAGCCAATTTTTCAAGCGGTTGTGCAAGTGGCGCTGAATATATTCGACGGATCGAAGGGCAGATCAAGCCATAGAAAAAGAGGTGTTATGGATTGGATTATTTTTGGCCTTGTTGTAACCTGGTTGGGAATCGTATCTTGGTTCGATATTCGAAAAAGCGAAATACCTCACAGCGCATGGGTGGTTATTCCTCTCATTGGCGCAGGTCTTTATCGAATCTTGCAGGGAGACTGGACATTAGCCCTACTTGCTGCTGTAGTTGCTGCTGTTAGTGAACGGTATAGGATATCTACGGTATTTGGCTGGGAAGAATTAAACCGAATAATCACCTGGCTCCCATTGCTATTGTTGGGAGCATTCCTCTCGATTCAATCCTCACCACTTTCAGCTTTGGCAATCATTGGCTTCTGGGTAGCCTGGGAATTGAAGTGGTGGGGTGGCGCGGATGCGGTTGCAGCAATAGCCATAATTCTGATCTACCCTGAGATTGCTTTTATACATGCGTTTTTGATTGTCCATGTGATTGCGACCATCATGCTCACAATTAGATCTTTGATCAAGGAAAAAACAGTTCGATTGCACAAAATACCAGGGCTGCCGTTGATATTAATAGCAATAATCTCACTTCAAATTGTGAATTTGCTGGCATAACATAAGGTGTTGTTTAAAGTAAAAGAAGGTATAATCGAGATTAACAGTACCCACCACGCCTATGCTTAGCAAGCGCACCGAGGTGGGTCATTTTTTTAACTAACTTCATTGAGTGGAGGAGAGAACATATATAAAGGAGATCGGTGTTCATTATTGATAATACAAAAGGTAACTGACCAGATATTCAATAACGAAAAAAGGACTGGTCTTCAGGCTGAATTTACTTATTATCTAAATGGTAGATGTTGTGGAGATTCCGTTCGAATAAATCCAGATCCACCACGACATTGTCACTAGCTTAGCTTTTTAATCCTTCGCCGCCAAAGTAAAAAACCAATTACAAGTAATACAAAAACAGAGAGTAACCCCACACCTACGAAAGGAAATTTATTTTCCTTTTCTTCTTGAGTATTTGTCGTTGGGGTAGTCACCTCTAAAGGTGTTGTAACCTGACATGTAGATGATTTAAGCAAAAAATCATTTTGGGTATTCTGACTGATCTGGATCGTCGATATTTGCTCTATTCCTTCTTGGTCCATCCAACGAATATCATATTGACCGGTAAAACCGCGGATAGTTATTTCACCTTGTTCGTTGGTGGTTCCAGTTCCCGATGTAGTCCAGGAATGAATCAAACTTCCTATAGCATCGACTACAGGCCTGGCACTTCCATCAGTGTTGAAAAAATATCCCGGCCACCCAGGATTGTTCCCCGGTATCCACACCACCCCGGTCACATATGGCTTGCTGAATGCAATGGTGTATGCATATTTTGCCCATTCTGCAGCGGCTTGGTCTGTTGTTTCATCCCGCCAGTTTCCACTATAAGAGAGTTCTGAAACGAACACACTCTTTTCAAAATGGCTATAATACTCGATCGTATCATCATAAATACCAAAATCCAGGGAAGGATCGTTGTAGAATTCCAGACCGATATTGTCGAACGGAACACCGTCTTTTATGATTGCCTGTAATATTTCTTCTGGAGGAGGATAATCTTGATTGTTTGCATTAGGCACCCAGGATAGATCCTTGCCGAGGTAGGCAAAATAAAAATTAATGTATGTCGGTACATCTGGAGCGCCTTGTTCAGCCCCTTCTGCAGAAGCTGCTGCTATGTTTACAACATCATCAAGTGTGAAATGCATCGTTTGGAATGCATTCTGAGGTTCGTTATAAACATCGTAAATTGACATCTGGTCACGATAATGCCCTGTCACTTTCTCACTGAACTCTCGGGCAAGGTCTGCAATTTCTGCTGGTGTCATATTAAAAATGCTGCGGGGGACAAAATACCAATCCGGATTGGTGATCGGAGTGATCCACACACCAGTATGCATGACGATATCCATCCCCCTGCGAGTCAAAGGTTCAAAGCGGTCGTCATGAAAATCATACGTACCGTCTGCTGTAAGAACTTCACCCCACCAGGCTTCCTCTATACCACCGTTGAACCCCGCATTTTTTAGTATGTCTAATTGATTGTCTTCAGGCCAGCCAACCCCATATATAAAATCCTGTGTTTTTTGTTCAAAAATCACTTCCGCGCCATTTATGGGAGATCCATCACAGTTTATGATCTCTAGTTTCACATCCTTCTTTCTGTAATTCTCTATATCCTGCTCCGCTACTTGCAGAATAGCATCTTCCCTTGACCGGATGGTTTTGGTCAACACCATGTTTGCCAGATCGATACATTCTCCATAATTCTCAGCAGCGCAATCCCTGGACATTGTTTCAATCAACCCGATGGCTTCGTCATTCCAATCTATGATGTCTTTTGATAATGTGTAACCACCGCTAATATATTTTGCAATACGCTGAGCATAAAGCCTGTATTCTGTTTTAGCAGCATCTTCCAGGAATATGACCTGTAAAACCCCTCCCATTTGTACCGAATAACCTTTGCCATCATTGTCCAGATGAATAAATGTATTACCGACATCGGGCACATGGTAATCGATCCATATTTCAACCGGTTCATTTGGTGGAACTAATAGGACTGTATGATTCTTGTCATTTCCATTTTCCCAACCCCAGAAAGTATTCGTCTGATGATTAATATATTGAAGTGGACGGGCTGTGGGAGGTTCACCCAGCGGATAGATAGCCGTGAGCCAATCGTTATTATTAACATCCTGGCGGAACAGGTAGTTGCTGTCTAGATCATAGGTTTTTAACCAGATAGCTCCAGCAGACTGCAGGGTGAAATCGACTATCAGGTCATTCAAAGAATCTGACATGGCAACTTTATCTTGATCCAGGTAACCGGTTGGGATCACGGCGTTTCCGAAGGTGGCTCTTCCGTCAGCTTCCTGTGCATTGACAATATATCCCTTCCGATAGGGAACCTGGATGGTGTAATTTCCGTCATAATCCGACATGACATTCCCAAGCGGTTCATACAATCCTGAGTTGATGGATATAAACGTATGCAAGGGTTGGCCGCTTTCATCTGTTACCGTACCGTGGATCGTGATATTGGATGATGGGGTTGGGGGAGCTTGATCCTGTACTTGGAATTTTATTGAATGGTTCGGTGAAGAACTGGCTTGAAGGAAAACGATAGTGATGATCACAAATAACGAAATAGGAATAAAGCGGAAGTGTTGCTTTTGGACACATTTCCTATTCATGTTTGTACAATCCTTTATATTTGGAAAAAAATAATTTCCCGGATTCTAGTCGATTAGGTTTAGCCAATATTTTCATTCAAACAGGTGATGTTTATAGCGATGATTAATCAATCTTAGCATTATTTTCTCCATTTTGCATCAATCCTTTTCGAACGTTGGTAAGCTTTAGTAGTGTGTTTGGTAAGGTGAGACCAGTTATTGTCAATTTGGCAAGTAATTGACTTTTAGCGAAATGTCATTATTTGCAATACCCACTGCACAAATGAAACCCTATCAGGTTTTGACTTTATATCTGGAAGTCATCGGACATAATGTGATGAGGGTATTCGAAATAAAATCATAAACAATTGCCCACCTTGGATAACGCCATTCCATCTCTATAATTAGATACAGACAATCATAATTTAAATCGTTGGCCGGACATGAACCTGCTGGATATGCAGACATATCCGGCTTTTATTTTTGTCAGACACCTATATCGTGAGGAGCGCCTTCTGATTGCTAATTTCGCCGTTTTGGCCCTGTTTTTTACCTGTATGGTCTACGATCTCCGTAACCACCAGGTACCCACACCATTAACCGTTGGCGGGATGGTTGGTGCAGGTGTTTATGCTCTTTTTAATGGCTTATGGGCTCCAGTATTGTTGATGATTGCACTGACACACGTATCAGATTTCAACCCTCGAGAAAAACGTCTGGCACTTGCCCTTACGTTGTCCACATTTTCAGCAATTTTTCAACCTTCGGCGGTGTTGATTTGCCTTCTCATCCTTGTCGTGTGGGTGCTTTGGGAATTTGGCGTTTTAGGAGGTGCAGATGTCAAGCTGATTATTGCTGGCGCCCTGGTTCTTGGAAATACAATTTTTCTCATCCCGATATCAATTGTCGGTGGAGTGCAGGGCGTAATCGCGAGCCTTCAGAAAAAGAGGGAAATTCCTTTTGTCGTATCAATTTATTGTGGAACTTTGTTGTTCGTTCTCTATCCATATTTCTAAAGAAGGAAGGAGGTGATTGGCATTGCGTTTCCTAAAGGATAACCGGGGAATTGAGTCGACTGAGGTCGCATTGATCATTGCAGTAGTTGTTCTGGTGGCTTATGGTGCATACCGGTTGCTGGGCCAAAATATCGCTGCCATCGTGACAGATATTGCTGGAAAAATCTAGTCAAATCAATGGTCTGCCAGCAATGTCTCCTTCGGGGATGTTCCAAAAACTGGCAGATCAATTATTCCTCAAGGAGGATTATGAGGTTTATTAAGGACACTCGTGGGATGGAATTGCTAGAGGCTGCAATTACAACTCCAATTGCGATTATGGTCATGTTGGCGATTGTTAACCTGGGGATGTTAGTCTATGCCCAACAGGCAGTGCAAGCCGCAGCCAGGCATGGTGCGCGTATGGGAAGTGTGGCGCAGCAATGTCCAGCCTGTTATGCCATGAGTGGAGCAAGAGACGCAATCGCCCAGGCTGGGATTCTGGAAAATACTTCGGTCAGTGTCTTGGCTCCAGGAGGAAGTGCCGGCAGCATTTTAAAGATCCAGGTCAGCGGCAGTGTACCCAACTTTATGGCTCCTCTTACCAGCCTGTTCCCAGGATTGCCAGGGCAGATGTTTACTGTCCGTGCCGATTCTACATTTCGGCAAGAAGGCTGGTAATATGCTGTGGCGAGATCGGCGTGGCTATTCAATGACTTTCTGGGCGGTATTCATTGGATTGGTGATGATTCCTGCCCTGGCATTGGCTATTGAACTCGGACGGTATTTTTATGCCATTTCAGAAGTGGCAAAGGCAGCAGACGCTGCGGCAGTTGCCGCTTCCGCTGAGATCAATCAGCAAGTTTTTCAAGATACCGGAAGTCTTGTTCCCACTTCAAGAACCTGGGGGAATGCTCAGGCTTATGTGACTTCAAATACAGCCAGCTTATCCGCTAAAGGGGTCCATGCATTTGTTACAGACATTCAAGTCAGTGGGGGAGATAACACGGTACGGGTCTCTGTGTCAGCAGATTTATCTATCCTGTTTCCATCAGTAGTTCCCAAGGTGCTTGTAACTCAAACCGGGGTGGCCAAACTACGTGTCTTCACGCACTGATCGATTTTTACCCATAAAGGAGTGTGGCATTATTGAACTGAAATTGACCACCTAGGATAAGCCCGTTGCAATTGTTATACTCTGATTGACAACTCAAAACTTCTTCATCTATCGTTGGCCGGACATAACCCACTGAGATCTGTCCGGCATTTTCTTTTTAACCCAAGATGGCGAAGATTTCAAGAACAAGGAGGTCAGATGATAAATGATGTAGTTCTAGAAGGAATCGTGGTACGTGATCCATGGAAATTTATGGATGACCTGTTCTTCCGGTTGGTGATCTATCGAGACAGTGATCTACCTGCCAAGAAATTGGATTTGGAACATGATGCTGGTGATTACATCAACGTCCGGGTAAATGGCGGAGCTAATGGGCTGATCCATATTCGTCGCGGCATGCGATTGCGAGTGCATGGTTTCCTCCAGTCTCGAGATTTCCGCGAAAGCTTGGAAGAGTTTATCAACAAAGCACGGAAATCCAAGAATTGTGCTGACCTGGCTGTGGATATCAAAGCATGCGATTTGAAACAAAACCAGGTATTCATTGACCGAAACGTGGTGGAGGCAGTCGCCAGGCGGATTATTGTGTTGGATTCTGCCTCACCGAACGAGAAAAAAGCCAGATCAATTGAGAGAGTTACGACTGGCAAGCACGCTGAAGCGGATAATGATTCAAGTGAGGTGGAATCTGCTTCTGGAGAAATTGACGCAACTGCTGAATAACTCATCCTATCAACAAACCGAAGGTGAGCATGGGTAATCCTCTTTTTGGATTACCTGCAAAAGGCCTAAGCGTGTAAAAAAAAATAGAGAGATGGATGAGTTCAGACCTGAAGCGAATTCTTAATACTTCAGGGTACGTGGAGGATCACAAGATGACGTCCGAATCCCTTTCATAAAGCAAGCTGGATTTCGAGAACTGTCATCGTAAGCTCCCATTGGTATTGGGAGCGAGTGATCCTTCTTTTTATTTCCGGGAGTCCCCGGAAAGTGAGCTTGCACTTTAACAAACAACCTTTTCCTCCCAGGAGGCGTCATGGCGTGCTGAGAAGCAGAAAGGTTCATATCACAAGGAGAAAACAATACTGTTTGGGTGGGATGAATGACTCATCCCACCCATATACTCTCCCATCCATAGGGCTGCAAATGTCAGCGATGAAGAAAAAGTCTTCACCATTGTCGTTTTCTGCCCTGTGTTTATTCACGGGTAGCAAATAACGTCGGAACACTCCTGGTACTTAGCCATGAGTTGATCTCTCGAATCGACCTTTTGTTAATCAACGTCGGATATTTCCACAAGGAGGATTATGCAAAAACCACAAGACCTTACCCAAGCACAAGTTGAACGTACTGAACGTGCACAATCTGCGATTCTCGCTGGTAAGTTCCAGGTCACCCGAACCAATCCCCACCAATGGACGGTCAAAAATGGCGACAAGCTACCGTATGTCGTCACATTGAGACCATCTCAAGGTGATTCTGAAGAGGTCAATTGGGCGTGTACCTGTATGGACTATCAGCAGCGAGGACCTCAGATTCTCTGTAAACACATTGAAGGTGTCCGCCTCTTAGAAGCGGCGCAACCACTAATTCACATAATTCAAGAAAAGGAGAGTCACATGAATGAAACCATCCCTTCAAATGATGGGAACCTGAGCGACCGGCTGAGCCGCATCCTCTGGGAACTTCGCCAGCCATTGGATATGTCTCGCGTCAAACGCCGCCAAGCGCCAGGTATGGGATCCGTCCCATATCTGGAAGGATACGACGTTATTGATCGAGCCAACAGTATCTTCGGATTTACCTGGTCATTTGACTTGATTGGTGATCCGGTCATCGTGCGTTGGCAAAAAAAGGTGCTGATCTGGAATCAACAGGAAAAACGCAAGGTTCCTGCCCTGGATGCCAATGGGAATGTTCAGACCGAGGAAGTCGGTTTAGTGTATATCACCGGCAAAGTATCTGTCGATCTGGACGGAAAAACATACAGTCACGCCGATCTTGGTCGTTGTGTCTTCACTGGTGATACACCCGAAGCTCTTGATATGGCCTTGGCAGGTTCAGCCACAGACTGTCTGAAGCGCTGCTTCCGCCAGTTGGGTGAACAGTTCGGCAATCTGCTGTATGACAAGGAAATTGCTCAGAACGCAGGCCTTGATCAAAACCGATCCAATGGCACCTCATCTACGGCAATTCCAACTTCGAAAGCAAATTCAATGCCTCCCACCACCTCTATCGTACGCAAGTATGGGGATGGTGTCTCCGTGAATGGAAATGTCTCTGAACAGGAGGCATTTGACCAATTCAAAGAGAAAACCGGGAGAGTTCCGGCTTCAAAGGATGAATTGCGTAATTGGCTAGCCAGTCAACGCGCCACACCGACGCCTGCATCCGTTGCAGCGTAAAAAACCACATTCCAAAGAGAAAGGAAAAACACAATGTACCAGACGATTATCCTCATCGGAAATTTGGGAAAAGATCCCGAAATGCGCTTTACCCCTGGCGGACAACCTGTGACTACCTTATCAGTAGCCACGAATCGCCGTTACAACGGTCAGAATGGACAGCCAGTCAAAGAAACAACCTGGTTCCGTGTGACTGTGTGGGGAAAACAAGCAGAGTCCTGCAATGAATTCCTACACAAGGGAAGCAAGGTGTTAGTGGAAGGACGCCTAAACCCCGATCCTGAAACTGGTGGGCCACATATCTGGGAAAACAATGGAAAAGTTGGCGCTTCATTCGAAGTAACCGCCTCGACCGTTCGTTTTCTTTCTGGACGTGAAGACCAGGAGGAAGCAGAACCCGCAGTAAATACTCAAGTTCCGCCAAACCTAGACCCAAGCGAAATTCCATTCTAGCTAGAGACAGAACGCACCGGTGAATCACAACGAAGGACATGCTATTCAGGGCATGTCCTTTCTCATTCCTATTGAAAGAACACAGGAGGAACACATGGTAAAAGCTGAAATCACAATCGGTACATGTTATGGAGATGCGGTCATTCCCGTTGAGGTAGTGGGAAAAGGCCCGAGACCTGGAACAGTATGGGTACGCGCGCTCAATGGACTTGAGCCATTTACCAAGAACAGCCACGGTGGCCCTTATCAGGACAGCACTACGGTGGTTCATATCCCTCACTTGAGGGATGTCCGTGTTGAGAATGATCCTGAAGAAGCACCAATCTGTGAAACGATTGAACCAGGAGAACTAGAAATCCAAATCTCTCCGCAGGATCACTTGCTTCCAGCGGATTGGTTTCTGGAGAGTGCTTATGAAGACCGAACTTGCTCCGAGTAGAACCGCAGGTACGGTTAGAAGCAGTCAGGGGATCCCAAAAGCGCATGCCAGTGCAATGATCCGGGAAGACTTTACGGTGTTCACGCCATCCGTTTCCATCCAGGGATATCAATACCTGGTTGATTTTGGTTCGGGCAGTGTACATCGTTTTCACAGGGTCAATAAAAACAAGGAGTGCTCTTGTGGTGCAGCTTATTGCGAAGCGATTGATGCTGTTCGTTTTTATCTTCAAGCTGGTGGTGCACGAGCGCCTGATCCAGAAGGGATGCCACCTTGTCCTATCTGTGGCAACAAGACTTTCCGCGATCGAAATTGGGATGGCAAGTACACCAAGGAATTGGGGTGGCGCTGCACAAAAGGCGGCCTGCGTCATTTCCTGGATGCAAAAGCTGAAAGGATAAAAAAGAACCTTGCAGAAAACCCCTGGCTCATACCTCCTGCACCTGGATACCCTGGTGTGCGGCGCGATGAATTGATGACCTGGGAAGAATGCGAAGCAATCAGCCGCAAGGTATTTCTTGAAACCGGATACGATCCGACCGCATAAATAACAGGACCCTTATGGACCCCGCAAGGGGCAAAATGGGGGGACAGCATCCCTCCAGGGGTGGTCTGTCCCCCAAATCACAGGAGACAGACATGAACAACCTACAACCGTACCTTATAGAAAGTGCACACCCTCAAACATACAACTTTCCCCGGCTCAAGCACCTGCCAGTTCGAGAGCAGCCGGCTTTCCGGGTAAGCAAGGATTCAGATGCATGCAGTCTGGCTGAATTGCTGGCAGTCATCATAGGTGGTTCAAATCAAATTGAATCCGCTGAACAACTGCTGGCGCAATTTGGCACGATCCAGAAAATTGCCCAGGCACATGTGAATGAGATTGCCAAAGTGCAGGGTATAAGCAACTTGACTGCACTACGGCTTAAAGCGGCTTTAGCACTTGGACGCAAGCTCCTTCAACCAGAAGATGAACGCCCAACAATTCATTCACCTGGAGATGCTGCTCAAATCTTGATGCCGATGCTGGCGCATCGTGAACAAGAATTCATGGTCGTGATGCCACTTGACACACGCAACCGCATGTTGGATGTGATTGAGATATATCACGGCTCGCTTAATTCCTCTATGGTGCGGGTTGGTGAGTTATTCAAACCGGCACTGCAGCGGAACGCAGCAGCTATCTTGATCGCACATAACCATCCCAGCACAGATCCCACACCCAGTCCCGAAGATGTCAGCGTGACTCGCGCTATTGTCCAAGCCGGCAAGCTTTTGGATGTGTCAGTCCTGGACCATTTGGTCATTGGGTTATCACGATGGGTGTCCCTAAAGGAAAAAGGGTTGGGGTTTTCATAATCCACAGGAGAAAAAATGGATCAACTACCTACACTACAACAACTTGAATACATCGAATCTGGTTTCGAGGTGTCCAAAATTCTTGCGCATGCTGGGTTTTCAATGGAAAAGCCGGCTTTTTCAATCACGTGGGGACAAATTGCCGAAGAAATCGCTCACACACTA
>Ga0233425_10006692_pt1 | contig 16836 bp, 2 predicted proteins | sample Watercolumn_Towu_2_FD_181712 | JGI IMG/M metagenome (GOLD analysis project Ga0233425, IMG submission 181712) | Freshwater microbial communities from Lake Towuti, South Sulawesi, Indonesia - Watercolumn_Towuti2014_140_MG | ecosystem: Environmental > Aquatic > Freshwater > Lake | place: Indonesia... | reverse complement strand
TGGCCGCATAATACTGCGGCTGCAGCCGGCGCATTCATGCTTCGACAAGGCTCAGCATGATGGTGAGCTATTGTCGAACCATCATCCCCGGGCTTAAAAGCCCGGGGTTTTCTGCGAAGGAGGATAAAAACTCGGGTGCCATTACCGGATCACTTCTTCGTCTCGTTGGCGAGGGCCTTTAGAAAATCTTTTATCTTCGGGGGCTTGCCAGATTCCGACCCCGGGGCGGCGCCGGAAGGCTGCGCGGAACCGCTTGCGTCCATCGCTTTCTTCAAATACCCGGAGACCGCGTCCCCGGCCGTCTGGACGGCGACCTTCCGCCCTATGTATTTCATGTCCGGTATAACCTTGAATGTCCCGCCGCCCCCTTTAAAATTTATCGGGAACGTGACCAATCCCTGCGGATCGGTAATGGCCTTCATCTGCGGGACCACCTTCAGCATGGAGCCGGATATGTTCTGTGAGAACTTTATCATGCCGCTGCCCGACAGGTCTCCAGCCAGCGACATCTTCGCCTCGCCGCTCATATCAACATAATCGGACTGAAGCGTGAGGTCCGGTATTATTATATATCCGCCTTCTATCGTATATGATTGGGTAAGCGGTTTTAATACCGTATACTTCTCGGCCATCGCCCTCTTCTCGGGCTCGGGCGCCGTGCCCTGCATAGAGTCCACGAGAGTCGGGAATACCGTCAGCGCGCCTATCGTCTGGTCGAGGACATTCGCGTCCATTATTATGCCCTGGTCGAGCGAAAACGTCCCGCGCCCGCTGATGGTGCGGGATATCTCGGGCCACGCCCCGCCGGAGAACGTGCCACCGAAGACGATCCGCGCGTTTCCGTCGAGGTTCTGCCTTATTCCGGCTACCTCCGACAGAAAAGAACCCAGGCCCTTTATTTCGATACCGAGCTCGAGCGCGGTACGCGGTGAGGAGAACGCGTCGTCTATCCTGGCCGCTGCCTTTATAGCGCCGGCCCCTATCCTGGCCGCAAAAGACCTTACCGTCAGGGTCGTCTCTTCGGCCGACATATCGAGATAGATGCGCTCTATCGGGACCCTCATCCCTGTCAGGACGAGATTTCCGTCCTTTATGGAGATCTCTCCGGAGAGCCTGGTCATCTTTTCGCCGGAGGTCTCCAGCGAGCGTATCCTCGCGCTTACCACTCCCGCCAGCCCTTCCTTGAGCCCTATCCTGCCGAGTGATGGTATCGCCTTTACTATATCGACATGCCCGAAGGCCGCCAGGTCCGCCTCGAGGTTAAAATCTTTCAGGAAGATCCTGCCGGCCAGCCAGCCCCCTGCAATGCCTGAAGCGCTTACGTTCCGGCGTTCGCCCGCCACAGCCGCTTTCACATCGAACTTTACCGGCGTCGTCATGGAGACGTCCCTGATATTGGCGTCTATCTTTTTTATCACCAGCTCGGACGGGGTTTCATCCGACATATCCGTGTATCTTATGGTTCCGTCGGATATGCGTATAAAGCTTATGCTAAATCCGAACGCGGCCGGCGCCGCGGCCGCCGGGACGCTCGCGACATCGGATTTAGGGCTGTACCCGCGCAACTCCACCCTTCCTTCTTTATTGCGCACCAGGCCTATCTCGGGCCTGACAAGATGTATGGAGGATATCTGAAGCTTGCGCGTAAGGATGGGCGCCAGGTCGACGCCGGCTTCGGCGCGGTCCACAGACAGCGCCGCCGGGCCTGCCGGGGAGCCAGAACGTATCTTGAGGCCGTCGATGCCGATACGCACGCCGCCTTTCCATCCCAGCGAAAGCTTTCCTATTTCAACGGGATTGCCGGTCAGGATGCTCAGCCTGGATTCGAGGGCGCCTTTATAATTATTGATATCGAAAGTGGAGATAAACACGATCGCGGCGATTACCGGTATGGCGGCGATGACCAGTATTACCAATAAAATGCGCTTCATAAGGTCTCCTGATTTCTCTCGGCAGTCTACGTCGTGTGACACGCGGCCGGATCCAACCCGGCCGGTGAAGCTTCGTGGCCTTACGGCCATGGCATCCTTTAACGCGGGATTCCGCTATCTGCCATGGAGCGGAATCCCGCCCGGAAGCCATTCATCCGCACCCTCACGGGTACAGCCTTCCGGCTGCGGGGTAAAAGACGCTACTTCTTCCCGTCCGGCTCGATAAGCTCACCCCATCCGGTGGCCTGATTCCATAAGGTGGCGCCGTAACCTTCCGCTGCCGGGGCCGGCGCCTTTCCCTGCGGGACGGCGGGGTCGATAGTTATGCCTATACCGTGTATGAAGGGCGCGCCCTGATTATGGGCCTCGCTTATCATAAAGCTCGTCTCCGGAAAATCTTTGACAGAGAAGAAGTCGTCGCTTTTGATGAACCTTCTTTCGGCCGGCTTCCCGTCGCGCCCTACGACGGTGAGGACGCAGTATTTCGCGCCGGCGAGCCAGGGACGGAAAGTTATAGGCTCTTTTATGGCCCCTTCGGGACACTTTACTATAAACTCGCGCCTTGGCCTTTTATCTTCCCAGAAATCCGAAACGCTGTATTTAAGCGTGCCGGGCAGGCCCAGGTCCTGGTTGAGTTTTTTCCATGATAACATTATCTCGTCCAGGGCCTTCTCCTTCTGCAGGTACGGGCAGGTCTCTATGCGCAGCTCGAATGAGCGTACGTTGGAAGGGTCTATAGTTATGGTGGAGGCGTTCTCCGCGGCGACATCTCCGGGGTAGCCGATCATCTCCAGCATCCCGGCGGCGATGCCTATCACCGCGGGATCCTCGACCAGGACCGGCAGCCTCATGAGGAACTCCACGATATCGACATTATTGTTGCCGTCGATTATAGCCCTGGCCCACTCGGGGCGGGCTGCGAGCAACCCGCCAAAACCCGCCTTCTTGAGGGCCTCTGCCAGCTCCCTGAACCTCGCGGTGAAGGCCCTCCACTTTGACGTATCTACGGCCGACATGGTGACCACGAAATACTTATTTTCCGCCTCGCTCATCGACCCGTCGCGCGCGTACTCCTTGACATAAGCTTCCGGCAGCCAGCCTGCGAACTCCCTGGGAGACAATCCCGGACGGCCGAGCGCGGGCCCGCTCCGGAGCGCCATCTCAAAAAGCTCCGCGGCCGGAAATCCGTTATAAGGGATGTCGAGCTGCGAGACGATGATATACGGCGCTGCGTCTTTCAGCTCCTCTATGGCTTCGGCCGTGCCGAGGGCCGAGGCATCGAATATCACCACGTCGGGCGCGAAGGCCGACTCTTTTATCGCGCGCGCCAGATCGCGAAGGGCGAGCACCGCGCTCGTCCCCCTGGATCCGGGGATCGTATTGTCCCGTATCACGCCGCGCCATCCGAGCGAGCTTCCCTGTATCATCAGCAGCCTGCGGCCGCCTTTCGCGCGCCTGTTTGCCCACTGCAGAAAGTTCTTCAAAGCCTCCGGCGAGGCCGAATTTTTTTCGGCCAGCTCAAGCTCTTCATGGGAGGAGCTGGTCCGCACGATGCGCGCCGCGCCGTCGGGCCAGTCCGCGTCGCGCTCCAATATCAATTCCACGTTATCCGGCACCGGCGTGTTCATGAGCTCTTTCAGGCGCGGATTGTAAGCCTTCGCCAGGTCCGATTCGTCTATGCCGGCATAGACGGCTATCGTCCATGCGGGCCGGGGCTTTTCGGCCGTACCGGCCGGCAAAGGTTTCCCGGCGCCGGACGCCGCGGCCGCGGCCGTCTCTATCGCCGCCTTTGCCGCCCGCACTGAGTAGTCCCAGTCGATATTCTTCGACGTGTCGGAGGAGTCGCCGCGAAGCCTGGGGTTTGCGTTGTCGGGATCATTTTCGCGGCCGGTGAGGCATATTACCGGAAATCCGCTGTCCGAGAATACAAGTCCGTCGGTATTATACAGGCAACTTCTGCTGTTAAAACGCGTTCTCAACTCCGGCTCGAGCCCCGCGCTCCTGGCCGCTTCCGATGCCAGGGCCGCCATCCGGAGGGAGCCGCGTACGTCGCCTGAGTTTATCGTTATGGCGCGCTGCCTGTAAGGCCTGCCTATCGAGTCGAGCAGTATAACGCCCTCCAGATCTTTCCTGTCGCCGAGCAGGGTGCTGATAAGATGGCGGGCGCCCAGGCTGTCGGCCGGAAGCTCGGATCCGGTAAGGTGGGCAAGCCATACGGTGCGCGGTAATTTCATCCCGCGCAAGACTTCCGCCGCCCCGAGGAGGGCCGCCGTTCCGGAGGCGTCGTTGTCGGCCCCGGGCGCCGGGACGCGCCTTCCGGTCTTTTCAAATATGTCGTCGCAAAAAGGCGTATCGATGTGGGCGGCCATCACCACCGGGTCCTGTGCCGGATCCGTGCCCGGGATGATCGCTATGATGTTGGATTGCCTGGCCCCGCGCCAGGCGAAATCCTGCCGCCAGGTCTTTACGCCCATCGCCCTGTAACGCTCCGCCAGGTAGTCCGCGATGTCCTGGAGGCTGTTGTCTTTAACGAAGTTATTCTTTTCGGAAAAAGTCGCGCTTCTGTCGGCCGCGGGCGATGCGGCTTCTTTCTCTCCGGCGAAAATGAGGACGTCCTTCCTGTATTCCCCGGAAAAATTACCGGGCCATTCTTTTATGATCGGGTCATGCGAAGACGCCTCCGGAAGCGAAATATCCTCTTTTTTCCATGAAATGTTTTCCGGCCATATGGCCTTATCCTCTTCCAGCCTTAGGATAAACGTTACCGGCCTGCCGCCCAGGCGGGCGGGCTGCGGCAGTAAACGGCACATAAGCGACGAACCCATCTTGCTCAGATCGTCTGAAACCTCCCTGCCGAAGGCCTGGCGCTGCTCTACGGGAAGCCAGGCGTCGAGCACTATACCGTCGCTCGTCATCCATACGCAATCTCCGAATACGGGGGCGTCGTAAAGGTTTTTTAAATCCGGGACGTCGTCGAATATCCTGGAGAAGTCGGCCTTTCTGGCGGGATCGAGAGTAACGGGCAGGACCGGCCTGCGCCCGGCCGCGAATTTCAAATCGTCTTCCGGCAGGATGGAGGCGTTCAGCCTCTGCCACGGCCTGCCGCGCTCCTGGCGCCATCGCGCGAAGGCCCATGTGAGCTGTCCGCGCTCATCCTCTACAGGCCATACCTCAAACTCGGCCTTATCTTCTTTCGATATGGCGCCGCTCCGGATCAGGCCCTCGCGCACCTGACGCGCCTGTATCTCGCCTATGGTCCGCAGGGAATCGTACATCAGGGCCCGCCCGCCGTCGGCGGGCGATATCCTCAAAGCTATTTCGCGCGGCGTCGCGCCCAAATATACAGGCTGTCTCTGTTCGGAGTTGGCGGATATGCGGAGCCACGGGTCCGGGTCTTTGGCGAATTTGGCGAGATTTTTACCGGTATCGTCCTGGGCGGCGGACTGAGAGGAGAATGGCCAGAATAATGAGAAGAGCAGCAGTATTGTAGCGGCGCGCTTTCTATTGTCCATGCGGCATATTATATCACACATACACAAAACCCGCATCTCCAATGAAAACAGGCGCGGGAATTGAACTATGCCGCCGCGAGGGCCACGAGGGACGCGCGGTAATCTTCGTACTGCTTCCTGATATCGTCTGTGAGCGGCCTGATCGGCAGGAGCATCATGAGCCAGCCTTTCCGGCCGGATGGCTGGCCGTGGGCCGAGCCGTTGCGCGCCTTGGCGTCCATCGCCATGGCTATCGCCTGCGCGAATGAGTATACGCCGTCGCTGGGGGCAAGTATCACTATCGGGACCATCCTGTCGTTTGCCAGCTCGGCGAGCTCTTCGATCTTATCGGTCCTGCCCTTTATCAACCCGAGCATATCCCCGGCGCCCCTGGCCGCCGCGCGCCTGATGACCGCATCCGCTTCTTTGACCTCGTCGGCGTTATCCGGCAGCTCCAGGTCTTCGCGCGTCATCATGACAGTTTCAATGCCGGGATCCGCGTGTTTTATCATCCTGCCGAGGACCGCCGCGTTGCGCGGATCCTTCGCGTAGAGCACGATCTTTCCTCCGGCCAGGATATTGCGCTTCGAGATTATATTCTTTATGGTATGTTCGAGATCGACGACCATCGCGCTTTCCATGATATCGTCGGCGTAGAGCGCGAGGCTCTGGCCCCGCTTTTCGCAGGCCGCCGTCGCCCCGTCGGCTTCGCCTGCCGCTCGGCCGAACTCTTGCCACGCGGCGTCTTCGAGGCCTCTTAGCGAAGATGTGAACGCCGCTTCCTCCGGAATACCATTGGCGGGTGATGCGATCTCGATTCGCCTGACGGCCCCCGCGGCAGGACCGTTCGGGCTCTTCTTGGCGGTCTGCGCCCGGGCGATAGCTCCCGATAGAAGCTCCCCGATCGCGTCACGGCGCGCGCCGAACTTTTGCGCGAGATCCGGATCGTCCTTCATCCTGTATCTGTCTATAAAAGAGATGAGTTCCGCCCGGAACTCCTTAAGGCCGGCCCGGAATTCTTTCGGATCGGAACCGGCGATGGCGGCGAGTTCTCCGGCGGACTTCTCCAGCGCCCTGAGCTCCGCCTCCACATCGTCGTCGGCCGGACGGGATAAATCTTCATCACGGTCCGCGGGGGAAGTCTTTCTGCCATATTTTTTCGCGTTATACGGGTCCGCGAGTCGATCGCGCTCTTTGACGTACGAAGCGTACGCTTCTTCCATATCGATATCGTGTTCCGCGGCCGCCGCCTCGAGAGCGCTTGTAAGATCGGTTATGCGTTGCGTAAAATATTCTTTGAGACCGGGGCCTAAATCTTGATCGCTGACTGCCGCCTGGAAACTATCCAGACGGTCGCGGACCAGGAGCGCCGAAGAGAGGAATTTACGGGCAGAGCCCATCTCATAAATACGGTCGATTATATTCGACAGTATGCCCATGGCGGCTTCAAACGACTCGGCATGCTTGCCTTCATCGGAACAGGCTTCGTCGAGGATCCTGTCTACATCCTTCATCTTTTCGGCTACATCCGAATAGCGGATGCGGCCGGAATCTGCGGACCCGATATCCGTGGGTTCCGGTTTCGGGAGAGCGGGCTCCGGGGTAAAGCGGCCCGCCGCCGAAGACGGTCCGATGTCCCAGCATATTTCCGGAGACTCTTCCACCTTAAAATGTTCCTTAAGAACCCCTTTGACCGCGCCGACGCATAAGCCCCCCGACTCCACGAGCCTCCCGCTGCCGTCAAAATACGCTATCTCGCCCCCGAGAGGCGACAGCTTCTTCACGCCGAGCTCTTTGAGTTTATTTATGACCGGATCCCAGTTTCTGTAGTCGCCGATAACCCGCTGGCCCAGATACGGTATCGGATTGTCTTTTTCGGAAGGGATCCTTATGATAACGGCCCTGGTCCTGACATCTTTAAGGCCCTCGAAATATCCGCCGAGAATGAATACAACGCCGTCGGAGGCCGCTATGACGTCCCTCAGCGCCGCGACATATCTTTCGACCCAGGCCGGATCGGGATTATACGGCAGGTCTCCCGGCAATTCCCTTCTAAAAGGGCCCGTCAAATAACCGCCGCCCGGATGGACCAGGAACATGCAGACACCGTCATGCGCGCTGACAATTCGCCGTATACGGGATACGTGCGGCCCGATCTCGCTCCAGGCCACGCTATTCTCATCGAGCGTTCCGGCGGCAGGCCCGGCCGTGGCCGGCATTACTATCCCGAAGCCCTTCATCTCTTCCTCAAGCCCATTAAAACCGTCGCGGAGCCTCTTCCTTATTCTGGCCGCCTCGCCGATAGTGCAATAGGCGGCAGCCTTTACCTCCTCATCGCTCAAACCTTCCATAATACCGTCCGCGATGGCCTGCTCCTGCTCGTTGAGTTTCGCGTAAACGGATTCCAGCCTTCGCCAGATAGTATCGGAAGCCATGCCGTCATACAACTCTCCGCCGGCCGTAACCGGCACGACCCGGCCATTCTCGTATCCGGACCTGGAGTATCTCATGAAATCTTCGCGAGCGGCCATGCGCTCGACCCTGCCCGCCTCCATTATCTTGAGTACCGACGGACGCCTCATACCCTTTCCCCGGTTTTCGGGAACAAGCGCGGTCGTGTAAGGCCCGACCATGAAAGACCTTCTGATAACTCTCCCCGGCCCTTTGCGAAGCTCGACCGTGAAGCGCAATATTCCTTCGGTAATGCGGCTCTCCAGGCCGTAGGCCTCCCACCCGGCCTCCCGGAATCCGAGCACGGACCAGTTGTACACAAAACCGGGCACCGGGTTAAAACGTATATGGCCGTCGGAGTCGGTAGTCCCAATCCTGAGGCCTGCGATATCGGGCGCCTTCTCATCGGGCCGGTACCGGAATTTCGGGGGCCGCGCGATGGCCGCGCGCAGAACGTCGAGGCCGGGGGCGGAGACCGGCGGATGGACGCTCATCGTCCTGCCGCGCTCACGGCCGCGGCCGTTCATCCTGACAGGATCGATGGAGATCTGAAATTTTCGGGCGACTGCCGGCTTGCCCTGCCTGGTGAATATGACTTTAAACTCGCGGACCCTTCCCGTGGCCCGCACCGAAACTATCCTTCCCTCCCATCCCGATTCCGGAAATCCCAAAGCATGCCAGTGGACCAGGAAATTCTTTCTCGGCGCCAGATAATACCTTCCCTGGGAATCGGTCCTGCCGAGACGAAGGCCGACAAGGCCGTTAAGATCGGGCGCGCTCGCGCCCGGGGCCCGGCCATGAGGATACACAAAATCGCACAACGCCCTTCTGCCGGGGCATTCGCTTATATCGAGGACCGTAGCTTTTTTCCCGAGCTCTTTATTGACCCCGTTGATAGCCCTGGTCATCGGGCCGATCTGGAACGTCTTTACGACGTCTGATAGGCCTTCTTTCGAGAAACTTACCGTTATTTCGTATATGCCGTATCTTATCGCCGTACCGACGATCTTCGCCTTCCACCCCGCCTCATCCAGGCCCAAACCGCGCCAGCGATAGACATAATTTTCCATGACCGGGAGGAGTATCTCGCCGGATCCGTTGGTAGCCCCTATGTCCAGGCCCGTAAGGTCGGGAAGCTCTCCGCGCGCCTTCATCCGGGCAAACCGCTCCCGCGAGGTTAAAAGCTCCGCAAGGATATCTTTGCCGGACATGCCGTACCGCAGGGTCGGGCGCGGCCCGAGCCCGCGCTCCGGCTGATGATCGCCCCCGGCGATCGCGCTCAGTATTTCGGGCAATACCGCGATCCGCCACAGGCGCTCGATAACCTGCCTCATGCCGACGCCGCGGCTGTTGCGCTTTATACGGCCGTCGGCGTAGCTCTCGGCGAGGACGCGCTGTGCCTCTTCAAGCTGTGCGGATGTCAGGGAAGCCTTTATCCTGTAAAGACCGTCGGGCGTCGATTCGGCTATCCCTCCGGAAGTGAGCACGTGTATATCGGTGCGCGAGGTCTCCCCGGAGACGCCGAGCCGCCCGGCGACCTCGTCGCGGGACAATGCGCCGGCCTTGAGAAGCATAAATGCTTTATACGGAGAGCCTTTAGACCGGTGGGCTCCCGAAACGTCCCTGCCCCCTTCTATCGCGAAGCTGAGGCTGATGCGCGTCCCTTCGTGGACATCGCTCGGGCCGGAAGCCACGAATCGCATGTTCGCGGAGTCAAATAGGTAAGCCCTTCCCCTGAACTCGATTGTGCAGATATCCGGCGTGAAGACGATCAACGCAAAACCGTGGCCGTGCCCGCCGGAGGCGGCGTTTACGCTGCCAATGAACATTTCGGTAAGGTCGTTTTCGTTGCGGCACGGCAGGCCGGGACCGTGGTCTTCGGCGCGCGCCTCCAGCACCCGCGTTCCGGATACCGCGTCTTCTCTCAGGATAAGCTCCACTGTCCCGCCGTGGCCGTGTTCCGCGACATTCAGTATAAGCTCTACCAGCGCCTCCTCGATATTGGCGTGGCTATCTTCGGCTATCCCGGGATGCGACCTGATGAATTCGATTATCTGTAGATATGGCTCCATTTCCGTCCCTTTTTCGGCCGGGACACCGATCGTCCTGCGGTCGATCACCGTACCGCAGCTTCCGGAGGAGTCCGATCCGATATCAGGCGGCGCGGGCTTGGCCGGGCGCAGCAGGTCGAGGCACGCGGTAAAGTGGAACGGTTTCTCGACAAAGCTTATCACGCTTGCCGCCGGAGGCGCCCTGTCAGAAACGGGAGCGGTCTCCGCTGGCGATGGCAGCGCCGTCTCGTCGCCCGTTACGATAAAGCGGCAGGCGGGATTTCTGGCGGCGGCCATAAGTATCACTTCCGCCAATACCTCTTTACCTCCAATATGCGTGTCGGTAATGACGATATCCGGAATAAGATTGACGTCGAGCGCGGGATCCATCGATCGCTCGAGCTGGTACACGAGGCTCATCGGCTCGACCCTATAGGCGCCGGCAGTATGTTCACGTATGAACTTAGCCAGGTCCTCCGCCTCGCCTCCTTCATCCGCGAGGACGAATACCGTCTTCACAGCGGCTGCGGCCTGCGGGGCGGCGGCTGCGGGCGCGACCTGCGGGGCGGCGGCATTCTCTTTTGCTATTTTATCCAGGATGCGCTGCTTCGATTCGACGGCGTCCTTGACGCATGGCCTCAGGTCCTTCAGATCGTCGTACGAATAGCCCAGGCGGCGGCGGACCTCTTCGGGCAGCGACCCTCTCAGCGTCGCCCGTGAATCTTTATCATCAAAGCCGCTGCATATCACGCCGAATGGCGTCCGCCGGACATTGAGGAAGAAACTGTTCTTATGCCGCGAACACGGCATCTGAACGTCGAAGACGACGAGATCGGCTGGAGCCGTCTCAAAAGCCTCGGCCGCCTGCTTGTAATCGGCGCAGGAGGCTATCGTGTATTTCTGCCCGGACAGAACCTCCTCGACCACCGCGACGACCTTATCCCTTTTTGCCTCATCGTCATCGACGACTATGACCCGAAAACGGTCCTTATCCGCGTCCGCGTAATGGCGCTGTCTGTAAATATCCTCGGCCGCGGGCTGCTCTTCGGTTTCCGTGAACTTCGCCAGCTCTTCGAGCCGCGCGATCTTCCGGAACGCCGCAATCCATTCCGATTGGCGCTCCTCCGGCAATAACGGATACGAGAGCGCGATATCGAAAGAGTCGCCAAGGGCCGCTATCTCCGGCATGAGATCCGCGAGCCGCTCGTCCGGGGTCTTGCCAAGCTCTTCGTCTTCCCGCGTCATCGCCTTTTCGGCGATCTTGCGTAGTTTTTGGATCGGATCGGGATCGTCAATGCATGCGAGAAGCCCTTTTATCATGTCTTTCCGGAGATCGCGATCGTACCGGAAGAAGGCGCTGTCCGCGGCAAGCTCTATGGCCTCTTCGAACTTATATTCTTTTGCGGCAAGAGAGGCGATCTCCTCCGCGATAAACTCCTCGTTAGGCCTGACGTCAGAGCCGAACGGCTGGCCGCTGTGACCGCCATAATATAATTCCCCCCTGAGGCCATCGGAAAAATAGGTCATCGTATCGGACGAAACCCATATGCGCTTATATTTCGGATGCATGTGAAATTCCATCCCGCGCAACGCGGCGCCCAGTACCGGGCCCACGCAATAAGCGAATTCGCCGTTCCGGATCCTGCTCGTGATAAGACTGACGTTGTGCGCCTGGGCCTGGCCCTGGACAGGGTCGACCAGGACTTTGGCCAGCGTACTCTTTCCGTCGATAAGTCCCGAGGCCGCGTCTGACTGAACGCGTATATACGGCCGGGCAAAATCCTGTTCGAAACTTCGGATCTCGTCATCGCTTATGCCGCTGCCGAATATAACCATCTTGCCGGTAAAGCCCTCGGGAGAGGTATCGCCCAGCGCGATGGGCGTCCTGACGCGAAGAGGTTTATTCTTGAGCGCTTCAGACGGCTCGACGAGCGGCCGGTCAAAACGCCCGGTATCGGGACGGACCTGTATGATGTAAAGCTCTCCGTTCAGCACCCCCCACTCGATGTCGAGCGGCGCGCCGATCCTCTCTTCCAGGGCGCCGGCGACGCGCGCGATCTCTTTTGCCTGGGCCTCGGAGAGCGGGCTACGCTTGCCGTTGATGATAGGATAACCGGAGACGGCGTTCTTCATCGCGGCCGGATCTTCGTCGACGCTGTATTTCTTATCCTTGAGGCGGAAATTATGCGGATTATCGATATACGATGGATTGAGCTCGATGGCGTCGGAGCCTTTTTTATTTATAAACTGGCAGATATTGGCGCCTTCGCCGGCGACAGCGGTATCGGCGTCGCCGAACACGGCCTCTACGACCGTATGGCCATAACGGTTCGACATGCAGGTGCCCGCGGCGTCGAACGACAGGAACGGCTGGAGCAGGATGCCCACGCCCTCTTCGGCCGAAACCTCGCGCGCGATGCCTTCATAGGCGGCGCCCCAGAATACTCCGAGTGACTGCATGAAGACTTCCTTTACCGCCTCGGCCGAGTGCCGGGCGTCCGGCTTCCTGCGGGAGGTAAAAACTCCGGCGAGATTCCGTTCAAAAGAGTCCTCCTTGCGCTGGCTCGAGCGCGCGATGATGGGACCGGCGATACCGGCCGCGCGCTCTTTCACCAAAATTTCGAGTTCTGCCGGAAATATAAACTGGCGGCGCAGGTACGTTAAATACGCCGCGGTCTCTTTAGTCGGCTTCACGCGAAAGCTCAGGCCTTCGGCGAGGGCCCTATTGCCCAACCTCACCAGCTCTTTATTCGCTTCGATGAAACGCGTCCAGAGTTCGTTAATGGCGAGATAACGGGACGGCGGAGTTTTGTATCCTATCTGCCCGGCGAGCTCTTCGGTTATCTTCGTCCACGCGATCTTGCCGCCCGAGCGCTCAGCCTCGGCTTCAAATACGGAGGTGTGAGAAACCTCCCCACTGCGTGTTTGGGCACTGCGTGTTTGGGCACTGCGTGTTTGGGTTCTTTCGGTCCGCGCCTTCGGCGAGCCTTTAAGCGGGTCGAACTTGCCGCTTCTTACCCTGAAATCACGCGCTTTTAACAGCATTCCTCTTTCGGCCAGAACCTTAAGGTCTCCGATAACGCTTTCAAAATCGGATAATATTTCGGACAGCACGTCCTTTATCTTTTCGCGCTTCCGGTCGGGCTTAAGATCTTCCGTTTCTATCGGATGGATCTTATAATGAGCGCCGAGAAATAGCTGTATCGCATCGGACAGTATTTCGTCTCTCAATTCGCCGAATTCGGCCGCGCCGAAATTATCATGCAGGCATTCATATACAGCCGACTGATGTTTTTTAAGCATCTCGGTACCCAATTCGGCGCCGGAGGCGATCTCCTCCCTGATCAGCTTGATCCTGTCTTTGCAGAAAGCGTAAAAGGCCTCGAATTTTTTACCGGCCCGGACTTCCGGAGTCCTGATGGACTTTTTTCCTGAATCGGTGGGCGTGGGCGAACCTATATCTGGGGGTTCTGGCTTCGCGGACGGCGTCTCCAGGAACCACTCTTCTCCGCGCAGGTCGATAAATCCGTCTATGCAGCCCTTTGTCCTGTCATCGTAGGCTTCAAAAGACGGGACCAGGGACATCCCGTAGAAGATTATCTGCATATCCGCGTCGGCCGGAGACTGCCGCCTTGATCGTATCTCGAAACGGGCCTTGGTCCGGTCCGGATCGTCGTGTAAGCGATACCGCAGATCGTAATACCCCTGCAACGCCTCCTCGTTCGCGTATTTGCCCTCGAAGATTATTACCATCCCTTTTTTCAGGGCGAATTGCCTGGGGGCTACGGTCTTTGTATTCTGGTCATACGCGTTCTGCACCGTAATGACCGCGTCTTCCCTGCCCGACCGGCGGAACTCGTCTATATCTCGGAGCATCTTTCGTATAGCTTCGTGGTCGAAGAATTCCTCCTCGTCAGCATACCTCTCGCCCGGCTTGATCTTTTTCGCGGCCTCGCCTGCCAACACAGCTTCTTTTGCGGTCAGCTTCCTGCCGGTGACCAGCTTCTGTATCGCAAGGCGCCAGCCCCTATCCTTAAGGAACATGTCAAGAGGCACCACTATCGTATCTCTTCCGGTCGTTTCAAGGAACTTTCCCGCCTCCTCGGCAATGGTGGTCTTGCCGGAGCCTGAGCCGCCGTCCAAAGAGACGAGTGCCGTATCGCCCGGCACGCCGGCTTCGATCGCGGCCGCGACCTGCCTGGCCATCTCTCTGGAGACGGGCTCGAGCCTCTTCCTGAAATATTCTTCCTGGCTTGCGGTAACCGGCTGCCCGGTGATCGGGTCTATAGGAGGATGGCCGTAATAACCACGCGATTTCGCGAATTCATGCACAGCCTTGGGCACAAACGCGCCATCCTGGGTATTTCGGTAATATGTCGACGAGACATTCAGGTCTATGTCAGGATCTTTCACGAAAGCGACGTCCAGCAGAGCCGGCGCGCCCTTTTCCTCCTGGATAGCCTTTGAGATCCCTCGCAACTCGTCGAGAGTGACCCTGGCCCCGTATTCGCCGCGCTGTATGACGGCGAAGGTGATCTTATGTTTCGGGTTCTTCCCGAACGAATACTTTATCAGGTTGTCGTACTGCCACCTCATGCATCTCCACATCCGCTCCTCGGTCTCGGCCCCGACCATAAAATAAAGGTGTATCTTCCTGTCCGGGTTCATCTCCAGAAATCGCATCGCCTCTTCTTCGCCCTGGACGTCGTTATTCTCCTCGCTGCCGAGGTCCGTATACCTTATGAGCGGATAGAGCCCTTTTATGGCGTCTCTTACCATCATATGGCGGTCTTTAACGCCGACGCGTTCGGACGCCAGCAATTTTTTGTATGCTATCTCGCCTTGCGTCCTGAATATCACCGTATCCAGGTCCCACTCATTCATGCTCATGAACGATATCAGCACATGGCCCCAGTTAAGCGGATTTCCCGCTATGGCGAGAAAACCGACGCGCATCTCCCTGTCGGTTTCGTAAAGGCCTCCGGCGCTATCTTCGGAAAATTTTAAAGCTCTTAATTTGACAAACGGATCTATCTCGCCGCGCGCGGCCTTGGCTTTCAATTTTTCCACAACTGACGACATAGCAGCGTAAAAGCGCGAAAGGAAAGCCTCTTTTTTAGCGGCCACAGCCGGGTCAAAACGTTCTATATTGCCCCTTACATCTTCCCAGGCGGACTGCACCGCGCCGACCGCCATAGACCTTCTTGCCGAAGGGTCGTCCTGGCGCTTGAAAATGGCGCGCAATCTCCTCTTGGCTTCGCCCTCGGCAAGCGTGCCGGCTCTGTATTCCGCCCTGAGGGCCTTCAGATTATCGACCAGATACCCAAGCCCGAGCTGGGACGGATACATCAGGTTCGGCTCCATGAAACCGCATCCGACTATGCAATGATGCGGGTCCAGTTTTATCATTCCCCACATCGCTTCGATAAAGTACTCCTGCGGGTCCGCGGGAACGTCGCTGCCGAATATCTCGGCCGGCATCCCGCCTATGCCGGTATCCTTGGTATCGCAGCACATACCGGTACGGAGGAAAGAGTTGAGATAAAGGTTGCACAACGGGCCCAGGCATATGGGCTCCGCGTCATCGTCTCTCCAATTTTTGAATTGCTCCCTGACGCCCTCGAAAGAGCTCTTCAGCCTGTTAAGGCGCATGGCCTGCACTATCATGTCGTAGCCATGCCCCATCTCCGGATATCCGGCGTTTATATTCGCCTGCTCGTCGGTCAATCTCCTGATGATGTCGTGCGCGTCCTGATTGACGTTGAATATCAGTTCGTCATCTCTCAATATGTGCGTCGGTTTGAACGCCACCATATCTACTCCCGAGGCCCGGCTCTTCTTAAGAAACTCCAGGATATCCTCCCTGGAGGTGTCGGCGTGGACCATTAATGAGGCTCTTATCACTATGTTCAATCCCATCCCGTCCCGCAGCTCGTCCAGCTGTTTAGCGGCGGCATAAGCCTCATCGTCATGGGCCGATATGCTTATTATGGAAGGCTCTTTTTCGGCCGAGAAGACCTTGCGCAAGGTGCCGGCGTCCTCAGAAGCCATGCGCCTGACAAAATGGCCGTTCGTGTTCATCGTCAGCCCCAGCGATGAACCGGCGAAAAACTCGAAAAGCTCGTGCCAGTGGGTGTAGGCGCCGGGCTCGCCGCCGCCGGTGATGAAGACCGACCTGCCGCCGCGCGACTCGAAGTTCCTCAATATCTCCACCAGCCGTTCGTGGCTCACTTCGTGCCTTGATTTTTCCGGGAAGGCGCACTGCAGGCAGTCTTTAGGGCCGGCGCCGGTACGCTGTATAAGCTCCCATTTCGGACAGAACCTTGTGAGGTCGAGCTGTATCTGGTACGGAAATATGTCCGGCAACTTGCCCTGGGCCAGGACTTTCAGTATGTTGTTCGCGGCGTGGTTACGATTGTCGTCTACAATCGAGAACTGGTCGGGGGTGAGTTTTGACCTTATAAATTTTTTTCTGGATTCCGACTCACTGCGTGTTTGGGCACTGCGGGTTTGGGCACTGCGTGTTTGGGGTAGACGGAACCTCATGCCGTTCGCCATGGCTACGCGAATCCTGTCACGGCGGACATGGCCGTCCCAGAATAGGCCGTCGAAGTAGTTATGCCTACTGGCGTTTATGACGGGCTCGATGGCCTTTAGGAATTCGGATTCGGCGGGACTCGTGACGCTCCATGGCCTTACGGCCATGGCATCTTTTAACGCGGGATCCCGATCTCTGCCATGGAGCGGAATCCCGCCCGAAGGCCATTCATCCACACCCTCACGGATATGGCCTTCTGGCTGCGGGGTGAAGCTCCATGGCCTTGCGGCCATGGCATCTTTTAACGCGGGATCCCGATCTCTGCCATGGAGCGGAATCCCGCCCGAAGGCCATTCATCCACACCCTCACGGGT
>Ga0233425_10006691_pt1 | contig 16838 bp, 14 predicted proteins | sample Watercolumn_Towu_2_FD_181712 | JGI IMG/M metagenome (GOLD analysis project Ga0233425, IMG submission 181712) | Freshwater microbial communities from Lake Towuti, South Sulawesi, Indonesia - Watercolumn_Towuti2014_140_MG | ecosystem: Environmental > Aquatic > Freshwater > Lake | place... | reverse complement strand
GCAAGTTCTTTAGCTCTGCATAGCTCCAATTACCTTTGATATTTATTTTATATTTCTTCTTTAAGCTATTTGCTAAATAGTTTGCGTTTTGTGATTCTTTATTCGCTTTTTGCTCATTTGAACATTCCTTATCGTCAGGGTCACAGCCAATGTGCCCAGTGGGATCATTGAATCGGACAGGATTGTTGTAAACGTATGAGAACCGATTCCAACTCTGCGGATTTGCCGGGTTGGGAATGAGGCTATCGGGCTGGATAAAGCGGTTAATATAAGGCGAACTCGGTCTTTAATCACAAATGTAATTCGATCTCGGTGGGGGAAGGTCCCTCGCCAAGCTAGCAGTTTTCACTTTGATTTAAATATCTCAATCTTCGCAAGATAGTACTCATACTCTAATATAGAATTAGTTTGGACAGATAAATTCAGGTTGTGGGAATAGTCTTCAACATTTCCTTCACGGAAATTGTTTATTGCCACCCAGAAATAAAACTTGCATAGTTTTCTCGAAATTATATTACTAGATGAGTTAGCAGATGTGTAAAAGGTTAAATAATCAATTTTTCCCATCAAGAAACTTCCAATTGCGCCAGGCCATCTTGTAACAGGCTTTTGTCCAATTGTCTTTTTTAGTAAGATAATTGCATCTTTCTCGAAATCAGGTCTTTTCATGCTAATTGCAGCAAACAACAATAATGAAGATGGCTCGACTCCTCCTGCAGAATCGTTGTATTTTGCATCTAAGGCTTGCCTCCAATACATAATTGAATCGTTTGGCATGTTTAGCCACCAAGAAGAAACCCCAGCACCAATATAACCGGATGCCGATTCAGGCTTTATTACTATCAACTCGGAAAAATCCAATAAAGCTTTTTCAGGTTGTTTTAAATTTAAAAGACATAACGCACGATTGTGTAAGTATCGATGCTTTTTTTCAGGATTATTTTTGATTTGAGTAGAAAGATAACTATAAGCATCCAAAAAATTTCCTTCTGACATTAGATCCCATTCGGAATTGCTGTATTTTGTCATATTCATGCACCTGTTATCTAGGTTTGAAAAAATGATCTTTTAGAAGTTTAAATAAACCTTTATCATAAGGCAACGGTTGAGTATTTTGAGGTAATTTACCATTTCTTATTTCTCTATAAAAATTGTCTCTCGAACTTTTAGTGTTAGGTTTGAAATCGCCATAGTCATTGTTTGCATCCCAGGTGGAATCAGGATATTCGGAAGGGTGCCTGCCGCCTGTAAATTCTACATCCGGACCTTTCTCTCCACGCCTTTTGAACAGGAACTCTGTTTCATCATACATCTCTTGTAGCTGATCGTTACCTCCACCCTCGCCATAATGAAATTTATTGCCGTTCTTTAATTGTGATGGCTCACTCGAGCCACTGGTGTCTGCCAACGCTCCCGCTATTGCTTTTGGAGCATAAACAGCCAAGGTGACTAATGCAACATAATTGACAGGGTGATCATCAATCCATCTTGCCGTTTTAGTGTACAAACTTGACTCTACAATATTAGATCGAGTTTCTAAGTCTGTGGCACTTGTAGGAGCATAAGCTGGCGGTGCAAAAGCAAGCCACCCTCCAACAATAATTCCAACAACAATTATTGTTGCAATTATTGCAAAATGTCCGCTTGAGTCGTTGTAAAGTATCGGATTATTGAGGGCATAGCTATACCGATTCCATGCCTGGGGATTGGATGGGTCAGGAATAATGCTATCCGGCTGGATAAAGCGGTTAATATAAGGCGAAGCGGCTGATTTTCAGCCAGAAAAAAAGATTAGTTGTTAAGGTGCTTTTGACTCGCTCTCGTATGCAAGGCGTTTTCTTATTAATCCTTTTTGAAGCAAAGGTCGAGTTCACAAATTATACAAACATATAGACAAACTACTTAATTCTTAGCAAGTATCTTAACTTAGGATCATTAAGAATAACTTCAGGGATTTTATCCCCATAGATGTGCATAAAAAAATTGGGCAGCCAGTCAATGTTTATATCTTTATTTTGTTCATGATATTCTTTCCATGTATTAAGGAATAGCGTTATGCGATAATCCCAATCAGAAATTGATTTTTGAATTATGTCAACAAAAAATTCTGAGCCGCCGACCACAGCATGGTCTTGTTCTGAGCAAATAATTCCCCACAATCCTTTTACAGAATATATCGCATTACATAACGGATATATCTTGTCAATGTAAAGATGTGCTTCATCAAGAGGGACATACCAATGGTATGGTTCTGCGCCACCTCTTTCTAAGATGGTCAAATAAAAACCTTTCTCACCAATTGCCTTAATAGCATTTGTTACAGGGATTAACCAAGGTTCTGTGTCAAGCAAACCATACCGAAACCAATATAATAATTGGCGTGGCTTTATACTTGGCTGGAAGGGCGACCCGTAAGGATCCTCACTGGCAAAAACAGACTGGTAAATTTTGTTTATGTTTTTTTGAAAATCAACTTCGCTTATTGCGTTCATATTGGCGTCTCTCCAATTTGATCATTGCGGCTTTAAGGGAAAATGGTATTTAAAATATCTTGGAAATCCAGGAACATTTCTGATTTCTAATGCAGGGTTTGAGCTAGTTGTTGGGCGGTAATAAGCAGTGCCTCCTTCTGGAACATCTCCATAAAGCTTTGGCGCATACCTCCCGCCATTTGGATAATTTTTGGCATTACCTTCTCCATTTATTACCCTAGTAAACCAATCATAGGCATCTTCTCCGGGGACTACTTGCCTATTATCAGGGCCATTTCCTTGCTCAGATATTGCATCAAGCTCTTCTAATGCACGAACTCCTGTTGGCCTACGAAGTAATTTTGGGGTATTAGCAATAGTGGTAAAACTCCCAATCATAGCTGCTGAGTCTGTGACGATACCCGTAACACCAGCAAAATGCATATTTCCAAGTGGCGTTGCTGGCCGCGGACCATTGACGAATCTGCTTGAAGGATTTGGGTCGTTCGAAACATAATGACATCTTGCACAAGAATTATAGTAATCCCACTGTCTAGCGGATTGCTGTTCTTGCGCTAATGCCGCAGGGGCTTGAAGAGGTGCTCCTGCCTCCAATGTCGATATTGTTAAGTGATTGGCAGCCGCAACACCTCCAACTATGCCAGCAATAATAATCACTGCGCAGATAATGGTATCTAAGCCAAAAAAGCAATGCCCTGTAGGATCGCTATATCGAATTGGGTTGTTTACCACATAGCTAAATCTATTCCAACTCTGCGGATTGGATGGGTCAGGAATGATGCTATCCGGCTGGATGAATCGGTTAATATAAGGCGAACACAATCATCTATCTGCTATGATGGCAATTTACCTTATGCTCCAGTTTTTTGCCTCTTCACCAAATATGAAGTCACGACCATCACCAGCCCTGTGACCGCAAGCGCAAATCCCTGCCAAAAAATGGGATTGAGCAATGTGTTCAGCATGGCGGATGCAAGTTTGCCGGAGTAATCCAGCATGGCTGGCGGAAGGGTGGTGGACATGCGGTTGACAAGCAGGCGTTGAAGGAGGCCGCTTACCAGCGGGGCGCCGCTCCAACCCATGAGGCAGGCCGCCGCGCCGGTGATTGTAAAGGGGGTGCCCCACCAGCGCAGCCAATTTTTGAATGTGTTGACTCCAAAGAGCGTGGTCAACAATAAAAAACCAAGCGGCAGGATGGGACTTAAGCGCATGACCATCCGCGCAGATTGCAGCCTTTGACGCGGGTCATTTGCCGGCGGTGCGCTAATCAGGGTGTATTGGTCAGGGAGTACGAGGGCGGCCGATTGCAATTGAGCCTGTATCACAGGCGTAAGCACGGGAATTAATTTCTCCGGCGGATTACAAAATTGGATCTGGCTGTTCGACAGCAGGTCAACGGTCATTTGGCCGATCTGCAGCGCCGTGCAATCAGGCTGAGTCTTCAAGAGTGTCAGCGCCGCCTGCGCGCCCGCATCGCCCAACATGCCTGTCTTAAGCGGCAGCAGTGATAACTCTGCTGAGTTAGTTTCTATGTTCAAATATGCAAACACAGAATCAAGTACTTCATCGCCCATTGCCTGGAGGACATCCTGCGGCAGTATCGCCCGGAAAAATGCCTCCCAGGCTTGCGCGCTCATGCCCTGCATCACAAGCGGAAGTCTTTCCCGGCTGGACGGAGAGGTCATAGCCTCAGACATCAGCACCGGCAATTCATTGTAAAAATTAGAATCGGCAAATGTCTTTTTGTAGGTCTCCGCGCTGAATGCCCTGCGGTCAAAGTTGAAGAGGATCAGCGCCAGAATGGCGGTCACAATAAACAGGGTGGCGAACATGGAAGCCAGGATTTTTTTGAACGTGTTCATATCTGACCTCTATTGGGCAGCAACATCTCAATATAATCCTGCGTGACGGTTTCCGCCTCGCCCACGCCGAGCAGGTTCAACAATTCATTTACCAGTTCCGCTTTCAGGTCGGCATCCTTGCGGCTCCAGGTGCGGCTCTTGACCTCAAGGAAATAACCCATTTCGGGTTTCTTCATATGGTCGAGGTTGACAAAGAATTCTGTTTCCTTGTACTTGATATGCCAGCGCAGGCGGTCCTTTTCAATTGAAATTTCCTGCCTCGGTTTAAAGTATTCGCGGTAGAAACGCGCCGTGTGTACGGCTGGCGCAAGGAAGCGGCTGCGCGAAAGCAGAACGTCATGCCCGATCTCGCCTTCCCGTTTTTGGCCAAGTAAAGTCAATCGCGAACGCACGCTTTCCACTTCTCCCTTCTCGTTGATGAGGTTGTCTTCGCGGAAGCGCAGCCGTCCCTGTGACGGATCGTCGAAAATGTAGTACTCATCGTATTGAAGATAGTGCTTGAACATGTTGATTTCGATTTCAGGCCGCTTCATATTGTGGACGACCAGGTCTGGTTCGGCCACCTTGACTTTGACCTGCACTTCGAATGACTCCTGTTCCATTGAGCCGCCGAGTGCGATCAGTTTCGACAGTACCGATTGTTCGCGCGCGATCAGGAACGCGTCAATTCTTTGCGCGAGTTCGCGTGCCTGTTCGAGCAGTGCAGATTCGTTCAACGTAAGCAGTTGCTGGTTTCTCATCAACCATTTGCCGTTCACCATTACGTCAGTCACGTCTGTGGATTTGGAGGCAAAGACCAGTTGCGAGTAAGCATTGCTCGGGTCACGGCGGAAGCGCGGGGAGTTGTGTGCGGGGGAGGTGTCCACCAGAATCAGGTCGGCGCGTTTGCCGGGTTCGAGCGAGCCTGTCAAATGTCCGATATGAAGCGCCTGCGCGCCCATGCGGGTAGCCATCAAGAGCGCGGTTGCCGCCGGTACAACAGTCGGGTCATTGCTGGAGGCTTTCGCAACAAAGGAGGCCAGGCGCACTTCCTCGAACATATCGAGGTCGTTATTGGAGGCCGGGCCGTCTGTGCCGATGCCGACGTTAAGGCCATTCTCGAGCATTTTCTGCACAGGCGCAAACCCGGAAGCGAGCTTGAGATTGGAAGATGGGTTATGCGAGACGCCTGCATTTGCGTGTTTGAGCGTGCGGATCTCGCCGAGGTCAATATGGACGCAGTGCGCGGCAATGACCTTGGCTTCGAGGATGCCTTGTTTCTTGACGTACGGCACAACCGGCATCCCTTGTTCGTTGCGCATGGTTTCCACTTCAAATGCCGTTTCAGAGATGTGGATGTGCAGGGGCACGTCGAACTCACGCGCAAGGTCGGCGCAGGTGCGCATGATTTCGGGGGTGGTTGAGTAGGGGGCGTGCGGCGCCACAGCAGGAACAATCAGTGGATGGTCCTTCCACTTCCTGATGAAGTCGCGCGCCATTGCCAGTGAGGTCTCAAATGAGCGCGCATCCGGCGCGGGGTATTTCATGATGCTTTGCCCACAGACCGCGCGCATACCCGCGTCGGCTGTGGCTTGGGCGATGTCATCTTCGAAGAAGTACATGTCGTTGAAGGTGGTCACGCCGCTGCGGATCTGTTCAGCGCAGGCGAGGAGTGTTCCCAGGCGCACGAATTCCGGCGAGACGAATTCGCGTTCCACCGGGAGCATGTAGCCCATCAGCCAGACGTCGAGACGCAGGTCGTCGGCCAGCCCGCGCAGCAGGGTCATGGGCACATGTGTGTGCGCGTTGACAAGGCCCGGCATGAGCACTTTTCCGCCGCAGTCAATCGTTTCGCCTGCCAGATATTCTTTTGTGATTTCAGCCTGCGGACCGACTGCAATGATCGAGTCCTCTTTTACCGCGACAGCGCCGGGGTCATATTGGTTTAATTTTCCGTCCATGGTAAGGACGATGGCGTTTGTGAAAAGGATGTCTGCTTTTTGAGTCATTCATGCTCCTTGGTGTTTTACTTTTGCCAGTTCAATAAAATGTCCAATGCTTTTAAGTTCTTTTTGAAGTCTGTGTTCTTGTGGGTCGAGAGTTCCATATCCACTGAAACTGCCCCGAGTTCCACGGCATAATCTGCGAGGGTGCCCGTAAATATACACCCGGTATCAATCGGCGGGAATGGATAATCTGTGACACTGGCCAGCTTTTTTGCAAACTGAATTGACTTGTTTTCCCAGGGTTCGCCGCCGGGGAAGACGCCCAGCGCCGCGCTGTGGTAACTGATCAATACCTCAATGCGGTGATTTTGCAGGAAGCCCATCACAGCGCGGGTCTCCGGCTCGGAGGCCGGACCAGCCCCGCCCGTAGTCGGACCGTAATTCCAGCAGCCATCACGGTCCCAATCGGCCGCCCAATTCGTTGGGAAGTTGCGATTCAAGTCCACGCCATGATCGTTGACGCGGCCGTCAATGCCGTGATCGCGGGCGTCGCCGTCTGGATTCATGTTTCGCAAAATATAAAGCGTGACATCAGACTGAACGATGTCCGGGTTTTGCGAGATGTGTTTGATCAATTCATCGGCGAGGGCGATGGTGTTCCATTCGTAGCCGCCGTGAATGCCGGCCACGATCATCCGTTGTTTTTCACCATTGCCGAATGTGTATACTTCAATGGGACGCCCTGAGACAGAATAGCCGATTACTGTCGAGCGCGCGGCGTTGTTTGCCAGCACGAAGGGAGTCGGTGTTTGAACCACGATCAATGTCGAGCGCGGATTCGGCGTAACGGTCGGCAGGTAAAATGAATTTGGGTCAGGCGTATAAGTTGCCGGCAGCGCGGCTGTGGAAACCGGCCGGGGATTCTGCGGCGCGGCGAGCGCCGGGTTCAATGCCCAGTAGGCGACCAGTACCAGTGCGATACCGGCCAGCCCCGCGATATTTAACGTCCATGCCACGATCACCCAAAAATCTTTTTTGCGGCGCGGCGCAGGCATTATTTGATTTCCTCCACTGTCATTCTCAGCCAGTTGAGCGCAAGATTGACCGCCCAATATGGCAGGCTGCGCGGCGGACCGCCGTATGTAATGCGGTGCGTCTTTTCGCCGCGCGGCGTGATCATGGCCATCTCTGCGGCGCGTTCTTCGTGTTGGACGGAAACGCCCAATGCAATGTCTGCCTGTGATTCTGCGCGGGCGGCGCGCAGTGCCTGCATGAGCGAGTCAGTCGAAGCGTTGGAGAAGGATGCGGCGTGCGGAAGGCGCAGCGTGCGCGCCAGCAATCCATTTAAATCAAATTCGATTGCAGCCAGAGTCCAGCCGCGTTTTGCAATCAGATTTAAAGTAACCTCTGCGAGCGTATCTTCATCCGCGCCAAAGACGACGCTGCCGAGTCTTTCGCGGACCTGCGACTCGACTCCGTCTATCATGGCATTTGCTTCGCCTTCGTTTTTTGCCTTGGCGGCGATGCGCACATCCACCACGCCGGTATGCGCCGCAAGACCGACTGTGGGATTGCTGAGCATTTCAAGGTCGGCGATCTTTTCGTCTATCATGCCTTCGCCAAGCCCGGCGCAATGCAGCACGCGCACTTTGATGACTTCGTTTAAGTTGAAGCGTTTTTGTAAATATGGGATGACCGACTCATGCAGGACCTGCTCCATTTCATTTGGCACGCCGGGCAGGGAGATGACAGCCCTCACTCCCTGGTCTCGGTCTGGCGGCGGGGGAATTTCAACGATGAAACATGGCGCCGTGCCGACCGGGTTTCGAACACCGATGGCGCCTCGGGGGACATAGGCCTGGCGTTTTTGATTCTCGGAGGGCTTGCGCCCATAGCGGGCGATGGTTTCAACAACCTGCTCCCACAGGTCTTCACGGAACTCGGTTTCGACACCGACGGCTTTGGCTACCGCTTCGCGGGTGGGGTCATCTATGGTTGGGCCAAGCCCGCCGGTGGTGATGACAATATCCGCCCGTTCGATGGATGAGCGGATGGCGCTTGCGATGCGGTCTTCGTTGTCTCCAATGGTGATTGTGCGGTACAAGTCCACGCCCAGCCCGCGCAGACTCTTTGCAAGGTAGCGTGTGTTTGTATCCACAATCTCGCCGAGCAATATTTCCGTTCCGATGGTGATGATCTCTGCCGATGTCATTTTGTCTCGCGTAAAAATGATTAATTTTTTTATACACAAAGGACACTAAGGTCACGACGGAAAAAACCTTAAGGACAAATCTTTTCCCTTTGTGTACTTTGTGCCCTTCGTGTTTAATTAAACCACATTGTACTCTTGAATTGACCTGCCTTCTTCGAAGCGATTCAGGTCGAGCATCGAAACGTCCACGCTGGAAAACTTTCCATCCAAAATAAATTCGCTCATCAGTTTTCCTGAAATTGGTCCGTGCATGAATCCGTGGCCTGAAAAACCCGCGCACAGGAAAAAGCCTTTCACGCCGGTAGCGCCATAAATGGGGTGCGCGTCCGGGGTCACTTCGTACAGCCCAGCCCAGTGCGCTGCGCGCTGCGCCTGCTCCACCAGCGGCATCCGCTCAATAGCCGATTCAAGATTGACCAGTTCAAAATCCTCGTCTACGTTCTGGTCGAAGCCGGGCTTTTCATTTTGGTTGCTCATGCCAATCAGCAGGCCTTCGCCTTCGCGGTGAAAATACAGCGAGCGCGCAAAGTCAATGACGAACGGGAAATCGCCCGGCACTTCCTTCAGCGGACTGGTGGTAAACATCTGCCGCCGCAGGGGAATGATTGGGATGTGGACTCCGGCCATCTGTCCGACCTGACCCGCCCATGGGCCGGCCACGTTCAGAATCATACGTGTCCTGACGCCGCCGAGGCTTGTCCGCACCTCTTCGACTTCTCCACCGCTGATGGTGATGCCGGTCACTTCCGCGCCTGTGAAAACTTTCGCTCCCATTTTTTGCGCCGCGCTGATGTAGCCCATCACCACGCTGTTTGGGTCAACTGTCCCGTCCTTTTGGTTGAATGTGCCGGCGACTGCATCCTCAAACTTCATCAACGGCAGCCGCCGGCGGACTTCGTCTCCGCCCAGCAGTTCAGTCGGCACTCCCAGTTTGTTCTGCAAATCAACATTGCGTTTAAAGTTGTGCGCATCTTTTTCGTTTGTTGCCACCAGCAGGTACCCGCATTGCCTGTAATTCACGTCCTGTCCGATCTCTTCTTTGAATCGTTCAAGCATGGGCAGGCTTTCGATTGACAGGCGGATATTGACCTCAGTGGAGAACTGGTAGCGGACTCCGCCCGCACAGCGGCCTGTCGCTCCCTGCCCGAAGAAGTTTTCCTTTTCGAGCAGTACAATATTCTTCAAGCCGCGCCAGGCAAGGTGATAAGCCGCGCTGGCGCCCATCACGCCGCCGCCGATGATGACAATGTCTGCTGTTTCTGGTAGGTTCATGAATTTTACAAGAAACCCGCTTTCCGCAGGGCAGAAAACGGGTTTCCAGCAAGTTTATTTCGTCTCTAATTACTCAACGCCAAGATATGATTTTTGCACCATTTCATTGTTCTTCAGGTTTTGCGCGCTGTCGCTGAGGATGATCTCGCCTGTTTGCAAAACATAGCCTCTGTTTGCGATGGAGAGCGCCATCAGCGCGTTTTGCTCCACCAGCAGGATGGTGGTGCCTTCGTTGTTGAGCTTCTTGATGGTGTCGAAGATCAACTCCACCAGCAGGGGCGCAAGCCCCATGGACGGTTCGTCAAGCAGCAGGATCCTTGGTTTTGCCATGAGCGCGCGTCCCATGGCGAGCATTTGCTGTTCACCGCCGGAGAGGGTTCCGCCCTTTTGGGAGATGCGCTCCTTCAAGCGCGGGAACAGCGAAAAGACATGTTCGAGGTCGCTGTTGAATGAGGTCAGGTCTTTGCGCATGTAGGCGCCCATTTCAAGGTTTTCCATCACGGTCATGCGCGGGAAGATCATGCGGCCTTCAGGGCTTTGAGCAACGCCCATGGCTGCAATTTCATGCGCCGGCAGTTTGTGGAGTTCGATACCATCCAGCATGATCGAGCCGGAGCGGGGTTTGTTCAGGCCTTGAATGGTGCGCAGGGTCGTGCTTTTGCCTGCGCCGTTCGAGCCGATCAATGTGACGATTTCGCCGTCGTTCACGGTCAGGGAAATCCCTTTCAAGGCGTGGATATTGCCGTAGTAAGTGTGGACATCTTTTAATTCAAGCATGGTGTTCCTCGCCTTTATTTGGTGGCAGTGCCTTTGCCGAGGTACGCTTCGATCACGCGCTCGTTCTTTTGAACTTCTGCGGGCGTGCCCTCTGCGATCTTTTCGCCGTAATCCAAAACGGAGACGCGGTCTGAAATCGCCATCACCACGCGCATGTGATGTTCGATCAGCAGGATGGTCAGGTCGAGTTCCTTGCGCAGACGCTGGATGAAGTTGGTCAGGTCGATGGTTTCGTTCGGATTCATACCGGCGGTTGGTTCATCCAAAAGAAGAAGCTTCGGCTTGGAGGCGAGGGCGCGGGCAATCTCAAGGCGTCTCTGCAAGCCGTAGGGCAGGTTCTTGGCTGTCACTTCGGCGTCGCTGCGTCGCAGGCCGACATATTCGAGCATGTCGAGCGCGCGGGCGCGGGCATCGGCTTCCTCTTTCAAGGTTGCTTGTGTGTGCAGCACCTGGCCGATCAGGTTTGATGTAAGGCGGCAGTGCTGCCCGACGAGGACGTTTTCCATCGCAGACATGTTCGCAAAAAGGCGGATGTTCTGGAAGGTGCGCGCAATGCCGAGAGCGGTGATGTCGAAGGGGCGTTTGCCGGCGAGGTCTGTACCGTCGAATTCCATGTCGCCGCTGGTGGGGGTATAAACGCGGGTGATGGTGTTGAAAAAGGTGGTCTTGCCTGCGCCGTTCGGGCCGATCACGCTGGCGATCATGCCCTTATCAATGGTCAGGTTGACTTTATTTACGGCGGTCAAACCGCCGAAGGTCATCGTTATGGCTTTTGCTTCGAAGAAGGACATGTCAGTCTCCTATCCTTGTTGTGATGCGGCTTTAGGAGATTCTGCTTCGACAGCAGCGACCTCATCCGGGTGCAATTCCGCGCGCACCTGCATATTTGGAACCAGACCCTCAGGGCGGACTGCCATCATGATTACCAATGTCAGGCCAAACAAAAGGAAGCGATAAAGGATCGGGTTGGCGTTATCCTTGACAGCTAATTGAATGGCCGGGTCGTTAATCGCCGGCAGGACAGTGTGTGTCAGCAGGGATGCGAGGAAATCCTTAAGGGCGGGCAGGAACAGGCGGTCGGCTGTCATGAGTACCAGACCGCCGACGATCACGCCGTTGATGTTGCCGATACCGCCAAGGATAACCACGCACAGGATGATGATGGATGCGCTGAAGTCGAAAACGCTGGGGAAGATGCCGGCGATGTATGCGGCATAGAACGCGCCTGCAAACCCCGAGAAAGTGGCTCCCAGCGCAAAGGCCGCAAGTTTGGTCTTGACCGGGTCAATGCCCATCTGGGCCGCGGCGAGTTCGTCTTCACGGATGGCCATCCACGCGCGGCCAAGCCGGCTGTCGCGCAGTCGGCGGATGATGAACACCGAAAGCAGGATGATGGCGATAATCAGGAAGTACCAGGTGATCGGGTTGCTGGATTGGAATTCGCCGATCAGGGGCAGGGTTGGCCGCCCAATCGGGCTGATTCCTTTTTCGCCGAGAGTCAGGTCAAAGTGGTCAACGAGCGTAATGCAGGTTGTCTGAATTTTGAACATCGGCAGGATCCAGCAGGTGAAGGGTTCCTTGATGGTCACGTCAATCAGGTTCTTGAAAAGGACCGGCACGATTTCGCCGAATCCGAGCGTGACGATGGCGAGGTAGTCGCCCCTCAGCGGCAGGGTCGGCGCGCCAAGCATGATGCCCCAAATCGCAGCCATCACTGCCGCGATCCAGATCACGATCCAGAAATTGATCTCAATCGAATGCACCGGGGAGGATAACATGCCGGTAGTGTAGGCGCCGATTGCAAAAAAGGCCGCATACCCCAGGTCGAGCAGGCCGGCATAACCGACCACAATGTTCAAGCCCAGCCCAAGGATCACGAAGATCAAGGCGAAGATGATTTGAGCCGTCCAGCGCAGGGCGGTTAATTTGTCTACAAATGGGAACGCCACGACCAAAACCGCCAGCAGGATCATCTTCCATTTTTGTTCTTCAGCCGGCGGGAGTCCGTGCAGCCCGGCCAACAAGGTGGTGAACCCCACCGCGCCAAGGAATCCGATCGTATTGCCGATTAACATGATGCCCAGTTCTGCGGATTGCTTTCCTATCGCCGGATCAATAAATATATTTTGGATTACGCTGAGCAAAACAAGGGTGAGCCCGGACGCGATTGCAGTCGGCAGGACGCCTTTTGCGATTTCGAACGGGGCTTTGCGTTCGACCTGTGAGCTGAGCCTCATGCCGAGGCCGACACCCATCAGACAGCCGATGACGGCTACAGACAGCCCGCCGAAGAGGAAGGTCAGCAGGCCGGCGATGATGCCAAAGGTGATTCCTGATTTCATGATTTTCATGGATGCACCTCTTAGGCTTTTTGTCCCGTCTGTTCACCGAGCAGGCCGGTGGGACGGAATAATAGGATGAGAACCAGGGTGGCGAAGACCAGCGCGTTGGTCCAGCGGGCGTTGAGGTAGCCGTCACTGAAGGATGCAAGCAGGCCGATCAGGAAGCCTCCCAACATGCCGCCGGTGATGTTGCCAATACCGCCGAGCACGGCCGCAGTGAAGGATTGCAGGCCGGCGCGGAACCCCATGAACCACCAGGCGGTGTTGTTGTAGAGGCCGGCCATTAAACCTGCCGCGCCGGCCAGGCCGCCGCCGATCAGGAATGTCGCCGTGATGACCCAGTCAATGTCAATGCCGAGCATCTTTGCGGCGTCGCGGTTTTGGGCGGTGGCGCGCATGGCCTTGCCCAGACGGGTCCGCTGCACAAAGAGGTAAAGCCCAATCATGAGGGCGACTGCCAATACAATCACCATGAGGTCTTTAATTGTCAAGCGCAGGGCGAGGCCGGTGGATGCCAGCAGGTTAATGTCCCAGCCAAGGCTGGTGAATAGGATGCCCAGCATGTCCGGAAATACCTTTTGAGAAGCGCCGCCTGTCGTGCCGAATGAGGGAACGAGCCATGCCTGTGCTGCCCACATGAGCCCGATATTTTCAATGATAAATGACATGCCGATCGCGGAGATCAACGGCGCCAGGCGCGGGGCGTTGCGAAGCCGTCTATAGGCCAGCCGCTCAATGGTCGCGTTGAGAACCGCACAAAATACGATGGCGATAACCAGGGCAAGGATAAGTCCAAATATAATCTTGACAGGATCCTTACTTTCAAGTGTTCCTGTTACCGATAAAACGGTTAATGATGTGAAAACGCCGATCATGTATACATCGCCGTGGGCGAAATTGATCAATTCGATGATGCCGTACACCATTGTGTAGCCGAGGGCAATGATGGCGATGATTGCGCCGTTGGATATTCCGATGATAAGAAATTGAACCAGCTGGAGCGGGTTGGCTTTGATTGCGGCGGCAACTGCCGGGACGTCGAGACCTGCAATTGGACCAATAAGGAATACTACATAAAGAACAAGGGCGGCGACGGCGAATCGCCTCCAGTTAAACCTTCTTTTGGTGATTTCCATGATTCTCCTCTTTTACTTCCGTTCAAAAAGGATGGGGGCGGCAAATTTGCCGCCCCCAAATAGAGGCTTACTTGAAGGTACCAACAGAAGCGTACGCGCCACCCTGAACTTGATAGAAGGTCATATCAGTCAGGCTGGTGTCGCCATTGGCATCGAACGACCAGGTGCCGAGGGCGCCGTCGAAGTTCTTGATGGCGAAGACAGCGGCGTTGATCGCGGCGCGGTCGGTGGGGTTGCCACCAGCGGCGCAGACATCTTCAATCGCCTTGAGGGCGACATTCATGGTCTCGTAACCGTACACAGCGTAGGGCTCGGTGAGGGCGCCGAATTTGGCTTCGTAGTCCTTGACGAACTGGAGGCCGGCGGCGGGGAGTTCGCTGAGCGGAACGCCAGCGACGGAGGCATATACGCCTTCGGCGGCATCAGCGCCAGCGCCGTCAATGAAGGCCTGGGTCTGGATGCCATCGGGACCAACATACTTGACAGTGGCGTTGTCGCCCATGATCGCAACCTTATCCTTCAGAAGCTGGGAGGCGTTGTTGTCAACGACCATGCCAACGTAGATGGCATCGGGCGGGCCGCCAGCATTGCTGGTGGAGATCTTGGTCATGAGGGCTTTGTAGTCAGCAGCCTTCGGGTCAATGCCTTCGTGGCCGAGAACAGTCAAACCGATTTCCTTGGCGGTGGCTTCGAACACATCAGCCACACCCTTGCCGTAGAGTTCCTGGTCGTCAAGGATGTAGACGGTGGTGGCGCCGAGGGACTTCACGAAGTTGGCCGCAACCTTGCCCTGAATGTCGTCAGCAGCAACGACGCGAGAGTAGGAGCGGGCGCCGGTCGGGTAGTAGGAATCGGTCACGCCGGGCAGGTCTTTGTCAGCCTTGGTCAGGCCGGGGTTGGTGTTGGCGGGGGAGATCATGGTCAACGGGCCGGCGGCGTTCAAAATCGGAATGGACAGCTTGGCAGCGCCAGAGTTGAATGTGCCGAGGTACGCGATGATTGAAGCGTCCGCAGCAGCCTTGTTGGCGTTTTCGGTTTCAACCGCGGGATCCCACTTGCCGAGGGCGGCAGAGGCATCATCCCATGCTTCGTATTGAATGACGTATTTTCCACCGCAAGCCTTGGAGCCGGCCTGCTCGAGGCGCAACTGCATGGCGTTTACAATGGTTTGAGTCTGGGTCAATGAAGAGCCAGTCATGGGAAGGCTGGATACGATCTTCAAAGTGGTGGCTTGACCGCCGCCGGGGCCGCCGCACGCCGCGAGGGCCATGCTGGCGATGACGAGCACTGAAAGTACAGCAAACAAACGCTTAGACATTTCTTACTCCTCCGAAATTTTATTAGGTGAATTCAAATACCCCGCACATGCGCGGGAAACAACAATCCAGCAGACAATGCTCCCTGTGTCAGCCTCACCTCCTTATTTAGCAGAATGTCTTCATATACAAAGAAAGCCCGAAAAACCCTTTCATTATGGATTTTCGCGGCTTGCCCTAAACCACTATTATACAGCCTTTCAATTTTCTTAAGCGGGAATAATAAGTTGATTTTCGACTCTGGTCAAGTGTTCGTGTCTAGACTTTTGCGCCGCGCTGTTCGTACATGCCGTTCTCAGGCAGAATTTTCGTCGGGCGATTTATATAACAATTGTTCGCGGATGCGCAGGTCGGTGTTGCGGATTTTCATCGCAAGGTCGGCGGCGAGGTTGTACATCAAGCGGTAGCCCAGCTGCGGGTACGTCTCACACAGCATGATTAATTTGTCGCGTTGAACGACCAGCAGCCGGGTATCCTTTTGAGCCGCGCGCGCCGAAGCCGAGCGCAGTCCTTCATCCACCAGCGCCACCTCGCCAAACGACTGTCCGCGGCGCAGCACTGCCACGGCAGTCTCTCTTCTAACTGAATCATCGGCCGGGCTGTGGTTGATCAAAATATTCACCTCACCCTGGGCGATTACATACAATTCCTTGCTCCCGCTGTTTTCCGGAAAAACGATCTCGCCCGCATTGAAAACAACTTCCTTGCACAGACTCGCCACCAGTTCCAGTTGCGTCGGCGTGAACTGATAAAAGATATCGCATTGCTTTAAAAAATTGACAAGGCTGTTCATGGCATTGGATTCCTTTTCAAAAAGTTTAACATACAGGCGGATGAAGTGCGACGCTTCATTCTACGGGTAGGCCTGATTCAGCCATTCAATCGGATCAACCTGCACGCCGTTTGCCCAGACCTCCCAATGCAGGTGTGGACCCGTCACACGGCCCGTTCCGCCGACCAGGCCGATCACCTGTCCCTGTGCGACCATGTCGCCGGCCTGCACGTGAATCTCAGATTGATGCCAGAAGCCGCTGTACACGCCCCAGCCGTGATCGATAATGGTGGCGTTTCCGCGCACAGTGAGGAAGCCTGCGAACATAACCTGCCCGGCTGCCGGCGCGCTGATTGGCAGCCCGGTCCCGCCGCCGAAATCAACCCCGGTATGCCACCAATTGATTCGTAGGTCAGACCCCTTGCCAAGGTAAATGCGGCTCGTGCCATAATATGAAGTTGGATAGGATGTTGCTTCGTAGGCGCTGGCCGGCGAGATAAACGCCCCCTGCCAATACATCGTTGGAGTTGATGGCAGCGTGATGCCTTCCAATTGCTTTTGTTCAGGTTCGGTCACGGCCGGGTCAATCAATGAAGAGTCAACAGGCAGGCTTTCTCCGGTGAGGTAGCCGCCAGAGGTGATTAATATGAACTGCTCGAACGATTGTGTGCTGCCATCGGGAAGCGCGGCTTCCAACCGCATTGAATGTACGCCCGGTTCCGTCAACGCATG
>Ga0233425_10006690_pt1 | contig 16839 bp, 14 predicted proteins | sample Watercolumn_Towu_2_FD_181712 | JGI IMG/M metagenome (GOLD analysis project Ga0233425, IMG submission 181712) | Freshwater microbial communities from Lake Towuti, South Sulawesi, Indonesia - Watercolumn_Towuti2014_140_MG | ecosystem: Environmental > Aquatic > Freshwater > Lake | place... | reverse complement strand
GTGCGCGGCGGCGAACCACACGAGTCGTCGGATCGGTTCCGCCAATTTTTGCATCGCGCTTCGATCCAATTGCAAATCATTCCCCTGCAAATCCAGTTCGATCAGTTTGCCTTGTCGTTGCGCCAACTCTTGCACCATTCGTTGCAATGGATTCAGCATCTCCGCGACCGGCGCGAGCCGCAACGCGCGCGTCTCTTCCTGCAAACGATCCAATACCACGCCGATTTGTTGTTCGACCAGGATGATCGCGCGCGCGCCTTCGCTCCACGCATTGATCAGATCATCCGCCGCGCGACGCGCGCGCGCGGGATCGTTTTGCGCCGCGTTGATCACGCGGCGCATCTCCGCCGCCACATCCGCGTTGCCCAAACGATTCGCGACGCGACGTAAGGTCGCGTGATCCGCGACAATTACGCCGACCGTTCCGATCAAGTTCTCGATCAATTCCGCCGGGATGGTGGTATCCGCGCGCGACTCGGTTTCGATATTTTGATCCACCGACTCGACACGCATGGATTCCGTTTGTGCGCGCGCCGATTCCGGCTGAATCGCACATTCTTCGACCGTCAAGGAATTTTGTTCGGGATCGATCGCGGTCAAGGATTGGATCAAGGCCGCGCGCGCGCGCGGCGTCGCGATCAAGAAATTGAACAGCGTCCGGCGTTCGCGATAGACTGTGATATTTGTGACCAGGTGAATGTCATCGGCGCGCGACCATTCGAGGAACGCTTCGCCCAGAGATGGATTGCGGTCGAGGTCAGCCAGGATCGTGTACACAAATTCACCGGCTTGCAAGGCGCGGCTCAAGCGCGCAATTGTTTCCGGCGTCATCACTTGTTTGAACTCGGCGGGCAAATTCAAACTATCGAGCACACTCCGCGTGACTTGAAACACGGGGCCATCGGCATTGAGGTAAACAAAATTCTGCGCTTGCTTGATCAGCGTCGTCAACGCGCCGGGTTCCGGTTCTTTGCCGTCGCAGAGTTGTTCGATCACGCGACTCATCGCCGCCGCACATTCGCGCGTGAGATCGGTCAATGTCGCGTTGACGATTACGTGACCGCTCGTCGCGCGCGCGTAAATGTCCGCGAGCGTCATCGCGATCTGCGCGGTGGAATCGAGATGGTGAAAGATCGCGCTGTGATAAATCGCGCGCAAACAATTGGTCGCTTCGTCCGTGAGTTTTGCGCTTGCGATGGTCGCGTGATCCGCCGCGCTGAACTGCGCCGCGAGTTGATCCAATTGATTCGCGATGTCATGCACGCGCGCAAGGTCTGCCAAAACGCGTTCGGTATGCCGATGCCAAAACAACCACGCGACACCAATCGGATCCGTTTCTGAATCCGCGATGGTTGCTTCCGCTTCGGCGGCGCGATGATCGGCCGCGGGGATCGCTTCGACCGGATCAACCGGCGCGATGATTTCCGTTTCGATGATCGTCGCGTCGTTGGTTGTATGTGCGCGCGCGTGCATCTCTCGCAAAGATGCGATCAAATCCGCGATGTGATCGGCTTCGACATCGCGTTCGTTGGCGAGAACCTGATCCAACATTCCGCGCAAGCGATCAATCACCGCCAGGATCAGATCAATCATCGCGGATTCGAGCGCGACGCCATCATCGCGCACCAGTGCGATCAGGTCTTCGGCGTGATGCGCCAACGATTCCATCACCGTCAAGCCCATCATCCGCACCCCGCCTTTGAAACTGTGGAGCGCGCGGAACAATGCTTTGATGTAATCCTGATTTGCGCGATCTTGTTCAAGTTGCAACAACACCGTTTCCGCGGCGGCGAGATTGTCCTTGCTCTCCTGCGCGAAGAGTGTCCAGATTTCTGCCAATTCTGCTGATTGATTTGATGTGATCATTTTGATTTACCTTGCCCTGTTCGGGCGACCATACATCTGGGCGACCACAAGGGTCGCCCCTACGTGTCAAACAACTTTACGCGACTGCGGGCACGCCCATCCCAAGCAAACGGTACATCGTTCCAAAGAGTTCGGAACCGCGCGTGTCTTGGAGATCGAAGGAGACCGCGCCGGAGGGTTTCGAGATGATTGCATCCGCGCCCAAACTGCGCGCTTGCGCGGCTTGTGGCGACCCGGCGGAAACGATCGAACTCAGCACGACGATCTTGGCATTCGTTTTCGCGCGCCCCGCGCGGAGAAATTCGATGCCGTCCATTTCCGGCATTTCCAGATCGAGAAAGATCAGGTCGGGCTGATCGTGCGCGAGTTCGTTCAACGCTTGCTTGCCATTATCGACCGAGGCGGTGATGATAAAATTGGGATCGCTCGCCAGCATATTGCGAACGATTAGGCGCATCATGTTGGAATCATCCACGAGCATAATTTTCTTTTGTGTCATTTTATTCCCCTGGTATTTAGACCTTCCAGGTCTCGCAAGACCTGGAAGGTCTACGTAATTAGAATTGTCCGTAGCCGCGCGCATCGCGATCCAACACCGCGACACCGTGTCCATTGCCGTTCGACTTGTCCGCGAACACTTTCGGTTTGGGTGATGTTGCAACTTGCGCCTCCGCCGCGATTTCTCGCTGCATCGTCTCGCGTAATGCTTGCAATAATTCCGGCCTCAGTTCCCGCGCCAGGTCGTTTTCGATTGCCGCGTGTTGCCGCAGTTGAAAGCGCGCGACTTCTTGGCGCAAGCGTTCCGCTAATCCGCCCAACTCGTCCGCCGTGCTCGCCAATTCTTCGCTTTGCGAACTGGACGATTGCGTGCCCTGGTTCACTTGATTCATCGCGGTATTGATCTGCGCGAGCGATTGCGATTGCTCTTCGCTCGCCGCCGCGATCTCACCGACCAAGTCTTTCACCTTCACCACGTTTTGCACAATCTCCGCGAGCGCGACACCTGTCTCGTTCGTAACCTTGACGCCTTCTTGCGTGCGCTTGCCCGCGTCTTCGATCAAGTCGGCAGTAGATTTCGCGGCTTTGGCGGAGCGCTCCGCGAGATTGCGAACTTCTTGCGCGACGACCGCGAACCCGCGACCGTGTTGTCCCGCGCGCGCGGCTTCGACCGCCGCATTCAGCGCGAGCAGGTTCGTTTGGAACGCGATTTCGTCAATGACCTTGATGATCTTGGCGATCTCTTGCGACGATTGCGCGATCGCGCCCATCGCGTCGGTGAGCGATTTCATTCTTTGTTGACCTTGTGCGGCGAGCGTCGAGGTTTGCACGACGAGTTGATTCGCCGCGTCCGCGTTCTCGCTACTGCTCTTCAACTGACCGTCGGTGCGTTCGATGTTGCTGGAGACTTCTTCGACCGCGGCGGCTTGCTCTTGCGCGTTCGACGCGAGACCTTCGCTCGCGGATCGAATTTGGTCCACCGATTGCGCGACCTGGGTTACGACCAGGTTCGTTTGATTCAACGTGCTGTTCAAACCGTCGAGCATCTTGCCGAACGATCGCGCGAGATCACCAATCTCATCCTTGCGTGTGAAATCGAGATCCGCACTGACTTGATGCGACAGGTTGCCTTCAGCGATCAGCGCCGCCGCGCGGCTCGCCTTGTCCAACGGCGCGGTGATGCTTCGCGCAATCACCAAGCCAAGCGTCAGACTCAGCACGATCCCCAGGATGCCGCCCACGATGCTGATCGTCATCACATTGCCCACGACCGCATCAAATTCGTGATCGCCAGCGAGCGATTCTTTGTTTGTAGATTCGACAAACGCGAGCATCGGCTGGTTCATCGCATCAACCAATTCGTTGACTTGCGCGTCCATCTTCATCAAATCGATCGTGGATGCCTTGTTCGTTTCGATCAACGGCAACATCTTGCCTTCGAACAAACCGACCATTTCGTTGAACGCGTCACCGACTTGTTTGACCCACGCTTTTTCTTGCGGCGTGTCCGCGATCTTTGCCATATCCGCGAGATCGGCAATCGTTTCTTCCTTCATCGCGAACCACGCTTTGCGGCTCGCCGCCGATCCCAGGGTCAGTTCCGCGTTCGCGATCGCGCGGTACACCTTGACGCCCATCAAACCGGCTTCTTGCGTAACGAGCGCATTCTGTCCGCGTTGCGCGGTCGCATCTTGCATCGTTTTGAGATGGTTGAGTTCAAAGATGCCAAAGCCGACGATGATCGCGAGAATAAGTGCGACGATTCCGAAACCGATCGCCAGTTTGACTTGCATTCGTAAATTGTTCAGCGTTTTCATTTGGATTCTCCTATCCGTGTGATTTTAGAGCAGATTCCATTTCGATTTATGGTCTGTCATTCTGAGCGAAGCGAAGAATCTCCGCTTCATCGTGCGAGACCCTTCGCTTCGCTCAGGGTGACAGTTCCGTAAACGCGACAGGAATCCGCTGTAATTGGTAATTTTTGTGTCGGGTGAAGGTTTGATTTTGAATTTGCAATTTCACCTCGCGTGATCGTGATTGCCGAGCGCATCCAGGTTCAGGCGCGCTTGTTTGTTGCTCACCAAGCGCGGCACATCGAGAATGATGCTCACGCTGTTGTTCAGTTTGCCCAAGCCCTTGACGATCCCGGCTTCATCCTTGCCCAACCAGTGCGGCGGCGGATCAATGTTCGCTTGCGGAATCGTCTGCACATCGGTTACTTGATCCACGACCAAGCCGGTTGGCACACCCGCGAGATCGAGCACGATGATCGTCGTGCGATCATCATACGCGCGTGCGGGCATGTTAAAGCGCGCGCGTTGATCCATCACGGGGATCACTTTGCCGCGCAAGTTCATCGCGCCTTTGATGTACTCGGGCACATCGGGAATCGCGGAGATGCGTTGCATCCCGACGATCTCGGTTACACAGCCAATGTTCACCGCGTACGTTTCCTGCGCGACCTCGAAGGTCAGATACATATTCTCAACATTGTCGCCAGCGGTCAATGCGCCCAGATCAATTTCATTTGTGTTCATACTTTTTTCTCCCTGGTTTCAGACCCTAAAGGTTTCCAAAACCTTAGGGTCTAGTCGTTATTTCTTTCAGCAATCGCGCCGGAATATGATCCAGCGGCAACAATTCTTCTGCCGCGCCAATATCCCAGGCGACGGCGGGCATTCCAAACACGACGGATGTTTGTTTGTCTTGCGCGAAAGTTCTGCCGCCCGCGCGGCGAATCGCCAACAAACCGGTCGCGCCATCATCGCCCATCCCGGTCAACAATGCCGCCGCGACATTTCGTCCCGCGCTCGTGGCGACGGATTGGAACAGCACATTTACCGATGGACAATGCCCGGAAACTTTTTCGCCTTTCGCCAACGCGATCCGATATTGACCGCCCCAACGACGCACTTGCATTTGACGATCACCACCCGGCGCGAGCAGGACGAGTCCTTGACGAATGCGATCACCGTCTTGTGCTTCGCGCACTTGCATCGCCGCGAGATGATTCAATCGTTCCGCGAAACTCGTCGTGAATCCGGCGGGCATGTGCAGAACGATGACGATCCCAGGTGAAGCCGGCGGAAACGCGGGAATGATGCGCGTGAGCGCGGCGACCCCGCCCGCCGATGCCCCAATCGCGATCACGCGATCGGTTGTTTCGTGCAACGCGGTGATCGGCAATTGAGGTTTGAGCGTTTGGCTTTGCTTTGGCGCGAACCGATGCACGTTGACGCGCGCGGCATGACGCACGCGCTCGCACAGATTGTTCATCAGCGCGGGCAAGCCGTCCACGACGCCGATCCTGGGTTTGGTTACAATGTCCACCGCGCCCGCTTCCAACGCGTCCAACGTGATCTTTTTGCCGCGCTCGGTAAGCGAACTCACCATCACGGTCGGCGTGGGATGTTCCGCCATATATTTTTTCAGAAACGTAACGCCATCCATCCCCGGCATTTCGACATCTAACGTAACGACATCGGGCTGTTGCTTAATCAACAAATCCCACGCCGAAGCCGGATCATTCGCGACGCCGATCACCTGAATCTGCGGATCCTGGGACAAGCCGGTGGCAATGAGTTTGCGCGCCAACGCGGAATCATCCACAATCAACACGCGAATTTTCTTTTCTTGATTTTCAACTTTCGATTGATTCGTCATCGCTCACTTCCACTGCATCACAATTTGCGAAACAAGCCGGTGCCCACTTTGCGCCAGCGCGTCGGGACGTTGTGCATCGTCTCGGTAACACTCGTCAAGAGCCAGCCGCCCGGTTCTGCCGCATCGTACAAGCGCTCCACCAATTGCGTTTGTGTTTGTTGGTTAAAGTAGTACAAGATGTTCCGGCACAAAATCAGATGAAACGAATTTTTGAAGGGAAAGGGCGCGCTTTGCAAATTCATCCGGCGAAACGTGCACATGCGTTTTAGTTCGGCAATCACCCGCCATTGCCGCGCGTCCACTTTTTCAAAATAGCGTTGGCGCACCAGCGGCGGCAACATTTCCAATTTTTGATCCAGATAAGTTCCCTGTTCGGCGCGCTCAATCATCGAATAACTAATGTCCGTGCCCAGGATCGCGACGCGTTCTTGCGCTTGCTCCAAACCCAGCGCCTCGGCAAACAGAATCGCGAGCGTGTATGCTTCGTCGCCGCTTGCCGCCGCCGCGCTCCAAATGCGCCACTGACCCTCGACCGGCAAACGCGGTAAAATCATTTGCGGCACTTGCTGGAGCACTTCGGCTTCGCGATAAAAAAATGTGTGATTCGTCGAAACCGCGCACGCCACTTCGACCGCAAGGTGCGGCGAGACCTGGTCGCGCAACTGCCGCGCCAATTCCTCCAGGCTCGGCACATTGAGTTTCCAACACAAGGTATGCAGACGCCGATACAGATTCGTGTGTTTCTTTTCTGAAAAGTGCAAGCCGGTGTGATCAAAGATCCACTGACGAAGATATTCCAAGTGCGGCTGTTCGGCGCGCGGAATGATCTCGCCCATTGCGTTCCCCGCGATCATCGCAGTGCTCCTGCCGCGCCGGATAAATCGTGGCTCACGCGTTCCGCGTCCAACGCAATCGCGATCGCGCCGGAACCCAGGATCGCGCATCCCGCGCCGCCGCGAATATCTTGGAGATGTTCCGGCAATGGTTTCATCATCACTTGTTCTTCGCCGATGATCTCATCCACCGGCAATCCGAGCGCGCCGCGCGCGGTTTGCAGAACCACAATCACTTGATCGTTCAGCGCGCGTTCCGCGACATTATGAATCCAATGCACTGGCACAAGCGCGTCTTGTCGCCGCACCATCACATCGCCGCTCGCAGAGACGCGCACGACCTGGTCGGCGCCGGGTTTGAATACCTGGCTCACGCTGTTGATCGGAATCGCATACAGGCGATTGATCGAACGCACGATCATACTTGACAAAAACGCGAGCGAAACCGGGATAATCAATTTGATGTGCGTCCCTTGCCCAGGGGTCGTGTTCACTTCGATGCGCCCGCGCAAATTCCGGATCACGCTTTGCACCACATCCATTCCGACGCCGCGCCCGGACAAGTTCGAAACTTGGGCGGCGGTCGAGAATCCCGATTCAAAGATCAAATTCCACACGGTCGCGTCCACCGGTTCTTCATTCGCACCGACGATCCCAGCCGCGCGCGCGCGGCTGAGAATCGCTTGGCGATCCAACCCCTTGCCATCATCGCTGACCGTGATGTGAATTTCTTGCCCTTGTTGCGCCGCGCTCAAAATGATGCGCCCCTGTGCCGGCTTGCCCGCGGCTTGCCGCTCGGCGGGGGATTCGATGCCGTGATCCGCGGCATTGCGAACGAGATGGATCAGCGGATCGGCTAATTGATCCACAACCGTTTTATCAATCTCGATTTCTTCCCCATTGATCGTGATGTCGAAGGATTTGCCGGTCTGTTGCGCGAGATCGCGCGCGAGGCGACGCATCCGTTGAAAGAGTTGGCTCGCCGGAACCAATCGCAAACTCGAGGTCAGTTCTTGAACCTGGCGCGTGATCAATTCCAACCGATGCGAAGCGTTCGCGAGACCATCCAGTCCGGCAAGCGCGGGATGATGCGTAACGGTTGTCGTCGCCAACCCCAACTCGCCGACCAGGTCGAGCAGTTGCGTTACTTTGTCTGCTTTGATGCGCAGAAATGTGTCAATTTGTTCAGTCGAATTGATTGTCATTGGGCGAAACCCTCAACGGCGTCAGCCATTCCCTTTTTCCCAGAATTTGCCTTACATTCTTCCAGAAGACATTTTCTCGTCTATTGATTGGGAGTATACATTACTCAACTATCAAACGTATAACAAAAGGAGCGCGCGATATTCCAAAAGTGTTCCAACAAAAACACCTTCAGTGCTGAGCAAATTTGCCCGCGTTGAAGGTGTTGAAAAAAAACTCGAGTCAAAAGACTCGAGTCTCAATGGTATACTTGACGCATTTCAAAAGCGGGGATTCAGAAACCCGTTTTCTTCTAGAAAACGGGTTTCTCGCCGCCGACCAATTCAAAGATTTGACGTGCGTGCGATTCGTATGATTCGAGTGTCCGCGTCAGCGACGAAATGTTTTTCCGAATTCGTCAATTGCCCACCAAGTTTTTCCATTCCATCATTGCTAGGGTCAGGTCCGTTGAAGCTTTCTTGAAAGAACCGCCGTCCGCCATGCGTTTCTCTGCCTCCACTTTCTGCTGTTGCGTCGCCAGTCGGAGGACTTGAGCGGCTTCCCGATGGAAAACCGCATGGAGTTGCTGAACCTTATACCAGTGGTCAGAGGTGCGATCAAATTCCGAACGACCGTAGAGCCATTTGCCAAAGTCGCACAAGTGATCAGGTTCAACGCGCTCTGGAACGAACTCTGACTTGCCGGCTTCGATGGCAATGCCTAATCGCCTCTTCCACATGGCGTGGGCGCCAATTGCGGTCTCGATGTCCTGTGTCGTAATCATGTCACTTCTCCTTTTTTCATGGTTGGGGTGTAGACTACTGTCTGCTCAACTTTATAGTTGATTCATTCATCTTTTTCGACAGCCGTCTTGTTTCCGTTTCTCAATAAAGAGTGTATACGATTCGACTTTCAAACATATAACAAAATGGGATCAAATTGTTCCAAAGGTGTTCCAATAAAAAACGCCATCACCATCGGGCAAATTTGCCCGATGGTGATGGCGTTGAATAAAACGTTGGGGCGACCCTTATCGTCGCCCGGATTTGGAATCACCGGTCGGGGCGTGGACAAATCCGGGCGACCACAAGGGTCGCACCTACTAATCAGATTGAGAGACAAAAATTTTACGGCATGACAAACATATAGCCGATGCCGGGACGCGTTTCGATGTACGGCGGCGCGTCCGGATCGTGTTCGATTTTCCGGCGCAAGCGATGAATCGCTTGGCGAAGCAATTGTTCTTCACCTTCATAACCGACGCCCCACACGCGTTCCAACAAATAAGCCGGCACGATCACTTGTCCCGTGTGCTTGATCAACTCGCTCAGCAAGCGATACTCGGTCGGCGTCAACTTGATCTCTTGCTCGCGCACAAAAACGCGCTGACGCGCCAGATCAACCATCAGATCACCCGCGCGAAAAATGGATTGCGGCGTGGCTTGCGCCGAATCTTCGGCGCGGCGGAGCGCCGCGCGCACGCGCGCGAGTAACTCGTCCGCGCTGAATGGTTTGGTTACATAGTCATCCGCGCCCGCATCCAAGCCCTTGACCTTGTCGGCAGTTTCGACACGCGCGGTAAGCATAATGATTGGCACGCGCGAAAATTCGCGGATGCGCTGGCAGGTCTCGTACCCATCCAATCCCGGCATCTGCACATCGAGCAAAATGAGATCGGGTTCTTCGGTGGCGATCAAATCAATCGCGGCTTGACCATTGTTAGCCGCGACGACTTGGTAGCCGCGCGCTTCGAGATTGAGCCGCACAATGCGAATGTAGATCGGCTCGTCGTCCACAACCAAAATTTGAGTTTTGCCTTTCTTCATTGGACTTTCCTTCCGACAAAGCATGGTCGCTATTCGGCGATGGGAAGAGTGAAATAAAACGTGCTACCGCGATTTACCGTACTCGTGACCCAAATTTTTCCGCCATGCGCTTCGACAATGCCCCGGCAAATTGCTAATCCCAAACCAAGTCCGCCAACTCGAATCGCGAGGTCGCCCGCTGTGCGATAAAATCGCTCAAACACACGTTCCAGCTGTGTTGGCGGAATACCGATGCCCTGATCGCTGACTTGCATGAGAATGTAGTTTTCTTCGCGGCATCCTTCGACCGCGATCGTTCCGCCGTTGGGCGAATATTTGATCGCGTTGATCAAGAGGTTGCGTAACACTTGCTCGATCCGTTTAGCATCCACGCTGGCGATCAACTGTGCAGGCATTGAGCAAACAATCTGATGTTGCGCGGATTGGGGTTGCGTCGCCGCGACAACTCGCCGCGCCAGTTCACCCAGATCGGTTTCGCGTTTTTCCAAACGCAGTTGCCGGGCTTGGAGGCGCAAACCATCGAACAAACTGTCAACAATTTTTTCCAGCCGATCCGTTTCGTGATTGATGTTACTTAGAAATTCGCGATGCGTGGCGCGGCTAAATTCGACATCGTCCGCTAACAAGGTCGTGCTGTAAAGTTTGATCAGTCCGAGCGGGGTTCGCAATTCGTGCGAGACATTCGTAATCAATTCGGAGCGCAATCGCTCCACCTGGTTCAGGACATCCGCTTCCTCTGCGCGTTCGGCTAAACGGATGTGCTCAATCGCGACGCCAAGTTGGTTTGCCACAGCAGTGACAAATTCCGCGCCTTGCACGGTGAGCGTGCGCGGACCGCATCCAAAAAGCGTCAAGACACCGTTCGGCTTGTCCTTGGATTTGAGCGGTACGCTGATGCAGGGATAGAGCGATGCGTGTTTGAACTCTACGCCAAAGTACATACCACTGGTTTCCGGCTCGCGGATGGTGAGGCGATCCGATTGAAACGCGCGCCCCGGAAAACTCTCGCCGATGTTCATCTTTTGCATTTCCGCGATCATCGCCGGCGACAAGCCGCGTTGAATCCCGAAAACGAGGTCTGCCTTTTCCGCGTCGTACAATTGGATCGCACCGACTTGCAAGTGCAACAATCCCAGCACCAGGTCCAGAACATTGTTCAGAAGATCGTTCACGCTGAATGACGCGCCAATCACCGTCGCCAGCTGGTTCAGCGCGCGCAAATCGTCGGCGCGATTGTTGAGTTCGCGTTCCATTTGTTTGCATTCGGTAATGTCGCGCACCACACACACAAGATTGATTCGCCGCCCGGTGTGATCTACAATTTCCGTCATCGTAATCGCGGCGAAGAATGTCGCGCCATCTTTGCGGCGCAATTGCTGCTCTGTGTGATATGCGCCCTCTTTGTCCAACGCGGCAAAGTACGCGCGCCCAAAGTCTTCGTACTCTTCTTGATTCACATGCAAGAACGCGGCGTTTCGTCCAATCGCTTCTTCGGGGCGATAACCAAAAACGCGTTCGACGGTGATGTTGCATGTGAGAATCGTGCGTGTGGCTGGGTCAATCACGAACACGGCTTGATCTAAACTCGCAAAAGTTTTTTCGAGTAACATGGTAGTTGTTCCGAGCGCGTCGGCGGATGACCAAAACACGGCAGGACACCTTCCACGAGTAGCTGGAAGAATTAACGCATTATACCGCGAGCCTTGGTGAAGGTAAACAGGACTTTCGCTTGTCATTCCGAACTGCGTTTTTTCGCGTCCCCGAAATGGAGCTGGCTTGGCGACGCGTGAGGACACAAGAAAATCAGAAACCCGTTTTCAATCATCGAAAACGGGTTTCTGATTTTCTTTCTATGCTTTCACCACTTTCACTTTCGTATCGTAGAACACCGCACTGCCGCCGAACGAATCAACGAGCGTCGTGTTTTTGAGATACGGATCAACGCGCATTGCCGCGTTCGCATGCACGCCGCGCGTGCGCCGCGCATCGCCCTTGACCACCGCGCCGTCAATCGTTACGTCCACGCCGCCGTAAGCAAAGTGTCCGTAACCGAGACAGAACGACACGACACCGGGACGAATGCCTTGAACAACTTTTAACTTGCCAACGATGGGAACTTTGGTGCCGTTCTTCAAATCCCACTCGCCATTCGGGTTCGTCGCCGAGGCGATGCGTACGCGATCACCATTTTTGAAACCGCGTTTCATCGCGTCCGCCGCGTTCATCAGAATAAAGTTTTCCGGCAAGAGCGCGAGCAACCAATAGTTCGTCGCCGTGCGCGATTTCGTTTGATAGATTTCGCGATACGTAATGAGGTGCAGATCGAATCCTTGTCCCTCATCCGCGAGCGGTTGTTGCGTCACATCAAGACCCGGCGGAATGAACGTTGGATAACCCAGGATTGCTTTGCCCGTCATGGCGTGTTTCAACTTGGCAGTCTTTTCCTGATACAAGTTGATCAGTTTGCCGTACTTGTTCGCGACCTTGTCGCCGTCGTAAATTTTCGCGTAATCCTGGAAGCGACCGCCGCGATTCATCACCGTCACGAATTTTGCCCACACCTTGTCGCCGACGAGCATCTTCCACCCGTCGGGATCGAACACGCTCTTGGGCAAGTGCTTGCGCGAATCCAGGAAGAGTTTGATCTCCGCTTCGTCTGCGTCTTGCACGCCATCCGTGCCGTCCGCTTTTTCGCCGAACGCGAGATTCGCGACCATTCGCACGTACAGATCGTTCATATGCGAAAGCGATTGACCTTGCGCGAATCCATCCGGTCCGAAATTCGGCAGATTCAATTTTTCCGCGAGACCCAGGATCATCGTTTCGACGAGAGTGGTATTTCGCGTCCGTACACCTTCACCGTTTCAACGAGCGGCGCAATGGTCGGTTGACGCACCGGTTGAACTTTGACCGTCATCGAAGGCTACGACCCGGCAAATTCCCAACGTTCGAGATTCGTCAAATCGGGGAAGATGTAATCTGCGTACATTGACGTTTCACCGACGACGATGTCGCTGATCACGACGAGCGGAATTTTGTTTGGATCGGAGAGAACATCAATGTTCGTGTTGCCCGCCGGAAGCGAGTACACCGGCGAACCCATATACAAGAACAATGCTTTGATTGGGTACGGATACGCGTCGCCCATCGAAGGAATCAATTCCTGGTAAATGTCCGACGCGAGCGGATACCAATTGCGTTTCGCCGGATAGCCCTCGAAAATCGTGGACTCGTCGTACTTGGCATCGTGGCGAATGATCGAAAGTCCGAACGGATTGTGTTTGTTCGGTACGAGCGCGCCGATGTTGAACGGACCACCGGCTTTACTGCCGACCGCATCGTGCGTCGAGACGCGCACAAACCCGCCCTTCCAATCGTAATTGCCGAGCAAGAGATTGACCGTGTTCCACGCAAGCACGTTGTAAAAACCATTCGTGTTCGGATCGCCCGCCCTTCAAACGTCCCCACGAAAAATTCAACTGATTGTTTTTCGGACCGAGATCGGGATGATCGGGATCGATCAGTTTGTCGAGGTCAGCGGCAAATTTCTTTTTGAATTCTTCGACGAGCGCTTTTTTCTTGTCCTTGCCTTTTTCCGCGAGGATCGCCGGCAATGCGTCCGCCATCGCTTTCGCGACTTTCGGATCTTTGAGCGCGTAGATTTCTTTCAAACCGGTAACGACACGATTTTCTTCGCCCGGCACATTCGCGAATAATTTGCCGCCTTCGACGATTTCGGTGATCGCTTTGTCGAACTCAATCGCTTGCCATTTGTTTTCGCCGCGCTTGCCCGCGCGTTTCAACACTTTGACGAGGCGATACGGATCGTACGCCGTTTGAATCGCCGCGTGCGCTTTGGGACAGACCGCGCCGTCAATCGTCGCGGCTTCCTGCATCGAAGTTGTATAACCCAGATGCGGATTGAGCGTGTACGGATTGAACGGGTTGCCATCAATTTTTGAAATGATGCCGTTCACCAATTTCACTTTGATGCCGCAATTCGTATTGCACTGTTGGCACACGCTGTAAATAATGTTCGTCGGGTTCGCGAGCGGATAACCAGGTTCGGTCGCCGCTTCCGCGTGACTCGACATCATATCCCACGCGAGGTTGACCGTGCCTGCCGCCGCCGCCGAGCCGCCGAGGAACGCGGAAATTTTTAGAAAATCGCGTCGGTTCATATCGTTGGACATTTTTCATATCTCCTTCGTTTGGTAATTGGTAATTGGTAAATGGTAATGACCACTTACCATTTACTATTTACCTTTTATTCCGCCGCCGCTCCCGCGCCGCTTTGCTCGCGCACAATCGGCAAAACGCGATAGCCGACCAGGAACGCGAGCAAGCCGGCCGAGACTGCCCAGATTTGCACGAGCCACTCGGTCAGCGTCGGCAAATAATCGAACGTCAAACCCGGACCGGTGAACGCTTCACCCAAGCCCTGCATTTCGGGCACCGCGAGGCCTGGGATGACGATGTTGAGTCGCACGGTGAAGAACGTGATCGCGATTAACAAACCGGCGAACGCGACCCAAGCCGCCGATTTACCTTTCCACAGCATCAACAATATCGGGACGACGACGCCGAGTCCGATATGCACGCCCCAGAACACCCACGCGAACTGTCCGAACAAAACGAGTTTCATACTCGCGACATCCGCGGGAATCGCGGAATACAATCCGATGGAATACTCCGCCCATTCGAGCAGAATATCGAGCAACAACAAACCGAGCGCGATGCGTCCCAGGAACAAGACGGTGTCTTGATGTTCGCGCGAACCGTGATTCGGTCCGAACACGAACGTAACGAACGTGAGCAACGCGCCGCCGCTCGTCAACGCGCCGACGAGAAACATAATCGGCGTGAGACCGGTGTTCCAGTACGCGCGCGCGCCGACGACGCCGAACAACGCGCCGACGCCGCCGTGGAACGCAATCGCGAGCGGCACGCCAACCGTGCCCAGCACGCGCAAGAATTTTTTATCGCGCGCGAGCGTGTTCGCGGAAACGTCCGTTTGTCCGAACGTCAAAAATTTTGCGAGCGATCCGACGAAACCAGGACGCGCGATCCACGCGACCAAATCCGCGCGCAGAGCGAGCCACAATTCGACGAGGAGCAAAATAAAATACGTGGTGTAGAGCCAAAACATCCAGCCCATCATCGAGCCGAAATTCGTCGCGTCCATCACGCGCCACACGCGTTCCGGGCGACCGAGATCGATCAGGACGCTCAACATCGCGATCCCCAGCGAGACGACCGCGGTGAACAGCGCGAGCTTGCCGATCTTTTCGAGTTTCTTGATGCCGAACGCGTACACAAGCGCGGAGATCAAAAACGCGCCCGCCGAAATGCCGACGAGATAAATGTACGCGCCGATCCACAAACCCCACGGAATATAACTGCCGTAACTGACGTTGATGTGTCCCGTCGTCAAGCGATCGTACATTCCGTACAATCCGGCGATGAAGCCGACGATGCCGACGAGCCACAGGAATTGTTCTCGTTTTTTCATGGTTGTCTCCTGAATGGTAATTGGCTATTGGTAATTGGTAATTACGAATTACGAATTACGAATTACGAATTGCCAATTACACCAGATAATACACCTTCGGCTCGGTGCCAATCTCTTCCTTGAGTCGCATCACATTCGGCAACGCGATCAGTTGCGCGACGAGCGAATCGTGATCGCTGGCATCGCCAAAGTACGTTGCGCGCCCGATGCACGTTGTCGCGCACGCAGGCAACATTCCGGCGTTCAACCGATGCGAGCAGAATTGGCATTTGCGCGCGTTACCAACCGGCGAATCGTCGTGCTTGCGTTCCCAGGATTGACCGTATTCGTACGCCGCAAGTTTTTCGTACGATTCGACTTTGGGGCGACCGACGAGCGATGTCGGCGTGCCCGGGGTGCCTTCGAGATAAAAGCGTCCCGAATCGAACGTGCACGCGGAGTACGGGCACGCGGTCAAACAATAACGACAACCGATGCAATCATTGTAATTCACCGCGACGATGCCATCAGGACGTTTGAACGTCGCATTGACCGGGCACACATTCACGCACGGCGGATTTTCGCATTGCATACACGGACGCGGCACAAAGCGGCGCGTCACATTCGGATACGTGCCAAGTTCTTCTTCGAGCACCGGGCGATACACGACGCCGGGCGGCAATTTGTTTTCGACGACGCATGCAATCGTGCACGCAGAACAGCCGACGCATTTTCGCAAATCGAGCGCCATTACCCAATGGCGTTGATTTTCCGGTTTTTTAATCGCGCGCCGCAGGTCCTCTTGCATTCGCACAAGCGGATCTTCGGACGTTCCCACCGGCGCGTCAGCGACGATGAACTGAATTTGTTCTTGAGTCGTGACAGGCATTGATTACCCCCTCTGAAAAAAATCTATAGCGCGAGCGGCTCGCTCGCCGGACAACGGGCGCAACGGGCGAGCCGCCCGTTCTACATTTGAAAAATGAAAAACCAGAGAGCCGTCTTTGTCGAAGGTCTCTGGTTTCGATTTTAGCGCGATAGGCGCGCGCGGTGTAGAAGGGAAATTCCTGTGATTCGTTTCACAGTGCGAGGGAAATTCCTAGAGTTTGGCGCAGTGTGTCAGGAAAAACCCTGCAACGTGATGGCTCGACGCGGTGCCGCGTTTATTTCTCCCACGTTCGCATTAACGCGATGACGTACCCTAATTGCTCTTCAGTCAGAATTCCGTTGAACGGATTCATCGCCGTGCCTTTGCGCCCCGCGAGCAAAAACGCGACCAGTTCCGCATCGGGTTTCGATTTGATAAATTTGTTACCGCGCAAATTCTTGCCCATTCCGCCACTGCCATCCGACGCGTGGCACGCCGCGCAGTTGCTCTCGTACACTTCCTTGCCCATTTCGGACGGCGGCAAAAGCGACAGCAAGCGCGATTCGGCTTCCGAAAGGCGATTCGCCTTGACGAGGTCCATCACGGCGGTAA
>Ga0233425_10006689_pt1 | contig 16840 bp, 10 predicted proteins | sample Watercolumn_Towu_2_FD_181712 | JGI IMG/M metagenome (GOLD analysis project Ga0233425, IMG submission 181712) | Freshwater microbial communities from Lake Towuti, South Sulawesi, Indonesia - Watercolumn_Towuti2014_140_MG | ecosystem: Environmental > Aquatic > Freshwater > Lake | place... | reverse complement strand
CACTCGGCAACAAGAAGGCCGTGGACATCGTGGTGGTGAGGGAGGCAGGCGGCGCGGTCGCCGTCGAGGTCAAGGGGGTGGCCGGCAAGCACGACTGGCCAGCGGACAACCTGACGACCACGCAGCCGGACCGGCACCACGTGGTGCTGGTCAGCTACGAGGGCAAGATTGCCGAGCCCTCCATGCCGCCGCGTGTGTGGGTGCTGCCGTTCCCCTAAGTGGAGCAGTTCAAGAAGAGGTACCGCGGCCGCGTCAACGTGAACAGAGCGGCAGTGCTCGCTGACGGTGCCCAGTCCGAGGACGCGTGGCACCTCATCGCCGGGGAGTCGTAGCCGTGGTCGGGTGCGGGAGGGCTGCGGTTGGGAGGCCTGGTTGCGCCGCAGGCCCGGGGTCGAGGCGACGGACATGGCCCCCCTGCCGCTGTTGCCCCCAAGGCCCGAAATCGGCAGGGTGGTCGCGCCGCAACAAGTGCTTGTGCGCGGCGGCAGACAGGGGCATGATAGCGGACGTGGGGGGCTGAGTAGTGGCGGCGCCTGGTGCCGTCGGTCGTCCAGCTTGACTTTGTTCGTGGGGGCACTACCATCTCCGGGGCGGCCAAGTTGGGGAACTGGGGCTGGTGGGGCGAGGGCGGCGTGGCGGTGGCGGTCGATACTCACTCCTCAACTGCGCGGCGGCTACGCCAAGCGCCTGCTCGATTGCGGGGGGAATGTGCGTGCAAGAAGATTCGCCAACCTGAGGGAGCTCCGGGAGAAACTACTCGGGTACCAGCGAGACGCGGTTTCTCGTCTCGGGAACATCCCGCTCGACAGGCTTCGAGACATCGAGGAAGGGCGCGACGCACCGACCGTCAGCGAACTCGAAACCCTGAGCGCCCTGTACGGCCTTGCCCCTGAAATGCTGGCCGAGGAGCCGATAGCCCTGCAACTGGGTGACGGCATTGAGGTCATAGCCAGCCTCGATGAGTTCAGGGAGATATCGGACGTAACGAAGTCACGGATTGTGGCAGTGTCCAACGCTGCTGTCGATTTGGCCGACTTGAGGCGGCGAATCGGCGTTTCCGCTGAGCCGTTCAAGTGGACCCTTCCTCCACATCGAACGGCGGAGACTCGTCCCTGGGCGGTGGGGAAGCACTATGCGGAGAGACTGCGCGCACGCCTACGTCTTGGTGACCAGCCGATACGGTCCGTTCGTGACCTTGTTCGGGACGAGTTCCCGGAGGTGTCCGTTCTCCATACTCATCTGGGAGACGGCGGGCTCGCCGGACTGACCTTCGCTGACCGAAAGCGTGGGCTTGTCATCGTGTTGAATCTCGACGGCAAGAACACGAATCCCTGCGTCCGTCGTTTCAGCATCGCGCACGAGTTGTGCCACCTGCTCGTGGACTGGAACCGCAAGGAGCCGTTGGCCACCTTGTCTGGTTTTCTCTCCGAAAAAGCGTTGGAGCGTGAGCAGTGTGCCAACAGTTTCGCTGTCAGGTTGCTCTGCCCGGAGAAGGTCGTGCGTTCGCTTGCCAAACGACATGGCCCAGCGAAGGCCCTGGAGTTCCTGACTCGTGACTATGGGGTCCATCTTGAGGCCGCGCGCCTCTATCTGCAGAATGCAGCTGACACGCAGATCCCGCAGGAGGACGTTCCCCTGCTCGGAATCTCGGCCATCACTGCGCAATGGGAAGGGGCCGAGGTTCCCCGCGACGTTTCTGAGTTCCCCTTGGAGGGCGTCCCGGCGGAACGCCGCACCATCGTGGCGAACCTTGCGTCTCAACTCTACTCGCGCGGCGACCTCTTGCGGGACCATTACGCCCGTCTCCTGGGGGTCTCACCCGCCCAAGACCTGGAGAAAGTTCTCTACCGGTTCGGCCTGGATACACCACTCGCCAGCGAGGCACGTCAGCGGTGCAACTCCTGATAGACGCTGATGCTTATCTGTGCCTGCGCAAGTGGGGTCTCCTGCAACTGCTACTCCGCATGGCGGGCAAGGTGACTATCGTTCTCGCCGGGTACGTGGCCCACCACGAACTCAACGACATCCAGAGTGAACTCGAAGAGCACCAGAAGTCCGGAACGATTTCGGTCCAGGACGTCAAGGCCAGGACGCAAGCGTACCGACACTTCAGGGAGTTGCAGAACAAGGGGGCCGACAAGGGGGAGGCAGAGAGCATCGCCTGGGCGAACGGGCTTCCCAAGGCTTCCAGGCCGTTGTTCGTCTCGCAGGACGTCCATGCCAGGCGACTGGCCAGGGAAAATGGCCTTGAGGCTGTGGACATGTTCGACCTGGCAATCCACCTGCACGCATTCGGCCTGGTAGAGAAGAGCGAAGTGCAGTCTCTGTTGGCGTCGTGGGACGACAACCCTCACCTCGCCTGCCAGCCGAGCGACTTCGCGAAGTTCGACGAGACTTGGTCCAGGCATCTCAGTGCCCGCAGGCAACGGGCTCGGGCTCGATAGCGGGTCGCTTCCGGGCGGCGGCAACACGCAAGAACGCATTCCGTACGCCACCCGGTTTGCACACAGGAGGTGGTGCCGGGGTACCGTTCCAGATCATTGCCCGGCCAGAAAACCGCGCGAACGCAGGTGGGCAACCACCGCTTGCAGAAAGGACGTGAGCACCGGACCCATGGTCACACAGAAGGCGTGGACTTCGCCCGGCTCCACGTCCAGGTAGACGTGCACTACGCGGTTCCTGAAGCGGGCGGCGGCCTTCATCCGGTCTCCCATTTCGTGTTCGATCACACCGGCTTCGACGAGCCGGGCGAACACGTCCACATAGCTGTCCGCTCTGGGAAGACGAAGGCCGGCGATCACGTGGTTGCCGATGTTCAGGCAGCACTCAACTGAGACCTGGATCATGCGTTCCGCAGCCGCGACGGACTTCGGGTCAGCGACAAAGGATGCCTCCTGGGTCTGGGCAACCTCGTTCAGCCACTTCGCTCCTCCCTCCAACTTGTCGGCCTGGAGGAGGAGCTTCTCCCGATCAATGCCCGAAGGTACCATCCTCGATCCTCCGCTCCAACGCACGCAGATACTCCCGTCTCAGCGGCTCGGCATCCCCGTACCGCATCTCCACTGCAACTTCGTAGTCGATGCGGGTCGGGAGGTCCTTCGCGTACAGGCACATGCCGTCCCGCAACACACGGTGCGCCAGGTGGTCGGGAGCATGCGCGAGATCGACCAGGCCGATGGCTTCGTCCTCCAGCAGTCCGGCGAGATCTCCAGCGATCCTGACGAGAACCCTCCAATCCAGGGGTTCCCTTGCCAGGACCGCGATGTCGATGTCGCTCAGGATTCCCGGCGTCCCGGTCGCGTAGGATCCGAAGAGGTAGGCCAGCACAATGGTGTGTGTTTCGCAGATCGTGCGGATGGACTTCTCCAACTCCCCGATGTCGATCGGACGGCCCCGCCTGGATGTTCCCCCAACGAACCTCATGACTTGATTCTAGGGCCTCTTCCTCTGCGGTGTCAACTGCCGTCGGCTCGCCGGAGGAACGTTGCGGCAAGGGTCAGCGCATGCAGGTCGGGCGCGGGCGAACAGCCCACCGCACGATACGCGGCACCAGGAGCAGCAGGGCAAGCAGGAAGGCGGGCGCGGCCAGCGGAGAAGCCGACGGTCCGGCCGTGCACCCGTTGCTTCCGAGCTTGCTCAGGGTGTCGGGCGTCCCCACATCCTGGGCTCCCGGGGACTGACCTGGAGCCGTGTCCCCGCTGCCGGCGTCCGGTTCGAGCGCCGCCACTTCCGAGTCGGACTCGGCAGACACGTCGGCCTCGACCTCGCCCGCAGGTTCGGCAGCCGGCGGTTCGTCGGTCAGCGTGAAGGTAAGAAGAGTCCGGGCGGTCGCCCCGTGCTCGTCGCGGACCTCGAGCTTCAGCGTGAACGTTCCGAGCGCCTCGTATCCACAGCCGATCTCGCTGGAATCCAGCCAGTCGGTCTCGTAGCCGCCGTCATAGTCGAGGTCCCACCGGTACTGCAAGGGCTTGCCCTCCGGGTCGCTCGAGTCCGCGGCATCGAACTCTCCCCAGGTGCCGGTGCTCCAGGTCAGGGCGGCCTGGGCCGTGGGGGCTTCGTTCTCGGGCGGCATGCTCCCGAAGACCGCGTTGTATACCTGCAGCTTGCCGCTGCCCCAGTTCGGGTTGGGAATGGTGCCCATGGACTCTTCGACCAGCGCCCCCTGGGTCAGGGCATCAAAGAGCTGCTGGGCCGAATCGCCCTTGCGGTACTGCTTGAGGAGGGCGAGCGAACCGGCCACGTGCGGGCTGGCCCCCGATGTTCCGCTGAATGCCATGTAGCTCCCGAAAAGGTAGGGAATCTCGTTGAGGGAATCGCCCAGCAGGGTCGCAAACGGGACGAACGGATCGTCCGGCGCAGCGATGTCGATGGCCTGGGGGCCGTCCATGCGGGGCCCCCGGCTGGAGTAGCCTCGAAGCATCCCGAGCCCCTCCGGCTCACCGTCACGGCCGGCATAGGCCGCCGCGGTGATTGCCGAATTGGCGGTCCCCGGCACGCTCACGGTGGTCGAGGCGCTGACCCACTTCTCGAACTGGAGCGTCTCGAGCGACGAGTACTGGCCGTCATTTGCAAAGCCGTGAATCTTCACGTCCGCGGACGAGTTGTTGTCGAAGATCCAGGTCCAACTGCCGTTCGGGAGGGCGGCGAAGTCCTCGGAGTAGACGAAGAGCATCTTGAAGCACCAGCCAGCCTGCGAGACCGCCGTGTCTGCGGACACGACGAGGCCCGTGTTTCCGAGGGGGTTTCCATGCCAGCCTCCACCGTCTTCGATGAGCTGCGGCTGGTCCATCCCGGGCACGGCAAGCGACAGGTCGAGGTCGTCTTCGGTACCGAACCAGTACAACGAAAACAGGATGACCGGGGTGGCGAACTCGATCTCCTCGTGGCCCGGAATCACGTCGGGAAGCACCATGTTCAGGGTGTTGGGCCCAGGGGGGAGGGAGGTTTCGACGTGCTTGGCAGCAGCCCCCTCGTTGCCCGCGGCCACGACGATGAGGATCCCGTCCTGCTCGTAAAGCTCGTCCATGGCAAGCTCGAAGTTCGTGGTGCCGTCCATGAAGCTCGAGCCGGAGGTACCCAGAGGCATGACGATGACGTCGGGTTTCTGCACCTGCGCCCAGTCGAGCTTGCCGATGAGGCCGTCGAGACCGGGCTCGTTCTGCCACCCCTTCTGGCTGTCGTCGGACAGGAGGAGCGTCGCATGCGGGGCCATGCCGACATAGCGAGACAGCAGCGGCGTGTTTCCGGCGAGGATACCCGACACACCGGTCCCGTGGAAGCCACCTGGAAGACCGGGGTAGTAGCTTTCGAACTTCGCCGGGTCGACATCCGTGAGGTTCGTGCCGTAGGTGTAGGTCTTTCCGTTCACGAACATCTTCTCGACCTTGCTCGTGTTGAGCATGACGAGCTTCTCGTCGAGGTCGAGCACGAGATTCCCGTTGACGTCGTCGGCCAGGAACAGCGGCTCTCCCATGCCGGGGGACTTGTCCGCAAAGCCCATCTTCTTGCCGAAGTCGCGCTTGTGGTTCCCGTTCTGGTCCGCGTAGATCCAGTCGACTCCCGGTGTGTACTGGCCGTCCGGGGTCCCGTAGTCGCTTCCGGTCACGGAGAAGTCGATGTTGACCGTGTCGATCAGGCGGAGCGTCTCTGCGGAGCCGGCCAGTCCGTCGGCATCGAGATCCACGGCATCGGTGCCGGGGGTGAGAAGGCCGTCGCCGTCCACGTCGATCCAGGCGAAGTAGCCGCCGTCGGCCCGGAAGAATGCCGGATGGTAGTAGTCGAGCCCGTCGTCGAGATCCATGATGCGAATGCCCTGCCCCGGCTTCTCGCCCAGGTCCATTGCGATCCGGTCCGAGAGGTGGGCGGAGCCAGTGAGCGGCCGGGTGCCGTCCAGCGCTGGAGAGGGTCGGAAGAGGAACTCGGAATCGATCTGGACGAGGCCGGGGAAGGCGATCACCTCGTCGAGCTGGGCAAAGCCGATGCGTCCGGGATAGATCGGACCGACGTGCCGGACGCGGGCACCATCACGGGCCAGGCGGACGCCAAGAACTTCTAGGTGAGCCATTTCCTCGTCGGTCAGTTCCCGCTCGAAACGGAGACTTCCGCCGAAATCCTCGGCTGTGAGCAGCCCCTCCCGGACGAACGGCGGCACGTCGTCCTTGAGCGAACGGAGCACGTACACGGAGGGGCTGACGATCACCCCCTCACGTGCCAATGCCACGGGAAGGCCGAGCACGAGGCCGAGCAATACGACGCCGGAGCAGGAGAACCTCGAGCAGCGGGGGAGACGGTTCGTTGCGTTCACGGTGTACCTCGTGTCTCCCGGGAGCCGGGAGCGGTTGTGCGGCCTGGCCCTGGTCCCTTGCCACGGCCAGCGGACAGTGTAGTCGAGCGGGCTGCAAATGCAATCTCGGGTTGGGCTGGCCTGCGCTCAGCGTGCGGAGCTGAGCCCCTCGTCGTCCCTGCGGCGGCTCAACCAGTCACTACCCAGGAAGTCCGGTTCATGGTAGGCTGGGGCTCGCTATTTCCGGAGGTGCATCCATGCGTCTGGCTATCCTGCTCTCGGTTCTGGCGCTCCTGTTGACAGTCCCGGAATTGCACGTCATTGCCGGTTCCCCACCGCCCAAGGCCAAGACCGCATCGCTTTCAGCGGATGACGGTGCGGTGGCCCAGACCGGCAAGGTCGTCAAGGACGGCTCCGGTTTGAAGGTGGACTTCCTGGCGTACAAGCATGGCACCGGCCTGGACATCAAGGCGGGGAGGAAAGGGACGAGCCACCTGCCACTCCACAAGTTCAAGAAGAAGGACAAGTACGCCTCGGTGAAGGACGTGCCATGCGTCAAGCCGCTGGATTCCGAGAAGAATGCCTACCTGTCGCTTCCCGAGCCGGGCCGGGGCTTCACGTTCGTGGGCAACAAGTCGAGCGGGTACTACCGGGCCGTGGTCAAGGCGCTCAAGGACGGCAAGATGACCGTCGAGTTCGAGAAGTGTCCGGAGTAAGGGATCGACACGACGCATCCTGCGTTACGGAATCACGGCAGGGCGATTCCGATCACGGCTGAACAGCAATGCGGGAAGGACGACCAGGGCGGCAGTAGAGGCCACGACCATGGTCATGGCGGTGAGCCACGCCATCGCTCGCAGGGGCAGGAACCCGGACAGGAGCAGCGTGAGGAAGCCGACGGCCACGGCGATGGCATTGAATACGATGGGGCGCCCGGACGCGGCGGCAGCGGCCTCGACGGCCTCCATGGGGGCTCGTCCCACACTCCTCTCCGCCTGGTAGCGGTGCATGAGGTGCACGGAGTAGTCGATTCCTATGCCTACCGCGCAGTTGGCGATGAGGGCGGTGCCGATATCGAGCGGGATGTCCAGCAGCGACATGAGGGCGAAGTTCACCACCACGGCCAGTGCGATGGGGAGAAGCGTCATGGCCCCGGAAGATGCCCCGTGCATGACCGCGGTCTTCCAGGACGGTCGAGCCCCCGGTCCCCCCTTGAGGAAGAGGAGCGCCACCATGAGGAAGACCATGACAAGGGACGAAGCAAGGCTCCAGAGCTGGCCCGACACGATGAAGCCGTTGATCACGTCGTAGCGGACCAGGGTTCCCGCCATCCGGGTCTGGTAGCCTTCGGGGAGGTTGGCGGCCGAGTATTCCTCCACCATCGAGCGGATTTGCGATGCCACCTCGCTCCGGCCGTTACGGACCTGGACGAGCACCTGGCCCGCTGCATAGTCGAAGTCGACTACGGAGCTGAAGTCCTCCGTGTCTCCGCTCATCTCGTAGAGCTGGACGTACTGGGCTGCGAGGTTCGGTTCCTCCGGGATGGAATCGAACCGGGCATCGCCCCGGTGCATCACGCGGTTCATGCGCCGGATGTAGTCGGCCAGCGACGTGGTCTTGCCGACTTCGGGATGCCCTTCGACGTGGTGCTGCAGGCCGTCGATGAAGCGCAGAGCCTTGGGATCGAGCATGCTCCTCTGGCCCGGTCCCTCGAGCACCACGGAGAGCGTGTGGGTCCCCCCGAAGCGGGAGGCGAACAGCTCGTCGGAGTCGCGCACCACGCTCCCTTCCGGGAAGAGCCCGACGGATTCCTGGTCCACCCGCAGCAGGACGGCGGTCAGCGCTACGGCCCCGATGCAGAGGGCAGCCGTCGAAAGCACGACAAGCCCCCGGTGCCGCACCGAAAAGAGGGCCACCCCCCGCAGCGCTGTCGCCAGGCGTCCCTGCGTCGCTTCGGGTCCCGGCGCATGGGTGGGGTGTCCTCCCATGAGGAGCAGCGTGGGCACGATGGTGAAGCTGACCACCAGGGCCACGGTGATCCCGAAGGCGAGAAAGAGCCCGAAGTCGCGGACCGGGCCGATGCTGCTCGTGCCCAGGGATGCAAAGCCGGCAATGGTGGTCGTTGCCGCAACCAGAACGGCCCCGCCCGTTCCCCGGATGGTATCCTTGACCGCTGTGAAACGATCCTTCCCGGCTTCGAGGTGACCTCTAAAATGGGCCGCCAGGTGGATTCCATAGGCCGTTCCGACGGCAACCAGGAAGACCGGCACGGCAGACGTGATCAGCATGACGGGCCGGTCGAGGAGGGCCATGAGACCGAACGTGGCAACGGCCGACAGAACGACGGTGAGCATGGGACCGACGACGCCGCCCAGGCTGCGCAGGCTCACGATGAGGATGAGGAGGACTGCGACCAGCGCGAGCGGAGTCAGGCGGGTCATGTCCGAATGCACCAACAGCCCCATCTCCTTGTCGACGACCGGCTCGCCGGCATAGACGACACGGACATCGGCCCCACTCTCAGCGGTGGCTGCCTCCACGATCTCGCGGACCTTGTCGACCGCGGCCTCCTTCTGGGGCGTGGTCCATGCGTGGTCGACCCGCACCAGCACGGAGAGCGCTTTGCGGTCCCCCGACAGGAGCAGGTTCTCGAAGATCGGCCAGTCGTCGACCCGTCGGAACAGCGCTGCAACCGTGTCCTGGTCCGGCGCTCCTTCGTCCACCAGCGGCTCGGGCTTGAGCATCAGGTCCCGGGCCACGATGGTGTCCGCGTTGGCGACGCTGGTCACATCCTCGAATTGCTCGGAAAGCTGCGACGTGATCCGCCGGACCAGCGACAGGATTTCGGGGGTCACCCCTTCGGGAGAGTCGATTCCCACGACGATGGAATCGGACGCCCCGAACGTATCGTCGACGTTGTCGCAGTAAACCAGGTCAGGATGCCCTTTCGGGGCCATGTTCCGGACATCGCTGTCGATCCGGAGCCTGGGCAGCGCGGTGGCGAGCGCTCCGATGGCGGCAAGTACGAGGACACTGAGAACGATGAAGAGCCTGGCTTGGGACAAGAACCGCATGGGCGCCTCCGGATGAGCGGCCAGGCAGAGGCCGACGCTCCGAGCCCTCAACATACCACTGCTGACGCGTCACGTCATGGGGAAACGGCGGCATGGGGAGCACACGACACAATGACCTTGCAACCGGGAACGGGGGACCTTACTCTCCTGCCAGGGGGTGAGCCATGTTTCTGCCGTTTGGAGATACACCGAATCCTCGCAATTTCACGCCGTGGGTGAACTGGGGGCTGATTGCCGCGAACGTGGCAGTCTACCTGATGTACTCACTGCCGATGTCGGGACAGGCGGTGGATTTCTCCGATCCGATGGTGCTGGAGTACCTCAGGGCGATCTTTCCCGAAACGCCGGCTGCGCTGATCCCTCGCGACGTGCTGGCCAACCTGTCTCTCTATGACCTGTTCGTGTTCCAGCACGGCTACAAGACGGGGGCTCCGCAGTTCATCGATCTTCTGTACTCGATGTTCCTGCACGGCGGGTTCCTCCACCTGGCCGGAAACATGTTGTTCCTCTGGATCTTCGGGGACAACGTGGAGCACCGGTTCGGGCGGCTGGGCTACCTGCTGATGTACCTGGGGACGGGTATTGCGGCCACGGTGGCCTTTGCGCTCCTGTCGGAGCCGTCGATGGTGCCGCTGGTCGGGGCGTCGGGAGCGATTTCGGGGGTCCTTGGGCTCTACTACGTTCTGTTCCCGAGAAACCGGGTCCGGGTGTTCATTGCGTTCTTCCCGTTCTTCATGGACACGGTGCTGCTTCCGAGCCGCTGGGTGCTGGGGTTCTACGTCCTGGTGGACAACCTGCTGCCGTTCCTGCTGGGGCCGCAGTCGTCTGTTGCGTACGGGGCCCACCTGGGTGGATTTGCGGCAGGCGTCGTGGTGGCCTGGCTGGCCGAGCGGGCAGGCTACCGGTTGGGGGCCGTAACGGTCGATGGCGGAGGAGCCCGTGGCTCGACGTTTGCCCGCGACATGAGCGGCGCGGGCCGGTCCGGATCGAGCGGTTCCGGGGCCGTTGACGGGATTCGGGATGCTGTTGCCCGCAAGGATGCCCCCGCTGCGTTCGCTCTGCTGCGCACACTGACCCGCTCGGATGTGGCAAGGCTCAAGCCTGAGGAATGCGTGGAGCTGGCCGATGCGCTGGACCGCTCCGGACAGAAGGCACCTGCCATGAACCTCTTGCGAACGTGCCTGTCGGTGCATGCCGAGTCGGGCAACCTGGCCCGGGTCTACCTGGCGCTGGGACAGCAGCGGCTCGCGCAGGGGCAGGTCGCGCCGGCATACCAGCATCTCCAGAGCGTGTTCGACTACAATCCATCGCGAGACGTTGCCGACCAGGCCCGAGAGGCCCTGGCCCTCATCGATCGGATGCACGGGCGGGGACGGTAGAGCTTACTGCCAGGAAATGACGATCTTGCCGTTGCCGGAGTTGGTGCCGGAGGATGAGGACGGGTTGGAGCCGGCGTTGAAGGAGCCGCCGCCGCCTCCGCCGACCCCGTAGGTGCCGCCGCTGCCGCCCGAGTAGCCGCCGCCACCTCCACCGCCGTGGTAGGAAGCCCCGCCACCGCCAAAGCCGCCCTGGCCCGAGTAGGATGTCGTGCCGCCGGCACCGCCCTTCATGGTGCCGCCGGTGGCCCAGTTGTTGCCGGTCCCGTTGGAGAGCCATCCGCCGCCGCCGGCACCGGTTCCGCCGCCGCCGCCATTGTCCGAGTAGCCGCCGTAGCCGACGTTGCCGGGACTGTAGCCGCCCGGACCTCCCTGCTGGGTCGTGAGACCGGGTTGCCCGGCATTGCCCTGGTAGGAGGTACCGCCGCCGCCCGAGGCGATGATGAGCGGATCATTGCTACCCTGGACCCAGGCGAAGCTGCCGCCGCCTCCACCACCGCCGCACAGGCCGCAGGTGCCGTCGGCTCCCTTTCCGCCGATCCGGATCTCGAGCGTCTTGCCGGCAAGACCGGTGAAGTCGCCCTTCATGTAGGCCCCCTTTCCGCCGGCATTGGACTTGTCGCCGCCGGCTGCCCCCCAGGCCTCGATGGTGACCTTGGTTGCGCAGGACGCAAGCACGTGGGTGGCTGGGCTCCCGGTATGGTTGAAAGTCTGGGACCCGGGCTGACAATCCACCACGCACGATCCGGCCTGGCATTTGCCGGGCAGCCCTCCGTTGGTACACGGCGTTCCGTTGACCACGGGGGGATACTGGCACCCGGCCTTGAGGTCGCAGGTGTCGGTGGTGCAGACATTGCCGTCGTTGCACTGGGTCGCGTCGGGGACGTTGCCACACCCCTTGACCTTGTCGCACGAGTCCAGGGTACAGGCCACCCCGTCATTGCAGTTGAGCGGGGTCCCGGGCACGCAGCTCAAGAGCACGTCGCAGAGCTCGAGCCCGGTGCAGACGTCGCCGTCGGAGCAACCGGCATGGTCGGGCACGTGAACCACCTTGTCCCCGGCTTCGTCGCACAGGTCCTGCGTGCAGGACACTCCGTCGTCGAGCACCGGAGGGAGCCCCGGGACACACCCCTTCTTCGCATCGCACGTCTCGGTACCCGTGCAGAACTTCTGGTCGTCGCAGGCCCCGTTCTGCACAGAATGCACGACTCCGCCGGCGGCCTCGTCGCAGAAGTCGAAAGTGCAGGCGATGCCGTCATCAAGTGTCGGGGGGGCCCCGCTCACGCACCCCTTCTTCGGATCGCACGTTTCCTTGCCGTTGCAGACCTTTCCATCATCGCAGACCGTGAACCCGGTGAACGTGCACCAGCCGTTGGTGCAGTAGTCGCCTGAGGTGCAGGGATTGCCGTCGTCGCAGCCGGCGGAGTTCGCCTTGTACGCGCACCCCACCTTGGGATCGCAGGAATCGTCGGTACACGGGTTGTTGTCGTTGCAGGTCAGAGAGCCGCCTGCGATGCAGCCGCCCAGGTGGCAGTGGTCCCCGGTCGTGCACAGGTCGCCGTCATCGCAGGGAGCGATGTTCATCTTGGTGATGCAACCGGCCTTGGGGTCGCATAAGTTGTCGGTGCAAGGGTTGTCATCCGCACAGGTGAGCGATGCGGAGTACACGCACACCCCCTTGTCGCAATGGTCGTCGACCGTGCAGGAATTCCCATCGTCGCAGGCTCCGACCTGGGCAACGAACACGCACCCCTTGACCGGGTGGCACGAGTCGGAGGTGCACGGGTTGCCGTCGCTGCAGGCAAGCGCCGTCCCGCCCTGGCAGCCGAGCTTGGCATCACACGTCTCGACGCCGTTGCAGACATCGCCGTCGGTGCAGGAAAGAGGGATGCCGGCCATACACCCCTTGGCCGGCTCGCAGGTCTCCTGCCCGTTGCAGATACTCCCGTCGTCGCAGATGAGGGCAGGGCCGCCCACGCAGGCACCGCCGGAGCACACGTCCTTGGAAGTACACGCATTGCCGTCGTTGCAGGGGCCGGCATTGGGCACGTTGAGGCACCCCTTTCCGGGGACGCACAAGTCATCCGTGCACGGGTTGTCGTCGCTGCAGTTGGGCTCGACTCCGCCCTGGCAGTTGCCTTCCTGGCAGGCCTCGCCGAGGGAGCAGGGGTTCCCGTCGTCGCAGGCATAGTCCTCGTGATCCGGCTCGGTGATGCACTTGCCGGTTGCGGCCACGCAGACGCTCTTGAGGCAGAGCTGGCTGGGGCCGTCCGGGATCGGCGGACACGTGATGACGGTTGCCGGGGCGACCGTGCACTGGTACGGGAAGCCGGTCTTGTCGCAAACGAGCGTCCCGTTGCACAGATCTCCGTCTTCCAGGGCCAGGCAGTCCTTGTCATCCTGGCAATCGCACGAGACGGGAGTCCCGGCACACTGCCCGTCCAGGCACACGTCGCCCACGGTGCAGGGGTCGGAGTCGTCGCACAACGACTGGTTGTTCGCAAACACGCACCCCCCTACCCCGTTGCAGGAGTCGTCGGTGCACGGATTGCCGTCGTCGCAGACCACGGGGTTTCCAACGCACTGCCCGGCCTCGCAATGGTCGCCCACGGTGCAGGAATCGCCATCCTTGCACTCGCCCAGGTCGAGCATGTCGTGGGTGCAGCCGGCCTCCCCCTTGCACGCGTCCTGGGTGCACTCGTTGCCGTCGTCGCAAAGGGGAACCGGATTGCCCTCGACCTCGCCCGGCTCGTCGACGTCCAGATCGCAGTCATCGTCCACGCCGTTGCACGTTTCCTGTGCGGGTACCGCGGCATCGCAGGCAGTGAGCCCCTCGGGAGCGCATTGGCGTTTTCCCGTGCACTTCCCGAACTCGTTTTCGACTTCACAGGGAGTGGACAGCCCCAGCTCCGCTGACTTACCGGTGCAGGGGCAGACCCCGGCGTCGGCCACGCACTGCTTCGTGTCGAGCCCTTCCACCGTCACCGACTCGACACAGGAGAAGCCCCAGGGGCAGTCGACATGCGCCTTGCAGGCCCCGCCGCAGAAGCTGCCCTCGGTCCCGTAGGAGATGCAGACGTCTTCGGCACCGCCAGGGGACTTGCACCCTTCCGTGGTCGCGCACGGTTTGCACAGGTTGGCGTGGTTGGAAACGCAGGCGAAGGTGGTATCGGGTCCAGAGCCGATCTGTCGGCACGCCCAGCCGGGGGGACACTCCTCCTCGCAAAGCTGGGTGCAGACGCCCTCGCCCATGTGCTCGACGCACCAGCCGGACTGGCACTGGCTGTTCTGGCTGCACGGGTCGTCGAAGCAGCCCGTCCCGGGCTCACATCCGGGCACGAGCTCCTCGGGCCGGAGATCCCAGGAGACCTCCTCGACGGGCGGAATGTCCGGCTCGGGCGGAAGCTCGGCAACGGCTTCGGGGCCGCCAACCTCCTGGCCTCCGACCTGAGCATCGGCATCTGCGCCGAGAGTGACGGTGGTACCGCCACCGGCGCAGCCGACCGACACGAAGATCAGAATCGCACACAAGGTCAAGACTCTCATGGATACCCCCTTCGGGAAAGAACGCCCGGCGGCCGCTATTGTCCTCAACTCGAGGGCCAAAGGCAATGAAGATCGGGACGCCGGGGGAATTGAAGGCGGCGCTTCAGGAGTCCGATCGGCTGCGGAGAAGCGGCAGGCTCCAGCGGAGGTTGCCTACCACTTCCTCTCATACACGAAGTGCAACGCCTCCTTGATGGCTTTGCGCGTCTTCTCGTGCTCGGGGATGTTCTTGTGGGTGATGCCGTCGTCCTTGATCTGGAGATTGAGATGGACATGCGAGCTGGGGAAGGATGCCCCGCTCAGGCCGGCCCCCTCCTGCTGGAAGATGTTGTAGACTCGCAGGACTCCCGCGTCGGTGGACCAGTTGCCGGGCCACCAGAGATCCTGGTGGTCGCAATAGGTGCCCGTGTTCTTGTCGTCGTCCACGGAGCCGTGGGGATCGACCATGACGAGCGCCATGCGGTGGAACTTGTGGAGCTCTCCGTAGAAGAGCCTGAACAGGTTCCAGGCGAGGACGCCGCCGGCGCTCTTGCCGATGACGATGAGGTTCAGCTTGTTCTTGACGTTGCCGTTCTTCTTGACGAGCGTGTTGATCTCGTCCATGACGTCCTGAGCGTCCTTCTGGGTGGCCCGAAGGTCTCCCTTGCCTTTTGCCCAGTTCGTGTCCAGGTCCAGGGGGTATTTCTGTTTCTTGGCCTCCTCCTTGACGACGACGTGGATGTCGTCACTGGAGTTTCCCCCTAGAGTAATGACGATGACCGGATTGAGCTCGGCCCACGCGAGACAGGGGCATGCGACGGATGTCGCCAGCAGGATCAGGGCTGCGGTCATAAAACGTGTCATGGCTCCTCCTGGAAGGACCGGCATTACGCTGCCGGGTATTGTTGTGAGTCGATGTTCCCACGCGGTGCCGGCCGTGTCAAATCCCGGGGTGGATGCCGCTGCGTCGTCTGCTTGCAAGCTGCCGTTGGGATGGGGCACAATGAGGAAACGGGTGCTCGGCCATGTCTTTGCCGCAGGAGTGGATCATGAGGAACGTGCCTGTCGCCATCCTAGTCGGCCTTCTTGGTGCCAGCCTTACGTCTGCCGGTTGCTCGGGCGGAAGCCAGACATTCGAGAAGGATGTCGGGCCGGGCGAGGTGGCCGATGCGAGGCTCGATCCCGACATTCCGGTGGATCTGGCCGTTGCCGAGGTCGGGCCGGAGACCACATCGGAGGGACGAAGTCAGGAGATCCCCGACATCGAGGCGGGCGAGTTGGCCGACCTCGGGCCGGAGCCCGGGGGATTCGGCTACCCGTGCCAGACCGGAAGCGGGTGCAATTCGGGCATCTGCATGACCACGCCCGACGGCGGGAAATGCACGATCCCGTGCGAGGGGGAATGCCCGGCTGGATGGGGGTGTGCGCTGCACAAGCCGAGTCTTCCGGACGAGGTGTGGGTGTGTGCGCCGCTGCACATGAACCTGTGCAAACCGTGCCGCAAGGACGGGGACTGCGAGACCAACGGCGTCGACCTCGGCGACCGGTGCATCCCATCCGGGGCGGCCGGAGTGGGAGCAGGGCTGGACCTGCCGCCTGGAGCGCTGGGGGCCTTCTGCGGGGGGGCCTGTGCGAGTGACGGGCAATGCCCCGGCGGGTACGTGTGCCTGGCAGCCGGGAAGGAAGAAGATGCGGAGCAGAAGCAGTGCGTGCCGGAGACCGGGGAGTGCGCCTGCGCCGCGTGGTTCACTGCAGAAGGAGCATCCACGGACTGCTTCGTCGCCAACGAGTGGGGCCAATGTTCCGGGGAAAGGTTCTGTTCCGACGAGGGGCTGACTCCCTGCGATGCCCTGATCCCGAAGGCCGAGCAATGCAACGGCCTCGACGACGACTGTGACGATGCCGTGGACGAGGGCGCGAGCGGTGATGCCTGTACCATCGAGAACCAGTTCGGAAAGTGCGACGGGACGACTGAGTGCCAGTCCGGCAATCCGACGTGCAATGCCAAGGAACCCGAACCCGAGGCTTGCGACGGGAAGGACAACGACTGCGACGACCAGGTGGACGAGGAGTACCCGGATACGGACCAGGACGGCACTGCGGATTGCCTCGAGACCGACAAGGACGGCGACGGCGCTCCGGACGTGACGGACAATTGCGAGCTGGTCCACAATCCTGCGCAAGAGGACTTCGACCTGGATTCCCTGGGGGACGCCTGCGATCTCGACGACGATGACGACAAGGCGGCCGATGCGGCCGACTGCCAGCCGCTGGACTCGACCGTGTACCCGGGGGCCCAAGAGCAGTGCAACGGCAAGGACGACGACTGCGACGGCAGCACGGACGAGGAGTTGGGATCCACGACCTGCGGACTGGGCGAGTGCCTGCATTCAGTGGCCAACTGCCTGGACGGAAAGCCCCTGGTCTGCGACCCGATGGAGGGGACTTCGCAGGAGAGCTGCAACGGCAAGGACGACGACTGCGACGGCAGCACGGACGAGGAGTTGGGAACCTCGACCTGCGGACTGGGCGAGTGCCTGCATTCAGTGGCCAACTGCCTGGACGGAAAGCCCCTGGTCTGC
>Ga0233425_10006688_pt1 | contig 16843 bp, 11 predicted proteins | sample Watercolumn_Towu_2_FD_181712 | JGI IMG/M metagenome (GOLD analysis project Ga0233425, IMG submission 181712) | Freshwater microbial communities from Lake Towuti, South Sulawesi, Indonesia - Watercolumn_Towuti2014_140_MG | ecosystem: Environmental > Aquatic > Freshwater > Lake | place... | reverse complement strand
CTTGCGGGTGGTCCCCAGGACACCACAGAATGATCGCCCCGCCGCAGCCTGCAGGCCCTGGAGCCTGGAGCCTGGAGCCTGGAGCCGACGATTATGGCGCAAGTCCCTGGGTTGACCCGGACGAGCGTGCTCTTAGCTTCGTCACTGGAGACCGCAGGTCATGAGGATGGAGCGGGACACGATGGGCGAGATCGAGGTGCCAGACGACCGATACTGGGGCGCCCAGACAGCTCGTTCTCTGCTGTACTTCAAGATCGGCGACGAGCGAATGCCTCGGGAGCTCATCCGGGCGCTGGGTCTTGTGAAGAAGGCGGTCGCCTTGGCCAACGGCGAGCTCGGTCTGCTGAGCGTGCGCGAGGTCGAGATCATCGCCTCGGCTGCGGACGAAGTCATCGGGGGCGAGCTCGACTCGAGCTTCCCCCTCGTCGTCTGGCAGACCGGCAGCGGGACCCACACGAACATGAGCGCGAACGAGGTCATCGCCAACCGGGCGGCGGTGATCGGAGGGCACGAGGTCTGGTCCGGTCACCCCGTGGATCTCGTCTGTCCTCACGACCACGGTCATCGGCTGGCCCGGTGCTCCCACGCCGGACCCGACGTGCTGGCGCGCGCCGTGGACGCGGCGCTCGGAGCCCGGGCCGAATGGTCGCGTACGCCCTGGAACGTACGCGCCGCGGTCTTCCTGCGTGCCGCAGACCTGCTCGCCGGCCCGATGCGCGACACCATCAACGCGGCGACCATGCTCGGGCAGTCGAAGAGCGTCCATCAGGCCGAGATCGATGCGGCTTGCGAGCTGGCCGACTTCCTCCGGTTCAACGTGCACTTCATGCAACAGATCTACGACGTGCAGCCGGAGTCGTCCCGGGGCGCGTGGAACCGGCTCGAGTACCGGCCGCTCGAGGGCTTCGTGCTGGCCATCTCACCGTTCAACTTCACGTCACTCGCGGCGAACCTGAGCGCTGCGCCCGCGCTCATGGGGAACACCGTGGTCTGGAAGCCGGCGACGAACGCGGTCTACTCGGCGCACCACGTGATGGAGCTGTTCCGGCGTGCGGGGCTGCCGGATGGCGTGATCAACCTCGTCCCGGCGTCGGGCCGCGCGGTGAACGAAACGGTGCTCGGCCACCCATCTCTCGCTGGCCTGCACTTCACGGGGAGCACCGCGACGCTCAACCACCTCTACCGGTCGATCGCGGGCGCCATCGATCGGTACCGGACCTACCCGCGCATCGTGGGCGAGACGGGCGGTAAGGACTTCGTGTTCGCCCACGCGAGCGCCGACGTCCCGGCGCTGGTCACGGACCTGATCCGCGGCGCCTTCGAGTACCAGGGGCAGAAGTGCTCCGCCGCATCCAGGGCGTACGTACCGGAGAGCCTGTGGCCTGAGGTGAGCGAGCGGCTCGTCGCCGAGACGACCGGTATCCGGGTGGGGGACGTCCGGGACTTCTCGTGCTTCATGAACGCCCTCATCGACCGCGACGCATACGCGAAGGTCATGGGGTTCATCGACGCCGTCTGCTGCGCTGGACCGCGCCTCGGACCATCAAGGAAACCTTCGATCCCCCGACCGACTACCGGTATCCGTTCATGCGACCTGCGAGGGCCGCGCACCATACCGGGACCACGGGATTCGAGGCTCGCCATGAGGGGAGGGAATCAAAGACCTGTCCTTGATTTCTCGGACCGTCTTTGCTCTGCTCGCGGGCAACACGGTCGTGTTCAAACCGGCCAGCGACGCGATCTTGGTGGGGTGATGACCGGTATCCAGGGACTCCTGGTATCTGGCCGTCCCTCGTCCGGGGTATAGTGCGCAGGGCGTCGGGCGCCCCCTTGTCTCGGCTGAGCGAGATGACCCTCCATCCCATCCTGGCGACGGTGCTCGTCATCGACGTGGTCGCGCTCGTCCTCGTCGCCTGGAGCGCCGTCGCGGGGATGCGGGGCATCCTCGGCACGACGCCCTCCCAGTCGCAGCCGGACCGCTGGCGACAGGGCGACCCACGCCTCGCTCGGGTCGGGGCGATGCTGTTCCTCGCCAGCAGCGCATTGTTCCTCGTCGCCGTGGCCTCGGTCCTCGTCCCGGCTATACCGGGAGCCCGATGCGGGACCGGCGTGCTCCAGGCGATGGGAGACGCGGGTCCGCGTGCGCTCGCCCTCAGGGTGCTCGCGCTCGGGACGCTCGGGGCCTGGAGCCTGGTATACCGCCTCGACCGCAGGCGCTCTCACGGCCCGCTCGCCGACCTGAAGGCGCGGACCATGCTCCTCGCCGCTGCGGTGGTCCTGCTCGCCGTCGTGAGCACGGGCCGCGGGGCGATCGCGCTCGGCGGAGTGCAGCAGGTGGACTGCTGCTCGAGGGTTCGGGTGGCAGCGACGCACGCGGCGCTTCTGTCCGGCGTGCCGATCCCCTGGACGCACCTCATGGTCGGCGGCGCCGTGCCGCTGGTGGCGCTGAGCCTGTTCTTGAGCGTCTGGCGCGACCGATCGACCCCGCGCGGGATCGCGGTATGGTCACCCGCGCTGTCGGCGCTCGCCCTGACCTGGACCGCCGTCGCAGCCACGGCACTCGCGGAGCAGCTCGCCGCCTACCACACGGGGCGGCCGGGTCACGCCTGCGCGTTCTGCCTCTTCGGCGCGGGAGCACACTTCGCTGGCTACCCGCTGTACGTGACGCTCCTCCTCGTCGCATTCGAGGGGACGGCGGTCACACTGGCGCACCGGGTCGGACGCCGGACGCCGGAGGTCGGGGCCGCGGCAGACGTGGTCATGGCCATGCGCCACGGCGCCAGCCTCGCGATGGAGAGCGCGGGGCTGGTCGCGGTCCGGGACGACCCCGCGACCATGGCCACGGCCATACGGCTCGGCCGTCGTTCCGTGTGGATCGCGCGCGAGAACTATCTCTGGGCCCTCGGCTACAACCTGGCCCTGATCCCCGTGGCCGCTCTTGGGCTGCTCCACCCGGCCTTGGCCGCGCTGGCCATGATGCTCTCGAGCGCGACGGTCCTGGCGAGCTCCGCACGGCTCCTGCGCGGGACTCGAGGGTGGCGATTGCCCGCTTGCCATGGTGGGCGTGAGCGATCCATCATGAGGAAATGACCGCTCTGTCCGCATCGACGCTCCCCCCCGCCGTCCTGGAGAGTCTGTCCCGGGGGGAACGGATCGTGGTCGTCCGGGACGGCGAGCACGTCGCCGCCATCATCCCGGCCGAGGACCTGGCCCTCTTCGAGCGCCTCATCGAAGAGGCCGAGGACCGGATCGATGTCGAGGAAGCACAGCGACGGCTTGATGACCCCGACGACGAGATCATCCCCTACGAACAAGCCCGTCGTGATCTCGGCCTCGAATGATGCCCTATCGCGTCGGCATCAAGCGATCGGCTCGTAAAGAGCTCGCGGCCCTGCCCGTGGGCATCCGCCGCCGTGTCGATGCCGCGTTGCTCGCTCTCGCCGACGAGCCCCGCCCGCCTGGAACGCACAAGCTGGCCGGCTCCAAGGACCTGTGGCGCATCCGGGTGGGTGACTACCGCGTGGTCTACACGGTCAGGGACGAGCTCCTCTTGGTGCTCGTGGTCAAGGTGGCCCACCGACGCGAGGTCTACCGCGGCTGATCTCCGGTAACCGGGGAGATTCACTCATCCTCGACCTGGTCGGGGAAGTGCTCCTCGAGCACCGCGAGATCGATCCGGATGGTGGCCATGTGGTGGCGAAAGTCCGTTGACGTGACCAGCAGACGTTGCCAACTACGTGGAATCATTGGTGAGCCATGCAGGAATCGAACCTGCGACCCTCGGATTAAAAGTCCGGAGCTCTACCAACTGAGCTAATGGCCCACATGGTTTCCCAAGGCGGCGCTTGCTCTTACACGGCTCTCCGAGACCCGTCAAGGTCGTCGGCAGGCTGTCCGCCCACTCACCGGACAAACTCGCGCCCAGGGTCAACGGTCGTGCTAGATTCCCGCGTCGTGACGATGCTCGAGCTCTTCATCCCGGCGGCGAGCCTCCCGGCCGGCGCCGTGGTCGCGGGGTTCTCCACGCGGCACGGCGGTGACGAAGTCACCAGCCTGGCCCGCGCCGCGGGATTCGATCCGCGCCGGCTCTTCGCCCTCGACCAGGTCCACGGCGCACGGGTCGTGCGGGTGGAGCGCGCCGACGACCCGGCGGACGTCGCCACCATCCGTGCCGACGCCATGGTCACGACCGAGCCCGGAGTGGTGCTGGCGGTGAAGACGGCGGACTGCGTCCCGGTGCTGCTGGCGCACCGCGGCGGGAGCGCCGTGGCCGCGGTCCATGCGGGCTGGCGGGGGCTCGTCGCGCACGTCGTCGGTGCTGCCGTCGCGGCGCTCTCGGAGCTCTCGGGCGCCCCTCCGTCGGAGCTCGTCGCGGCCGTCGGCCCCGCCATTGGCGTCTGCTGCTACGAGGTGTCCCGGGAGGTGGCGGACGAGGTCGCCCGGGCCGCGGGGACCGCTGACGTCGTGCAGGAACGACTGCCCCGGCCGCACGTCGACCTCCGGAGCGCCGTCCTGGCCCGCCTTGAACGAACAGGGATCCCGCGCGACGGCATCGAGGTCGTGGGCTCGTGCACCCGCTGCCGGCCGGACATGTTCCACTCCTTTCGCCACGAGGGCCCCCGCTCAGGCCGACAGCTCTCGTTCGTCTTCATCAGAGACCTCGACCGGGCCTCGGCCGTATGACGGATCGATGGACACGATCCGCCGGGTGCTTGAGCCGTGGTGGTGAGGGTGATAACACAAAGGGCGAGGAGCTCGGTCAGGCCGCGGCCCCGGAGTGATGCCGTCACCATGAAGTACTGCGCGAGCTGTGGCGCTCGTTACGAGGAGGCAGCCAAGTTCTGCCAGCACGACGGAACCCTGCTCCGCCAGGCCGGCGCCGCAGAAGAGGAGGAAGACCCGTACGTCGGCCAGACCCTCCTCGGCCAGTTCCAGGTCGAGGAGGTCATCGGCCAGGGCGGGATGGGACGCGTCTACAGGGCGCGGCAGCTCGGCTTCGACCGACCGGTCGCCATAAAGATCCTCCACACCGACCTCGTGACCAACACGGAAATGGTCAAGCGGTTCAACCGCGAAGCCAGGATCATCAGCCGGCTGGACCACCCGGGGATCATCCACGTCTACCTCTTCGGCGAGCTCCCCGACGGCAACCTCTATCTGGCCATGGAGTACGTCGACGGCCGGAGCCTGACCGAGCTGATGGCCGGGGGTCCGCTTCCGGTGGACACGTCGGTCCACATCGTCCGGCAGATCCTCAGCGCGTTGACGGAGGCGCACCGCAAGGGCGTTGTGCACCGGGACCTCAAGCCCGACAACATCATGCTCGTGCAGCGGTCCGACGACGCGCTCTCCGTCAAGGTCCTGGACTTCGGCATCGCCAAGTTCCTCGGCTCGCGGACCATGCTCACGCAGCAGGGGCTCGTGTTCGGGTCGGCGAGGTACATCTCGCCCGAAGCCGCCGCCGGGGAGACCGTCGACGAGCGAGCCGACCTCTACGCCGTCGGAGTGATCCTGTACCAGATGCTCGCGGGCCGGCCGCCCTTCGACGACTCGTCGGCGGTGTCGCTGCTGATGCGCCACGTCAACGACCCGCCCCCGCCGCTGCTCGAGCAACCCGGGGCCACGGACGTCCCGGCGACCATCGCGGCGGTGGTCATGCAGTCCTTGAAGAAGGACCCGTCCCACCGGTTCGACGACGCCACCGCCATGCGAGCCGCCCTGAGCGAGGCGGCCCGCGCGGACGGCGTGGACCTGCCCGGCCCGGACGACATGAGCCACGTGCGCCGCAGGACGCCCCCGCCGCAAGAGGCTGTCGAGGACGCCCCGGCCACGTGGGTCGATGAGGACCGCGAGGGGGCCTTCAGGACGGACCCGATGTTCGGCCCCGCCGTGACGAAGCCCGCGGTCGCGCCCCCGACCATCCCGACGACGCGGGCGTCAGACCCCGAGCCGCCGCCAGCGACCCACGCCGAGGAGCCCAGGGGCCCGACGACCCAGGCCTCGTCGAAGCCGTTCCGGGACGCGCAGGACTCTCCCGCCCCCGTTCCCGTTCCCGCTCCCGTTCCCCCGAGCCTCCCGCTCCCGGCGCCCCTCGTGACGACGGACCACGAGGACCACGAGGAGGAGGAGGAGGTCCACGTCCCTCGATCGCGCGCGTGGATCGTGCTGCTCGTCCTGCTCCTGCTGGCGATCGCGGGTGGCGCCGCGGCGGCCCTGCTCTCGGGGAGAGGGGGGGCGCGTCACGCCGCGCCGAGCACGGGCGCCGCCGAGACGGCGGACCCCGGCCCCTCGGCCGCGAGCACGGGGGGCGCGGGCGAAGGGTCGCCGAGCCCGGAGCCGGCCCCGGACGCCGCACCGGTCTCGCCGGGCACGCCGGCGACGGTCTCTCCCTCGGTGGAGATCACGGCCGGGACCGAGCACACCAAGCGCGCGGCCGTCGGTACGGCTCCCGTCGAGCCCCAGCCGGACCGTGATGGCGGGCTGCCGGAGTCCGTGCCACCGCTGTCGGCCCGAGCAGAGGCGGGCTCGGCCGCGGAGGCGGAGTCGTCGAGCATGCCGCCGCTGGTCGCGTTGAAGCTGGAGCCACGGCGCCCCGTGGTGGGGAGCAAGGTCCGGCTCGTGGCTCGCGTGGAGCCGGCGGCTCCGTTGACGACGCCACGGTTCGTCGTCTCGAGCCGAGGCGAGAAGAGCATGACGCTCGACGCCAGCGCCGAGGTCGACGGACGGTACGTGGCGAGCCACTCGTTCGAGAAGGCGGGGTCGTACCAGGTGTCCTTCGTCGCCGAGCACGAGGACGGCGAGGTGCGAGCGTTCACGGACATCGACGTCGTGCCGCGCGGGAGCGGCAAGAGGCCACCGGGCATCCGTCCGATGCCCGACTTCGATCCCGAGCATCCCGGCATCCCGCGCGACCCCGAGGACAAGCCGCCCATTCCCGGCGAGCCCCGGCTCCTGCCCCCCTGGAACAGCGGCGATCCGCCACCACCCTGGTAGCGATCACATGTCGCTCACGCTCACGCTCACGCTCACGCTCGCGGTATGATGCCGACTCGATGCGTGGTTTCATCGGTGTTTTTTATGCGTGTGCTCTCATTGCCGCGTGCGAGGGGCGCATGGGTCCTTCGACAGGCGACGCGGACGGCGAAGACCTCGATGCGTCCGACGTCGAGGTCGCGGACGGCGACGGTGACGCCGATGCCGACGCTGACACCGATGCCGACGGCGATGCCGACGGAGACGGCGACGTCGATGCGGACTCCGATGTCGATGCGGACTCCGACGCCGACGCGGATTCCGACGAGGACCCGCCGCCCACGAGCTGCGACTTCGAGTACGGCTCGATGTTCCCCTGGATGGCGCCGGCGGGCTCGACCATGCCGCCCTTCGTGCCGCCGCTGCCCGGGCCGGGCATCGACCGGATCGCGCACGCCGAGCCCGAGCCTCCGGGCCACTGGTTCCTGTCGCCCAAGGACCCCGACGACCCGGACCTGACCATGCCGGACTACTCGGACGACATGCCGCTCTTCGAGCGCGGCGGCCCGTGGTTGACAGTGACCCGGTGCTACGAGACTCCCCGCGGCGTGGAGCTGCTGACCGAATCGGAGGCTTACGATATGTACAAGGCCGTCGCCGAGCTGACGACGGGCACGGCCATGGTCACGACGCCCGGGGTCCGGACTGTTGTGGGCCTCAGGGGCGCCTACCCCGGCACATTCGAGTGGCACGGCAATGCGCCGGACCTGTTCAACGACACCATCGTGCTGCTGTGGATCGACGACGACGGCCTGCGCCACGTGCGCGAGTTCCCCGTGAACACGGACACCGGAGCCCGCGACTTCGGCGAGGACAGCTCGTCGTCGCTGCTCCCGAACCGGCGGTACTACTACGTCAACGGATGGCACCGGAGCTACAACGCCCTGCACATCGACGAGGACGGGTACCGCGTGGCGGACGACTCGAACCACAACGGGCACTGGGACAGCGCGAGGAACGGCTGGCTCCCGCCTCGCACCGCCGACGACCACTTCCGCACGGGCGGCGGCCACAACATCCACATGGGCTCGGTCGACGCGCCCCTGGGCTCCGCGATCGTCGACGGGTGGTCCGCCGGGTGCCAGGTCATCCCGGGCATGGACAACTGGACGGAGTTCATCTACCGAGCCTGGACCGCGAGCGGCGACAGGGTGAATTACTTCCTGATCGACGTGCGCGACATCGACCCGGCGGTCTGGTGGGGGCCCTGCGAGCCCGACGGCACCCACCGGTGCCCGTTCCGCATCGAGTCGTTCCCGTTCACGGACGACGGCGACACCACGGGCTGGCCCGTGAGCGAGTTCGACGTGTACAACTGCTCGGACGCCGACGAGTCGGGTCCTGAAGTGGTCTACCTCTTCACGACCGGCCGGTCCGGCACGCTCTCGGTCTCGGTCGACGCGCCGGACGGCTCGGACCCCGACATCCACCTCCTGAACGGCGACGACGCGGACGCGTGCCTGCAGCGTGCGCACATCTCGTTCGAGTACGCACTCACGCCCGGGCGCTACTTCATCGTGGTCGATACTTACGTGGAGGGAGGCGACGTGCTCGACGGGCGCTACACACTCCACGTGGACCTCAGGTGATCGGGACTTCCGAGGGCCGCCGGGGCCGAGCGGAGCCGCTCAGTCCCTCGTCTCGCAGACGTAGGGCTTGACCAGCGCGCAGTTGTTGTCGTTCCAGGCGTAACCCGACCACCGGATCTCCATGCAGTCCTCGGCGCCGCCGGCGTTGTTCGGCTCGCCGGCGGACCAGTGAGTCCAGGTCACGGGCTCCCCGTTCGCCCACTCCCAGCGCCCCTCGACCACCGTGTCGTGGAAGCCGATCCACCAGGTGCCGGCGACGAGCGACCCGGCCGTGTCGCTGACCCACCGCTCCTCCGCCTCGTCGTTGAACGTGCACAGCTCGTGGCCCCAGGCCACGCACGCGGCGCGTGCGTCGGTCCACACGCGCCCGACCGGGCAGAACATGTAGGCGTGGTCGCCGTGCAACCGGACCTGGCACGTGCCGCAGACGCCGTCCTCGTCCACGGAAGCGTCGCAGTCGTTGTCATACCCGTCGCACAGCTCGCTGGCGCCGGTGTACGTCGTCGCCACGGTGTCGTTGCAATCGCCGCCGCAGGCGCTCTGGCCGTCGCCGTCGTTGTCCCTGGTCTCGAGCGTCGCGGGGTCGCAGTCGTTGTCCAGCCCGTCGCAGATCTCGAGGAACCCCGTGCCCCGTGCCGGGTCCGTGTCGTCGCAGTCGCCGTTGCACGGCATGAGGCCATCCGCGTCGAGGTCCAGCTCAATGGCGGGGATCACGCCGTCGCAGTCGGAGTCCTTGCCGTCGCAGATCTCCGGGGCGCCGGGGTGGACGGCGGGGTCCGAGTTGTCGCAGTCCCGGCCCGTCGACTCCGCGCAGGTGTACCCGTCGTGGTCGGTGTCCGGGGCGTCGTCGATCGTGCCGTTGCAGTCATTGTCGAGGCCGTCGCAGGACTCGACCGCCCAGGGGTGCACATCGGGGTCCGTGTCGTCGCAGTCGCCCCGGCACGACAGGAACCCGTCGCCGTCCTCATCGAACCCCTCATCGACCTCGAAGTCGCAGTCGTTGTCCTGGCCATCGCAGACTTCTTCAGCGCCCGGGTAGACTCGCGGGTCGGTGTCGTCGCAGTCCTCCGGGCAGGGGTCGGGGCCGGGGCAGAAATCGACGCAGTCGCCCCACCCGTCGCCGTCGCCGTCCCAGGGCTCGTCGCTGACACCGTCGCAGTCGTTGTCCCGGCCGTCGCACAGCTCGCGGGAACCAGGGAAGACCGACGCGTCGGTGTCGTCGCAGTCGATGCACGAGCCCCACCCGTCGCCATCGAGGTCCTCGCCCTCGTCCACCTCGCGGTCGCAGTCGTTGTCCACGCCGTCGCAGACGTCCGGCGCGCCGGGGTTGATGTCCGGGTTGACGTCGTTGCAGTCCGGCTGATCCTCGATGAGGAGGCACTCCGGCTCGGCGGCGGTCAGGTACCCGTCCTCGTCGAGGTCGAAATCCTCATCGATCAGCCCATCACAGTCGTTGTCCAGCCCGTCGCACAGCTCGGGCGCACCGGGGTGGACGTTCCGGTTCCCGTCGTCGCAGTCATCTCCGCCGTCCTCGATCGCGCCGTACCCATCGCGGTCCCGGTCGACCGGGTCCGTCTCCTGCTCGGCCTCGGCGTCGGCGACTTCCGCGTCGATCTCGGTGTCGGCTTCGTGGTCGCCGTCGGCATCGCCGTCGGTTTCAGCGTCGCCGCCGTCATCGATGTCGGCCTCGATCTCGGAGTCCAGGTCAGTGTCGGATCCACCGTTCCCTCCGTCCGGGCATCCGACGAGCGCCACGGCGAAGGCGACGATGATGGCTCGGGGAGTCACGAACCGCTCACGTACATGGGACCCCGGTGTCATCGATTGATCCGTTGCAGTCGTTGTCCAGCCCGTCGCAGACCTCGGCTGCCCAGGGGTGCACCGCGGGGTTCGTGTCGTCGCAGTCGCCGCGACACACGAGGAACCCGTCGCCGTCCATGTCGAATCCCTCGTCGACCTCGCCATCGCAATCGTTGTCGTACCGGTCGCAGAGCTCCACCGCGCCCGGGTAGACGAGCGGGTTGGTGTCGTCGCAGTCCTCTGGACAGGGGTCCGGACCGGCGCAGAAATCGGCGCAGTCGCCCCACCCGTCGCCGTCGCCGTCCCAGTGCTCGTCGCTGACGCCGTTGCAGTCGTTGTCTCGGCCGTCACACAGCTCGAAGGCTCCGGGGAACACCGAGGGGTCGCCGTCGTCGCAGTCGAAGCACGAGCTCCACCCGTCGCCGTCGAGGTCTTCGCCCTCATCGACGTCGCCGTCGCAGTCGTTGTCCACGCCGTCGCATACCTCCACGGCGTCCGGGTTGATGGCCGGGTTGAGGTCGTTGCAGTCCGGTTGCTCCTCGATCAGGAGGCAATCGGGCTCGGCGGCGGTCAGGAATCCGTCCTCGTCGAGGTCGAAGATCTCGTCGATGAGCTCGTCGCAGTTGTTGTCCAGCCCGTCGCAGCGCTCGGGCGCACCGGGGTAGATGCTCCGGTTCTCGTCGTCGCAGTCGGTCCCGCCGTCCTCGATCGCGGCGTAGCCGTCTCGGTCCCGGTCGATCGGGTCTGCCTCTTCCTCGGCCTCGATGTCGGCGACGTCCGCGTCGAGCTCCGCGTCGGCCTCCTGGTCGCCATCTCCGTCGGCATCGCCCTCGCCGTCGGCGTCGCTGTCGCCGTCCGCGTCGCCGTCCGCGTCGCCGTCCGCGTCCTGGTCCGCGTCGACGTCACCGGTCCCGTCGTCGGAGCACGCGGCGAGCGCGACGGCGAGGGTGGCGAGGAGGGCTCGGGTAGCTGGCGTCAGCATGAGGACTTTCTACCATGCCGTCTCACGGCCTTCGTCATTTCCTCCATATTATTTTCCATGTCCTCGACGAGCCGCCAGTGGCGGCGACAGCGGTCCAGGTTCTGGAGCTCGTGGCGCACGCGGAAGTATCGGTCGCCGTCGAGGTAGTCCGTGAGAAAGCGCATGCCGCACTCGAAGGTCATCAGCACGGCGCCGAGGGGCAGCGCCTCGACCTCCGCCGGCACGAGGAGGTCGGCCGTCGCGTCCAGGGTGCCCGCGGCCAGGGCCTCGAACAGCCCGAGGTCCAGCTCCACACGGCTCGGGTCCGGCTCGTCCTCGGCCGCGGCGCAGGCCCCGAGCCGCACGGCGTCGCCGAAGTCGTGCGCAGCGAGCCCGGGCATGACCGTGTCCAGGTCCACCACGCACAGCGCGCGGCCGGAGCTCGCATCGAACAGCACGTTGTTCAGCTTGGTGTCGTTGTGGGTGATGCGTTCGGGGATGACGCCCGAGGCCTGCAAGCCGAGGAGGCGTGAGACGGACGAGGCTCGCCGCTCCGCGAAGGCGATCTCCCCGGCCGCGGAAGCGGCTCGTCCTGCTCGATCGCGGAGCACGGCCTCACGGAGCGCCGCCAGGCGGGCCGGCGTGTCGTGGAAGCCCGGGATGACCTCGCGGAGGCGCGGAGCCGGGAGGTCGGCGAGCATCGCCTGGAACCGCCCGAAGGCTCGCGCAGCCTCGTGGATGACGTCCTGGCTGCTCGCTGTCTCGTGGGTCACGGTGCCCTCGATGAAGCGATACGTCCGCCACGAACCGTGCTGCTCGGTGACGAAGTGGCTCGCGCCGTCGCGCGTCGGCACGAGGGCCAGCGTCTCGCGTTCGACGTCGCCGCCCGCGGATCTCACCTTCGACGCAACGTGTCCAGTGACGCGCACGACGTTCTCCATGAGCCCGGCGACGTCGGGGAAGACGCGGTCGTTGATGCGTTGGTGGATGAAGCGATGCACTCGCCCTTCCGCGACGAACGCGCTCCGGTAGGTCGCGTGGATGTGGCCGGTGCCCCAGGGCACGACGTCCCGGAGGTCGCCGTGAACCTGGAACCGCTCGATGATGGCCCTCAGATCGGGACCGGTGATCGCTGGTCCTGCCATGAACGTCCGTCGTTGTCCGGGCGGCCACGGGGGGCCGCCCCTACGTCATTGTTCCGGCGGCGTGGGTGCGTCCGGCGCCTCCTCGGCCGCGTCCGGTCCGAGGGTCTCCTCGGGCAGGTCGACGTCCTCCTGATCCTCTCTGCCGGAAGCGGCGTCCCAGGCGCAGTTGGGCCAGCACGGCGGACGCCAGCCGTACGGATGACCCACGTACGCCGGGTGCCGGCGCCGCGTGGCGCAGTTGAGCCCCTTCGGCGGACCGCCGCGTCGCGGCCACGTCTCGAGGTCGCGTTGCTTCAGGACGAGCTTGCCGCTGCCCGTCCTGGGCACTGGCCGCACGAGGGGCACCGGGTCGCAGAGCTTGCCCTGGTAGATGACCTCGAAGTGGACGTGGGGGCCGCGCGAGATGCCGGACGAGCCGAGGAGCGCGATGCGGGTCCCCGCCTTCACGCGCTCGCCCGCCACGGTCTTGAGCTCGCTGTTGTGCGCGTAGACCGTGACCAGCCCGCCGCGGTGGATGATCATCACGACCTTGCCGTAGCCGGCGAGCTCATCGCCCGCGTACGCGACGATGCCCGGCGCCGCGGCGCTCACCCGGGCGCCGATCTTACCCGGGATGTCGAAGGCCAGGTGGTAGTTGCCCGGCCCCGAGCCCCAGCCCCGGCCCGCCGTGCCGCCGGCCACGGGGAACCGGAGCGTCGGCGGCGGCCGCCCGTCGCCCGCGGCGGCGATCCACGAGCGCTCGATGTCGCCGCGGAGGAGCTTGTTGGCCACGTTGCGGCTCCCCAGGCCCAGACGCTCGGCGAGCTCCTTCGCGCGGCGCAGCCAGGCCGCCTCGGGCCTGCTCTTCGACTTGCCCGGGCGCGCGGGGGGTTCACCGGCCGGATTCGAGTCGCCGTCGGGTCCCGGGATGACGAGCTCCTGTCCCTCTCGCAGCGCTCGCGGGTCATCGATGCCGTTGGCCTCCATCAGGTCCGCCGTGGAAATGTGGAACCGATCGGCGATCTCCGAGAGCGTGTCGCCAGGGCGCACGGTGTAGGACGTGGTTCGTTGCGGCTGCTCGGCGTGAGCCGGAGAGGCCGTCAACGCGAGAGCCAGCGTCAACGATGCCGCGACGGCCTTCACGTCCACCATTGGAACCGTGAACGACGCAACGACGCAAGAAATTCCGTCACTGGCCGGGATCGATGCTCTCCACCGGCGCGACCTTCCGGGACCTGATCATTCCGATGTACGCGACGGGCACGAAGAGCAGGGTGATGAACGTGGACCCGGTCAGGCCGCCGATGACCACGCGGGCCAGCGGCGACCACGAGGCCGCGCCCGCTCCGAGCTCCAGCGCGAGGGGCACCATGCCGAGCACCGTGGTCAGCGCGGTCATCAGGATCGGCCGCAGCCGCGTCTTCCCGGCATCGTAGATCGCTTCTCTGATTCCGAGCCCGGCCTCGCGTCGTTGGTTGGCGTAGTCCACGAGCACGATCGAGTTGTTCACCACGACCCCGGCCAGCATGATCACTCCGATCAGGCCCACGACCGAGATGGGCGTGCTCGTGAGGAAGAGGGCGATCCCGATGCCGATCGGCGTGAGCGGGATGGTCAGGAAGATGATGAACGGCGAGAGCAGGGACTCGAACTGCGAGGCCATCACCATGTAGACGAGCAGGACCGCGGCCACCATGGCCCAGGCGAGCTGGATGAACGAGTCCTGCAGGTCCTCCGCCGTGCCGCTGATGCGATAGGTGAAGTCATCGGGCCAGGGGTACGCGTCGAGGCGCTTCTGGAGCCGCGTGGTCAGCCCGGCGAGGTCCCCCTTCACGACGCTGGTCGCCTTGACGGTCACGACCCTCTCCTGGTCCTGACGCGTGATCTCGACCGGACCGAGCCGCTCCTCGATGCGCGCGATGGTGCCGAGCGGCACCTGCTTGCCGAGCGGGCTGAGCAGCCGCAGCTCTTCGAGGTACCGGCGGTTGTGCCGCAGGTCGCTCGCGGCGCGCACGCGGATCTCGAACTCGTCGCCACCCTCGCGGAAGATCGAGGCAGTCGTGCCCTGGAAGAACGTGGAGACGGTCTGGTTCACGGCGAGGGAGTTGATGCCCAGCGCCGCCATCCGGTCGCGGTTCAGGTGGACCTCGAGCTGGGGCCGGCCCTGGTCCATGCTGAACTCGACGTCCCGTGCGCCCCGGTCCGCGGAGACGATCTCCTTGATCTCCAGCCCTACTCGCCGGGCCACGTCGAGGTCGTGACCGATGATCTCGATCGAGATGTCGCTGTCGCCGCCGAAGCCGAACGGCTGGAACACGGTCGCGGTCACGCCGGGGATCTTGTTGACCTCCCGGCGTATCACCTCCTCGATCTGCTCCGCGCTGCGCGACCGTTCCATCAAGGGACGGAGCTTGATGCGGAGGATGCCCGCGTGCGAGCCCTCGCTGAACAGGCTCCCGAAGCCCTCGGCCTGGCCGACCTCGACCGCGGTGTACACCGCCTCGGGCACCGCCCTGGCGATGGCCTTCTCGGCCCGCCGGAAATACGTGTCGGTCTGCTGGGCCGACGAGCCGACCGCCGCGTCCATGCGCAGGAACACCATGCCGTTGTCGTCGTTGGGGAAGAAGTCGGCACCGGTGATGTAGAGCAGCCCCGAGGACAGCGCCAGCGACACCACGAAGGCAGAGACGGTGGTCCAGGGATGGACGAGAACCCAGTCCAGCGCCCTCGCGTACCCGCGCGCCATCGCGTTGTTGGCCCGCTCCGCCACGCCGCTCTTGGCGAGGACCATGAGCCCCCACGTCACCACACCGATCGCGGCCCACTCCGCCCACGCCGGCAGGCCGGTGGCGAGCGGCTGGGGGACCTCCTTCCAGATCGCCAGGCCGGTCAGGAGCATCAGGACGGCCAGGGTCAGCCCCTCGTAGACGATCCGCCGGCGCACGGTCGGGACCCGGATCACCGCCTCGGAGACGCGGGAGCGGAGCAGCCGGGAGGCCAGCATGGGCACCAGGGTGATCGCGACGAGCAGCGAGGCCGTGAGAGAGACGCAGATGGTCAGAGCCATGTCCTTGAACATCACGCCCGCTATGCCTTCGACGAAGAGCACGGGCGCGAACACGGCGATGGTGGTCAGGGTCGAGGCGGTGATGGCCATGGCCACCTCGCCCGTACCCTCGATGGCCGCGGTGCGCGGGTCCGCCCCCAGCTCGTGGTGGCGGTAGATGTTCTCCAGCACCACGATGGAGTTGTCCACCAGCATGCCGATGGCCAGGGCCAGGCCCGCCATCGAGATGACGTTCAGCGTGACACCGGCCGCGTACATGACGATGAAGGTCACGATGACCGACACCGGGATCGACACGGCCACGACCATGGATGCCCGCAGGTTGTAGAGGTAGAAGATCAGGACCAGGAACGTCAGCAGGATGGCCAGTATCCCCGTGGAGCCGAGGTTGCTGATGGACTCGTTGATGAACTGCGACTGGTCGAAGATGACGCCGAACTGGATGCCCTCGGGCATCTCCGCGAGGATGCCCGGGAGGGCGTCCCGCACCGCCCCGGCCGTGGCCACGGTGTTGGCGTCGGACTGCTTGCGCACGATGAGCATCACGGACGACCGGCCGTTGTTGCGGATGAGGTGGTTCTCCTCCTGGAACGTGTCCTCGACCGCCGCCACGTCGCGCAGCCTGATGGGGACGCCGTTGGCCACGCCCACCACGACGTTCCGGATCTCCTCGACGCTCTCGAACTGCCCCTGGGTGACGATGGGGATCTCGCGCCCGGCCTCGCGGATGGTGCCGCCGGGGAGCTGGAGGTTCTCCGCGCGTAGAGCGGCGACCACCTGTTGCAGGGCGATCCCGCGCGCCAGGAGCTGGTCCGGGTCGAAGCGTACCTGGATCTCGCGCACGAGACCGCCGATCGTGTCGGCCGCGGCCACGCCCGGCAGCCGCTCCATCTGCGGCTCGATGTAGCGCCTCGAGATGCGGCGGAGCTCGGCCTGATCGAAGGGGCCGTAGACGGCGATGAAGTAGATCGGCTGCATCGACGGGTCGAAGGCGAAGGCCAGCGGGTCCCGGGCGTCGTCGGGAAGGACGTCGTCGAGGAAGTCGAGGTTGCGGCGCACATCGATCTCGGCCTGGTCGATGTCCGTCCCCCAGTCGAACTCGACGAACACCTGCGACACGCCGTGGCGGGACGTGGACGTCACCTCCTCCACGCCCTCGACGGCCGAGACCGCTTCCTCGACGGGACGGGTGATGAGGTTCTCGATGTCCTCCGGGCTCGCTCCCTCGTACTGTGTGATCACGCCGATCAGGGGGAAGGTGATGTCGGGG
>Ga0233425_10006687_pt1 | contig 16843 bp, 9 predicted proteins | sample Watercolumn_Towu_2_FD_181712 | JGI IMG/M metagenome (GOLD analysis project Ga0233425, IMG submission 181712) | Freshwater microbial communities from Lake Towuti, South Sulawesi, Indonesia - Watercolumn_Towuti2014_140_MG | ecosystem: Environmental > Aquatic > Freshwater > Lake | place: Indonesia... | reverse complement strand
CCAAAGGATTGTGAATACCTGCCCCAGATGTTCGCCTATCACCACGCCGCCATATTGGTGAACGACTTGAAAGGCAACCAACGCTGCTTGTCTGGCTGCATCGCTTGCTGAAGACATACAAATCTGAGTTCGGGTTGTCGCTTCCGTCGTGGCATTTGTCGAAGTCGTTGTAGGTGAGTTCGCGGGTCAACTCTGTGAACGCAGGGTCTCCTGACTAGAATAGCGATTTTCTTATTTTACTTTGCAGACGTAAACGAAAACTAGCGAATTCTTAATTTACCTTGCTGCTCCAGTTCACGAACTTCACCCCTCACTATTTCAACTTTTCGCTCTTTCCACCTGAGTTGCTTTTCGGGCCGGTTTGAGAGGAATTGAGATGATTCTGTCAATACTTTTCAATTTTTCGCTGACCGGCGCGGACCGAACGACCAGCGCGTGAGGTACTCTTCTTCGACATTTTCCCTTGATTCTTTTTTTCTGCTCCTTTATATTAAGTGCAGAATATTAGAACCACACCTATGAACCTTGTTATCAAATACCTCAAAGACCACAACGGATACGCGCGCATGAAGGATATGAAGGCGGGTGCAATCCATACCAGGGAGATTCAAAAGCTCGTAGACAAGGGGCAAATTGTCAAGGTCAAGCCCGGGCTCTATCGCCTCGCCGATCTTGAGCCAAACGAGGCGAGCGCGCTAGTAGAGATCTGCCTGGCGATGCCAAAGTCTGTCATTTGCCTTGCGTCGGCGCTTGCATACCACGAACTCACCACTCATGTACCCCCGTCAGTGACTTTTGCTATCCCAAGGTCCGACAAGCCCGTCAAGCTTCGTTACCCTCCAAACAGCCCATTCTTTTTCTCAGAAGCACAATATAGAGTGGGCATCGAAGAACACGACGTGAAAGCCGGACATATCCGCGTCTATGGACCAGAGAAAACCGTTTGTGACCTTTTTCGCTTCCGCAACAAGCTCGGAGAGGATCTTGCTCTCGAAGGTCTCAAAGAGTACCTGAGAAGTCGCAAACGCGACCTCAACAGACTTATGAAATTCGCTGAGGTCTGTCGAGTCAAAGCGATCGTCTCGCAGTACACGAAAGCTCTCGTCGCATGAAAAAGAAACCCACCAACATTGCCGCTTCGTGCTTGGCACGATTGAAAAATATCGCTGACAAGGAGACTCTTGATTTCAACGTGCTCCTGCTCAGATACCTGCAGGAGTGCTTCCTGGCACGCCTTGCAAGCACCGGGTACGTCGACAAATTCGTTTTGAAGGGCGGATTCCTCCTGCTCGCCTATAACATAGAGAGAGCACGTCCGACGAAGGATGTCGACTTCCTTGGCGTAGGTGTGCCTTCCGATCGAGGAGCGCTCGAGGGGATTATCCGCGAAGTGGTAGCCGTGGACCTCAGCGATGGAGTCGAATTCGTTCCCCAGTCGATCAAGAGCGAAGTGATTAAGGAAGATGCCGATTACGAGGGCGTCCGGGTAAGAATCGCCGCGAGAATCGGATCGGCGCGTACCACCATTCAGAACGATATAGGCTTTGGTGACATCGTGTCTCCACAACCGCTCCAAATGGACTATCCTACGTTGCTCGAGAGAGGGAGCGTGAAAGTACTCGCATATTCTAAGGAGAGCATTGTCGCTGAAAAATTCGAGGCAATCGTGAAGTTGACCACGTTCAACACACGGATGAAGGACTTCTACGACATCGGTTTCCTCGCCAGTGAATTCGATTTCGACAGCACCCTACTCCAAATGGCACTGACGAACACCTTCCTGAGAAGACAAACTCCGCTAAGTGCCGCACTTCAGCTACTGAATTCCGAGATCCCTGAAGAATTCGATTTTGAAGAACGATGGGAGGCTTTTGGAAAGCGCACAAGATTGACAACAAAACAACATTTTCGTGACGTTTGGGAGTTGATGCGGTCATTCCTGCTCCCGCTCGTGGACGCACAGCTCAAGGCGACAAAGTACCGATGGACCTGGAACAGGAAGACCACGACCTGGGAATGAAAGCCCTAGGATCCTCCGCAACAACCACTTCACGAGCGGCATGCGATTTCAGTGCAGGGCAAATCATCACCCCTACCTCTTGACTCCTTGACGTAGTATCTTTCCCCGTAAGCGCAACCCTTGCCTTTACTCGGCTACGCGAAGAATATCCCCCCTGCACCCAGCCATTGCACACCACCTTCGCTCACGCGGCGCATTCCCACGACCGGGAGAAGTCACCGACAAGAGTCTACACCTACGGTGGACATCATGCGACCAGCGCATTTCAAATTCGTTTTGAAGACGAGCACGCAAGACGGACGAGATCTTGCGAGGATCTACCTGAGGATCATCTCTTGCTACAAGGTGAAGTACATTTCCGTCGGAAGATCACTTCATCAGCGTTTTTGGAATAAGGAGCGCGGCCAGGTTCGCCGTAGTCACCCCGATTCCGCCGAGATCAATAAATACCTGGAACACTTCCTCACAATGGTACAAGACAAATACAGAAGTGGCCAATTTGACGCTGGTTCAATCGGCAGGAATTCCCTCGAACCCGATGTCATCTCTTTCCTCGACACAATCATCAATGACCGCATACGAGCAGAGCAATATCGCACACGCCAGAAGTATACTACTCTGAGAAACAGGTTAATAGAATTCAAGAAGACCAACAGAATTCCATTCGAGACGATCGATAAAGCATTCGTCCGCGAGTTTGACTCATTCCTACAACGGGAGTGCGACAACAGCACAAACACGCGGATCAAGCATCTTGATCAACTCAGGCGGACGATTAATCTCGGCATCGAGGAGGGGCTCTTGTTCGCCCAGCCTTTTCCGAAACTGAAGATGAGGAAGGAAGAGACTGAAAAGCGGCGATTGAGCATTGATCAGATAGAATGCTTGCGACAATATGCTCCCCCCGCGAACAGCCTTCGATATCATGCCAAGAACATGTTCCTGCTGAGTTTTTTCATCGGGGGTAGCCGTTTCGAGGACACGTTGCTTCTCGAGTGGCACCACATCAGGGGAGGAGATATTCACTTCACCATGGGTAAGACAGGAAAGCATCACCACATTCGCCTTATTCCCGAAGCCCTTGAGATCATAGATCGATATGCTTATCGTCGCGGCGAATACAAGTACATCCTTCCCCTGATGCCCGAGAACGTGACGCGGGAAAACATCGTCAGGTTCAAGCAAATGGTCAACTGCAAGAACGTCCTTATCAACAAGCAACTAGCCGCGATCGCTCGAGATCTGGGGATGGAGAGATTCACATTTCACTCCGCTCGGCATTCGATCGCCGACTACCTCAGGCTGAAGAAAGTGGATTTGTATACGATCAGCAAGGTCCTCCGACACAGCCATCTGAGGACGACCGAGATCTATCTCAAGAAGTTCGATCATGAGACAGTTTCGGCGGAATTCGCCAGGGCGTTCGTGAAGGAACAGCAAGAAGCTGGGGATGAGCGTTGATTCTAGAATGCAGGTTCCAGCTTTGGCACTCGTTCAAATTCTTGTACTTGAAACGGGCGCGATCGTCCGCATGTAACCTGGGTAATTCGCACGGCGAGCGAGATGAAGTGAAAAATCTTGTACCAATTTTATACCATCTGAAAATTGAAAAGGGATAAACCTTTAAGACTAATGGGTTTATCCCTTTTGCTAGTAGCTTGACCTGAGCGGAGCGCTGAGCGACAGCGAAGCGCGGAGTCGAAGCACGGGGGACCCCGTCAAAAAGCGACGGGGTAAACAGGATCCCGTCCAAAAGCGTGACGGGACGTCGCAAACAACGCTCCGCTTGAATTCGAATTTCTGCTCATCCATTAAAAACAACTGGGGCTGTCCCAAAAGCGCAAGCGTCATTCTGAGCCCCGCCTCCCCGAAAAGAAAACTCGGGGCAGGTCGGCGGGGTAAACTCCGCGAACCTGTCCCGCTTTTCGGGATCCCGTACAGCGGGACCCGCCTCACAGTTCATTGAAGGCAGGCGGGGAATCTGCCCGTCTTCCCTCAGAATGACTTCTGGGACAGCCCCGTTGTTTTTAGTAGCGGGGGCACGCGGTGGACACGATTATAACTTCGCCCTGATTCCGCCGGAGTTGCTCTGCATGCCTGTTAAAGATAACCATCGACTTCCCAGGACCCTCCGAAGCGCTCGCACACGTATAGATGATCTCTCCTGATCCTATCTCCCGATTGTCAAAGAACGTCTCTCCCACTACCTCCAACACCCCACGGCTTACTCGTGGTGAAAACTCAAACTCCCGCTCCAATCTCCCCACGAACTCATGCTCCCGCGTCTTCTTCCTCAGTCGGTTATACTCCGCTTGTCGATGTACCGACCGATACCGTCTGTCTCTTTCCATCTGTCCTCCTTCTTACTCTTTTCTTGCTCTGGAGTCGAAGGTATCACCCTTCAACTCCAGAAGCAAAAAAGATCCAAAAAGTGGGAGGACAAATGTCCTTATTTCAACAGGATCATCTTCTTCGTCTCCACGAAATCGCCTGCCTTCAATCGATAGAAGTAGATGCCGCTAGCCACGCCCCTCGCGTTCCAGTCAACAAGGTGGGGCCCCGCACTCACCCTCTCATTGATCAAAGAGGTCACCTCGATGCCCAGTAAATTATAGACCCTCAGCGATACGACACTCGAGTTGGGAACAGAGAACTGTATGGTTGTCAAGGGGTTGAAGGGGTTGGGATAGTTCTGCTTCAGTCCGAAATCCTTCGGCAGAGCTCCATCGGGCCGCGCTTCCACGTCAACTATCGGCGTACTTCTCGCCAGTTCCACTGCTGCTTCAAAGTCGAGTGCATAATGCCACCAGTTGTTCAACACACCGTCACTGACGCCGACGTACCGTGGTAAATGGCCGTACCACCAGCGCAAGTACCCCAGGTGATCCTGCCCTTCCGCGAGCGGATCGCCCGGAGCGTATATCCAGGTGTTCACATTCACATCAGTGGCTTGCGAAAACAGATACGGATAACGATACCAGTTCTCTGCGTAAGACCTGACGGTCCTGATGTTGCCGTAGTCATAATCTCGAACACCGTTTGGAGGGAAATGTATGTTCCCCACATGCGCTTGCCCCGGCAAATCTTTGTCGATGCGCGTAAAAAGGTCCCACGGCGTTGGGTCCATCGACCGAGGATTCCACGGCCTCCCTTGGGCCTGACGGTACGCCTCTACCAACGCACTTTCGACACGATGTCCGAAACTATGAAACGCCTGATCGACGCCACGTTCATAATTGAGGCCCATCACTGAGAGAAGCTTCTTTAGAGCTGTTCCGTCTCTTATCGGGGGAGAATTCCACCAGAATGCGTTCGGACCCATTAGCTGCGATTCATACATTCCCAGGTAGGGTCCAGCAAAGACCCACACCTCGTCAATCTGGCCGCTGTTGCGCTTATCGTCGTAGTCGTGGTACTTGACACACTCGCGGTAATCGAACCAGAGCTTTCCAGAATCAGCCGCGTTGCGCAACGATGTCCATCCCGGTTCCTTCAAGAGGGTATAGTATTGAGAAGCTGTCATGAAGCTGCCGTGGTATCGCGTGAAAAGCGGACCATCTTTCACCGTTTCGACAATCTGAAAGTTAACTACACTGTCTGTGGCCTCACGGAAATGGAATATCAGCTTGTTCGACAGCAAAACAGGATCCCTCCATTTGAACAATTCGTGGATCCGTGTAAACCCCTGGCTTGAGATTGCGGGATCCTGGAGCACGAGGGCCACCTTGATCGTCATCGGTTTTGCCTTCTCCGAACGGAAGTCGGACTGTACATATACCGTGTCAGATCCTGAAATCGGCCCCGAAGAGCTTTCTGCCGAAATGATTGAATTTCCCACTGCTACTCCCGTGACTTCTCCATTTTCGTCGATCGACGCGACTGAAGGCTCCGCGGATCGCCACGTCACAGGCCCACTCAAGAAGTAGGGATAGACGTTCCGCTGCTCATCAAGTATCTTCACCTGCATTTTGAGAGTCGTCCCCGGCAGGAGACGAACCGGGTTCGGCAAGAGAAGGAGAGAGGTGAATTTCACCGTCGCCCCGAGAGCCCATTCGCCAAGCAGGAAGACTGAGTCGATTGGGCTGAGCGCCCTTAGCCGCACTAGCCTTGTTTTCCTCTGAGTGAACGTCAGCGAATCCCAGGTGTTGAATACATATGGCCTCACCTCAGCCAGCATCTCATAGGAGCCCGTCCTTGAGTCCAACTCAGTCAATGAGTTTGCGATCTCCAAAGACCACGATCCTTGGCTGAAGAAAAAGACCTTGCTTTTCTCGATCGTCATAGGCAGGCCCGACTCGAGTGTTACAACGAGTCTGTCCGTTTGCCGTCGCGTGAGAAAGGTATACTTTTCACCATCGAATGGATAGAGGGAATCACCCGCAAGTGACGGTGCGATCGTAACGCGAACGTCGCCTTTCCTGATGCCGCCCGCTACATCAATGGGGCGAACTTGGGAAATTTGAGCGTTCACTCCCGTTAAGCAAAGAAAGAGCAGTGCAACGGAGGTCCAGTGCCTCACATACGGCATCCAGCGACAGACGTCCATGCTTGACTCCTCAGTAATGGATAGCAAAAACTCGACCGTATCTCACTGGGCAACGGGAAACTCGGAAATCCTAAGCCTTGTGCACCCATATGGGATCAACGCAATCTCCTCGACTGACTCGCTTGAAGGTACAGGACTCCAAGGCATGGGACCTGCGAGTCCACCATAAAGCTTCCATTCAGGTATCCGCCTTGCTCTTGCCCTCAATTGGACAGGAGCAGCAGTGACGGTCCACGGCTGAGCTTTGGTCTCCGTTCGGCTTACCCGAAAGCTCGAGGAGGGATTCTTGAAATCCTCAATGATCAATCCGTAGTTCCACGGATCGGGGGATGTCACCTCGTATGTTGCATATCTTCCTTCCCCCCTAATCTTGTTCCATCGCTCGGCTATCCTGAGGGCGTAGACCAATGGTCCACGCTCAACACCGACCGCCTCTTCATGCCACCTCGAAAGTCGAACTTCCATTGGCAGTGTCAACTCGATTTTGTCACCTTGCTTCCAGTTTCGTGCGATCTTTTCCATCGTGCCAGCCTTCGGCCGACTGAATTCTCTCCCATTTATCGACACGACGGCATTCATACACCACTGCGGGATCCTCAGATAGAGCGGAAATTCCACGTCCTGCGGGCTCTTGAAACTCAAAATCGCCTTCTCATCAAAAGGGTAGTGTGTCTCCTCAACAAAAGTGACCTCAACTCCGCCCCCCACCCGTGCCGACACCTCTGAGGGAGCGTAGACCATCGCAGCCAGGCCATTGTCCTGTGTCGCAAGCCAGAGGTGAGTGGTCAGCTTTGGCCACCCCTGATGATAATTCGCCGTGCAACAACCATACCCCGTTTCGAGGCCGAAGAGAATAGCATCCTTGTACCTCACATTGAAGTTGTGATAGTTTGTATCGCAGACAACTTGATTCGGGAGCTGATAGTACTGGCGGCCTGTGAAGTCTGGCTTCGACTGGGCCGGCAGGGCGTTGAACGCGACTCGCTCCAGGATATCGGCATACTCGAGATCTCCCGTGATTTTGATGAGAGTCTCGAGACTGAACATGTATTCAACGACCGTACAAAACTCGGTCCCTTGTGTCGGATCGGTGCCATGGAGCGACTCATCTCCTGAGAAGAGACCCTCCACCTGACCATGGAATCTCATCAGATCACTTATGCCTTTCTTCACCGCCCTCAGATAGCGCTGGTCCTTCGCCTGCTGGTACCACACTGCGGGCTGTTTCACACCCATTCCAGTGTTGACGCCGTGCCAGTAGCGAGGATGGCCTGATTCAAACATCCCGGTCCAGTCTTCTGTTTGCTCGAAAACAATCTTCGCGAGGTCCAGTAGGAATGGTTCACCTGTTCGGTTGTAAAGCCAGTATATGCTTGCCAGGTTTTCGGCACCGCGATCTCTTGCCCAATGCGTCCAATGAGACAACGGTTTGGATGGAAGGTGTTGGAGCTGGAACTGGAAATATTTCGTCATGAATCCCAAGACTCGATTATCCCCCGTCGCATCGTAGTACTGCTCCATCAGATTGTATGGAACCGGCTGGTTCTTCAAGTATTCGTCTTTTGGTTTGGTATCTTGTTGAGCCAAATCATGAAGGAGACCAGCTATGCAATCGACTACGTATGTTGGTATGGATGTCCATGCTGATAGTATTACCGCAGCTATCGTCCCAAGCGAAGGCCAGAGCGTCGAGATCATCGAGCTTTCTTCTGATCTGATGAAGGTCCGTCGGCTGTTTCGCCGGCTCTCTGACAAAGGCCCGGTTCGATCCTGTTACGAAGCTTCCGGTGCCGGTTTTGTTCTTCAGAGAGTCCTCACTCGTGACGGTTTTCACTGCGAGGTCATTGCTCCATCGCTCATCCCACGACGACCCGGCGATCATCGCAAAACTGATCGCCTTGATGCCGTGATGTTAGCCCGCCTCTACCGCAGCGGGCACCTGACTCCGGTCCACGTCCCTACTGAGGATCTCGAAGCACTCCGACGTCTCCTACGGTTGCGCACCACCTATCACTCCTACTGCACCGCAACCATGCATCGCATCTCGGGCATCCTCCGCAACCATGGCCACATCTTCAAAGAGGGCAAGTCTACCTGGACCAAAAAGCACCGTCAGTGGCTTGCCTGTCTGCGCCAAAGCCTTGTCGGTCCCCTTCAAACTGCTCTGGCTATCGAGCTCGAACACCTCGAGTATCTTGAAGCTCAACAACGATCCATCGATGCTGACCTTGAGCGCTTTGCCCAATCTGATCAGTTCCGACGTCAAACGGAAGCTCTCTGCTGCCTGCGGGGCGTCAAAACCCTGACCGCCCTTACACTCGTCTGTGAAGTCGATGACATCCACCGCTTCCGCTCACCACGAGCCCTCATGGCTTACTTCGGACTCGTCCCTTCAGAGCACTCTTCTGGCAACAAAGAACATCGGGGATCTATCACCAAAGCGGGTAACAGCCACGTCCGGCGTCTCTTGGTTGAGGCTGCCTGGAACAATCGACATCAAGCTGCGGCTGACCTCATCCTCAACCGCCGTCGCCAAGGGCAACCCCCCAACATCGTTGCCATTGCACTCAAAGCTCAACACCGACTCCACAAAAAGTTCCGGCACCTCGATCAGCGCAAACATCGCCACGTCGCTATCACCGCTGTCGCCAGAGAACTCTGTGGCTTCATCTGGGCAATCTTGATTCAACTGCAACCGACAACCAGCTAACTCATCGAGAGGAGAGCACCGATAGGAGAATCCTCGTTTGAAGTGTGCGGCCTTGATCCGCGTTCTCAGAGAGAGCTTGCTCCGGACGAACATACAAAGATGCGGTACAGCCCTGTGCCTAACCCGCGAATACTAGTCTGATGATCGTCGATAAACGCTCTCCTCTCGACTCTATAATCATACTTGACTTAACGCCGTTTCCATACTACTTCAGCATAACCATGTGCGGCCACCAGTCCTCCTTGTTCTTTTCCTGCCATGCCAGGACCCTTTCCTCTGGCTTGAAAGTTCGGTTCGGATCAGGAACGGGACCGAAGTACCCGTCCTCTCGTTGGTGCAGGAGACTCCACTCGATCCACCTTTGAGCCTTGTCGATAAGCGCTTTGTTCTTCAGCGTGTATGCAAGCGGCAGGAGACCATCTAACCAATATGGACCTCGCTCCCAGCTATCCCCTCTCCCACCCAGCCAGCCATTTTCGGGCCCTACGTCCTTCCAGATTCCATCCAGTGTGCCGGTCATGCCTTGGGCCGAAAGGCTGAGCTGTTCCAACAGCCACCCCTTGGGCGAGATAGACCCGAGTGGGAGTTGAATGTACGGATTGAGCGCAAGGGGCGCACGATTCGAAACATAATGATTGTTCTTCACAACCAACTGTTGAGCCGAAATCGTCGTTGGTATGAGAATGAGGCAAGCCATGATTCCAGGGATCAGTGCACGTTTCATATGGACACCTCGAAATTTGAGACAAGATACACCAACTGCAGCTTGTATCGCATGGCCTTGAGAGTCAAACTTGCTTCTTGCACAGGCCGGCCCGACGAGCGTTGCCCTCCATTCTCCAGCACGAGTCAGCCTCGCGCCATTTATTTTCAGTGCACCAGGCTTATCTTCCGAGTTTGGTGGAAGAAGCCCGATTTCATTGTGCACAAGTACACTCCCGAACCGACAGTCTTGCCACTGTTGTCCGTCCCATCCCAGAACAAGGTATGATCGCCGCTGTCGAATGCACTGTCTGTTAGTGTTTTGACTTCCTGTCCAAGAACATTGAAAACGGAGACAGTCACTCGTGCAGCCAGGGGGAGCGCAAACGCGATGCTGGTCCTGGAATTGAAGGGATTGGGGTAGTTCTGTTTCAGCTGATAGACTTTCGGAAATTCTTGTTTGCTCTCCTCGCTGACGCCGGTAGAGAGGTTCTGTAAATCGATCAGCATCCGCGCGACGATGCCCGTCCATATGTAGGTCTTGTTCCACCCAACGCGGTGGTCATCAGGGCTGTACAGTTCCCAGAAACAGTGATCGGTTTTCAACTCGTGTATGACTGCCTCGAGCACTTTCTCCGCCAACTGTCGCGCCTCATCCTTGTAGCCATAATCAAGCAAGCCCCTGAAGATCAGGTACTGCCATTGAACCCATACAGGTCCGTTCCAATACCCCACTGGGTTGTAATAGCCGTCTGACGCAGACAGCGTCGGCACTCCGAACCGACGCCAGAATTTTGTAGGATCAAGCAGGTTCTGGACGAGCTTGGCAGCCTGCTCTTTGCTCGCGATGCCTGCCCAAAGCGGCAGGAATCCGATGATTTCCATTCGTGTTAGATCGTTGCTCGCGCGAAAACTGAAGTCATGATCAGCTTTATCGACGTGATAGTAGAACCCGGTCGATAGATCCCACATGTACCTGTTGATCAGATCAGCCCTCGCTTTGGTCTCCTGCATCCAATGAGCAAAGCCGGAGGAATCTCCAAGCACTTCCGCCATGAGTGCGAGCGATCGCGATTCCTTCACCAACATGGCATTGAGATCCAGACATTCGAAATTGCTTGGCCATCCGACTTGATCCCAAACCGCGACTTTGCCATCCCGTACACACTCCAGCACGGCGTGGCCCCCCCACTCACAGAGACCATCGTTGTCCGCATCGCGGTTGTTCTGCCAGTACTGGTAGAACTTCTTGCCCGATTTATACGCATCGTTTAAGAACGTCTCATCTTTGTGGATTTTGTACAACTCCCAGTTCTCCCAGCTCAACCAAGGAGCAGACGTCGTCATCTTGCCGTTGTACGGTATCGTCTCATTCAAATAGGGACCCGTCCGATAGTTGATGTAGCCATCGGCCTGCTGACGTTCCAAGAACACGCGTTGAGAATTCGTAGCACTCAAAGGGTCCATGTACGCATACGCTAGCATCGCCAAACTTTCATGAAACACCTGGCCGCCGTGCCCCCATCCCCACTGAGGTTCACGTGAAAATACGTAGTAATTGTATGAACATTGACCTTCCGGCGGCAACATGCATTGCCGAAGCAGCGAAAACGCGTTCCAGTAGACCATTTCATGATCACGGTTTGACATTGCCATCCGTGGGATTCTGCTGTACGTTTGCTCGTCCGCGCGAACGAATTGTTGCATGTCAATTCCGCGTAGACTCCTGCATGTCGCGATCAAGCTGTTTGGGCTGCTGTTACCTTCTGTAACTCCACGTATGATTCTTGTCCGGGCACTCTGGCCTGGTTTGAGCGTGAAGTTCCTCTGCAGCGCTGCTACCTTTATGCTCCCTCGCGGAATCGAGTTGGACAAGGATGCATTCAACACATCCGAAATGAAATCCATAGATGGGGTCCGAATGTTCCCAACCTCCGCAGAGTGGCCGCTCCTTCTGCCTGTCGAATCATTAGCAACCACAACATATCCGTACGTACTGTCGCGATTCAATCCGATATCCAAGTAGCCAGGGCTTGTGAGATCATCAGCGACGCGATCGTACCTGCCCGGTGACGAGCCAGTTCTCCGGTGGACGCTGTAGCTGTAACCTGGGATCGCGCTCCACTGAACAATAGCGCTGGCATTGTTCTGAGAAAAATGCGCACTGACGCTGGTCGGGATCGATGGATGATTGCGCTCCCTCAGTTGAATATCCACCTGCACTTCTCCCGGGGTAGGGAGGGCAGGGATGACTCCCCTTCCCATGCCTTGCTGCCCCGTCGCGACACAAGTGAAAACTACAAGGAAGGAATCTCCTTCGGCGATCGGGGGGTCCTTAAAGTTCCCCAGTTCACAGCTCTGCCAGCCACTTCCCGTGATATTTCGACCAGGGGTACCCCCTTTGGGCGCTTCTTCAGTCAGGATTTCAACGTCACTGTCATTATGCAGCACTATCTGCTGCGCCAGTGGAGGTAGATGAGTACAGGGTGAGCCATCTGCATGGTATACCATTCCTGACTCAACACATTGGGCGGCCGAGACCCTTATGGACGGGAGGGTAGATCCCATCGGGCTCAGCGTACCCGTCTCCGAGTAACCCCCGTATGCATCGGCAGGAGAATCGATGACGTAGGCATTGAGGTAGTCTACCTGAAACGGAATCCGATGATCAATGGTCCAAGTATCTGGATGCTCTCTGTGCCTGAAAGTGAATCCATCACCCTCTGGAGTGAGCGCGAGATCGGTGCCGACGTCATTCTTGTGGTGGAAGAAAGGATAGATGCTCATCTGGGCGAGGCTGCTGTCCTCATTCGTCACGGTGACATCTTCGACGGCAATGCGCGAACTATGCACAAGAAAGAAGACCTCGACACGGATGTTCTTGAATGGATAGAAGTGGAACTGCACAAGATCGCTGTACGATGCGGTGATCACCGGTGGTCTGTAGAACTGATTCAGCTGAAAGCGAACTTTTCCGTTCAGTTTGAATCCGAGACACAGGTCGCCTGCTTTGTCGCTTTCGAAGTTCACTCCTTTGACCGAATCGTACCACGTGAACTGATATCCTTTATCGACGATAAACTCCGAGCGATTCAATGCTGCGGCATAAGTCGTGTACACCGGGTCATCCTTCGTCGCGGCGAGGTTGGAGAGATACGGTTTCCCACTTTGGGCTTGCACGCAGAAGGCGACTGCAGCTTGCAGGAGGAGCCAGTAGAAACACTTCATAACAGTGTCTAGGCTTCTCACTGGCATTTGTAGACACTTTCTCATAGAGCCCAGTTTTGTCGCCCCTGTCATCGTTTCCTTGTTGACCTCAGCGTTAGTGCAGTTTTACGATGTATGCGTTTTCGTTCAGACCCCGGAAAGAAATCGCATGTGTCTTTCTCCTATCTTTCTGTCTGTACACCTCATCGCCACTCCTACTGTGCACAGTGACGGCTACGGGTTGAGGCGAGCGATACTCTAATGTGATTCTTATTCTGTTGAGTTCCTCAAATTCGTAGGTCACATTAAAGGCCACTTCTCTATAATGAAGATTTCTGACAATGTATCGCTTTCCGGCTTCAGCGAAGGCTTTTGGAAAGCACGGCGCGAGGAAAAATTCCGTGGCAGATGCATTCCCTCCTTCTCGAAAGCCAACCAGGTCCCTGAGGATATGCATGGGCAGTGATGCCCCCCATCCATAGTTTTCACCGCCAGGACGAATATCCCGCACCGGCCAGAACTCATTCGCGACTCCAGGAATGCGGTAGGAAAAAGGATCTCCCGTCTTGGCAAAGAGGGGTTTTCTTGAGTCGATTCTCGCGTAGACCCGGTCGGCGGTTGCACACACTGCCTCCGCAGCCGCAAGGTTTTCCCCAGCGTTGCACGCCGCTTCCGTGAAGACCATCATGTGAGGCGGCCACTCAAGCCAATGACCAGGATTGTCGAGGAAATACTGAAACATTGGCTTCACGGCAGCTACCTGCTCCGTCGCAGCAACTGAACACGTCAGCGGTGACAGCATCATCACATCAAAATAGTCCTTGAGGACAATCGGCCGGTTCGACCGAGCATCGAAATCTCGAAACCACCCATCCACAAACATCGACTGCACGTTTCTTGTCCGCTTTCCGGCTAAGCCCTTCCACAGAGCCCTATCCCGATCCTTGCCAAGAATCCTAGCGAAGAATTCCATGTTCCTCATTGCTTCAGCCATACTTGCCTCGACATCAACGGTGCGCACGAAATCAGCAACGGCACCTTCGTTCCCCTCGGCAACCAGGAACCGCTTTGAGCCGTCCTGTCCGGATTCCCAACTGTTGTTGCAATGGAGCCACCCATCCTTGTCTGTTCTGTATCGGAGCCACCATTCGATGTATTCTCGTAAATGGGGGTACAGATCTCCGATCCATTTTTTGTCACCGGTCATCAAGAATATGGACTTGATAACATGAAACGGAAAGCCCCACATCGGTGCCGTCCCACACTCCGATCCATCCGAAGATATCATATTAACGCTGCCGTCCTCCCTTGCACAAGGGATGTTGGGCATCAAGGCATCTGCGAAGGTCCCGAAGAGGACATCCTTTGCAAGCGAAGCGTCAGCATAGCTGAGCGTCATCATGTCGATGCACGTTTCTCCCAGCACCACTCTCGGTGAATGGATCTGCATCGCGTCCCACGGATGCTTGAAGATGCCTAGAGGTCGGCGCACATTCATACGCAGCGTCTCATAGTCATAGACCCACCCCCGCTGCCAATGATCGGGCCAATCCCCCGCCAGCCTGGGGCACCGCGACCAAAACTCCGCGTCGAGCCTGAGCTGTTCCTGAAGCAAGCGACGGGCATCCCTCGCGCTCCTCTTGGACTCTTCCAACGCCCACATCTCATTTTTCCCACGGCTCAAAGAGATGAGTCCCGAGCGCGTCCCATTGACCGGGATGCTGATGCTGTACCCTAGCGCCATCCGCATTAAACCCCGTCCACGAGTCGACGCCGCGCCGGTGGATGGCTTCTCCTGTCCTCTGATCCATCGTTCCCACGTCGCCTCAACACTCGTCGCTGAATGTGTTTCGGACCTCATGTCAGATCCGAGAAGAAAAACGTCACCGTAGGCCCACGCGCTCGAGATCCCGACATCTTCCTTGATCGAATACCGGGCGGTTAGTCCATCGCTCCCCCACCACTTGGATTCACCGAGCTGATACACGTTTGTTGCTGAGATAAACACGTCTTTCGGCCACTCGCTGCGATTCCGTAACTCAACAATACAGCAGAGCGTGTGCTCACGAGCCAGGAAGAACTTAAGGCTTGTTGCCACCGAATCGCTCACCCAATCGTAGCTCATCATATGATTGGTGTGATAGGACGACGACAACTCAACACCGTTCTCTTCGAAGTCCTTTCCGCTGACGAACACACGCCGGCCTACAGCCACGCTGATCTGAAGTAAGGAAATGTAGTTGACGTGATCTTGAATCCCGCCCCCATAGTTTCCTGTGAATTCCGTTCGCCACCAGCCAAAACCAAGCGGCGGGTACGAGCGGATCACCCCGCTGCGATTGAAGACCATGCTGTGGTAGGGATTGTCAATATAACCATGCGGTGTGAAGGACCCTTGCGGAACGGCAACTGGTAGGTCAACGAATCGTTCGCGGTTCCCCCTGGCCAAGGATGGCTGGCCGAGCAATGGCAAGGTGGACAGGAGCGCGAAAAACAGCAATGAACAGATTGCACTTCCTGTCAAATCGGTGCTCCTTAACCACCATGGGAGCGCGGGAAGAGGCATGAGGACTTTCAACTCGACCGAACCGTCATCTGTCTACGCGGAATCAGGATGATGTTGAGGCAGAGATTCACAGCTTCTCGATGAAGGCCGGCCCTTCGCGGGGACAATTCGCCGCGAGGTTCTCCGTTCAAAAAGCAAGCCCGAGACCGAACCGATGTGATGCTCCAAGCATTCGATAATCACTGTATGAGTAGTCGGCCCTCATCATGTAATCGCTAACACCAAATTGAATACCCCCACCGAATGCATACCGCGCAACCGAATAGTTCACACGGTAACCACTCCTCAAGAATAACATGTTCTCGTAGTTCCACTCCATGCCAACTTGAGCCACAGGCTGCCCCTCGTTTGGCTTCACGGCAGCGCCGCTCACCCACAGTTTGTGGGACTCTCCATCGATCGCATTGATGCCGAGCCCGAACGTGAAATTGGTTGGGAGTGGATACGACTCATTCACGTACTGGATATTCGAACCGAAATTTCCGATCTGCATGCCAAATCGGAAACCGCGGAAATCGGAAGTGTAGAGAGTAGCGATATCGATAGAAAAGGCGCTGGCCGAGAAACCCGCGTACAAATTCATTGAGATATAGCTAATGGTGGCCCCGAACGTCACTCGGTCCGTCAAATTCCTGGCATAACTGAACCCAAGCCGGTAATTACCCGAATAGAACGTCTCCCCGGTTCCCTCTGGTTGAAGCGGCGTGCGTACTTTCATTTCATCTGTATACAATCCCGTGAGCGAAACACCAATCGCTCCAATGTCCCCGAAGTTGTGGGCTGCAGCGAAGAATTCGTGATTAATGCCTGCGAACCACATCGTGTGGTTGAACACCACGTCAGTTCCCTGCATCAAAGGAAGGGCAGCGGAGTTGTAGCACGTCGCTTCCGCTCCATTCACGGCGGCGATGTACGCATCGCTCATCGCGGTTCCACGCGGGCTCACACCGATTTTGAGGAACTGCGCGTCTGTGCTCCCCGGGCGATTGTATTGCGAATAGAGCAGGAAAGGGAGAAGCGTCAATACTCCAATGATCCTTCGAATCATAAGAATCCCCACATTGAGATGAATCTGACGCGCATCAACTACAT
>Ga0233425_10006686_pt1 | contig 16843 bp, 13 predicted proteins | sample Watercolumn_Towu_2_FD_181712 | JGI IMG/M metagenome (GOLD analysis project Ga0233425, IMG submission 181712) | Freshwater microbial communities from Lake Towuti, South Sulawesi, Indonesia - Watercolumn_Towuti2014_140_MG | ecosystem: Environmental > Aquatic > Freshwater > Lake | place... | reverse complement strand
CGTCGTGCCGACTCGCGGGAGGGCAGGGCGCTTTCCGGGCTGATGCCGCAGGAGCTGGAGCAGCTTGTCCAGTCGCTGGGGGAGAAGGCGTACCGGGGCAGACAGCTCTTCGAGCAGATCCACGCCCGGTCAGCCGCCAGCCTCGCCGAGGTCTCGGTGCTGCCTTCGGCCCTGCGGGAGCGGCTGGCCTCGGACGGCTGGGACGTGCACGCGCTGTCCGTGGCGCGGGAACGCCGCAGCAGCGACGGTACGCTCAAGATGGCTCTGGCCGCGGCCGACGGCGCGGTGGTGGAGAGCGTGCTCATCGGCATGGACACGGGCTCGTACACGCAGTGCCTCTCGAGCCAGGTCGGGTGCGCGCTGGCATGCGACTTCTGCGTGACCGGAACCCTCGGCTTCACGCGCAACATGACCCCCGCGGAGATCGTGGACCAGTACCTGCTGGCCCGCGGCCGGCACCCGGACATGCCGGTGCGCAACCTCGTGTTCATGGGTATGGGGGAGCCGCTCAACAACTTCGACAACGTGGCCACTGCCATACGCATCCTGCAGGAGCCGCGGGGCAGCAACATCTCGCCCCGGCGCATCACCGTCTCCACCGCGGGCATCGTGCCCGGCATCGAGCGGCTCGGCCGCGAGGTGGATGCGCTGCTGGCCGTGTCGCTCAACGCGCCGAGGCAGGACCTGCGGGAGCAGCTGATGCCCATCGCCCGCCGCTACCCGCTGGACGTGCTCATGGCCGCGCTCAAGGCGTTCCCGCTGGACCCGCGGCGACGGCTCACCTTCGAGTACGTCCTGCTGCACGGGGTGAACGACTCGGCCAGGGACGCCCGGGACCTGGTCCGGCTGCTCTCGCACGTGCGCTGCAAGGTGAACCTCATCCCGTACAACCCCGTGGCCGAGCGGGAAGCGCTGCGGCCGTCGGAAGCAGACGTACAGGCCTTCGCGGACATCCTCGCGGGCAAGCACATGACCGTCACGGTGCGCAAGAGCAAGGGGCAGGACATCGAGGCGGCGTGCGGCCAGTTGGCCGGAACGCTGAGCGGGCCCCCCGGAGCGGGTCGATCCGTTTGACGCCGCACACCACGGTCCGGTAGAGTCGCGGCCAGGGCCTTCCGGAGGGCGACGGGCCGTGCTGGACACGAGGAAGAGATGGGTGTGATCTTCGCGGCGGCAGATTGGCAGGAGCCGCTCTGCTTCCGGGGCAGCCGGGGGGACTGCGGCTCGGAGCCGGTTCCCCCCGCTCCCCTCCACGCTGCCTCCTGCCACACGCCGGTTCGCACCCGGCAGACATGGCTGGCGGCCGTGATGCAGGTCGCAGCCGCGGTCGCGGGGTTTGGCGCGCTGCCGGCCCCTGGCCTTGCCGCGGGTCCGTGCGAGGTGGCCGCAGCGATCCACTGCGGCCAGACGGTGACCGGGTCCACGGCCGGTGCGCAGAACCTGGTCCAGGACTACTCGTGCACGCCCTGGCCCAAGGAGGCTCCGGAGGTCGCCTACGCATTCCTCTCGAAGACCGACGACCTGGTTGAGGTGACGCTTGCGTCCGAGCCGTGGAGCGGGCTTACGCTCTTTGCAGTCGAGCAGCAGTGCGACGGCCAGCAGTGCCTCGCATCCGCGCTCTCTTCCATGCTCCTCCAGGTGAGCGCGGGCGTGGAGTACTACTTCCTGGTGGACGCGGAGTCCCCGCCGGGCCTCGACTTCACGCTGTCGCTGAAATGCCAGTCGGGCTGCATCCCCGCGTGCGGCGACAAGGAGTGCGGCGACGACGGCTGCCTCGGCACGTGCGGGTCCTGCGCTCCGGGTACCGCGTGCGTAGACGGCGCGTGCAAAAAGAACAACGGCTGCGTGAAGTGGGACCTGGCGGGGTGCGGGCATTGCCCGTGCGAGTCCTGCGTGTGCGACATGGACCCGCTGTGCTGCACGGCCGCGTGGGACACCTACTGCGCCAACGAGTGCGAGCAGTACTGCGGCGGGTGCGAGGCCCTCGAGACGTGCGGGGACGGCGCGTGCAGCCCGGACGACTGGGAAACGTGCGCGAACTGCCCCGCGGATTGTGCGTGTGTGCTGCCTTCCAAGTGCGTGGATGCTGCCTGCTGCACCCCGTACTGCCAGGGCAAGGTGTGCGGTCCGGACGGCTGTGGGGCTCTGTGCGGGCCGTGCGCTGCCGGCACCGTATGCACCGACGACGCAACCGCGTGCGTGCCCCAGGACGGCTGCTTCGCCTGGGAGGAAGCCGGCTGCCCCGACTGCGCTTGCGAGGAGTGCGTTTGCACGCAGGACCCATGGTGCTGCCAGTACCTGTGGGACGCGTGGTGCGCGGGGCAGTGCAAGGACGCGTGCGGCGGGTGCTTCCTGCTGTGGGGATGCGGCGACGGAGTGTGCCTGCCCGCCAAGGGGGAGGACTGCGCGGCCTGCCCCGCGGACTGCGGGTGCAACGAGGGGCAGGTGTGCGCGGAGCACGCCTGCTGCACGCCGGCGTGCGCGGGCAAGGAGTGCGGCAAGGACGGGTGCGGTGGCACCTGCGGCACCTGCCCCGAAGGCGAGCTGTGCGTGAGCGACACCTGCTTCTGCAAGAAGCAATGCGGGGGAAAGGAGTGCGGTCCGGACGGATGCGACGGCTACTGCGGGACCGGGGACCCGGCCACCCAGGGATGCCCGCAGTTCGAGCCGGTCTGCCTGCTTCCGGGCGGCACGTGCGTCAAGGAGGACTGTTCCCCCGCGTGCGCAGGCCGGGAGTGCGGTCCGGACGGGTGCGGCGGAAGCTGCGGAGCCTGCCCGCCGGCATGCACCTGCGGGCCCACGGGCCTGTGCCTCGGCTGCCAGGAGGACGCGGTGGGGCAGGACGTGCTTCCCGAGGTGACGGACACGGGCGACGCTACCGCGCCGGACGCGGCCCCGCACTCGGATGCAGGGGCCGACCCGCAGGCAACGGCGGATGCGCCGACAGCGCTCCAGGACACTGCCGCGGCCCCGGACGGAGTCGGGGCCGACGCTTCGCCTGCCCCGAGCGGGGGAAGCAAAGGCGCAGGCTGCGGTTGCGCTGCCGCGGGCGCCCCACCCCGCGTTCCGTGGGCGCTCCTCGCTGCCGCGGCCCTGCTGGTGCTTCGACTGCGACACCGCTCGTAACAGGCCGGCCGGGGGCGGAGCCCCCGCTTTGCGTGCAGGCTCAGCCTGCCCGGGGGACGCGACCAGCGGGAGCATGGGGGCGGAGCCCCCGGTTTGCGGCGCCTCAGGCGCTTGACAGCATTGATAGCATTGCATACATTGGTAGCATGGAGGGCCGAGGATGGCAGCGATCAACGTGCGCAACCTGCCGGATCACGTGCACCGGGGCCTGCGCGTGCGAGCGGCACGGTCTGGGCGTAGCATGGAAGCCGAGGCCAGGGCGATCCTCACGGAAGCGTGCGCGGGGGAGTCGCCGGAGGCAGCGGGCAGCGATGTCCAGGAATGGGTCTCCGGGCTCTACGGGAAGAAGCGGCCGCGCAGGGTGGTGGACTCCTTCATTGCTGACCGGCGGCGGGACGCGAGGCGGGAATGATTGCGCTGGATGCGTCCGCGCTCCTTGCGTTCCTGATGCGCGAGGAGGGTGAGGCCGAGGTGGCCAGGGAGCTTTCCCGCTGCTGCATCTCCTCCGTGAATCTCAGCGAGGTGCTGGCGCGTTTTGCCCGGGACGGACACGACCCCGTGGAGGTTGCCGGCAGGCTCGCGGCGCTTCCCGTGGAGGTGGTGCCCTTCGGCCGCGACCTGGCGGTCGTCGCGGCTGCGCTGGCTCCGAGGACTGCGAAGCTGGGGCTGTCTCTGGGCGACCGTGCGTGCCTGGCGCTGGCGCTTTCCCGCCGCATCCCTGCGCTGACGGCTGACAGGGCGTGGTGCCGGCTGCGCATCGGTGTCGAGATCCGGGTGGTCCGCTAGTGCTCCCCGCGGCGGACGGCCGCGATCCAGTCGAGGTAGGATGACGAGCCCGCGGTGATGGGCACAGCGATGATCTCGGGGACCGAGTACGGGTGCACGGATCGGATGGCTGCGGCCAGCGCGTCGAACGCGCTGCGCTCGGTCTTCATGACGAGCAGGCACTCCCTGTCGTCCTCGATCCGGCCCTGCCACCGGTAGATGGATCGGACCTCGGGCACGATGTTGGCGCATGCTGCCAGCCGGGCATCGACCACGTGCCGTGCGATGTCGGGTCCCTTGTCCACCGGCGCGGTCACCAGGACCACGATGTAGTCCGTTTCCGGCATGCGGGCGCCCCTACTTCTTGAACAGCTTCTCGAGCTTCTTCTTCGCTTCGTCCGCGGTGCTCGGCGCCTTGATTGCGGTCTTCATGGACACGCCGAACATCTGCTCCAGCTTCTTCTTCGCGTCGTTGGCCTCGTTGACCGCGTCCTCGCCTGCGACCTCCCTGAAGGTGAAGTACAGGCAGAAGTTGCCCTCCTCGCGGTCACGGATGAACTCGGAGCGCTCCTCGAGACACTCGTTGTGCACCGACGGGTCCCAGTGCTTGCAGTTCTTGCAGCAGTGCAGGTACGCGTAGCAGTTGGGACAGGTATCGCGGCGGCCGATCTTCACCTCGAACCGCAGCGGCTCGTTGCACTTGTAGCACTTGAAGATGGGGTCCTTTGAAAAGGGCATGCTGCGCCTCCTGCGTCACTGTCCGTTGTAGAAGCTGGTCACGCTTGCGTCCAGCGCCATGGGGGACTGAGCAGAGTACTTGTTGTTGTCCGTGAGCTGCGTCTTGCCGGTGCCGCCCGCGCCGATGAGCCAGACCTCGCGGTCCTTCTGCGCCCTCTCGGAGTTGGCATCCAGCGGCTGGTAGATGGGGTTGAGCGGGTCGTTGCCCACGAACTTGAACCTGGGGGACGCGGTGAGCACCACGGTCTTGCCGGAGGGGGACACGTCGAAGGAGTCGATCACGGTGTTGTCCGGAGTGTTGAGGTTGGGGTTGTGAGTGACGTTGACGAAGTCCGACTCCTCGAACGGGGTGCCGTCGCCTATCGCGGCAAGGTCCATCATGAGCACGTTGGTCAGCGGCTTGGAGTCCGCGGACACGACCTGGCAATCGGTGTAGGAGAGGAAGAACACCGACTTGCCGTCCGGGCTGAACACGGGGTCGCCCACGACCTTGCGGAACTTCCACCCTTCTGCGGTCACCACCGGGCAGCTGCCTGCGAGGTAGGCGCCCGCGGGGACGCTGAAGAGGTTGAGGTACTTCTGCTGGAGGGTCTCGGTGTCGTAGAGGCGGACCCGCAGGTCGCTCTCCGCGATGGTGAACGCGAGGATCCGGGAGTTGTCCGGGGAGATGGCAACGGGGTCGGTGTCCGTGTACTCGCTGCCCGCACCGATGCACTCACCGTTGACGAACTGGTTGCAGATGTAGTCGAGCTCGTGCAGGTTGCCCGCCTTCCACATGTAGATCCGGTTGGAGCGGATGGTGGTGCCGAGGATGACCAGGACGCTGCCGTCCTTGCTGGCCTTGAAGTGGCCCTTGTAGTTGGAGTGCTTGGGCCAGTCCGGGTCGCTGGTGGGCGGGAAGACGAACAGCTCCTCGGTCTGCCCCACGGGCTCGAGCTGGACCCGGTAGAACATGTACTGGCAGTGGAGGCCGTCGCATGCGTACTGCTTGGTGTAGTAGAGGTAGTTGCCTGCGAACTTGAAGTCGATGATGTTCTTCAGGTAGACGCCCTTGACCATGGCCACGTGGAGCTGGGCGTCGAAGCGGCCGATCTGGAAGGTGAACCCCGTTGCGGTCGGCTTCTTGAGGGACACCGCGATCCACTTGAGAGCGCGGTCCACGACGCAGCCGAAGTTGCAGGAGCAGGGCCCGTACTCCGTGGGGTTGCCCTGCTCGTCCTCGGCCAGGATGAGCTGGCAGTCGGTGGCGTTGCCCAGGGAGAACGCGGTGAGGGCCTGGGGGCCTGCGGTGCCGGGCACCAGGGGGTTCGTGCCGTCGGTGTTGACGAGGTAGATGTCGTTCTCGTTGTCGTTGACGCCCGGGATGCGGCCCTTGTCGGAGTACAGGACCTTGAAGTCGTCCTCGGGCAGGACCGCGGTGGAGACGCACTTCCCCTGGTCGCAGATCTCGGTGTCGAGGCACGTGCCGCACTGTCCCCCGCACCCGTCCGCGCCGCACTCGAGCCCGTCGCACTGGGGCGTGCAGGTGCCCACGCAGTTGCGAAGGTCGGGCTTGCAGAACGTCCCCTCCTCGCAGGTCCCGCAGTCGCTTCCGCATCCGTCCGGCCCGCACTCGAACAGGTTGGCCTCGCACTGGGGCTGGCAGCCCGCGGGCTTGTCGATGCAGAGGAGCGAGAGTGCGTCGCACACCTGCCCCTCCCCACACGCTCCGCAGTCGCCGCCGCAGCCGTCGGGGCCGCACATGTGGCCGAGGCAGGAAGCCTCGCACGGGACGCACTGGTCCACGGAGCAGGCCGTGCCGGCCGCGCACGCTCCGCACGTTCCGCCGCAGCCGTCGTCGCCGCACTGCTTGCCGTCGCACTGGGGCTCGCACTTCGAGTCCTCCGAGCCGCACGCTGCCGCTGTCCAGCACAAGACCACCGCTACAAGGAACCTGGTCATGGCGCCCCTCACGCAATCCGCGGCACACTGTAAGCGAAAGGTCGAAACAAATCAACGGCGCGACCGGCCGATTGCGGTACGCCTCGTCGCGCAATTCGGGTTCGATTCCTTGAAGATACATTGTTTGTTCTGTATAGTGTTCGCACCATGTTGCTCGGGGGTGCAGATGCGATCTCGAAGCTCGGCTCTGGTTGCGGCGGCTCTGTCGGTGGGACTGCTCTTCGGGTGTTCTTCCGGTGACACGTCCGGGACCGGGGACGTGGCTCCGGAGGTGAAGGAGGTCGTGGCCGAGGTCGCGACCGAGGTCATCAGCTGGGAAACCCTGGACGCGCTCTACTCCGACAGCTTCGAGTACGTTCCCGAGCCGGGCGGCTTCCTGTGGCCGTGCACGGGCAACGAGGAGTGCACCAGCGGCTTCTGCGTGCCCACGCCGACGGGCGGCAAGTGCACCACCGAGTGCGTGGAGGACTGCCACAAGGACTGGGTCTGCGTGCAGGCCCCGACGCAACCGGACATCAACTACATCTGCCAGCCCCGCTTCCTGCGGCTGTGCGATCCGTGCGTGACCAACGACGAGTGCAAGGTGGGGGACAAGGACTCCACGTTCCTCGACCTGTGTCTCCAGATGGGGGAGACCGGCAGCTTCTGCGGCGCGGAGTGCAAGGACAACACCAACTGTCCCAAGGGGTACACGTGCCAGGAGGTGACGACCCCGGGAGGCACGTTCCTCCAGTGCGTGCCGGCCGAGGGTGCGGCGTGTGCCTGCTCGCAGCTTGCCGTGCAGGAACAGAAGAAGACCGAGTGCGTGCTTGCCAACGAGTTCGGCGAGTGCACGGGGGAGCGGGTCTGCACGGTGGAGGGGCTGACGGACTGCAGTGCAAGCGCTCCCGAAGAGGAGCGGTGCGACGACAAGGACAACGACTGTGACGGCTCGACGGACGAGGGCTGCGACGACGACAAGGACGGGTACTGCGACGCGGCGATGCAGACGCTGGGCAAGCCCGCATCGTGCGGCAGCGGCGGCGGGGACTGTGACGACGGGGATGCAACGGTGTTTCCCGGCGGCACCGAGCTGTGCGACAAGAAGGACAACAACTGCGACGGGAAGAAGGACGAGGGGCTGTGCGAGGACGGCGATGCGTGCACCGACGACCTGTGCGACCCCATCGAGGGGTGCTCCCACCCGTTCAACGACGGGGCGTGCGACGACAACGATTCGTGCACCGAGAACGACCACTGCTTCGAGGGCCAGTGCTCCGGCTCCGCCAAGGACTGCGACGACGGCAACCCCTGCACGGACAACCTGTGCAACAAGCTGTCGGAGCAGGGGTGTTACTGGCCGAACAACTCCGCTCCGTGCGACGACGACGGCAACCCCTGCACGGTGGACGTGTGCGAGAACGGGGCGTGCCAGCACAAGCTGGCCACGGACATCCCCTGCGACGACGGCAATCCGTGCACCGACGGCGACGTGTGCAAGAGCGGCCAGTGCGTGGCCGGTCCGCCCAAGGCCTGCGAGGACGACGAGCAGTGCACCAAGGACTCCTGCAAGCCGGACCAGGGCTGCGTGCACGAGGTGCTGAGCGGCACGCCGTGCCAGTACGACGTGATGGACCTGGGCCTCTGCATCATGCCGGGGAAGTGCGGGTCCAACGGCTGCGTGCCCGACACGGGCAACTGCCAGTGCCCGAACTGCCTGTTGTGCGTGTGTTGCGGTCCTCTCATCCAGGTTTGCCTCGTCAGCCAGTTTCCCGGCGGGAACTAGCGATGGCGGGCCGTCCGCATCTGCCGCGACAACCTGCGGCCCGGCGGGAGCCCGCGATCGCGGTCCGTCCGCATCTGCCTCGACACCCTGCGGCCCGGCGGGAGTTCGCTATGGCGGGCCGTCCGGGTGCGGTGGTGGTAGCGGCGGTGGCCGTGCTGGCAGCGTGCACGGAGGGCGGTGCGGGCAAGTACTGTGCGGATGGCTGTCTCGCGTGGCAGTGGTGCGACGAGGAGACGGGGCTGTGTGCGGAGACCGGGGAGACGACCGTGGCCAAGGCGGATTTCGCCCCGTCCTTCGGCGCCCGGATGGTGGAAGGGAAGTTCCACGTCGCGGCGTACGACCGGGTGCTCCGGCGATTCCTCTACGGCATCGAGGACGACGACGGGGGTCTGCGCTGGGAGACGATGGCGCTGGCAACGGGTCAGGACGCGGGGTTCCAGCCTCACCTGGCGCTGGTGCCCGCGGCGTCGGGCACCCTGATTGCCATCGCGGAGGTGGAGCCCGGGGCTGCGTTCAAGGCGGAGCGGCTCAACGGGGTCTGGACGCTGGAGGAGATGTTCCGGCTGGACCGCCCGCTCACCGACCTCCAGGGGTTCTGGAGCAGCCAGTCCGGCCTCCAGGTGTGTGCCGGGGATGCGGACGGGGTGCTGCTCTACGGCGAGTCGTCCGGGGATCTCCCCATGACCGTCGCTCCGGTGGAACCGACCGGCTCGGACGCTGTCGCGACCGCGCCGTGCCGGACCCAGGTGTACGGCGGCCGTCGGATCATCATCTCCGCTGCCCGTCCCGCGGGCGTGCTCTCCATCACGCTGGGGGACGACGGGGGATGGGAAGCATCTGTCATTGCCGCGGACGTGAAAGCCGCCGCGCTGGCCTTTGCCCCTGCGGAAAACGGCGCGGTCGTTGCGTTCCTCGACGCGGTCAGCGGCGAGCTCCAGTACGCCACCAGCCAGGAGGGCAAGCTCACGGTCTTCACCGCGGACCCCGAGGCTCTCGCTCTGCCGGCAGCGCCCTTCCCGCCCCCGCGGTTGTCTCTGGCCGTCGGGCCCGGCGGCGGTGCGGTGCACCTCGCGTACCACGACGCGGCGGAAGGTCTGCTGCGCGTCCGCTACCTTGCCCAGGGCGGCACCTGGGGAGAAGTGGGCGAGGCCGCGTTGGCGGACACGTTCCTCCCGGTGGTGCAGGTGGACGCCGCGGGACATGCGGCGGTCGCAGGCGTGCGCTACCCGGGGGGCCTCGCGGCCCCGGGCACGGTCGAGATCTTCCGATTCTAGAACATCGGCAGAAAAATTGCGGCCGATCCGACCTCCGCTAGACTGGGTCCGGTGGGGGTGGGACATGCTCGTTTCAGGGCGGCAGCCGGCATTCGCAAGTGGGAGCAAGGATTTCACGCTGTACCAGGGCGACAGCCTGGCGCTGCTCGAGGAGGTACCTGCCGAGAGCATCGACATGGTGTTCGCAGACCCGCCGTACTTCCTGTCCAACGGCGGGGTCACGTGCAAGTCGGGCCGCATGGTGAGCGTGAACAAGGGGGAGTGGGACCGGTCGCACGGGGTGGATGCGGACTTCCGGTTCCACATGAAGTGGCTGAGCCAGTGCCAGCGGGTTCTGCGTCCCAACGGGACCATCTGGGTCTCCGGGACCCGGCACGTGATCTACGCGGTGGGCTTCGCGATGCAGACGCTGGGATTCAAGCTGCTCAACGACATCGTGTGGCACAAGCGCAATCCTCCTCCGAACCTCTGCTGCCGCTACTTCACCCACGCGACGGAGACGATCCTGTGGGCGGGCAGGGACGAATCGACGCGGCACGTGTTCGACTACCGGCTGATGAAGTCCATGAACCACGGCAAGCAGATGCAGAGCGTGTGGAGCCTGATGGCGCCCCGCGGCGCGGAAAAGGTCCACGGCTCTCACCCGACGCAGAAGCCGCTCGAGCTGCTGGAGCGCATCGTGCTGGCCAGCACGCGGCCCGACGACGTGGTGCTGGACCCGTTCTCCGGCAGTGGGACCACCGGCATCGCGGCCATCCGCAACGGCCGCCGGTACGTGGGCATGGAGCTCGAGGACCAGTACATCGACCTTGCGGCCCGGCGATACGTGGCCGAGAAGGTGCCAGGGACCATCGCAGCAGCAGGGGAGCTGGCCGTTCCTCCCCAGATCGCGCCCAACTAGACGTAGCCGTCGCGCCCAACCGGACTCGGCGTTCGCGCCCAACCAGGCTCGGCGTTCGCACCCAACCAGGCTCGGCGTTCGCACCCAACCAAGCCCAGCCACAACCCGAGTTGACTAGCCGCCGGCGGGTGCTTATTCTCCTTCGTTGATTGAAATGCGGCGGCGACCGGTGTCTTGTGCCGTGCGGGGGAGCGTAGAGATGGAACCGACAATGCGAACATGGAAATCGGGGCTTGCGGCCATTGCGGCCGCCATGCTTGGAGCATCTGGTTGCGGAGGAAGTGATTCCGCTACCTACGTGGTGGGATTCGACACGGCTGGCGAGAGCTCCGGAGCCGACGGGCGAAGTGGCGGAGACTTCACGGCCATCGACGGCGCCAACGTCGGAGAGGACGGGGCCGGAGGCGGCGAAACCGCGGGCGGCGACGATGTTGCCGGAGGCGGCGAAACCGCGGGCGGCGACGATGTTGCCGGAGGCGGCGAAACCGCGGGCGGCGACGATGTCGCGGGCGGCGAAACCGCGGGCGGCGACGATGTTGCCGGAGGCGATGACGTTGCCTCCGTCACGGACGCGGTCTTTATGGACGACTTCCCGGTGGACACCTGGGTGGGCGGAGAAGTCGAGCCCGGCGTGGACGTCTTGTCTCCGGACGAGGTGGCGTTCCAGTCAGCACTGGCGCTTTACAATGCCAAGCTGTTCAACGAAGCGCTGGCGGCCTTCGAGGAGTTCCTTGCCGAGTTCCCGACGAGCCCACGAGCGGACAACGCCTCCTACCTCGTGGCCCGCTGCCATTTCGAGCTTTTTGATTTCCTGACCACGGTGCAGTTGCTCAAGCAGTTCATGGCCCAGTACGGGACGAGTCCGTTCATGGATGATGCGACCTACTACCTGGGCCGGTCATACTACGAGTTGGCCGACTACCTGGCCGCAGTTGTCCTGTTCGATTCCGTTCCAACCGACTTCCCGGGCAGTCCGTTGGTGGACAACAGCCTCTACTACGCTGGCCGGTGCCACTTCGAGCTTTCAGACTACGAGACGGCAATAGCGGATTTCGATCTCGTCGTGGCTGTTCCGGCGTCCCCCTTCAGAGATGCGGCGCTCAAGTGGGCCGGACGCTCGGCCTACGAGTGGGGGCTCCTGGACGCCGTGGCCTCATCTCCTCATTTCGTCGAGGCGGAGAGCTACTTCGAGACCCTGTTTCTCGAGTATCCCGGCAGCGTCTATGAGGATAGCGCGAAGTACTATTATGGTATGTGCGCGTACCAGGAGGAGTTGTACAGCGTCGCGGTCACGCGCCTGGACAAGATGCGGACGGCCTTCCCGTCCAGCAGCTACGTGGATGACGCCTGGTACTACATCGGCAGGTCGCAGTACAAGTTGATGAGCTACCAGGTGGCATCCAAGGAATTCGGGGGGCTGATCAAGGCGTTCCCGCTGAGTGTGTACGTCGACAACGCGTGGTACTACGACGGCCGGGCCGTGTACGAGTTGGGCATCGCTACCGGGACCCTGACGTTCTTCCAGGATGCGGTGACGCGTTTCGATGTTGTGACCGGCACCTTCCCTGCCAGCGTATACGCTGACAATGCATGGTACTACAAGCTGTCGAGCCACTTGAAGCTCGGGGACTGCGCAGCGGCCCAGGCAGACGCCGCTGCGCTGCAGGCAGCGTACCCTGCCAGCCCTTACGTGCTCAAAGCTGAAACGAAGCTGGCGGGAAGCGGGTGCTGATGTGTGTTCCAGGTCCTTCATCTGCATCATTCTTCTGGCTTCTTCCGTAAGCACCTCCTGCCGCGGAAGCGACGACCCCGCCACCGGGCATGATGCCGAAGGGGAACGCCTGAGAGACATTGCGGAAGCCTTCGCCGCAGGTGACTGTGCCCTCGTGGATGAGCTCGCCCCGGGATTCACGACGCACTCGCAGAAGCGCTATCGTGCGGTCACGACCATGGTCGGCCGCTGCCGGTACGACGCAGGCGATTTCCCGGCAGCAGCCAAGATCCTTGGTCCCGTGGCTTCTGCGTTCGATGAGAACGACATCTACGCCCGCGACGCTTCCTACTACTACGGCCGCTCCGTCTACCGCGACGGGCAGTTTCAAGAAGCTGCCCGGGCCCTTGGCGAATTCGCCGACCGTTACGGCATGGACAGCCGGAGAGACGATGCGCGCTACTTCCAGGGGCGGGCATTCGAGCAGATGGGAGAGCTCGAGGACGCCTTGAGGGTCTTCGGCCTCGTCATTGCCGACGCCCAGGCCTTGCCGGCCCGGCTAGCGGGTGCGCACTTCCACACGGCCGAGGTCCTGAGGGCGAAGGCTGCATTGGACCCGATCCAGGAAGACCAGCTTCTGGGCGAGGCCTATGACTTGTACCTCCTCGTCCTGGAGGCCTACCCTGCATCCACCTACGCGGACGACTCCGCCTATCGCATAGGCAGGATGCTCTTCGACCGGGCGCATGCATCGACGTCTCCTGCCGACTCCTTTGCGCTCTACTCCGAATCAGCGGATGCGATGGAGGCGTTCCTCGAGCAGTTCCCGGACTCCATTCTCAGGGCGGGAGGCCTCTACTTCCTTGGTCGTGACAGGTACGAGCTGACCGAATACGACGCGGCCCAGGCGCCCCTGGACGAGGCAGCAGGATACGAGAAGTCCACGTGGCTCGACAACGCTCTGTACTATGCGGGCATGACCCGCTACCGACTGGGGGCGACCCTCGGCTCGCAGTCGTACCTGGCCGGAATCGCCCGGTTCGACGAGCTGCTGGACCAGTGCAGCGCAAGCGAGTATCGCGACAACGCCGCGTACTTTCGCGCCCGCTGCCTGATGAAGATCCCCTCGTGGCATGATGCCGAGGCCGCACTGGAAGCCTTCCTGGCCGAGTTTCCGGGCAGCACCTACGAGGACAACGCAAGGTATCAGCTCATCGTGGTCCGCATCGCGCTTGGCGACTGCAGCGGAGCGCTCACCGCGCTGTCGGAGCTCCAGGAAATGCAGCCTCCAAGCACCTACGTGCCCAAGGGCCAGGCGCTGTATCAATCCAAGTGCGGAGGAGCGTGACCATAAGCGCACTTGCCCTCACAGCGCTGCTCTCGCTCATGGCAGCTGCCCCGAGCCCCTCGACTTCCAGGAAGTTGCCGGAGCTGACCGGCCGCATCGGCCGATTCTGGCTCTTCATGTCTCCCGTGTCCGCGGACGTCTCAGGTGGCTACACGAGCAACTGGATGCTGCGCGAGTTGGAAGGCCAGGTGGTCGAAGCGGAGATCGGTGCAACCCCTACCCTCCGCTACAAGCGGGGTCGCTTCATGGTGAGCACGCCGCTGTCCGCTTCCTGGCGGGAGACGTTCGGATTCTCGCTTCGGCAGGTCAAACTCGATGGCGGGCTCAAGATCAGCGGGCGAGTGCTCCAGGATTTCCAGCTTGGGGCCGAGGGCGGCTTCGCCAGGACCTGGAGACCCGGCTGGCCGGATCTCTACCAGCCGTTGCTGGACCAGGCTGGTGCCCGTACGGGCCTTGCCTCCACCGACAGGTACTCCTACGACTCGTGGGACGTCGCGGCCGGGCTGACCTGGTTCCATCCGCTGGGGAGGACGACCGTCGAGGGCGGATTCAGCCGCCATCTCTACGACGTGGATCCAGGCTATGATCCGGTGCTCTCCCCGACCCACCTGGTGCCTTTGGACCGGGACATCGCCAGAGCATCCATCAGCACGCAGCTGAAGTTCGAGCGCACACTGGGCATCCGGGTCAAGGGGACGGTCCAGTCGATCGCGGATCCTCTGGCGTACGCCCGTGACGCGGGCACGGGAACCACGCACTCGGGGGTCGGGGGCCTCCCCTCGAACCCGCGCCAGGACTTCTTCCGTTGGAGCACGGATGCGCGGCTTAGCGCCTGGCTCCGGCCATTGAAGACGCGCCTCGGGCTCAGCGTCGGGTTCGAGCACAACGACGACCTGTTCCAGGACTACTACACGTGGTCGGCCCCGTCGGCCGGCGCGGATGTCAGGGTGCGGCCGGTTCGTTCCCTTGCTCTCGAGGCATCCTACGAGGTCCTGTTGCGCACCTACACCGCATCGGGCTACCAGGAAGGGCCGGGCCACCCTCCCCTCGACCGCGGCGACGCGGTCCGAGAGCTTTCCCGACACCGCGTCGCGGCGGAAGCTGCTTACTCGATGTCGAGTCGGAGGCTACAGCCCTATGTCGAGTTTGCGTGGCAGCAGGTGGACACCAACTTCCCGGACTACGAGCCGTACCTGTTTCCAGAAGGCAGCGCCTACGACATCGACTTCGACTATTCGTGGCTCACGGTCATGGCGGGTGTGCGGCTGAGGCTCTAGAACTGGAGCAGGAGGAGCACCATGGCAGGCGGTAGAACCCGGGTTACGGTAATCGTGACGTCTCTCCTGCTGCTGGCCGCTGCGGGGGCCATTGCGGGATTCCGGCTGCACTCGGCCGGGTACGACTTCGGCTTCCTGGTGCCGGAAATCGTGTGGGACGTGACGCTCACTCAAACCGCTACCGGCCACGGAAGCGCCGTGAGCCTCAAGACGTTCCTGCCGCAGAGCGACGACCGCCAGACCGTGCTGAGCGAGTCGAACCTCCCTTCCGAATTCGAGTACCATGCCCGCATCGATGGTTACAACCGGATCGGCGAGTGGAAGGCGTCGGGCCTCAGGGGAGAGCGGGTAGTCAGTCACGGCTACCGGGTTCGCATCGAGGCCGTGGAGTACAACATCTCGCCCGACTTCAAGCTGGGGGATACCCAGTACGGAAGCGAGAAGCACCTTGTCGAGCCTACGGAAGCGATCCAGTCCACCGCACCCGAGATCGTCGCGCTTTCGACGTCGCTGGTGCCCGAAGATCTGGGCCTCCTGTCTTACGTGCAGGCAGCATTCGACCGCGTTCAATCGCTCGGGTTCAAGCCGTTCAAGGGAACCACCGACGCGCTCACGGCCCTCCGGTTGGGGGAAGCCAGCTGCAACGGTCGAGGGCGGCTGTTCGCTGCGCTGATGAGGGCCCAGGGCATCCCGGCCAGGCTGGTCGGAGGGCTCGTGCTGGAGCCGGGGGAGAAGCGCACGTCCCACCAGTGGGTCGAAATCCGCGCAGGCGGCAACTGGATCCCCATGGACCCGACCAACCACCACTTTGCGAAGATCCCCCACAACTACCTGACCCTGTACCGGGGGGACGAGGTGCTTTTCAAGCACACGCCGGACGTAGGGTTCACGTACACGTTCGTGATCCGATCGAGCCTGGTGCCGGCCCAGGAGATCGGCACCGGGGGAACGAGCCTGGGCCTTTGGGCCGTGTTCGAGAAGCTCGGGATTCCTCTGGACCTGCTCAAGGTAGTGATAATGATTCCGGTGGGGGCCATCGTTGTAATTATATTTCGTAATGTTTTTGGATTGCGTACATTTGGCACATTTCTCCCAGTGCTGATCGCTGCATCGGTCCGGCATACGGGGATCTGGTGGGGACTGGCCGGCTTCGCGTCGCTCCTGCTGCTGGTCAGCCTCGTGCGGCGGGTGACCTCGGGCCTTCAGCTCCTGCACTCCCCGCAGCTGTCCGTGCTGTTGACGGCGCTCATCGGGTTCATGCTGCTGATGGCTGTGGCAGCGGACTGGCTTGGCGCTCCCGCGCTGGCCCGAGTCACCTTGTTCCCGGTTGCCATCCTTACCATCACGGCCGAGCGGTTCACCCTGATGGACATGGAGGAAGGGGCGGCGGCGGCGTGGTTCACGCTGGCACGCACGCTTGCCGTGGTGTCTTTGTGCTACATGTGCATCACGTCCCTTTCCCTCCAGATCCTGATGCTCACGTTCCCCGAGTTGCTGCTGGTGGTGGCGGTCATCGACATCTGGCTTGGGCGCTGGATGGGCATGCGGGTGACCGAGTGGCTCCGGTTCAAGTCGCTGGTCCTGCGCCCGGCGGAAGGCAGGGCGTCATGATAGCGCTGCTGAAGCTTCTCCTGGCCCCGAAGGACAGGGTCATGGGCATCAATCGGCGCAACCTTCAGTTCGTTGCCACTCGAAATGCGCGGCGCCACTTCGACATTGCGGACGACAAGCTCCTGGCCAAACAGGTACTGTCAGCTGCCGGGGTTCCGGTGTCCGAGACGCTGGCGACCTTCTCCAGTTTCTCCGAGCTGCGCCTTCTCGACGAGCGGATCGGAAGCCTTGACGAGTTCGTTGTGAAGCCCGCTCGAGGCCACGGTGGGCAGGGGATCCTGGTCATCGCGGGCCGGGACGGGGAGTTCTTCATCACCGCGGGCGGGCGGCGCCTGCGTCGGGAGGAGCTTGCCCGGCACATCGCGGATATCGTCTTCGGCGTGTAC